>SXGS01734150.1_pt1 | contig 13299 bp, 9 predicted proteins | sample 3174681 | NCBI WGS metagenome assembly SXGS01 (sample SAMN11356861, study PRJNA531348) | freshwater metagenome | isolation source: freshwater sample F1-80 | place: China: Fuxian Lake, Yuxi | collected 2017-12-25
GCGCAACCTTGCCAAGGTTGATGTCGAGGGTTCGAGTCCCTTCACCCGCTTTGCTCTCCTTCCGTCGGTCACTTGCCAAGTGATCGCTGGGCCAGATCGATAAAGAAGGCGAACTCGAGAGCGATCTCCTTGAGTCGGTTGAATCGACCTGAGTTGCCGCCGTGGCCAGCATCCATGTTGATGCGAAAGAGCAGCGGATTGGTATCGGATTTCATCGCGCGCAATCGAGCGACATACTTCGACGGCTCGAAGTATTGAACTTGTGAATCCCACAGACCCGTGGTGACGAGCATCGCCGGATACGCCTTGCGCTGAATCTGATCAATCGGTGAGTACTCGCTGATGTACTTGTAAGCAGCTCCCTCGCGCGGGTCTCCCCATTGGGTCCATTCGTTGGCTGTGAGCGGAATCGTCTCGTCGAGCATGGTGGTCAGCACATCGACGAAGGGAACGTGCAGCCCGATTCCGAGGTACTTCGCTCCTGCCTGATTCGCGATCGCTCCCATCAGCATGCCGCCCGCAGAGCCGCCTGTCGCAAAGACCTGCCCGGCTGCACCATACTTCTGACGAACGAGAAAGTCTGTGACATCTTCAAAGTCGTTGAACGAGTTCTTCTTATGCATGAGCCGGCCATCCTCGTACCAGTCCTGCCCCAGGTCGGCGCCTCCGCGCACATGAGCGGTCGCGAGAAGAAATCCGCGATCGAGCAGCGAGACTCGATTGCTGCTGAAATCGGCATCCGACGAGATGCCGTACGCGCCGTACCCCTCCTGATAGATCGGTGCGCTGCCGTCACGAACGAATCGATCCGTGCGCCATGCAAGCGAGACTGGAATCTGCTTGCCGTCCCGCGAGCGAGCCCACACGCGCTCTGTGCGGTACAGCGATTTGTCGTATCCGATCACGGGCTGCACCTTTCGCACTGTGCGTGCCTGTGACGCAAGATCAACATCGTAGACCGTCGTCGGAGAGATCATCGACGTGTACGCGACGCGCACTGCAGGCGATGCTGGGTCTTGTCGGCTCGCAATCGACATTGTGTATGCGCTCTCATCGGCCTGAATCGTGAACGGCTTCACGATGGCCTCTCCTGCTCCCCAAGGCACCACGCGAACGATCCCGTTCGCTCGCTCGCGTTCACCGAGCGCAATCGCGCCATTGAAGAGCTGGAAGGCATCAAGCGAGGTCTCGGCCCGATCACCGATGAGCTCACGCCACGTGGCAACGGTTTGTACGCTCGCCTCGTCCGATTCGACGAGTTTGAAGTTATGCGCGTGATCGTTCGTTCTGATCACCCAACGCCCATTCAAGTGGTTGGCGTACGATCGAACACCCACCCGACGCGCAATGGCGATCGTGGGGGCGACGAGTGGATTTCGTGCCGAAATCACTCGTAACTCCGTCGTGTCGAACCCTTCAAGCGTGATCATGATGAACTCGTGTGAAGCCGAGAGTTCGACGCCAGTGATCAGAGTTTCATCGAGCTCGTTGTAGACCTGCACGTCTGTTTCGTGCGGAGTCCCAAGCGTGTGTCGATAGACCGGACCAGTCTGTAGCAACTGGGGGTCCTGCTTCACATAGAACACCGTTTTTCCGTCGAGTGCCCACGCGATCGATTCCATGACTCCTGGGATCGCATCTGGCAATGTCTCACCACTCACGAGGCTCTTGAATCGCAGCGTGCTGATGCGGCGTCCCGTTGTGTCATCGGTCCACGCGAGCATCTCGTTGTTGTGACTGACCTCGATCGCGCCAAGTGAGAAGAAGGGCTTGTCCTTGCCGAGTACCGGACCATCGAGCAGCACCGCAACCTGAGCGCCCGCGGTGGGAGCGATCGGGGTCCCCGCTTGTCTCACCAGCACTGGATACTCAGCGCCCTGATTGAACCTCGTTGAATACCAATAGCCGTTGTGATAAAGCGGCGCGGTCGAGTCGTCTTCTTTGATGCGTCCACGCATTTCGGCGAGCAGCGACTGCTGCAGGGGAAGCAGGTGCGCCGTAACCGATTCGGTGTAGGCATTCTCTGCATTGAGATAGGCAAGAATCTCTGGACGCTTGGTCTTCGCGTCATCGTCGCGCAGCCAGTAATAGTCATCCACGCGATCACCGTGAGGACTCTTCACGGTGAATGGAACGCGCGTGGCAACTGGTGCAACTGGACCCCCTTGTGGACAAGCGAGAAACAAGCAACAACACATCATGATGGTCATTCAGACAATAGTAGGGGTCGCAGTGACCAGATGATCGGTTGAAAGTCCGTGCGCTGACTTGCAATCCACCACATCGGAGGCATGCTCTCTCCCGATGCTCGCCCGTTGTTCCGCAAGCTCATTGTCAGTCGCCGCAGGTGGGTTCGCGGTGTGTGTGGCCTACCACGTTCACGGCGCGGTCATAGAGCTCGCTGCGGTGAGTGATACAACCCTGTACGAAAGCGCAACCGGCGCACTCGGAAACGGTGCGGGGCAATACCTGTTCGCAGGAACCACGAACCAGCCGCAATTGCGAAGGGCGTTGATTTCGTTCGACGCGGCTGGCGCGCTGCCCGAACAGGCAATCATTGAGAGCGTCCAGCTCACGCTGCACGTCGCATCGGCGAGCGCGCAGACGCATTCATTTTCGTTGCATCGCGTGACATCCGCGTGGGGAGAAGGTCTCTCGGATGCGGTTGGAAACGAGGGGTCGGGCGCAGCGGCGATGATGGGTGACGCAACGTGGCTTTACTCCTCATGGCCTGGGATCGCGTGGACGAATCCCGGCGGAGATTTCTCGACGGTTGCAAGCGCTGCGACCTCGGTCGGTGACATCGGCTTCTACTCGTGGACTTCGACACAGCTGCGCGATGATGTGCGCGCGTGGCTTGCAGATCCAAGCGCACAGTTCGGCTGGATCCTGCGTGGCGACGAGTCAAGTCCAGGCACCACACGCCGGTTCGACTCGAGCGAGGCGATCGACGCGCTGCTTGTTCCAACGCTGACCATCAGTTACTCCATCGCGCCCGCCCCAGGCTCGATCGCCCTTCTCGCGCTCTCCCTGCTCGTTGCACGAAGCCGTAGGCGGTGAATCAGGCGTTAGTTCCCGCTGGTCCCCCACTGCCCGAGCACGATCGCGAGGTCGGCGCCATCAACAAGTCCATCGCCGTTGACGTCACCCGATGGGGTTGGCACCGTGCCTGAACAGACGAACCGCAGCGATCCAGTGCCGGTCAGGCTGGTGAAACCGGTCAAGCGGATGAGGTAGGTGTTTCCACTTTGAGTTGCAAACGTCACGAGTGACGCATTGGCAGTTCCACACTGGTCGTTACATGCAATGGAGGCTCCCGCCGCCGCCTCACACGCACTTCCCGTGCAGCTGTTGACTTCGAACACTTCGAGTCCTGTATCCGCAGTCGTCAAGCCACAGGTGGAAATCTCTGCCGAGCCGGTGCAAGGCGCAGTCCACTCGAAAAAGAACTCCTTTTTCACAACATACCCAGGGGCGCACGGCACGACAGTGTTCGTCGCCAAAGGTGAGAACGAGAAATCAAACGCTTTCGTGGCAGGCGAGCCAACCACGGTGACGGCGGTGGCACACGAATACGCAGGCATGGGATAGACACCGGTCGTTACCGCCGCATACGGACCGGTGGCAGAGCCGGCTGTATCAGACCACTTGGTGAGATGAAAACTCTGCTGCTCGACAGGAACTGGATGGATCCCTGGTACTCCAATCACAGAGCCGAAGAGAGAAAACTCCGTGGTTCCGCCGCAATCCTCTCGCACGCCAAGGGGAAGCTCCGTGCTTCCGCTCACGGCGACGAAGTACTGCGTGTTGGGGGTGAGTAACGAACCGAGTGTTCCGCCACCCACCAGTGGCGCGTTCGCATCAAGAACTGGATAAGGCAGCGCACCAGACAACTTATGGACCGTAGCGATTGGCTTTGCGAGTGTTACCCAGACTGGAGCAATCGAACCACAGTTGACGACGAATCGCTTGAAGAGTGTGAGTCGAGCGTCCCACACTGGGGATCCCCCCGTTCCCATGTCCATGTCAATCTTGAAAGTGCTCACGCTTGACCCGGTCAGGACGAGGTACATGTCAACCTGATCGGCTGCCCCGACAAGGGCGGTAGCGGCGGTCGAGCCTCGCAGGCGAGTCACAGAAACGTTTTGGCTTGCGCTCACCGTCGTTGCGGTAGATGGCGTTGATCCAGCATCTTTGGGACCCTCGTCAAACTCTGGGCCAGCGAATGCGGCACTGACGAGTGCTGCAGCGAGTAAGAACCCGAATCCAACTGTGGTGCGTTCTGTGTGCATAGAGCCTCCTAATAGAAATTGATGCAACCGCACTCTAAGTTTGCGGTGGGCAAAATCAAAGAAAGTTCGTGGAAAATCGCAAATTGAGGGTGCACACGGAGACAAGAATCGCTCCGATACGATCAAACGCGGATGATTCCAGACGATCCTGACGGCACACTCATTCCGGGAGACGAAAGCTCGAACGACCGCCCTCACTCGATGGATGTCACCGCCGAGTCACATCCCACGGGGCGCACGACCCCTCTCGCAGGACAACACGAGACCTCGCTCGATTCGAAATCGTGGGGTGGCGAAGCGCTCGCGAGCGGTGCGAATACCAAGGGGGTTCAGACCGGTTCTCGCTACAAGATCCTTCGCCCGCTTGGAGAGGGTGGATTCGGAATCGTGTACCTCGCCGACCAGAGTGAACCAGTGCGCCGCAAGGTCGCACTCAAGGTTCTCAAGATGGCCTTCGCGTCTCCAGCGACCCTTGCGAGGTTTGCCGCCGAACAGCAAGCGCTGGCGATCATGGATCACCCGGGTCTTGCGAAAGTGTTCGACGCAGGCACCACTCCCGATGGCCAACCGTACTTCGCGATGGAGTACGCGCCTGGCGAGCCGCTCGCTTCATTCTGCGATTCCCGCCGCATTGGGCTTCGTGCCCGCATTGAGTTGCTAGCTCAAATCTGCGATGCGATTCAGCACGCACACATGAAGGGTGTCGTGCACCGTGATCTCAAGCCTGGAAACATTCTGGTCGCCGAGACCGATGAGGGCTTCAGACCAAAAGTGATTGACTTCGGCATCGCGAAGGCTGTCTCTGCGAGCGCCGGAGAGAATGCGCACGAGACTCAATTCGGGCAATTCGTTGGAACACCCGTCTACATGAGCCCCGAGCAGGCCGAGGGTGGCTCGATCGACATTGACACGCGAAGCGACATCTATTCGATGGGAGTGATTCTCTACGAGCTGCTCGTAGGCAAGACCCCGATCGAGTCTGAGACGCTTCGCAAGTCGGGCATCGCGCACCTCCATCGCACACTGCTTGAAACCGATCCGCTGAGACCGAGTGTCCGGCTCGACAAGATGCCGCCTGCTGAACGAGAGTCAATCTGTGCGGCGCGGCGATCGGAGTATGCGCCACTGATGCGACAACTCCGGCGCGATCTCGACTGGATCACGATGCGCTGCCTCGAAAAGGACCGCACCCGCCGCTATGAGAGCGCCAGTGCACTCGCGGCAGACTTGCGGCGCTACCTCGCAGGCGAAGCAGTTCTTGCGGGGCCTCCCGGCAACGCCTACCGGATTCACAAGTTCGTGCGCCGTCACCGGGTGGGAGTCGCGGTCGCCGCGGTCGCGACACTCGGGCTGATCGCCTTCGCCGTCAGCATGTGGGTGCTCTGGCAGGACGCGACACGCCAGCAGCTTCGCGCGGAACAAACGCTCGGGGTCTTCAAGTCCGCACTCGGCGCGTCTGACCTAACTGGGTCACAATCAGAATCATCGAATACGGTGCAGGGGCTGCTTCTGAAGGTCGAAGAAGACGCATTGAAGTCACTTGCCTCTCAGCCCGACATTCTTGTCGAACTGCGTGAGACGATCGGACCGGTGTTCACATCGCTCTCTGACTACGACTCGGCCCGGCGCAACATCATCCCGCTCGTCGAGTTTCGTCGTGCCCGCGCTGCCTCAGGAGACATCGATGACGGCATCGCCCTCGCGAAGGCGCTTCACGAACAGGGGCGCGTACTGTTTTTCCTGCGGCAATACACAGAGTCGCGCGCGGCATACGAAGAGTCGCTCGCGCTTCGAACCCAGTTGCTTCGAGCCAATCATCCTGACATCGGCACCTCACTCCTGCATCTGAGTGCGGTCTATCGCGCGCTGGGAGATTCAACGCTGAGCGACAAGGCGAGCGACGATGCGATTGCACTCTTTCGTCGCATCACAGACGATCGACAGGAGCGACTCGGCGCCGCTCTCTTTTCGCGTGGCGACAGCCTGCGCAAGGTGAAGCGGTTCGACGAGGCTCGGGCATTCATCAATGAGGCGATCGAGGTCTTCATCAAGAACGAGGGGCCGAACTACTGGCGCGTCGGTCGGGCTCTCGGGTTGCTCGGAGACATTGAAGTGTCGAATGGCCGCTACGACCTTGCGGTCGTTCACCAGCGACGGGCGATCGATCTCATGCTGCCGCGATTTGGAGCGACTCATCCAACAGTGACGCAGGCGCGCCAGAATTGCGCGCTGTCGCTCGCCCGACTCGCAACGGGTGACTCTTCGTCTCTTGAAGGCGCCTCAGTGATAGACCCAGCGGCGCTCGCAGAAGCGCTGAAACAGACGCGGCTCGCTGTTGATGGACGAGCACAGAATGACAAGTCGCCCATTGACACTGCGCACTCGCTTGCGCTGCTCTCGCTTCTCAGTGAACTGAATGGCGACCGGGCGGGTGCGATCGCATCAGAGTCGCGCATAGTCAACATGCTTCAAGAGCGTGCCCCACAAGCGGCAGAGCAGATCGTGCGTGCGCAAAACCGCCTCGCTGGATTGCAGCAGCCCTCGGCGGCACCGCTAGACTGATTTTGATGCAGCAGTTGCTTGGGATCATGATCGGTGGATTTTTGGTCTGCGTCATCGCAGGCTCGGTGCTCGCACGCGCTGCGATCGCCTCACTCGATCACACACACAAGGCCGACCTCGTCACGATTGTTACCAAGAGTTCGATGTGGAACCTCGTGGCACCTCTGCTCACGGCAGCCGCGTACGCGGTGGTCGTCATCAGCAATCCCCAACTCTTGCCAGTGGCCACAGCGGTCGCCCTAGGAATTCTTGTTGCACACGGCATCTTCAGCGCAATTCTCGCCGAACGCGCGTACCGAGCCCACCACTTTCCAGCCCGGTTTCTACGGCTGTTTCGATTCTCGCGGGGAGTGCGAATCCTCGGTTCTGCGGCGCTCTTCGCCGCGATTCTCGTGTGGCTGTTCGGGCGCGATCACGCGTAATGTGCAAGGATGTTGACTGCACTCCTGAGCGCCGCACTCACACTCTGTTTGACCACAACCCCGCCCGTTCAAAGCGACCCGACCGACAATCGGGCTGAACTCGAACGCGCCCTCGCGCGGGCGCCAGCCGATGAGCAGTCGGGCATGCGCTGGCTGATCGCGCACATGCCCTCCGCGGATGCCAGCACGCTGACGAGCGCCTTCCTCCTTGAGAACTGCTCTGAGGCCTATCGCGCCTGGCGCACCGCTCCGTGGCATGCACAGGTATCGGAAGAACTCTTTTTCGATTGCATTCTGCCGTACGCGTGCATCAACGAGTCTCGCGACCCTTGGCGCGTGAGCCTTCGTGCGATTTGCGCGCCGATGGTCGCAAATGCCACAACCCCCGCGCAGGCAGCTGCGATACTCAATCGCGAACTGTTTCCGCGCGTCGGCGTGAAGTACTCGACCCTTCGAAAGAAGGCCGATCAGAGCCCGCGCGAGTCGATCGACTCTGGGCTCGCGTCGTGCACTGGGCTCTCGATCCTGCTCGTTGATGCCTGCCGATCGGTCGGAATTCCAGCGCGATTTGCAGGCATCCCCATGTGGATCGACAAGAGCGGCAATCACTCGTGGGTCGAAATCTGGGACAACGGCTGGCACTTCACCGGCGCCGCCGAACCAACAGGTGACGCGCTCGATCAAGGTTGGTTTGCCGACCGCGCTGCAGGAGCGCTCCGCGATGATCCGAACCATGCGATCTACGCAGTGACCTGGCGCGAGTCGCCCACCCGCTTTCCCGCCGCATGGCGGGATGATGACGAGGGCGTTGTACGCGCCGTGAACGTGACCGACCGATACACGGCGGCTCGGGCAACACTCCCCGAAGGCCACGCGCGCGTGCGCATCCGCGCGCTTGCGGGTGATGAGCGGTTTGCGATTCCCGTCACGCTCGCACTCGCAGGTGGCGCGCCGCTCTTCGCTGGGACAACGCGAGATGAAGGCTTCGACGCAAATGACCACCTCACGGCAGTGCTTGCGGTCGGGAGTACTGTCGAGTTGCGTTCTCCTGCGATCACTCCTCTCTCGTTTACGGTCGAACGCGACGAGCAACTTGTCACCGCGCCAGTCACACCGAGCACCTCGCAGCAAGCCCTCAAGAGCTTGCGGGTCTACCTCAGTTCGCATGGAATCAAGGATGTCGCCGCGCAGCCCTTTGCGACGACCCCGCTCACGAAGTCTGATTCGCTGACAGCGCGCGACCTCTTGTGGAAGAGTTACTCCTCGCGCGCTCGCGCTGAGCGCACGAGAGAACTCGCGTCGGGAGTGATCGAGTTGAACGGCTCGAAGATGCCCATCTGGTTCAAGGAGTACGGTGTGAAACCGAAGACCGGGCACGCCCTCTTCATCTCAATGCACGGAGGGGGCGGAGCGCCACCCGAAGTCAACTCCAAGCAGTGGGAGAATCAGAAGCGACTCTACGAACCCGCCGAAGGCATCTATGTCGCCCCGCGCGCTCCGACCGACACGTGGAACCTCTGGCATCAAGATCACATCGACCCACTCTTCACTCGACTCATCGAAGACATGATCATTGTCGAGGGGATCGATCCCAATCGCGTGTACATCACCGGCTACAGCGCCGGTGGCGATGGGGTCTACCAGCTTGCGCCGCGTATGGCCGATCAGTTTGCGGCCGCAGCGATGATGGCTGGGCATCCCAATGAGACGAAACCTGACGGACTGCGAAACCTTCCGTTCGCGCTGCATGTTGGTGCCAATGACACGCCCTTCAAGCGCAATGAGATCGGTGCTCAGTGGAAGGTTTCCCTTGATGAACTTTCCGCAAAGGATCCTGGCGGATATCCACATCTCGTGGAGATTCACGAGGGCAAGGGACATTGGATGGACCGCGAAGATCGCTCGGCGATCCCTTGGATGGCACAGTTTTCGCGTGATCTGCATCCACAGAAGGTTGTCTGGCTGCAGGACGATGTCACCCACACGCGCTTCTATTGGCTGGCGACCACCACCCCCAGCGCCGGCGCGCGCGTGGTGGCGTCACGATCGGGGCAGGACTTCAAGATCGAAAGCGCGGAGGGTGTCACCGACCTCTCTGTGCGACTCGACGACCGCATGTGTGATCTCGACCAACCGATCACGATTCGCCGAGGGGATGTCGTTGTGTACAGCGCCCTCGCACCTCGCACGATCGCAGCGATTGCGACCACGATCGCCGAGCGGGGCGATCCAACAGCCGCCTTTGTTGCTGAGGTTCGCGTGCCCGCTGTCCACTGAGCTCCCCTTCGAGTGCCTCTATAGGATGCGCCCTCTCACCGTGAGCACGCGTGGTCGATCCATTCTCTCTTCGAGCCCCTAGCGCATGCTTCTCTGGTCGAGTTTTATCGCGCTCATCCTGGTCTTCCTTGCGCTCGATCTGGGTGTGTTTCACCGCAAAGATCATGTGGTTGGCATCAAAGAGTCGCTGCGTTGGACGGCCATCTGGGCTTCGCTTGCGCTGTGCTTTTCGGTCTTTGTGTACTTCGCCTACGACAACCACTGGTTTGAACTAGGAACTGTCGTAGACGCCGTCGACGGCCGAGTGAACACCGGCGCTTCGGCGACCGAGAAATACCTCACTGGGTATCTCGTCGAACAATCACTCAGCGTCGACAATCTGTTCGTCATTGCGATGATTTTCGGCTCGTTCGCGGTGCCAGCGATCTACCGTCACCGCGTCCTCTTCTGGGGAATCATTGGCGCCTTGGTGATGCGCGGCGCGATGATCGGGATCGGGGCGCAACTCATCGCGAGCTTTCATTGGGTGATGTATGTCTTTGGCGGTTTTCTCATCTTGACCTCACTCAAGATGCTCTTCACCCATTCGGCACCCTCTGACCCCTCGGAGAACATTGTTGTGAGGCTGGCCAAGCGGTTCTTGCCGGTGACCGACCATTACCACGGTCACCAGTTTGTGGCGATTCATGAGCAGAGGGGCACCCGAATGCTCACACCACTGGCGATCGCGCTCCTCATGGTTGAGACCACAGACCTCATCTTTGCTGTCGACTCGATTCCAGCGATCTTTGCCATCACTGCCGACCCATTCATCGTCTTCACGAGCAACATTTTTGCGATTCTTGGGCTTCGTTCGCTCTTTTTTGCGCTATCAGGGATGCTGGATAGGTTTACCTACCTCAGATATTCACTTGCTGCGATTCTTTTTGTGGTCGGAGGAAAGATGTTCTGTGAGGGGACCCTCCGATCCTGGGCCGGCGATCACGCGAATCTCTACCTGCTACTGCTGGTTTTTGCCCTGCTCGGCGGCGGAGTGGGGGCGTCATTCCTGATCCGAACCCGCCCATCAACGAAAAGCTTATGAATTTTGTTCGCAAAATGACCCCCGAGAATTGACAACCCTCCGATTGGTGGCACTCTACGGCTAAGAGGTTTCGGAATTGGGATCGATCGTGAGCCGATTGCGCTCGCATTGAATTGGCCCTTTTTCCCTTTTTCCCTTTTTCTTGGAGACCTCAATCATGAAGACCTTTGTTCTTGGAGCATCGCTCGTGGCGATCGTCGGCGCAACCGCGTCGGCCGATGTCACCTTCTCATTCACAAATCAAACCTGGACCGGATTCAACTTCAGCGAGGCATACGCCGCTGGTTCTCTCTCAGGAACCATGACTGGCGCGTCAATCAATGCCACGCTGAATGCATCCGTTGCGTACACCTACGCAGACGACCTCTGCGTCTACATTGCTGGTACCCCTCTCGCAACAGGTGGCGCCCTTCAGTGCGGCGGCTACTCAAACCTGAGCGCTGGCCAGCGTTACTTCTGGCCAAACGGCGGAAGCTCAGTCCCTGGAACGACCTCGATCGGCACTGTCACCTTCGCCACTGGCGTTGACATGACCGGCAGCTCCAACAGCGTGTGGATCGGCAACGGATACGGCGCAGCCGGAACCAGCGGAACCTTCACTGGTTCGATCACTCTTCACGGAGTGAACGCAGTTCCAGCTCCAGGCGCGATCGCCTTGCTCGGACTCGCAGGCCTCGCTGGTCGCCGACGCCGCTAAGGCGCTTCGACCTTCGCAGGCTTCGGCTTGCACTACTGGTCTCCAAAGGGGGACGCCTTCAAGGCGTCCCCCTCTTTTCATTTTCGAGGCTCACGAGTCGAATTGGTTCCACTGAGCGTCAAAAGCCCACTCGTAGTTCTTCCACCTGCCAATCGACGCCCGATTGATCGGCTGACGAACCTGCTCATGGCTGAGGGTGAGCACTGTTCGAGTGTTGCCTTCCGGCGCGGTTGTGGCGAGATCCATCGGCAGATCGAGCCTTGCGAGGCAGCGCGCGGCGTGACCCGCGGGATCGTCGACGAGCGATTCATACTTAATCGACTCATGCGCGAGGTCGAGTCGCTCCAGCGCGTGCGGCACGAAGGAGCGGTGGGTTGCGATGACCGTGCGAATGCTGCTCAACGACGAGGTCCATCCGAACGACGCCGGATGAAAGTTGCCGAGCAGGGTGCTGATGGCGGTGTCGCGTGGATCGCGGTCGATGGAGAAGAGCACGCATCCAGGCATGATCGCTGCGATCAGCGGCAACCACATCCACGTATGCAGGCTCTTGTCGAGTGTGACAGAGGCGCCTGCGCGCCGACGGACAACGGATCCTTCGAAGTACGCACGTTGCCAGCCAAGGGCGTCGTCGGTGGAGAGTGAGCCGAGATCGCGGGGCCAGAGACCCGAAGCGACCGCCCGCTCTCCCATCGATTGAATGCCCTCGTACTCGCCGATGCCACTGACTGATAGATGGCGATCGAGCATCTGCTCGAGCAACGTCGTGCCACTGCGAGGGAGCGCCACGATCATCGCCGTACCCGCGACCCGCGGCGCGCGGGCGGCCACCCCCGCGGTTCGATCGATCACTGCGCGCTGCGCAGCGATCTCAGCTTCGAGCCCTCCAAGATCGAACTGCCCTCCGGTCGATTGGTGCAATTGGGTCGCGAGATCAAACGCCTCTCGGTAGCGCGCGGTGCGATCGAGCAACTTGACTGCTTCAAATCCGGCGATTCGCCTCAGGTATGACGGCGCGTCTGAACGCGCGAGCGCTTTGAGCCGTTCGATCGCGGCGGGAGTGTCTCGCTTCGCGTCGAGTCGTGCGCGAAAGAGCAGCGCGCGAGGGTCATTCAACCACTCTCCGCCGCGCGAGAAATGCGCGGTCAACGCCTCCACTTGATTTGTGCGGTGCAAGACCTCTGCGAGCGCCATGTTCGCATCGACCGCATTGGCCGGATCACTCGTGAGCAACGCTCGAAGGCGCTGCTCGGCGCGCGCGCTCCGTCCGAGTCGATGATCAACGATGGCGATCTGCAGTCGAGACTCCGCATCCTTTGGATCGATGCGCAGCGCCCGCTCGAAGTATTCGTGAGCATCGCCAAGTCGACCGAGGGCGAGCGCCGCGCGCCCAGCTCCCCGTGGCCACTGACTACTTCGCTGCTGACGATTCATCGATCGCTCGGCCAGTACCAATGCCGCAGCGAAACGGCTCTGACCCATCAACGCATTGAACTCGTCGGTGGAGTCCGCCACTCACTCGCCCGAAGCAGGATGGAGAAGGACCTTGAGCTTCTCAAGGGTGAGTAACGCAAACCCGGTGCCATACGCGCGTCCGTAGCCGTAGAGCGGATAGTCGAACCAACTGCCATCTGGATTCTGATCGTGCACCATCACCTCGGCAAGCCACCGCGCCAGTTCAGCGCGCTCGGCCGATGGCTGCAGCAGCTCAAGCGCGCACGCGGCGTAGTAGTGGCCAAAGTAGTAGTAGTAACCGCTCGTTTGATAGAACGCTTCGTGGGGCCACGTTCGACCTCGTCCAATCTCGATGTATTGGTGGGTATTGCGTAGATGCTGCAAGCCTCTTGCGAGTGTCTCGGCCGTCACACCACCCGCTCCCACAGCAGCGAGCGCGACATTGCATGCTTGCAGACGGCCGCTCGAACCACTCACCTTGTTGTAATTGGCGCGCGGAGAAAGTTGCGC
>SXGS01131707.1_pt1 | contig 13296 bp, 12 predicted proteins | sample 3174681 | NCBI WGS metagenome assembly SXGS01 (sample SAMN11356861, study PRJNA531348) | freshwater metagenome | isolation source: freshwater sample F1-80 | place: China: Fuxian Lake, Yuxi | collected 2017-12-25
GCAGATGCGAAGGTGGGTCTTATACCGTGGCAGGGCATTGCGCCCAGCCCGATTCCGGCGTCACCCGGCGGCGCGTTGCCGCGCGAAATGGATCATGACGATATTCGCAAGAACATGGCGGTCTGGCGCGAGGCCACGCAGAGATCCATCGATGCGGGTTTTGATATTTGCGAAATCCACGGTGCGCACGGATATTTGATTCACCAGTTTCTGTCGCCAGTGTCGAACAAGCGTACCGACGGCTATGGCGGCAGTCTCGAGGGCCGCATGCGTTTCGCGCTGGAAATCACTGAAGTGGTGCGCGCAACATGGCCTGCCGACAAGCCGCTGTTTTTCCGCATTTCGTCGATAGACGGCACCGGCGGCGAATGGGGGATGGATGATTCGCTGGCGCTTTCGCGCGAGTTAAAGTTACGCGGTGTTGATGTCGTCGATTGTTCGTCCGGCGGTATCACTGGCGATGGCGCGCTTGCACCGTTGCCACGCGTACCAGGTTATCAGGCAGGCTACGCGCGTGAAATCAAACAGGAGGTCGGGGTGGCCACAGCGGCGGTGGGCCTGATAACCGAACCGGGCCATGCAGAGGCTTTGTTACGCGATGGCCACGCCGACATTATTGCCATGGCGCGCGAGCTGATGGATAACCCGAACTGGCCGCTACAGGCAGCACGCGCGCTGGGTGTGTCCGAACCGCTTGATCTGGTGCATGCGCGCGAAGCACAGCGGCTGCGCCTGCGCGAGCAGCACCGCAGGGAATATCCGCCAGGGATGGACGTCGAAATCCCATTCGGCCCGAACGACGTGGTGCCGTATTCCTGGGATGATTTAAATCCTGGCAAGAGGGCAGGGCACTCGTAGGTTTCGACACGGTTGGCGGGTAATTACTGCGGGCTTATTCCTGCGGCAGTTCCACCATGGCCATCCAGTACTGCGTGCGTTCGCCGTGTTCGACATCGTAGCGCCGCACGAAAGTCAGCCGTCCGTCGTCTCCCACACGGAACACTGACATCGCGGCCGGCACCGTCAACACGGTGTCGTCCTTGCGCACCCGCATTTTCTTGATGCTGGCGGCCACCATCATCCTGCCACTGGGATCGAAGCTGAAGGTGCGAACGTGGTAGTTGTGCGTATCAGCGTGCTGCAGCAGCGTCGGTTCGCCGGTCTGCGGGTTGATGACGAACACCGCTATGCTGTTCTCGCCACCGTTGAACACTTTCTGACCCTGATGGTCCACAGTAGAGTCCGCCCGGTTAGCGAAGTAAACAAATTTCCCTGAAGGATGCACGTGCACGGTGCTGGCCATTTGCCGTGGCTTGATGTGGGCACGGTCGGCCAGCAGGTCGTGCGTGTAGGCCGCCTGCGATTCCAGCGTGTCACCTGTCATGCGGAACATATTGAGCACGCTCTGGATTTCGAGTGAGATGTAAACCCAAGGCTGCGTGGGATGAAAATCCAGATGCCGTATGCCGAAGTGGCGTCCGCCCTCGGGCGCGATCACCGCCAGCGGCTCGTGCACGCCGTTGTTAAACCGAAACAGGCGTAATGCACCAGGATCCCCGGGCTTGCCGTCGTGCGGGGCATTGCCGCGGTCGACCACAATGGTGGTGCGCCCTGACGGCGTCATGCGTACCTGGTGCGGATAAGGGCCGCAGTCTAGCGAGTGCGGTTGTGCCACCATCGCGCCCAATGTGCCATCAGCGTTGATGCGATGCACGGTCACGCCGCTCTGCGGTAAATTGTGCCCGCTCAGTACGAATCCGCCGCAGGGACTTACGCAGATGTGCACCGCTCGCATCGGCAGCGGCTGCACTGGCCCATGGGGTGACAGCGCCCCGGTGCGCGGATCGATGCGCCAGGCACCGAGGTGATTGTTGTCCGCCTTCAACCCTGCCCCGCGATTGCTGGTCGCCACATACAGAAATTGCCGCGACGGATGCGGCCACGCGTATTGCACATTGGCAGGCACCTTGACCGTGGTGCGACGCGAGAGCGATGCGCTGTCAACATCGACTGCGTAGTGGGTCAGTTCGTCATCGATGGCGCTGTAAAGTGCGACTCGCGAATTCATCTGCATCATCCTTAATGTAAAATATTGACGAATCGATATTACCTTATTCGCATGGTGTAACTGCACGTCATCGACCGCTCGCGGAGCGGAATGGGCCGTCTTGGTTCGTGTGGCATTCAATTCATGGGGTACTGGCAATGCCTTTGGCCTTGATCATTGGTGGTTCGTTGGGCGGGTTACTGGCCGCGAATCTGCTGCGTTCCATCGGCTGGCGGGTGCGGGTGTTCGAGCGCGTGGGCGACGATCTGGCGAGTCGCGGCGCTGGCATCGGGACGCACGAAGAACTGCTCGACATCATGCACCGCGTTGGCATCGCGGTGGATGCGTCCATTGGCGTGCATCCCGAGTCGCGCACGTGTCTTGATCGCGGCGGCAAGGTGCAGCACACCATGCCGCGTCCGCGTATTCTGAGTTCGTGGGGGCGGCTGTATCGTGCACTCAAGGATAATTTTCCTGCGGAAGATTATCTTTTTGGCAGGTCGTTGGTGTCGTTTGCCAATGATGCTTCGGGTGTCACGGCGTTGTTTTCCGACGGCAGCAGTGAGCGGGGCGACCTCCTTGTCGGCGCTGACGGCATTCGCTCCACAGTGCGCGCGCAGATTCTGCCCGACGCGCAGCCGCAGTACGCGGGCTATGTCGCGTGGCGCGGACTCGTACCGGAAGCGGCGCTTCCGCTAGCACTGCATCGCGAGATTTTCGCGCACAACGTGGTGTGCTATCCGGACGGCGACGCGATGACGATGTACGCCGTGCCGGGCCCGAACAACGACGTACGGCCCGGTCATCGCGCGTATAACTGGGTTTGGTACCATCCAGTAGACAACAACGGGTTGGCGTCGCTGTGCACAGACGCCGCCGGTCATTGTCACGGTAGTGCGATCTCGCCAAATCTAATACGACCGGAATTGATTGCCGAAATGATCGCCACGTCACGAAATGCGCTGGCACCGCAGTGTGTCGACGTTATTGAACTCACGGAGCAACCCTTTTTTCAGGCCATCTTCGATTTGGAAGCGCCGCGCCTTTTTGCCGGGCGTGCGGCGATACTGGGCGACGCCGCCTTCGTGGCGCGGCCGCACGTCGGCATGGGTGTAACCAAGGCGGCGCTCGATGCTGAAAGCCTTGCTGATGCGTTGGCGGAATGCAGCGATATCGATGCGGCTCTCGCGCGATACAGCGTACGTCAGCAGTTATTCGGTTCTCGCGTGGTCGCGCGTGCGCGGCATGTGGGTGCGCACCTCGGTGCACAAGTCACCAAGCCGCCGGATACGTGGACGCCACGGGAGCGTCAACAGGATCCGGTGCGCATGATGAAAGAAAGCGGCGCACGGCTGCGCGATGTACCCGAACTGATTGAACTGGTGCGCGCCCATCGCGGAACGCGTGGCGCATTTGGCGAAGCGGCGGTGGCGGGGTTGATCGCATGACAGCGTGCAGCGTCGTGCGGGTTGTTCTTCAGTCAAGCGCCTGCTTACTGGCCATTGCCGCCACGCCGGTGCTGGCGCAAAAAGACGTTGCTCCCGCAAACTACCCCAGCCGTGTGGTGACGCTGATCAACCCGTTCACGCCCGGCTCCAGCACCGACATTGTGGCACGCGTGATCGCGCAAAAACTTACCGATGCCTGGGGCAGGACGGTGGTGGTGGAAAACCGTCCCGGCGCCAGCGGAACCATCGGTCTGACCGCCGTGGCGCGCTCGCCTGCCGATGGCTACATGCTCGGCATGATGATCGTGTCGCACGCGACCAATGCCGCCTTGCAAGGCGGAAAGGCCGGCATCGACCTCGTTCGTGATTTCACACCGATCACACAAGTGGTGGCGCAGCCCTACATCCTCGTGGTGAATCCGAGTTTGCCGGTGCGCTCGATCAAGGAACTGGTGGCGCTGGCCAAGGCGAAGCCGGGCGCGATCACCTATGGCTCGTCGGGCACAGGGGGCGTATTACATCTGGCGGGCGAACTGCTGGCGGTGCAGACGAAGATCAGGATCACGCACGTTCCGTACAAAGGGGCGTCGCCAGCATTGTCGGATGTCGCTGGGGGACATATCGCGATGCTGTTTCTGACGCGTATGACTGCACAGCCGTTTATCCAGTCGGGCCGCGTACGGGCGCTGGCGGTAACCGTTGCCGAGCGCGTGCCGGGGCTGGAACTGCCTACGGTGCAGGAATCCGGGTTGACCGGGCCATTTGAAGTGAGCGGTTGGTACGGCGTGAGTGCCGCGGCTGGTACACCGCAGTCGTTGGTGGAGCGTCTGAATCAGGATATCCATCGTGTGCTGAAATTGCCCGACGTACGCGAGCGCATGCTAGTTGAAGGCACGTTGCCGACCGGCGGCACGCCTGCACAATTCGGCGAGTTGGTTCGTGGCGAAGTCGAAAAATGGCGGCGCATTATTCAGCAGACTGGCATAGTGCCGGGGTAAATGCGGGAGTCGCGGTAACGCTTGATACGTGCCGGTGTGGTGCACGATCTGCCCGGAAATTTCCCGCTGCCCCTGCTCTTATATGGCGCTGGTTCTACTGGCGTCGAATTGTAAGCAATTGTTTTTATTGGTATTTTTATGATATGCCCTTTGCGCGTTTGGCCGGGCGATTGCGGCAATCGATCAACAGACGGTGATGGGAAACCTTCATGGAACTGGAACTGAAAGGGCGCAATGCTGTAGTGGCAGGCGGCTCGCGCGGTATTGGCCGCTCCATTGCGTTGGCGTTTGCACGAGCGGGCGCGAATGTGTCGATTTGTGCGCGTGGTGAATCCGCGTTGCGTGCGACCGAAGTTGATCTGCGGCAATTTGAGCATACCGTGCATACGATGAGTTGCGATCTGAGCCAGGGCGCAGCGGTAACGGTCTATATAGCTGCAGCGGCGCAGGCGTTGGGCGGCATCGACGTGCTGGTGAACAACGCTTCGGGTTTTGGTTCCAGTGACGACGAAGCCGTCTGGGCGACAAGCATTAATGTTGACTTGCTGGCCACGGTACGTGCTTCGCACGCGGCGCTGCCATTTCTGGAAAAATCCAAAGGCTCCATCATCAACATTTCGTCGACGGCTGCTTTGAAGCACAGCTCGCGCAATCCACCGTACGGCGCGATCAAGGCCGCGTTGGTGCAATACACGCTGTCGCAGGCCGCGAAGTATGCTGAGAAACATATTCGTGTGAATTGCATCGCGCCGGGCTCGATTGAATTTCCTGGCGGCAGTTGGGAAAGACGCAAGACTTCTGATCCGAAACTCTATAACTCGGTGTTCAACCGTATTCGTTTCGGGAGGCTGGGCACGCCGGAAGAGGTCGCCAACGTGGCGTTGTTTTTCGCCAGCAGTGCGGCAAGCTGGGTCACGGGCCAGACCATCGCGGTGGATGGCGGGCAGCTGCTGGGGTGAAGTGAGCGATGGGTATGAATTCAGGCTTGGTAAGAAGGTGTGACAAGCCGCGAAGGAACTTCTTCCCGCATTGCAATTCGAGACATGTATAAGTGTCTGATATAAGAGGTTTTTCGAATGTTTTGTGCCACTCGGGCAGTCGTTTGTCAGACGTTATAGCCGCCAAGCCCGTTGGTGCAGATCACGATAAAGCCGACCAAATATATAGATGCCCAGTTCCAAGCCCTGTGTGATCAGATAACGGTGTGCCGGATCATTCCACTGGGGTTCGACCACCGCATAAAATTCGTCTGCATGGCGTTCGTCAATCTGAGCGTGCAGCTTGTAGTGGACGAGGTTTTCCGATGTGACCCAACCGCGCGCGACTACGGCGCTGCCGATTCGGGCGGAAATACCAGCAAATGCATGCTCAATGATTCCCATACAGCCGATGCCAACTTCGACTTCATCGAGTACGCAGCTCGTGCTGATTACGCTATTGAACGCGCGGACTTCGGGCCAAAGCTCCAGTTGGTCCAGCGTATCCGGGGCCGCGCCAATTGAGGCGAGAAAACGCTTGAATGTATTGTGATGAAACGCGCCAGCATTGAAGTCGCCGTGTTCTTCGACAAGATTGTGCAGAATGTCAATGCGTAAATGTGGATCGTTGATGCGTGCTACAAGTGCGGCCATGGGCCGTGCGAAAAAGGTTACGGCATAAAAGAACTGCCGCTGTGACGCTTGGAACATCGCTTGCGTCATTGTCCCGTCCGAAAGGCTTTGCAGGTACGGACTGCCAAGGATCTTTGCTTGTGCCAGCAGCGATGTGGCGTGTGCGCTGACTTGCGGCGCACGCGTAGGAATGCCGGTGGGTGCCATTTTAAATCTCCGAAGTGTTGATGTTCCAGCCGGCGCCACCCGGCAAACCTACTCCGTAAACTGTTGCGGCGGCAATCGTCGGATGTTCGATCGCAAGGGCAGCCAGTAGAGCGGGTGCGTCGGGTTGATAAACCGCGAAAAACAGCGCAGGTAACCCCAATCGCGCAGCATGCCATCGTGCTGCATGCACCAGCTTTGCGCCAGCGACCGCGTCACGATAGGCAAACTGTGACAAGTGTGCACTGGCTAGTTCCGTTCCGTCCGCCACCACTAATCGCTTGGCAAGCCGGGTATCTTCGACCAAGCCGCACGCACTTCCGTCGGCAAGTACGAATGGCAATGGCGTTGCGCTGGAACGCATATGCGGTGCAAGCACAGGCGTTGCATAGCGACCGGCACTGAGCTTGTGAAATAAATTAGCATGCGTTTCCAGATCGGTAGTGATGAGGGTTTCGAGCGTAGGAACACAAGGCTCATTGGGCACGCGTATAACTGCGAGCTTGGCAAGTTCGGTAAACGCAGGCAAGCCTGCGCGTCCGGTGTAGTGTTCTGGTGTGAGAGTTGTCCCTTCCATCACTATGCTAAACGCAACGCTGCTCCGTTCCAGAACCCAGCGGCTTGCACGACGCGTTAGCTCGATGAATGTGCGACCGCCTCGCGCTTCGGGAATGATTTTAAGGTCGCCGAAATACGCCACCCGCAGGGACTGGCCGTCAGGATTGAGCAGGCGACGCAGCGCGACTGCAATGGCGCCGACGATGCACCCCTGCTCGATTGCAATAAAAGACTGCGCTTCACCCATTGCGCGGAAGAAGCGCAGGTAATCAGGACTGTGGCGGATACCGAAACGCTGATGCACGCCCAGAGGATAAGTGAAGCTGCTTTCGAATGTTTCGAGTGCCTGTGCCCTATCGGGTAATTCGCACTCGGCCAGTGCGGCTACATTCATGAAATCCGGCCCACAAAAATCTCGCGATAAAAGAAGCTGCGATCCCGGTTGAGTAGCGCAGCGCTGAGTTCGCGATTCCAATGGAAGCCCTCGCCCAGTGCGGGGATGTCAAGTGTGGAGTTAAGTTGGCGGACGATCACTATGCCACCAGGACGCAACGCCGCACGAGCCGTATCGAGTGTTTCCTTCGCCTCTGTTTCTGTTAACCAGTCAAGGATGTTGGATAAGTGAATCAGATCAAATGTGCGTGGATTGCGGCGTAGGGCAGGTACCATGAGTGTATTGTCCCATTGCACTGCGGGCATATGCGTTGGGCTCGGAAGGCCAATCCACCGGTGCGGGGCCTCCGGCATGAAGCGACCTGTCAGCAATTGGGCCAGAAATGGATTGCTGCGCGCGGGCAGCGTTTCGATAGCCCAGCGTAAGCGCTGCAAGAAGTGTTGCGCAAACGGGAATCTCGGATTCTGCGTAGCGTCTTCTCCGAATAGTGCCACCAGATTGGATAGGGCCATGGTTCGGTCAAACGCGGATTCGAGCGTTCGCCATAGCGTTCCATTGGGATGGATGAGGCCGCATTGCTTGGACGGATCGGAAAGGTTCAGTAACGAGACAATCTCTCCTGCGACCGGAAGTAACTCCGCACGCAATGCCCTGAACAGCTGCTCATAGCGACCGACGTGATCAAGACCTACTTCGTCGATCCAGTCTCTCTGTCCAAGGGTGTCAATACTAATCCCGGCATGTTCCAGCGCATGACTGATTGCCGCCGAACGCGTTGCACGCGTACCTTCGTTATGACCCAGTGCCAGTAGCCGTTTGCTGGTAGCAGCCACGCACAGCAGTGACAGTTTTATCCTAGCCAACGCGAGTTGCGCCGGATTGGGGTCAATGCAGTGTAGCAGGGCGACTTGCGGCTGTGCTGCGAGGGCGGCTGCTGTGCAGCCGCCTGAAGCCACCATGCAGATGCGCGCACGGTCTCGCGTGTGCTTGACCAGGACTTCGTCGAGCAGCGGATCTTCGCGGACTTGTGCAAATGCAACAGGCAATCTAGCAGCATAAGAAAGCCAAGGGGGCTGGGGCATGGAAGCAGTTTCGATGGTTGCAGGGGGGCGTGTCGAAGATGGGGGGCGGATCGATTGTAGCTAGGGCCAGCAAGTGTGGGTATTGCCTGAGCCGGCTGCCAGCGACCTGTGGCTTAACCTCAGTGCAGCGTCTTCGGCGCGCGCCGTGTTTCAGCTTCGGGCGCAGGAGCGGCGGCGGGAGCCGACGGTGCAGGTGACGAATGGTGCGCCACCATGCGCCATCCTTGATCGGTACGCAGATAAATATTGGTGGCTAGCATGGCGTTGCGCACGGGGCCTTGACCCGCCACGGTAATTTGTTCGTAGACGCTGTGCACCGCGAACATCAAGCCGTGAACCTCGTGTCGTGCACGCAGTTGAAAACTCAGTGTCTGGCCGCTGCTGAGTACGCGCTTCCAGGATTCGCGCACGTTTTCCATGCCGCTGATGCGTGCCGCACCCGGATGCACGCAATACACGTCGTCATCGTCAGCCCACACTGCCATCATGGCTTCCAGATCATTCTTGCTGAAGGCGTCGTAGAAGGCTGCCTCGGCTTCCTGAGAGTTTGCGTAGAGCGCTTTTTTCACGATGGGCGATGGCAAGCGTATATGGGAGATATTCTATCAAATTCAGATAGTTAGCGGGTTATATGGGAGGCAGGCCAAGGCCATTGCCGGGTGTTGCGCACGGCGCGGGGAAAGGTAACAATGCGCCCCTTGACCAGCGCCAGTGAACGCGCGGCATTCGAGGAGAATCGTAATCATGACATTCAAAAAATTTATCTGCGCTGCCGCCTGCGTTCCTGCGCTGTTCGCCCAAACCAAAGTCGTCGCGCAGGAGGCAGTGGCAAGTTTTCCATCACGTCCGATCCGAATGCTGGTGCCTAACGCGCCGGGCAGCTCGGTGGATACCTTAAGCCGCATTATCGGCAATAAAATGAGTGAAGTTATCGGTCAGCAAATGGTAGTTGACAACCGTGCCGGGGCTGGCGGCATCGTTGGCATGGAAATTGCTAAGAACGCTGCGCCCGACGGTTACACGCTGATCAGCGCCACCACGGCAGCGTCCACGGTGGCAGTGCTGTTGATGAAGAACCCCACGTTTGATCCGGTCAAAGACTACTATCATCTGTCGCAAATCGCGGTTACCGCCAACTTGCTGGTGGTGCATCCTTCTGTGGCGGCCAAGTCGGTACGCGAGCTGATTGACCACGCGAAATCCCGCGGCGGAAAACTCAACATGGCCTCAGCTGGTACAGGGTCGCAAAGTCACTTGTCGGGTGCTTACTTCATGAATGTGGCGAATATTCAATCGGTGCACGTGCCCTACAAAGGCGGCGGGCCGTCTGTGGCCGCTGTCATAGCCGGCGAATCACAATGGACGCTGACGCCCGCGCCTGCAGTGATAACGCATGTGAACGGCGGTAAAGTGCGTGCATTGGGTCATAGCCTGCCGGGCAAGTCGCAGTTGATGGGGAGTATTCCGTCCATCGCCGAAACGTTGCCGGGTTTTGACTACAGCGGCTGGCAGGGCTTCTTCCTGCCCAAGGGCGTGCCCAAGCCCATAGCGGAGAAACTTCGCGCGGCGTTGTTGAAGACAGCGGCGTTGCCGGAAGTGAAAAATCTGCTTGCAGCTCAGGCGACGGATTTGGCTACCGGCACGCCTGAAGAGTTCCGCAAGGTAGTGACGGACTCTATCGTTAAGAATGCCAGAGTGATCAAGGCTGTGGGTCTAAAAGTTGATTGAAATCGGCACTTCGTGTTTTTTGATGCCGCGTGAGACCAAGGGGTTTTCGGTCGCGCGTTGCAATGAAACCCTCGGCGGTCGTTTCATGAATAGCGGCGAGATGATGTTCCAGGACATGGAAGTTCCGGAGGATCATCTGCTGGTGAAAGATGTTGCGCTGGCCTGCGCGGGCGTTTACTTTCGGCCTGGCAAAATTATTCAGGGGTCCAAAAATCTGGGCGTGGGCGTGCGCGCGTACGAAGAGTCGGTCAAGTCCGTGCTTGAAGTATTCAAGCATGCGGTGGAGTTGCATGGCGGCAACGGCTGTATGCTCGATTCGGCATTGAAAAACTTTATCGTGATGCCACCATGTATCTGCACATGGACGGCACCGTGGATGTCACCAAGTTCAAGATCGTCAAGAACCTGTTCCTCGAGACGGCGGGGAAATATGCGGGGAACGACTGACAGGCGTAAACCGCTTGACGTTCACATGACGTTACGGCAGAATCCGCGCCCTTCGCAAACATAAGACTTTTAACCTCAATCGGGCTGGGAATGAAAAGTAAGCAGCGATTTCATCAATATAGGGCATCGCGGATAACCCCGCGAGGCGAGCTGCCGTACGCGATCTGCAAGTGTGCTGGTTCGCGTGATGCCGATGCAATCCAGGTTCGGATAGAATACTGACCCAAACGTAGAGTCGTTGAAGTCACATTCGGCCCGGACCGCGCAAGCGCTCCGGGCTTTTTGTTTTGTTGGAAACGCGTTTAACCCACGGCAATAAGGTCACTCAGACCGCAGTTCAGTGCGGTTAGCAACCCCGCTATCACCTGTGCGTTGAAATGGCTGGAGCGACCGTCAACGATGCGCCCGAGTTGGGCCTCGGAGATTTCGATGCCCAACGCGGCGAGTTGGCGGCGTAGTGCGGAGACCGAACGCACGCCACGCTCGGCCATCACCACGCGGGTGCGCCAGAGCAGACGGCAGGGTTTGGCTTTTGCGGTTGAAAGTTTGGGTTGTGCGCGTGGCGTAGCCGTGGTTGCGGCAACCGCGCGGGAAGATTTAGCAGTCATGGAGTCGACCCTCACAAATCGATGAAGCGAGTGTAGCATTTTTGCTCTATATGAAAAATTTTTTCGTAAAATGATTGACTTTATGTTTGGCCATGACTAATATCGCGTCCATTGTGAAATCAATAAGCTGTCAACCGCGCCACCATTGGGCGCGTTGAGCAACCTCGAAACTAAACCCTTTTTTATCGCAGTACTGAAAAACTTTTGAGCACTGCCATGACACACACCACTCACTCAGCCGCATTACCACGGAGCAAGCCCAGCGCGGGCTTTGCCGCTGGTTTTGCTGCCGGGTTTGCCGCGTACTTGCGACCGTTTGCCGTGGTCATGACGAGCATTGGCGGTCTGGGCGCGATTAACGCAATAGCGTCCCTCGGATACGAGTCGTCCGATGACGGTCATAACGCGCAATGGAAGCAAGGTGTATTTCGGGGGGGCTTGAGCATGTAACGCGCTCAAACTCCTGCAGCAACAAGCCCGGATGCACCGCAAGGTCTCCGGGCTTTTCGTTTTTTGGTTTCAGGTTTTTAGTTTGCCCCGCTGGCGGAACCGGCATACGCGCCAGTCTTAGAAACTGGATTCTCCGAGTTCGAATCTCGGGTGGGGCACCAAGGATTTTCAGTACCGCACCGGCCATCGTGCACGGAGCAATGCGGGTGGTTCTTTAACAAACTGGATGTGGTTATTTGTAGTAACGCGTCTGTCGTTCCCCGGCGGGGCGTGTGGCCGTGTCCTCACACACCGCCATACGAAGCCCGCCGGGGAGGGCGGCAGACACGTTGCAAGTTTCAAAGCAGGCATAGCTCAACTGGAAGAGCACGACGCCGCCAGCGTCGAGGCTGCGAGTTCGAGGCTCGCTGCCTGCTCCATTTTGATATGAACTGCTCGACTTCTGGTGAGGTCGCGAGTCCTTCAAATTCGCCAGACGGGTTCGATCCCCGTGCAGTTCTCTGATTTCAGTATCAATGGGAGCGTAGCTCAAGTGCGAGAGCACCCGGTTTGCACCCGGGCGGTTGTGGGTTGAACTCCCACCGCCTCCACCATTTGCAATAAACGGAAGGTAACCCCGGTGTGGACTGGGCGCGGTCTTGAAAACCGATGTAGCCATGGTGCTAGGAGTTTGACTCTACCTGCCTTCCGCCAATGTTTTGTCCCCGTAGCGCAGTGGATCAAGCGCAGCGGAATACGACTCCGCAGGTCGCAGGTTCGAATCCTGCCGGGGACGCCAATTAGGGAAGGATGGCCGAGTGGTTTAAGGCGCTTGCCTGCTAAGCAAGAGCCGTCCGCGAGGATGGCGCCAGAGTTCAAATCTCTGTCCTTCCGCCAATATCACGTAGTATCTAAAACAAGGAGAATGTCATGAACAACGTTCGTTTCTGGACGGAAGGCGTGCCGGTTGAGCACGAGGCATTGAATCAGATACGCAATATCGCCTCGCTGCCCATCGTGGCGGGCCCGGTGGCGATCATGCCGGATGTACATTTGGGCAAGAGGGCGACGGTGGGCTGCGTCATCCCCACGCGCGGGGCGATTAGTCCCGCCGCGGTGGGTGTCGATATCGGTTGCGGCATGTGCGCGGTGAAAACAACGCTCACTGCTGCTGACCTGCCGGATAGCTTGGCGCGCTTGCGTTCGGCGATTGAGTCGTTGGTGCCGGTGGGTTTTAATGCGCACAAGGCGCCGATGAAAACCAGCCACGGCGGCTTGCAGGGCATTGCGCTACATCGCCGTATGGGTGATCTGCACGAACGTTTCACCAAAGTGCGCATTCTCGACCGCGTCGGCAAATTCGATGCGCCACGCGTGTGGAAGCAATTGGGCACGCTCGGCGGCGGCAACCATTTCATCGAAGTGTGCCTCGATGAGACGCAAGCTGTGTGGGTGATGTTGCACTCGGGCTCGCGTAATGTGGGCAAGACGGTGGGTGAATGCGCCATCCATATGGCGCGCGATATCGCCGTGAAACAACAAACCCATTTGCCCGATCGTGATTTAGCGTGGCTCGATGAAGGCAGCGTGGAGTTCGACGAGTATGTCGAAGGCTTGCGCTGGGCGCAGGACTATGCGGCGCTCAACCGTGATTTGATGTTGTTCAACGTGATGAAGGCGTTGCGTGATGAATTCGGCCGGGATATCGGTTCGGCTCAACACGCGGTGAACTGCCATCACAAC
>SXGS01461535.1_pt1 | contig 13295 bp, 7 predicted proteins | sample 3174681 | NCBI WGS metagenome assembly SXGS01 (sample SAMN11356861, study PRJNA531348) | freshwater metagenome | isolation source: freshwater sample F1-80 | place: China: Fuxian Lake, Yuxi | collected 2017-12-25
CGGGGATGGAAAAGCCGATACCCGCGACTCGATGAGCGAGGGCTACGGCGTCCATTATAACTATACCGGACACGACTTGCACGGTCTGATCTTGGGGCCTGACGGCCGGCTCTACTTCAGCATCGGCGACCGTGGCGCGCACGTGCGGACGCGCGAGGGCAGGACGCTCGATCTGCCGGATGAAGGAGCGGTGTTTCGGTGCAACCTCGACGGCTCCGAACTCGAGGTGTTCGCGCGCGGTTTGCGCAATCCCCAGGAGTTGGCGTTCGACCAGCACGGGAATCTCTTCACCGGAGACAACGACTCCGACCAAGGCGACCGTGAGCGATGGGTGTATGTGATGGAAGGCAGCGACAGCGGCTGGAGGATTGGCTATCAACATAATCCGCTAGGCAATGCGGGCCCCTGGAATTTCGAAAAACTTTGGTGGCCGACGCATGAGGGCCAGCCCGCCTACATCACGCCTCCCATCGTCAACATCGACAACGGCCCCTCGGGTTTGGTCTACAATTATGGGACGGGCCTCCCGCCAGAATTGGAGAACCACTTCTTTCTGTGCCATTTCAAGGGGGCGAGTTCCAACAGCCGAATCACCTCGTATCGCCTGCGATCCAATGGGGCTGGGTTCGAACTGGATCGTTCCGCCGAGTTGATGGGAGACATTCTCCCCACCGATGTCGAAATTGGTCCCGATGGCGCCCTCTATTTCAGCGATTGGCATCAGGGCTGGCCGAAGTCCGCCAAAGGACGGATCTATCGTGTCATCCATTCCGCCAGCCACCGGGATCCCGTGGTCGCTGAAACGCGCCAGCTTTTGTCGGAGGGCATGGATAGCAGTTCGCTCGCAAAACTGGGGCGCTTGCTGGGACACCGTGACATGAGAGTGAGAGCCGAGGCTCAGTTTGCCCTTGTGGCCAGGGGTCAGGCCGGGTTGGCTCCGCTGCTTGCGGCGGCCAGCACCCCAGGGAATGTTTTGACGCGGCTTCACGGTATTTGGGGCGCCGGCCAGCTGGGGCGCAGTGATGGGTCGGCTGTGCAGCCTCTTGTGCCCTTGCTCGAAGACCCGGAAGTGGAGGTGCGCGCCCATGCGGCTCGAGTGCTTGGAGAGGCCAAATTCAGGGCGGCACTGCGACCCTTGATCAAGCTCTTGGAGGATCCCAGCTCCCGAGTTCGTTCTTTCGCGGCGATGGCATTGGGCCATCTTGGAGATAAAACCGCGACGAGTCCGCTTTTGCGGCTGGCGCGTGAGAACGCGGATCAGGACCCATTTTTGAGGCATGCCGCCGTCGCTTCACTGTCCAAGTTGAATGACGGGCCCGCTTTACGTTCCGCCGCCAGCGACTCTTCCCCCTCCGTGCGCCTCGTTTCTCTGCTCGCCATGCGCCAGCTGAGGCACCCTGAAATCGAGATTTTTCTGAAAGATCCCGAACCGTGGATCGTCGCCGAGGCGGCGCGAGCGATCAACGATGTTCCTGTGAACGAGGCCCTGCCGGCCCTGGCGGCGCTGGCGGACGGCCGGGTGGATTCATTGTCCCTTGGATACCGCGCGGTGAATGCGAATTATCGCCTAGGTTCCACGGATGCGGCGAACCGCCTTGCGAGCTATGCGGCGCGGAGCGATGTGCCCGCCGAAACCCGAGTGGAGGCGCTCCGCTGCCTCGGGTCGTGGCAGAACCCATTTCCCCGGGATCGTGTCGTGGGGGTTTACAGGCCATTGCCCGCCCGCGATCCCGCTTCGGCGGTCCAGGCTCTCGCCAGGGTGCTCCCTCGGTTGCTCAAGCAGAATGCCGAACCCGTTCTCGCCGCCGCCGCCCAGGCATGCGTGCGGCTGAAGATAGAGTCCTCCTCCGAGTTGCTGGCCGAACTCCTGGCGACGAAAACCGCTCCTGTCGGCGCCCGCGTGGAAGCTCTGCATTCATTGGGAGCGTTGATGCCCCCGAATTTTTCAGAGCTGCTCTCCAAAGCGTTCGGGGATGACGAGGAGGCGGTCCGCCGCGAGGCGACCAGGCTTCAAGCGCGCGCCAAAACCGGCAACGCCTTCCAGAATTTGAAATCCGTTCTCTCAAGGGGATCCGTGGGAGAGAAGCAAGACGCCCTGATCGCCCTGGGCGATTTGCCTGATCCTGGTGTCGACGAAGTGCTGATGAGTTATTTGGACACCTTGGCGGCGGGGACGCTGCCAGCCGCCTTGCGATGGGATGTCTTGGAGACCGCGACGCGACGCGAGGCCGCGTCAATCAAAGTCAAACTAGCAAGTTACAAGGAGTCGTTGCCCAAGGAGTACGCCGAAGCAGCCTCACGTGATTTGTTGGAGGGAGGGGATGCGTCGGAAGGGAAACGCATCTTCTTCGAGCGCCAGGACGTGGCATGTTTGCGCTGCCACCAAGTCAACGGTGAAGGCGGTGAGGTGGGGCCGGTCCTGACGGGCTTCGGTGCGCGTCAGAACAGGGATTACATTTTGGAGGCGATCTTGTTTCCGAACAAACACATCGCTCCCGGTTTCGAGAATGTGATGCTCACCTTGAATGACGGGCGTGACTACGCCGGCGTGGTGAAGAGCGAAACCGCGACGGAGCTGATAGTTAATTCCCCGGAGGATGGCTTGTTGACGCTGAAGAAATCCGAGATCCAGGCGCGACACAAGGGATTGTCGGGAATGCCAGAGGAGATGGGGAAAATTCTCAGTCCGCGAGATTTGCGAAACCTGGTGGAGTACTTGGCTTCCTTGAAGTAATAAAGCAACGAGCCGCGTGCCACCGTGTCGACCGTTCGAGTCGCGCCGCTTTTGCCTGGTCTTTTTCGCATCCTGTGCCAGCGTGTGGCATCCTGTGGAACAAGCCGTCTTGAGCAAGGCACTATGAAAGTCTCCCCGTTGAAAAGCGTCCTCGCCCGCGGTGGATGGGTCACGCGTCTATGTGCTGTGGAACGAACCTGAGCACCTCAAACTGGCCGCATTGGATCATGAGGGCCAACCGCTTTGGGAGCGGGATTTCGGCCCTTTTGTGAGCCAGCATGGTTGAGGCATATCGCCGATCGTTTTTGGCGACAAGGTTTTTTTGGGCAATGAGCAAGACGATCCGATGGTGGTGAAGGGCAGCCCTCGCTCGGGCAAGAGTTTCATCGTGGCCGTCGACGCCCGAACCGGCAAGACGGCATGGCAGACTCCACGCCGGAGCGCCGCTGTCGCCTATTCAACCCCATGCCTCTATGAGCCAAGATCCGGGAAGCCAGCGCTCATTTTCAACAGTCAAGGTCATGGGATTTATGCGGTCGATCCAGATTCTGGCACCCTGCTCTGGGAATACGACCAGGCCTTCGACAAACGCAGCGTGAGCTCTCCCATTCTCGCCGGGGACATCATCCTCGGGTCGTGCGGCAGCGGAGGAGGGGGAAATATTCTAACCGCGATCCGGGCGGGGGATCCCGGCACTGGCAAAGCCCCGGAGCTCGCGTTTAAATTGAGGCAATCCGCGCCTTATGTGCCGACCGGCATCGCGACCAGGGGTTGGATATGGCTGTGGAGCGATGGGGGGGTGGTCACCTGTCTGGAGGCGGCGACGGGCTCCCTCCGCTATCAAGAGCGTGTTGGAGGAAATTATTTTGGCTCGCCTGTGTGGGTGGAAGGACGGTTGTTTTGCGTTTCGACCTCCGGCGAACTGGCCGTGGTGGAAGCCAGCGATCAGTTCAAGGTTCTGCGCCGGTACGCCCTGAATGAAAAATGTCATTCCACGCCCAGGGTGGCTTTGGGCCGCTTGTTTATCCGGAAGGAAAAGCACCTCTTTAGTCTGGGAGGGGCAAAGGAGCCGTTCGCGGGAGGGAAATGAGGCGTAACCGAATCGTCTCATTTTGGTCATAAACCTAACAATCGTGTGGCCGAAACAAACCTGATTCGGCCGTGGTCTGTTTATGTTATGTGGCGATTCATTTGGCATCCTCGCTGGGTCACTTCTCGTGCCGCGGTGGCTTGGCTTCTAGGTGTCGGTGGTTTGGGGGCTCTTGGCTCTTTTGTCGAAGCGGCTCCTGCGAAACCGGCTCCCTCGGCACTTCTGTATGCCACCACCAATGTTTTGAGCGCACATTTCAAGTTCACGCCGGAGCAATGGAAAGGGTTGGAGCCTACTCGACGGAATAACCAGACGGCCTTTGGAGCAGGCGGGTTCAATCTTCAGGGGAAGGACGGCGGGCGCAACGGATTGTCCGCCGCCCAGGGCATAGAGTTTCATTATGTTCACGCGGACCTGCAGTTCAATGGGGAAGAAATCAAGGACGTGGGCGTGCGTTACAAGGGCAATGGGACGTTCATGCAGTCGCAAGGATCGGCCAAAAGGTCGTTGAAAGTGGACGTGGCGGAGTTTGTGAAGGGGCGCGCCGTGGCGGGTGTTTCAAAGCTGAACTTTCACAACTGTGTCACGGACGCGAGTTTCATGAATGAGGTTCTCTCATACCGGCTTTATCGGGATGCCGGAGTGCCAGCTCCTCGAACGGCTTACGCGCGGGTTCACGTGACAGTGCCCGGCGCCCACGATCGCTCCTATTTGGGGCTTTATTCGATGGTGGAGAATGTGGATGGAAAATTCGCCGAAGCTCTTTTTGGTGAGAAGAAAGGGCTCATTTTAAAGCCAGTGACACCGAAGCCGTTTGAGCACTTGGGGGATGACTGGTCGCAATACAAGCAGACATACGATCCAAAATCCGATCCCACAAAGGAGCAGGCCCGGCGTGTCATGGAATTCTGCAAGCTTGTTTCCAGTGCTCCAGACTCGGACTTCACGTCGAAGGCGGGGGACTATGTCGACATCGACGCCTTCGCCCGCTACATGGCGGTGACCGTCTACCTTTCGACCCTCGACAGCATTTTGGGCATTGGCCAAAACTACCTGGTTTATCTGCATCCCAAGTCGAATAAATTTCATTTTATCCCCTGGGATCTGGATCATTCCTTCGGTCAATTCATGATGGTGGGATCGCAGGAGCAGCGGGAGCAATTGAGCCTGGCAAAGCCGTGGCAGGGGGAGATTAAATTTCTGGAACGTATGTTCAAGCTCGAGCCTTTCCAACGGGCTTATAAGGGGTATTTGGCGGAGTTCGCGAAGACGATCTTTAAGCCTGAACGATTTCACCAGCAAGTGGACGAGTTGGCCGCTGTATTGCGGGCGCCCCTCCTGGAGGAATCGCGCGAGATGCTTGAGCGTTTCGAGAAAGTGGCCGCGGGCGAAGCCATATCTCCGGCCGGCATGTTTGGCGGTGGCAGGGCGGGTCAGGAGAGGCGCCCATCTGGTGGAAATCGAATGAGTTTCCCGCCGACGAAACCCATCAAGCCATACGTGGTGGCTCGAACTAAATCCGTCCAAGACCAGTTGTCCGGGGTGGACGGCGGCAAAATAATCGAGCGGATGTTTGGGCCGGGAGGACGGGGGGGCGGAGGATTTGGTCCGGGCATGTTCCTGGCTCCGGTTTTCGTGGATGCCGCGGATCACAACGGCGACAAGAAGGTGGCCAAAACGGAGTTCCAGGCCCTGGCCGAAAAATGGTTCGTGGACTGGGACAAGACGCGGTCTGGTTCGTTGACCGAGGAGACTTTGGGCGCGGGGTTGGGCGGCTTGCTCCCCGCTCCTCCTGGGTTTGGAAATCGAGGGCCTGGAGGCGGGGGCGGCCCGGGAGGGCCTGGTGGTCCGGGGGGGGGTGGTTTCAATTTGGGACAAATGCTGGCGGGCGGGTTTTTCGCGGTCATGGATGAAGACAAAAACCGCGCCCTCACGAAGGCGGAGTTCGTGGGCGGATTCAACAAATGGTTTGCCTCTTGGGACAAGCCAGGGGGTGGCATGCTTGACGAGGAACTAATACGCACGGGCCTCAATCAGGCATTTCCGTTTCGCGGAGGGGGAAGAGGAGGACCTGGGGGCTTGGGGCGGCCGCCGGAAACCCCGGTTCCGTGAGGGCGAGAACACGCAACGCCGCCTTTCTGTTCCATCCATGCCGGTTCTTGCCGTACGAAAAGCTCTCGACCACTCCGCTCGCCAAATCGTTCAACCTGAAAACGGCAGTTGAACCTCGTGGAAATTTGCAGAGACCTGGATGAGCGGGGCTTGAGGAAGAGGGAGGCACATCCCCTGCGGATCTGGTGAGTGATTCGGAAAAACTTTATCGCCAGGATCTTGCGAGGATTCGCCAAGGGTCACTGCCGTTTTGAGGTTCAAGCGTTCAACCAAGCTTCCAAGAAATTTGATTGTCATTGAAGGCGCTAATGTTAAATTTCAGTGAATTCGGCCGTTGCGGCAAAGCTTTTTCAAAAGGCAAATATGTATCCTCGTATGGCGAGCGAACCTCATGGCGAGAAGAACGGAGCAGAGCTATTGATGAATTCATCGCTCTACAGGGAATTCACAGCCGAGCGCCAAGAGATTATGCGGCATAAGTGGATAGAGTCCGAGAAGGTGGGGTATGATATTGGGTTCGAAAAGGCGCTCACCGATTGGATCCTTCATCACCGTTCAGATTGGCGTCTTCACCGCAAGAAAAATAACGGCAAGGAGGCTTGAGGGAGACTCGAGACGCGGGTGGTGCTTTTCCCGCCGTTGACCGTCGCGCACTCATCCTATATGGTCTGGCGGAACCTTCAGATCCCCGACGCTCAGAGCGGGTTTTTCGTTGGTTAAGGCATTGTTTTGACTCTGTATTTCATTTATGAGCCACGAGGACAACAACTTCGAGTATCCGGGCATTGCCACGACATCCGACGGCGCGGGTTGTGTGGTGTGGGCCGAGACTAATATCACCCAAGGCGCGTGCGCCTATCCCATCACCTCTTCAACAACGATGGGGACTGGCTACCAGACCGAGTACTCGAATGGAAAGAAGAATCTGTGGGGGGACCGATTAGTGTTTGTCCAGCCTGAATCCGAGCACTCGGCGGCCAGCACGTGCGAAGGATTCGCGCTCGCGGGCGGGCGGGTGACTAACTTCACCTCCGGCCAAGGTCTGGTCCTCATGAAGGAAGTGCTGTACACGATATCTGGAAAACGCCTGCCGGTGGTGTTCCACATCGGAGCCCGCGCACTCACGAGCCACTCCCTGAATGTGCACGCCGGCCACGATGACGTGATGAGTGTGGCCGATTGCGGGTGGGGGATTCTCTTCGGCAGGAACGCCCAGGAGGCTGGAGATTTGGCGCTCATCGCGAGACGTGCGGCAGAAGCCGCCGAAACTCCTTTTCTCAACGTGCAGGACGGCTTTCTGACCACGCACACGATCGAGAACGTGCGCCTTTCCGAGCTTCAATTCATGAAGGATTATATCGGGGACCCGAACGACAAGCTTCGGTGCCTCTTCGACACACGGTTCCCGCTCATGTCCGGGGTCGTGCAAAACCAGGACTCCTACATGAAAGGGAAGATCGCGCAGAGGAATTACTACGATAAAGTTCCCGCCGCCGTGGAGGAGGCAATGCGTCTGTTTTACGAGAAGACTGGACGCCGCTATCAGGCCGTGGATTCGTATCGCATGGACGACGCGGAGTATGCCTTGGTGGGCATGGGCGGCATGATGGAGACGGCCGTGGCCGCCGCGGACTACATGAGAGACGAGATGGGGCTGAAAGTCGGCGTCGCGCACGTGACGTGTTTCGCGCCGTTCCCCGCGGTCCAGTTGGTGCAGGTTTTGAAGGGGGTCAAGGCCGTCACAGTGGTGGAGCGCATGGATAATCCGCTCGCTCAATCCAATCCCTTGGTGCAGGGAATCAAGGCGGCCTTCGCGGATGCTTTGACTGGGTTGGGTTACGGTTCTTACGGCGAGATCAAGTATCCCGAGGTTGAGCGGATTCCCAAGATTTACGCGTGCGCGGCGGGGCTCGGTTCCAGGGATATCCGCGGAGGGCATTTCATCGCGATCATCAGGAACATGCTGGCCGAGAAACCCCGGGAGTTTAGCGTGGTGGGAGTCAAGCATGACTTAGCCCTGGCCGATGGCGAGGATCCGGATCTGCGACCGGAAGGGGCTTTTTCCATGCGCGGCCATTCAGTCGGAGGGTTTGGGTCGGTGACCACCAACAAGCTCATCGCTTCGTTCGTGGGCGAATTGTTCAATCTTCACGTTCAAGCCTATCCCAAGTACGGTTCAGAGAAGAAAGGCCTCCCAACCACTTATTACCTCACCGTCGCCAGCGCGCACATCCGCACGCACAGCGAGTTGAATTACGTCGAGTTCATCCCACTGAACGACGTCAACGCGTTCAATCTCGGAAACCCCTTGGACGGGATTGCGTATGAAGGCAGCGTCTTCATTCAGAGCGATCGCCTCGATCCCCGGGAGGTGTGGACCGCGATCCCCGCTTACGGGCAGAAAATCATCAGGAATAAGCGTCTGAGGGTTTATTATCTGGACACCGTAAAGATCGCTCGCGACGTCGCCACCGACCCTGACCTGATCCAGCGCATGCAAGGAGTAGTTCTCGTCGGCATCTTCATCAAGGTCACCCCGTTTGCCGAACGTTCCGGCATGAGCCAAATCGATATCCTCGCGGGAGTCGAAAAATATGTCCGAAAGTACTTTGGCAAACGCGGTGAAAAAGTTGTCGAAGAAAATCTGCGTTGCGTGAAGTTGGGGTTGACCGAAGTTCAGGAGATTCCTGCCGAGGTGATTGGAGCTGCAGCGGTTCCTCGAGAAGAACTTGTCGCCGCCAGGTGACGCCCGAATCACTCGCAACTTCCACCCAAGAGCAAGAGCAAGAGCATTGAGACCAGTCTTCCAATCGTCCATTCCCCTGACCCGTTGAATTATGAGCGACTCCACCACGATCACCGCCGGACGCCAGAACACGCGCCCCATTGAGTCCGATGTCTTGGACGTCGAGGACTTTAACAATCGCGTGGTGGGCGCCTACAACGACGGCAGTGCGGAGTTGGAGTTGCCGGCGGACCATTGCACCGCTCGATCGCTCATCACAGCGGGTTCGGGCATTCTCCGGGATTTCTCCTACATCGCCCCGGAAATCCCCTTGTTGAACAGCGAGAATTGCGTTGGCTGCATGGATTGCGTCATCGAGTGCCCGGACACGGCTATTTTGGGAAAAGTTGTGCCGAAAGCGCAGCTCGACGCCGAGCTTTCCAAGATCGAAGACCCGGAGCAGCGAGAACTGTTCGCCAAGCAATTCGCCAAGACTACAAAGTACTGGAACACTTACGAGAAAAAGGGCGCCGAACCAGGCTACTTCGGGATTTTCATCGACCCGACCAAGTGCAAGGGCTGCGCCGAGTGTGTGGATGCCTGCGGAAACCACGGCGCCTTGGCGATGTTGAAGAAGGACGACACAAGCCTGAAAACATTCCAGAAGTCGTTCGATTTTTACAGGCGCCTGCCTGAAACTCCGAAGAGCTTCATCAACGAGAAGCTCCTGAGCGACATGATGCTCGCGGACCGGTCGTTGCTTTATGTTGGGGGCGCGGGATCCTGCATGGGTTGCGGCGAGGGGACGGCAATCCGCATGATGCTGGCGGCGACGGGATTTGTTTATGGGAAGGATAACATCGGCATCGTTAATTCCACCGGGTGTTCTACGGTTTACGCCTCGACTTATCCATACAACCCCTACTTGGTTCCTTGGACCAACTCCTTGTTCGAGAATGGGCCGGCGGACGCCATGGGCGTGAGGGCGCGATGGGATCAGATGGGTTGGACAGGAAAGAAGTTGTGGGTGATCGGCGGCGACGGGGCGATGCTCGACATCGGATTTCAGTCTTTGAGCCGGATGCTGGCCTCGGGCATGGATATCAAGGTACTGATTCTCGACACGCAGGTTTATTCAAACACCGGGGGACAATCCTCAACCGCGTCGTTCAAGGGCCAGAACACGAAGTTTTCGGTGCATGGCAGCGTGGTTCAAGGGAAAACGGAAAGACGCAAGGAGATCGCCCAGATCGCGATGATGCATCCGAACACGTTCGTGGCCCAGACGAGTTGCGCGATGTCGAACCATTTTTACAAGGCCATCATCGCGGCGAACGAATTTGACGGACCGGCGGTCATCTCTGTCTACACGACTTGCCAGCCGGAGCATGGAGTGGGGGACAACATGGCGATGAGCCAGTCCAAGCTGGCGGTGGACACCCGGAGTTTCCCCGTGTTGATCTATGATCCGCGGAAAGGAAATAAGCTCAGCGAACGTCTTAGCCTGCAAGGGAACCCGGCGCCCAAGGAAGATTGGTACAAGGATCCGAAAACGGGCGAGATCTTCGATTTTATTATGTTTGCGCGTTCCGAGGGACGATTTGCGAAGCATTTCGACAAGGACGGAGCCCCCACGGACTTGCTGCTGTCAGCAAAGCAAGATCGCTTGGAAAACTGGCGGTTGCTCCAAGAACTGGCCGGGCTTATCTGAGGCGGACGTTCAGGATGCCTGTCCGCGAGCGCTGGTGGAGAGGTTGATAAACTGCAGCGGTGTCATGCCGCAGCGCCTCCTGAATTGGGAAGTAAAGTGGCTTTGATCCGCGAATCCGAGCTCTTCTCCCACCTCTGAAATTGGTTTGTCTCGCCGCATGAGCATGGTTTTAGCCCTTTCCAACCTTTGTTGAATGACAAATTGGTGGGGCGGCATTCCGACGCATTGCTTGAACATCCGGGAGAAGTGAAAAGGGCTTAAATCCACCGAGGCAGCTATCTCATGCAATGACAGTTCCTGCCCGAGCCGCTCGTTGATGTAGGAAATGGCCCGGTTGATTCTTTGGTTTTCAACCCCGGCATCGCGCCCGTTCCCAGTCCTCTGCTCCAGTCCATAACGCTTTAACAGATGGACCGCCAATCCTGACGCGAGGGATTCTCTGTAGAACGTTCCCGAGTCCCCGCCGCGCCTCACCTCCTCACGAAGGGCGAGGCAAACGCCTTCAACGTACTTGTCCGTGACGCCGTAACGATTTTGGAGTTCCATTCGCGGCGCTGCTCCGGCCTCTCCCTGGCACGCTGCCATGAAACCGGGTGAAAGCGAAAACGAAAGATACTCAATAGGGCCGGGCAGCCGGGCGGAGGTCACGCAACCCGCTGGGAAAAGGCACATCTGTCCAGGTTCCAAGCGCTGAGTAATGAATCTTCCGCCTTCCTTCCGCTCGAACGTCATGGAAGATCCCAGGTGAATCACCACCACGTTCTTGATCCATTGAGCGTCGGCAGATTCCATGGGTGGCGCTTGCACTTGCTCCAGAAGGCATCCGTTCCAACTCATCGACGCGCTGGAGAGAACACGCGCGCCACCAGGCGCCACAGCACGAAGTGTTCCCTTGCTCCGGTCGAAGACCAACTCCGTTGTTGTTAACTCCATTTCATCTCCATCATTTTGCCTCTCTCCGCCTGACGTATTTGATTTGATTCGTTTGGGCGCCAGTGGAGGAGCAAATCCTATTCCAGCAGGATGTTGATACAATACCGCCGCGAACCTTGTAAAACGCGGCCGCGGCTGCGCAATAAATGCGCACGGGCGTTTGGGGGGTGTGCAATTCCTGCGCTTTATCCGTACTCATAAACCTGAGATACAGCCCAATGGCGGTCATTTAAGGGGGTGACTTCACTGGCACGCTAATTGCGAATGCCCTCCCAGTCAGGTCAAGAACGCCAAGGTGCGGCGTCGAAAGACTTAAGGCCAAAAAAAGCTCAATAACACCAACAGATTATGAATAGATTGAATCGTGTGATCGTAATGGCCGGCCTCGCGGCCGGGATATTCTTGGGAACACCATCCGCCTCGGCGCAGGGTCAGGGCGGGAGAAATTTCGATCCCGAAGAGATGCGCCAGCGCATGATGGACCGCTACAAAGAGCAGATGGGCGTCACGGATGACGCGGAATGGAAAGTCATCCAAGAGCGGGTGGAGAAAGTGATCGCGGCGCAGCGGGAAGCGCGAACCGGCGGCGCCATCGCTGGAATGTTCGGCGGCGGAGGCGGACGAAGGGGAGGCGGAGGCGGACAAGGCGGGGACAATAACGCCGGCGGCGACAACCAGGGTGCTCGGCGAGGGGGAGGACGCGGCGGATTTGGCGGCACTCCAAGCCCCGAATTGGAGGCCCTTCAGAAGGCCATCGAAGCCAAGGCTTCCGCCGAGGAACTGAAAGCCAAGCTGGCAAAGGTCCGCGAAGTGCAAAAGGAGAAGGACGCCAAGCTGGAGAAGGCGCAGGAAGATCTGAAGAAAGTCTTGTCGGCTCGGCAGGAAGCGGGTGCGGTGCTGGTTGGCCTGTTGAAGTGAGAAACAAAACAACCCCGCAGTGACGCGGCAGCAAGGCTCCAATCGAATGATCACACCCGCCCCCAACGACACGGATCTCCGGCAACTATTGGATCGCATGATCGCGGCCAAGCAGTTGTCTGGCATGGATGCCGACGTGGTGGTGGGATTGGCCAGGGAAAAGGGCGTCGTGTCCTTCCGCACCGAGGAGGATATCCTGAGATGGCTGGCCAAGGAATATGATCTTCCTTACATCTCGCTCGACGATGTGGAGCCTGACCGGCAGGTTCTGACTCTCTTTCCAGCCCGGCTGCTCTTGAGGGATGAGCTCCTCCCCTTGAGGCGTATCAACGGGAGCGTCGAGATCGCCACCAGCCGGCTCTTCGCAACCGCGGGGCTGGACACTCTGAAGACAATGACGGGTTTGAATCTCAAACCCGTTCTGGCGTCGGGCGAAGCCATCCGGCGCGAGATGAAGAAACGCCTCGGCGTGGGCGCGGACACCATCGACACCCTGGGCGAGGAGACACCGCTGCAAGTCGTGGATGAAAGCGGAGAGGATGACACAAATCTCGACGACGCCGCGGAGGATGCGTCCATCATCCGATTCGTCAACCAGGTGTTGAAAGACGCCATCGATCTAAGAGCCTCGGATATTCACTTGGAGCCTTTTGAAGACGAGCTCCGAATTCGATACCGCATCGACGGGGTGTTGCAAGAAGTGCCCGTGCCGGCCCAGGTGAAACGGTTCCAGCCCGCCATCGTGTCGCGGGTGAAGATCCTGAGCCATTTGAACATCGCCGAGAAACGGCTTCCTCAGGATGGCCGCATCAAGATACGAGTGGATGCCAGCGAGGTGGACATCCGGGTATCCGTGATTCCGATGCTTCACGGCGAGGCGGTGGTGATGAGGCTGCTGCGACAGAATTCGACGCTGCGCGGCATGGTTGAGCTGGGAATGGACCATCGGGAACTGAAGTCATTCCGCCGCGTCCTGGGCCTCCCCCACGGCATCATCTTGGTCACGGGCCCGACGGGCAGCGGCAAGACCTCGACTCTTTATACCGCGCTTGGGGAAATCAACGATTGGGTC
>SXGS01276094.1_pt1 | contig 13293 bp, 11 predicted proteins | sample 3174681 | NCBI WGS metagenome assembly SXGS01 (sample SAMN11356861, study PRJNA531348) | freshwater metagenome | isolation source: freshwater sample F1-80 | place: China: Fuxian Lake, Yuxi | collected 2017-12-25
GGGCGGCTTCGCCACCTTCCGCGGCCGCCGCGTCATGGTGCTGGGGCACGAGAAGGGCGACGATACCGCCAGCCGCCTCCGCCACAATTTCGGCATGGGCAAGCCCGAGGGCTCTCGCAAGGCGATTCGCCTGGTCGAGCTCGCCGATCGCTTCGGCCTGCCGATCGTGACCTTGGTTGATACCTCGGGCGCCTTCCCGGGCATCCAGGCCGAAGAGCGTGGCCAGGCGGAAGCGATCGCCCGTTCGACCGAGGCTTGCCTCGCGGCGGGCGTACCGGTCGTCTCGGCGATCGTGGGCGAGGGCGGCTCGGGCGGCGCGGTGGCGCTGGCGGCGGGCAATCGCGTCCTGATGTTCGAGCATGCGGTCTATTCGGTGATCAGCCCCGAGGGCTGCGCCTCGATCCTGTGGCGCACTGCCGACAAGGCGGCGGACGCGGCAGAGGCGATGCGTGTCACCGCGCAGGACCTGAAGCATTTCGGCGTCATCGACACGATCGTGACCGAGCCGGTCGGCGGCGCGCACCGCGATCCGGGCGGCGCGATCGCCAATCTGGGCGATGCGATCCAGAAGGCGCTGGGTGAGCTGAACGGCCTGGGCCGTGACGAACTGAAGCGCGGCCGCGCCGCCAAATTCCTGGCGATGGGGCGGCTTTAAGATTTATTGACGGGCGGCGTTCGTGGCCGCCCGTCAACCTTTGTCGCGGGCTTACTTGACGTTGGTGTCGAGATGGCCGCCGACCGTATTGAACGCGGTGCTCAAGCTGCCGCCCAGCGAATTCATGCCGGCGATCGCCGCCACAGCGATCAGCGCCGCGATCAGGCCATATTCGATGGCGCTCGCACCCTTGCGGTTGCGCATGATCATTCGAAATCCCGTCATATCTCTACTCCCTTGTTGAAACGGTAATTCGGCCACATGGCCGCTGGGTTTTGCGGGTGACGCAGACACTAAAAAGGCGGACGCGCGGGAGACGCGTCCGCCTTTTTTTCAGGCGGTGGAGGCTGATGTGCTTGTAATCTTACCCGTCCTCCATCCCGACGACCTTACTTGACGTTGGTGTCGAGCTTGCCGCCGATGGTGTTGAACGCGGTGCCCAGGCTGCCGCCCAGCTTGTTCATGCCGGCGATGGCCGCCACGGCGATCAGCGCCGCGATCAGGCCATATTCGATGGCCGTTGCGCCCTTGTTGTTCTTAACCATCTTGCGAAGGGTAGTCATTCCGGTCTCCGTCCGAATCAAAACGTGCAGTCACCCAACTGAACCGGAGCGCCGGATCAGCGCACGCACCCTAGGCGCGGACTGGTTGACGAATATTTAACTCGGGCCGGATCGGTGCAAATAAACTAGCCGATCGCTGCGTTTATCCGGTCGCCGATATAGGTGAGGACGCCCGCCAGATTGACGCCGACCTGCGACAGCACGGCGAAGAGGCCCAGCATGATGCACGCGATGACCAGGCCATATTCGACGACCGTGGCACCGCGACGGTCGGTCGCGACGGCGTGAAGGCGCTTGAACAGGATCGGAAGCATGTTCATCGCGGTCAACGCTAAAGGAATAGGGTTAACAAATGACTACCCCGCAACATCCCGGTCGTCCGCTGTTCCCCGTGGTCGCCGCCGCACTGGTCGACGATGCGGGGCGTGTGCTGCTTCAGCAACGGCCCGAGGGCACGGCGCTGGCGGGCCTGTGGGAGTTTCCAGGCGGCAAGCTGGAGCAGGGCGAGACGCCGGAGGCCGCGCTCGTCCGGGAATTGCGGGAGGAACTGGACATCGCCGTCTCTCCGGCCGCTCTGGAGTCGGCCGGTTTTGCGAGCGAACCGCTGGTCGATCGCCATTTACTGCTGATGCTCTATGTCATCCGCGACTGGTCGGGGACGCCGCGCGCGCTGGAGGCGGACGGACTGGTCTGGTGCCGGCCGGAGGACATGGCCTTCTGGCCCATGCCCCCCGCCGACGGTCCGCTCGTCCGCCAGTTACACGCTTATCTGGGCTTCAGCGCGATGACCGAGGCCCCCGGCGACAGCGGAATGGTGTAACCGCCCCGCTCGAGTGTGCCGCCATCCGGGTGATAGCTCCGCCCGCCCGGCGTCGTGGTCTCGACGAACAGGCGCGCGTTCGGCGTCTGCGGCTGGGCCGGATCGAAGACCAGCCGGACTTCGCCGGTTCGGGGCGTGTAGCGCGCCTCGGCGAACTTGCCTGCCTCCAGCGTCAGCCATAGTCCGGCCGGGGCGATGAACAGCCGGCTGCGCGCGCCGTCCTTGGGCGCGATGCGGACCGTCTCCCCGGTTTCCAGCAGATTGCCGCCATAGCCCAGCCAGCCGAGCGTGGGATCGTCCACCAGATAGGTCGCCGCCGCATAGGCATGGCCGAAAAAGCCCATGCCATAGTCGCCGCTATACGGGTCCCAATCCATCTTGTCGGGCCAGCTGTGGAAGGCCGCCGAGGATGCGCCCTGCTGATCGATATTGGTGATCCCGCCCATCAGCCCGCCATAGGCGACACGTAGCAGGTGCATGTCGGCGGGATTGCGGCGGAACGAGTCGAACAGCGGCACGGCGTTCAACGTCGAACCGTAGTGATGGATCTGGCGCTCGAGCCGGGGATATTTGCCGCCATAGAGGAAGTCCCAATAGCGCCGCGCATTGCCGTTATAGCCCCAGTGCGGGATCGATGGATCGTAACCCAGGATCACCTCGCGGGTGACGTCGGCCTGCGGGCCGTATCCGAAATAGCGCATCCAGGCATAGACCTCTGCCTGACCGGTCGAATCCCACGCCATCTCGCTACCAAAGGGATATCGCAGCGTCTTCCAGTGATCGGCGCGCGCCTTCATCAGCCCCTCGACGGTCGCGGCCTGCCGGGTCCAGCCTTCGCGCTTCAGGTCGGTCAGGATGTCGACGAAGACGTCGCCCTCCATCAGCCCGAACTGTGCATAATGCGGCGCGTCGCGCATCATGGCGACGATCGTCTGATAGGCATGGTCGAGATACCATTGCCAGTCATGCACGCGCGTCAGGCCGGGATGGTTGCGCGCGGTGCGATAGAGCACCCAATGCCCCGCCGCGACATGCGGGTAATTATAGGCGCGGCCCAGATCGTCGGCCTGATCCTTCTTCCACGACGTCCAGCTCTGCCAGTCCTTGGCGGGCTGATAGAGATTGGGGAAGGCAGCGGGGTCGTAATAGAACAGGCTCTTCTTGACGCCGCCCGCCTGCGGACCGTCGGCCACCTGAAGCCGGCCGACGATGGTCGTGTCGACCATCTGTTCGATCCGCGCGATCTCGGCGGCGTCCGGATTGTCGAGCTGCTTCATGATCGCCGCGACCCAGCTGCCCGCGCCGCCCTCGTCGCTCATGCCCGAGATCCAGACGCGCGGATCGGCGGTCACGATGCGGTTCGCCTCGCGGTCATAGGTCAGGATGCCGGGGCTGCGGCCGAAGGGATCGCCCTTGCCCTCGAACCATTGTTTCGTCGTCGAGAAGCGACCGAGATCGGCCATGGTCTGATCGAGCGGCTTGGTAACGAAATACTGCACCGTCTGCGCCGAGCCGTCGGCATAGCGCAGGGTCAGCCGCGCACGGCCCCATTGATGCCCCCGCACCGCCAGCCGGGTCCAGCCGGGCTTGGCTTCCTGCGTCTCGGCGGTCAGCGCGCCCGCCGGATAGCTGTCGATCCCCGTGATCGCCAAGGGCGCGCGGACGAACAGCGTCGCATTGATGTCGGTGGGCACGACATAGCCGGGCACGCCGATCGCGACGGGACGCTTCTCGGCCATCAACGTCGGCTCGATCGCGCGGATGCTGGGCGCGGTGACGAAGCGCAGGCCGATGGTGCGGCGTTCGCCGGGGGCCAGGCGGATGCTCGTCGGGTCGTTCCAGGGCTTGCCGGCCTTGGCCCAGTCAGTCTGGGCATAGGCCGCGCTCGCCACCGTCCAGTCGTAAAAACCCTCCGAGGTCTGCGCGCGGGGACTCGCCTCGACGATCACCGCCTTGCCGCCCGTCTCACGCAGCGTCGGGATGGGGACATAGGCCTCCAGCGGGGTGGCGCGTTCGGGCAGGACCAGCAGCGCGGGGCCGGCGCCGTTCAGTCGCGTGACCTGCACATAGCCGGCATCGCGACCGATATAGGGATCGGCAAAGCTGGCCTTCGCATGCGCCTGCTCCAGATCGCGGTCGGTGATGATGTTGTCGAACGTCATCGGCATGCCCAGCGCGCCGATCTCGACCGGCTGGGCTGACGTGTTGGTTAGGGTAAATCGCAGCGCGGGACCGTTGCCGTCCTTCACCCATTCGCGAACGATCCTGAGCGGCAGGCCGGCCCCCATCGACGCCGTGATGTCGGCGGCCGCGACCGTGCCGGGCGAGGCGGGCAGGGCGCGAACCGGGACACGCTGGCGCGATGACGAGAAGTCCCGCCATCCCCCTGCGCCGCTGCGCAGTTTCAGGTGAATATCGCCCAGATGATTATAGCCATTGCCCGCGCGTTCGGCGGCCCGGCCGATGGGCAGAAAGTCGAAATCGGGGGTCGAAACCGGCGACAGTCCGCGCGCCGTCTGGCTGGCCGGGTCAAGCCGCAACAGGAAGTCGCCGACGCGGATCGTCTTCATGGCCGAGGCTTTGGCCGCCGTCTTTCTCTGGGCGGCGGAGGAACTGCCACCGGGGCCGGTTGCGGCGATGGCCAGCGTCGCGAGCGTGAGTGACAGATAGCGAAACGGCAGGCGACGCATGGCTAATTCCCTAATTTCACGGGATATTGGTGCATCGCGCACTAGCGATTGACCCCCTCCCGCAGAGCCGATACGGTATACAGTATTTCGGGGAGATCAAGATGCGGCAGGCGAACAGGCGCGAATGGATGCGCGGCGCAGCGACGGTGGCGATGGTGGGGGCGGTGCCCGTACGGGCGATGGCGGCGGGGACGATCCTGCCCGACAAGGCCGAGCCGCTGCCGCTCGCCGCGGTCCGGTTGCGCCCATCCATCTATGCGACGGCGGTGGAGACGAACCGAGGGTATCTCTACCGGCTGAACCCCGACCGGCTGCTCCATAATTTCCGTCTCTATGCGGGGCTGAAGCCCAAGGCGGCGATCTATGGCGGGTGGGAGAGCGACACGATCGCAGGGCACACGCTGGGCCATTACATGTCGGCGCTGGTGCTGACTTGGCAGCAGACCGGCGATACCGAGATGCGGCGCCGCGCGGACTATATCGTCGCCGAACTGGCCGAGGCGCAGGCCAAGCGCGGCACCGGCTATGTCGGCGCGCTGGGGCGCAAGCGGCCTGACGGTACGATCGTCGATGGCGAGGAAATCTTCCCAGAGATCATGGCCGGCAAGATCAAGTCGGGGGGCTTCGATCTGAACGGCAGCTGGTCGCCGCTCTATACCGTCCACAAGCTGTTCGCCGGCTTGCTCGACATCCATGGCGGCTGGGGCAACCCGCAGGCGCTCGACGTGGCGGTCAAGCTGGGCGGCTATTTCGCGCGGGTCTTCGCCGCGCTCGACGATGCGCGGCTGCAGGAAGTGCTGGGCTGCGAATATGGCGGGCTGAACGACAGCTTCGCCGAACTCTATCAGCGGACCGGCGACCGCCAGTGGCTCGCGCTGGCCGAGCGCATCTATGACAACAAGGTCCTCGACCCGCTCGTCGCCGGCAAGGATCAGCTCGCCAATCTCCATGCCAATACGCAGGTGCCCAAGCTGATCGGGCTGGCGCGCATTCATGAGATCACCGCCAAGCCCGCGCCGGCCGACGGCGCGCGCTTCTTCTGGGATACGGTCACCGGGCATCACAGCTATGTGATCGGGGGCAATGCCGACCGCGAATATTTCTCCGCGCCCGACACCATCGCCCGCCACATCACCGAGCAAACGTGCGAGCATTGCAACACCTACAATATGCTCAAGCTGACCCGCCATCTCTATGGCTGGCGGCCGGACGGCGCGCTGTTCGACTATTATGAGCGCGCGCATTTGAACCACGTCATGGCCGCGCAGCATCCCGCGCATGGCGGCTTCACCTATATGACGCCGCTGATGACCGGCATGGCGCGCGATTTTTCGACCGTGAAGGACGATGCCTTCTGGTGCTGCGTCGGCTCAGGCATGGAGAGCCATGCCAAGCATGGCGAGTCGATCTTCTGGCAGGGCGGCGAAGCGCTGCTCGTCAATCTCTACATTCCTGCCGAAGCGCGGTGGGAAAAGCGCGGTGCGACCCTGACGCTCGACACCGCCTATCCGATGGCGGGGGCGGCGAAGCTGGCCTTTACCCGGCTGGACCGGGCGGGGCGCTTTCCGGTGGCGCTGCGCGTGCCCGGCTGGGCCCATGGCCAGGCGGCGGTCGAGGTCAATGGCAAGCCGGTCACCCCGGTGTTCGAGCGCGGCTATGCCGTCATCGATCGCCGGTGGAAGGCGGGCGACACGGTGGCGATCCGCCTGCCGCTCGACCTGCGGGTCGAGCCGACGCCGGGTGACGACAGCGTCGTGGCGGTGGTGCGCGGGCCGATGGTGATGGCGGCCGATCTTGGCCCGAGGGAAAAGGATTGGGACTCGCCCGATCCGGCGATGGTCGGCGCCAATCCGCTGACCGCCTTCCGCCCGACCGATCCGGCGACCGCACGCTATGTCGCCAGCGGCGTGTTCCGCCCCGCCGACCTGACCTTCGTGCCCTTTTTCAGCCAATATGACCGGCGCAGCGCCGTCTATTTCAAGCGCTTCACCGAAAGCGGCTGGAAAGCGGAAGAAACCGCGTTCCTGGCGCAGCAGGCGCATGCACGCGACATCGCCGCGCGCTCCGTCGACGTCATGCATCTGGGCGAGATGCAACCCGAGCGTGATCATAAGCTTACCTCGGACATCTCCTACCCCGTCTCCTATCGCGGACGTCAGGGGCGTGATGCGCGGTCGGGCGGCCATTTCGAATTCACCATGGCGGTGAAGCCGGGGCCGCTGGTGTTGCAGGCGACCTATTGGGGCGATGAGCGCAAGCGCGACTTCGACATCCTGGTCGACAATGTGAAGATCGCCACGCAACGTCTTGATTCCGATAAGCCAGGGCAGTTCTTCGACGTCGAATATCCGCTGCCCGAGGCGCTGACGCGCGGCAAGCAGAATGTCCGTATCCGCGTCGTGCCGCATGACCGCAGCAGCGCCGGGCCGATCTTCGGCATGCGGCTGTTCACCGCCAAGAAGGGTGTGACCGCATGAGCGGTGTGCCGATGACGCTGGACGAATTGCAGACGCTGGCGCGCGCCAAGCTGCTCGGCGCGGGACTGGCACCCGCCCATGCCGAGGCGGTGGCGGAGACGATGGTGGCGGGCGAGCGCGACGGCTGCGCGTCGCACGGCATCTATCGGCTGCTCGTCGCGGTCGCCAGCATCAACAAGGGCGTGGTGGTGCCCGATGCGGTGCCGGTCCTGTCGCACCCTGCCCGCGCGCTGGTACGAGTGGAGGGTGGGGGTGGCTTCGCGCAGCTCGCCTTTCAGACGGGCAAGCCCGCCCTCATCGAAAAGGCACGGGCCAACGGTATCGCCGCGCTGGCGCTGAACAATGTCGTTCACTTCGCCGCACTCTGGCCCGAAGTCGAGGAGCTGGCCGACGAAGGCCTCGTCGCGCTGGCCTTCACGCCCAGCCATGCCTGGGTCGCGCCGTCGGGCGGGGCCGAGCCGGTGTTCGGCACCAACCCCATCGCGTTCGGCTGGCCACGCCCCGATGGGCCGCCCTTCGTCTTCGACTTCGCCACCAGCATGGTCGCACGCGGCGAGATCGAGCTGCATCGCCGCGCCGGCAAGGCGGTGCCCGATGATTGGGGCGTCGATGCGGATGGCCGGCCGACCACCGATCCCGCCGCGATCCTGTCGGGGGCGATGCGGACGTTCGGCGGGCACAAGGGATCGGCACTGGCGGCGATGGTCGAGCTGCTCGCCGGGCCGCTGATCGGTGACATGACCAGTCGCGAGTCGATCGACCGGGACGCCGGTCGCGGTGGATCGCCACTGGGCGGTGAGCTGATCATTGCCATTGATCCCAAGGGGTTCCTGGGCGATCTTCTCCCCGAGCATCAGGCACGGGCGGAGGCGATGTTCGACGCCATCACGGGGCAGGGGGCACGGCTGCCGTCTTCGCGGCGCTATGCCGCGCGGGCCAAGTCGCTGGCCGACGGGGTGGTGATCCCTGCCGATCTGCACCGCGACGTCATGGCCCTACAGGGCTGAGCAAGGGGTTTGAGAATGACCAATCACATGACGCGGCTCCTCGCGGGCGTATCGTTGCTGCTGGCACCCGCCCTGGTTGGTGCGGCCCCGCATCCCGCACAGAAGCGTGCGTCAGCGGCCAGACCTGCAAACAATGCCGACGCCCGCTTCCGCACCCTGTCCGAGGCGGAGTATAAATGGCGGATCGACCAGAATGCCGCCGATGAGGACAGCGGCAGCGCCGGGTCGAAGCAGCTCCCCGATGAGGGGCCACAGGCCCAGGCGGCGCGTCTCGCCCGGTGGGAGGCGACGACCAAGGCGCTGGACGGCATCGATCCCGCGACGCTTTCGGCCGACGCGCGCATCGATTACATGGTCTATAAGGGGCAGGTCGATGCGCTCCTCGCGGCGCAGCGCTTCCGCGATTATGAAAAGCCGCTGACCGCCGACACCAGCTTCTGGGGCAATCTGGCGAGTTGGTCGCGGGGCAGCTTCACCCGCGAAAGCCAGTATCGCGACTATCTGGCGATGATGCGCGCCATGCCGCGCTATTATGACCAGCAGATCGTCAATATGCGCGCCGGGCTGGCGCGCGGCTTCACGCCGCCCGCGATCACGCTGAAGGGGCGCGATATCGGCGTCGCGCAGGTGGTCGATGGCGGGACCGGCGACGATCAGCCTTTCTACGCGCCGTTCCGCACCATGCCCGCGACGATGCCGGCCGCCACCGCCGCCGCTCTGCGCGCCGAGGCGAAGGCGGCGATCCGCGACGATGTGCTGCCCGCGCACCGCAAGCTGCTCGCCTTTCTGCGCAACGATTATATCCCGCACGCGCAGGTCAGCACGGCGGCCTATGACCTGCCCGACGGCAAGGCCTATTACCGGTCGAAGATCCGCGAATATGTCACCGCCGACATGACCCCCGAACAGGTCCATGCGATCGGCCTGTCCGAGATGAAGCGCATCCGCGCGCGCATGGACGGCGTGATGAAGGAGGTGAAGTTCAAGGGCGATTTCCCTGCCTTTCTGACCTTCCTGAGAACCGATCCGCAATTCTATGCCAAGACGCCGCAGGAACTGCTCGACCGCGCCGCCTGGTTCGCCAAGAGCTTCGACGGCATCGCCTCGGACTGGTTCGGCCGCCTGCCGCGCAGCCGCTTCGCGATCAAGCCGGTGCCGGAGGATCTCGCGCCCTTTTATACGGCGGGACGTGGCGGCACGGGCATCTATCTGGTCAACACCTATGACCTGCCCTCGCGCTCGCTCTATGCGCTCCCGGCGCTGACCCTGCACGAAAGCGCGCCGGGTCATGCCTTCCAAATGCCTTTGGCGGCCGAGAACAAGGACCTTCCGGCCTTCCGCCGCGACAGCTACCTGTCGGCGTATGGCGAGGGTTGGGCGCTCTATTGCGAGGCGCTAGGCGAGGATATGGGCTTCTACAAGACGCCCTATGACCGGTTCGGCATGTTGTCCTATCAGGCGTGGCGCGCCGCACGATTGGTCGTCGATACCGGCATCCATGCGCTGGGTTGGACGCGCGCGCAGGCGCAGGCCTATCTCCACGACAATACCGCGCTGTCGGACCACGAGATCGAGACCGAGGTCGACCGCTACATCGCATGGCCGGGCCAGGCACTGTCCTATTATATGGGACAGCTCGCCTTCCAGCGGGCACGGGCCAAGGCGGAGAAGGCGCTGGGGCCGAAATTCAACATCCGCGCCTGGCACGATGCGATGCTTCAGCTCGGCTATGTCCCGCTGCCGGTGATCGAGGCGCGGACCGATCGCTTCATCGCGGAAGGCGGCAAGGGGCCCTATCCTGATGAAGAAGGATCGTGATTGACCGGCGGTCAGATCATCGCTAAAAAGTATACAGTATCTAAAACTAATCAGGATGACAGATTGTGAGCATCGGCTGGCGTGGCGTATTTCCCGCGGTGACGACCCAGGTGCGGGAGGATCTGTCGATCGATCTTGCCGACACGCAGCGGGTGGTGGACGATCTGGTCAATGACGGCGTGACCGGCGTCATCGCACTGGGCACCGTGGGTGAGAACAACTCGCTCGACTATGACGAGAAGGTCACCGTGCTGACCGCGATCGTCGAAGCGGTGGCGGGCCGGGTGCCGGTGATTACTGGCTGCTCAGAATATGACACGCGCCGCGCGGTGCGCTACGCCCAGGCCGCCGAAAAGGCCGGTGCCGATGGCCTGATGCTGTTGCCGCCGATGGTCTATGTGCCCAAGGCGCATGAGCTGGTGAACCATTTCAAGGGCGTGGCGGACCAGACCGGCCTGCCGATCATGCTCTACAATAACCCGCCGGCCTATCGGACGGTCATTGATCAGACGGTGCTGGAAGCGCTGATCGACGTGAAGAACATCGTCGCGGTCAAGGAATCGGCACCCGACACGCGTCGCTTCACCGATTTCCGCAACGCGTTCGGCGACCGTTACGTCCTGTTCGCTGGGCTGGACGACGTCGCGCTCGAGGGGCTGTATCTGGGCGCGCAGGGCTGGGTTTCGGGCCTGACCAACGCCTTCCCGAAGGAGTCGGTCGAGCTGGTCGCAGCATTTGAACGTGGCGATCATGCCAAGGCCATGGAAATCTATCGCTGGTTCATGCCGCTGCTCCACCTTGATGCCGAGCATGACCTGGTCCAGTCGATCAAGCTGGCCGAGCAGGTCATGGGTCGCGGTTCGGAGCGCGTGCTGCCGCCGCGCTATGTCCTGGAAGGCGAGCGCCGCGCCGAGGTGATCGCGATGGTCGAAAGGGCCGCCGCGACCCGCCCGACGCTGGGCCAGGCCAAGGCCGCCTGATGGCGACGACGCTCTCGCCCGCCGCGATCCTGTCCGACGACGGGCGGACGCGGGGCGAGGGCGTCATCCTGGTGCAGACGCTGGCGGATCGCATTTTCGCCATCGTCCGCGAACGGATCGTCGCCGGCACGCTGCCCGGCGACCGTCCGATCCGCCAGGATGCACTGGCCGCCGAACTGGGGGTCAGCAAAATACCGCTGCGCGAGGCGCTGGCGCGGTTGGAGCAGGAGGGGCTGCTCCAGAGTGCCGCCAATCGCGGTTACATGGTCGGCGCGATGACGGCGGCGCAGGCCGAAGAAATCTACGAATTGCGCCTGCGACTGGAGCCGGTGACGGCGGCGCGGGCCGCGCTGCTCGCCGATGACGGGGATCGTGCCACGCTGATCGCCCGGTTCGAGGCGCTGGATCAGGCGGCGAACAGCGATCTGCCGCGCGTCGCGCTGTGCAACCGGCAATTCCACATGGCGATGATCCGGCCGATCGGCCGGCCGCTGACCATCCAGATCATCCGGCAACTGGCGGTGCTCGCCGAGCGCTATGTCGTGGCGCATCTGCAGCCCGCCGGGCGCGATGCCCGCGCGCATCTGGAGCATCGCGAGCAGCTCGATGCCTTTCTGGCGCGCGACGCCGATCGGCTTCAGGCATTGCTTGACGGCCATATCCGGTCCACGCTGTCGGACCTGAAAGGCGGGTTCGCGCCCGTCTGTTAAAGACCATAACCGTTAGGGCGGGGGATTTTCCTTACATGTTCGGACCTTTCAAACCGCTGGGTAGTGCTAACCAGCATGGCCAGGGACAGGCGCTCGCCAAGACGCTCAGCTGGCCCCATCTGATCGCCCTGGGGGTCGGTGCGATCGTCGGCACGGGCATCTATACGCTGACCGGCGTCGGTGCGGAGCGGGCGGGCCCAGCGGTCATTCTGGCCTTCGCGATCGCCGGCGCGGTCTGCGCCTGTGCCGCGCTCGCCTATGCCGAGCTGGCGACGCTGATCCCGGCAGCGGGCAGCGCCTATACCTTCAGCTATACCGCGCTGGGCGAGACGATCGCCTGGGTCGTCGGATGGAGCCTGATCCTCGAATATTCGCTGGCCTGCTCGACCGTCGCGGTCGGCTGGTCGGGGTATCTGGTCGGCTGGATACAGGCGGCCGGCGTGCATCTGCCCGCCGCCCTGCTGTCCGGACCGCATGGCGGCGGTATCATCAACCTGCCGGCGGTCATCGTCGCGCTGTCGGTGATGGGCATGCTGATCGCGGGCACGCGCGAGAGTGCGACGCTCAACATCATCCTCGTCATCGTCAAGCTGGTCGCACTGGGGGTCTTCGTCGCCTTCGCGATGCCGGCGTTCAATTCGGACAATCTCCACCCCTTCATGCCCTATGGCTTCGGCGCACATGAGGTGGACGGGGCCAAACGCGGGGTGATGGCGGCCGCCGCGATCGTCTTCTTCGCCTTTTACGGCTTCGACGCGGTGGCGACCTCAGCCGAGGAGGCCAAGAACCCCGGACGCGACCTGACCATCGGTATCGTCGGGTCGATGCTGGTCTGCACGCTGATTTATATGGCGGTCGCCGTCGCCGCGATCGGCGCGCTGCCGTTCCAGCAGCTCGCCAACTCGCCCGAGCCGCTCGCACTCGTCCTGCGCTCGCTGGGCCAGCCGACCGCCGCGCATCTGATCGCGCTGGCCGCCGTCATCGCGCTGCCCTCGGTTATCCTGGTGATGATGTACGGCCAGAGCCGCATCTTCTTCACCATGGCGCGCGACGGCCTGTTGCCGCAGTCGCTGGCCGTGGTCAGCAAGCGCAGCGGCGCGCCGACCCGGATCACGCTGGTCACCGGTATCTCGATCGCGATCGTCGCGGGCATCTTCCGGCTGGACGAGATCGCCGAGCTGGCCAATGCCGGCACGCTGCTGGCCTTCATTGCGGTCGGTGCCTGTCTGATGGTGCTCCGCCGCAAGGCGCCGGACGCCAAGCGGCTTTTCCGTTGCCCGCTGCCCTATCTGGTCGGTACGCTGGCGATCCTGGGCTGTCTCTATCTGCTGTTCAGCCTGCCCAGCTCGACGATCGTGCGTTTCGTGATCTGGAACCTGGCGGGGCTGGCCTTCTACTTCGCCTATGGCCGCAGGCGGAGCGCGCTGGGCGCCGCGTAAACCGGCGCTTCGGCGGGGCGGCCGAACAGATAGCCCTGGGCCTGGGGGCATCCTTCCTCCAGCACCATGCGATGCTGCTCGGCCGTCTCGACCCCTTCGGCCAAGACGGGCAGGTTGAGGCTGCGGCCGAGCCC
>SXGS01564016.1_pt1 | contig 13292 bp, 13 predicted proteins | sample 3174681 | NCBI WGS metagenome assembly SXGS01 (sample SAMN11356861, study PRJNA531348) | freshwater metagenome | isolation source: freshwater sample F1-80 | place: China: Fuxian Lake, Yuxi | collected 2017-12-25
GCACCGCAGTTTCGGTACGCAAGGTGCCGGCGGCCGGGCCGTGACTGATAGAGGCCCCCACCACGTTCACCCGTCGCCCTTGGGGCGCCACGACGGGTACCGCCGGCGGCTCGCCGCGCCCCGCCCAACTTTCCCGGGTGGGCAGCGTCAGGGAGCCGTCGGCCTGGTCGAAATACGCCACATCGCACTCCCCAGCGTCCCCCCGTGCTTCCAGCGCGGCCAGTTCCACGGTACTCGCGGCGACGGCGGCGGCGTCCTGGCGCTGCGCCAGAGAAGACACGACGCGTTGGTAGGCGCAGCCGGCAGCCCGCAGACGGACGGCGAGTGGGGCGCCAGAGAGGCGCACGTCATGTTGTGTGGCCAACCAGCCTGCAAGCTGCGCCGCGGTCCAGGCGCGCCCGCCCTGGGCCAGGAGGGCCCGGACGGCGGCCAGGTGGTCGGCGGGGAGGGTGACGGGGCGCGCCGCGCGGGGCAGGTCGCGCAGGCACGCCAGGCCGTGGCCGTGGGCGCGATTGCGGCCCATCCACCGGCGCACACACCTGTAGCCCGGAGTCACCCCCCACGTGCAACCTGCTGGCGCAGATCAAGAACAGTTGGCACTGGGTGGTCGCGTACGGACGGTGGCACAGCCGGGTGGTCGTGCAGAACGACTACGCCTTGTACACCAGGCCCGTCTCGTCCTCCGACGGGTGCCCCAGCGCCCCATGCGGGAACGTCCGATCCAGCACGCCGTTCGTCAACGTGCGCACCACGCTCTCTCCGGCCAGGACGAAGTCCGTGGTGGTGCTCCCCTGCACCGCGCGCCGTCGCAGGCCGTCGGTACCGTAGGTGTTGGGGTGACCCGGTTCAGCCCGTTCGGGTCCTGATGCACCTTCAAGCGGTTCAGGCCGCCGTCGTACTCGTAGCTGACGGCAAAAATGGCCCCGCCGCCTGGGTGATGCGATAGGCGGGGGCCTGAGGCGTGCCCAGGCTGCTCCAGGTGATGTCCAGGGACCGCCCACTGGGATCGGTCACGCGGGTGAGCGGGTTCTCTTGCACTCCGCCGATGGTCACGGTCAGACCATAGGTGAAGTTGGTGGGGTTCCCGTGTCGGTCCTCGAACCGGGCGATGGTGCGCTCATTGCCGTTCGGCGCCAAGTGCTTGACGGTGCCGTCCATGCTAATCTGGTCGTCGGAGAGGACGCTGTTCGGGCCGTTGTCCAGGAATCAGGTACGTTACTGTGATCGCGAGCTTCACCCTTCCTGTCTTTTCTCGGTGACGTTTCCAGGAACCAGATGGGAGCGGAAGTTCTACTCACCTCCCGTTGAACGGCCGTGCCACGCGAAGCCGGACGCGCCCGAAGGCGCGTCCGGCTCTTCGTTCAGGCCGCAGCGCCGCTCACTTACAAGCCGCCAGGTGTCCGGCGCCGGCGGCGAGAGCGTTCGCATAGGCGGTGCGCTGGGCCGCAATCTGCGCCTGGCTCGCCAGACCAGTGTCTTCCCAGAGGAACGTCGGCGTGAGGGTCCCTGCGAACTTCTTCCACGCCGCATGTCCGTCGGAGAAGATGTAGTTTGCCCCGGCGTTGTGACGACAGCGCAGGTTCGCGATCGCATTGCGGATATCCGGCGACTGGGCATCGCCTTCCACCACGGCGATCAGGTCGGCCGGCGCCGGAATGCCCGCCAGACTGCGCCCGAAGGCACAGTGCGGCGCCCACGGGAAGCTGGGTGAAGCAGGGTTGTCATTGCAGCCCGGCCGGCAGTTGCCGCGGGAGTAGATGTAGTTGATGTTGTAGTGGAACGCCAGATTGAGACGGTCGCCTCCGGGCGGCTGCAGTGCCCCGCCGGATAGGTTCGGACGGAGGTACCCTTCGCCGATCGTGGCGGACGGGCAGCGGACAATCAGAAAGTTCTTCACGTACGGCTGGAGGAGGTCGTGCCAGGATGCGTACGGGGTCCCGGTTTCACAGGGAGTACCGCCTCCGGACGACGTCCGAAACGGCGCCGAATTGGCGATGCGGGCCGCAACGGTAGTTTCATCGTAGTCCTGCGAGTACATCATCAGACCGGTGCCGATCTGTTTCAGGTTGCTCAGGCAGGTGATCTGCCGCGCCTTTTCCCGGGCCTGTGCGAACACCGGAAAAAGGATGGCAGCAAGTATCGCTATGATAGCGATCACGACGAGTAGTTCGATCAACGTGAAGCCGCGCCGCTTCATCTTTGTGCTCCCTCTCTCAACACGAACAATCGCATTGAGTATACTTCAGGGGCATTTTAGCGCAGGTTCCGGCTCAGGTGTCGCATCGCACCTGATCGCGCCAGGGCCAACCGACTGCTTCGCGGAGCCCGGGCGAGCTACAGGTCGCCGAGGAACTCGTAGATGTGATCCTGGGCGCCGGGGAGGTTCTCGTGACCGAAGTCCGGGTAGATCAACAGGTTCTTTGCCGACGGGATCCGGTTGTACGCGGCGAACTGCGTGGAGGGGGGACAGATCTGGTCCATCAGGCCCACCGGCATCAGTACCTCGGCACGGATTCGGGGCGCCAGGTGCTGGTTGTCAATGTATCCGAGGCGGCTGAAGACCTCTGCCTCCCGCTCGTGGCGCGGATCGAAGTTGCGGAAGTAGAGCCGAAGTTCCTCGTAGGCGTTGACTGCCAGGTCCATCTCCCAGACCCGCTGGTAGTCGCACAGGAACGGGAAGATGGGGGCCGCGCGGCGGATGCCCGGCTCGAGAGCCGCACACGCCAGAGTCAGCCCGCCGCCCTGGGAACCGCCCGTCGCGCCCACGCGGTCCGCATCTACCTCGGGCATAGCCATGACAATCCGGGCCAACTGCGCCGTGTCCAGAAAGATCTGGCGGAAGAGCAGGCGGTCCGGGGCATCATCCAGACCACGGATGATGTGGCCGCGCAGGGTATTCCCCTTCACCCCCCCGACATCCTCCGAAAGGCCCCCCTGGCCGCGGCAATCCAGCGCGGCGACCGAGTATCCCCGGGCGGCCCAGTGCAGCTTGTCCACCCAATCGCCGCTGCTGCCGGAATAGCCGTGGAAGAGGAGCACGGCCGGATGCGGCTCGGGGGCGTGCTTCGGACGAATGTACTTCGCGTGGATCCGCGCGCCCCCCACCCCGGTGAACCAGAGGTGGAACAGGTCGGCGAACGGAGTGGCGAGTGTGTGCGGCACGAGTTCCACTTGCGGGTCGGTGGCCCGCATCTCGGCCAGCGCACGATCCCAGTAGGCGTCAAAGTCATCCGGTCGGGGATTGCGACCGGCATACTCGTGCAACTTCGGTAGGGAAAGGTCGAAAATAGGCATCTGCAGTGCTCTCTGTGTATGCGATGTGCGTTGAGTATCAGACGGGGCCCGGAAGACTACCCCCTCACGGGAATATCTTCCCAGAGCTCAATCGGATTGCCTTCCGGGTCAGTCACGTAGCCAAACTTGCCGTACTCGTACGCAAGCACTTTCTCGACGCTCACGCCACGCTGTTGCAGCTCGCGCACATACTCTTCCAGGTCGTCCACCCGGTAGTTGACCATCACCGCACGGCTATTGCCGGCCAGGATCCCTTGAGCGGGGTAGATCCCGAACGGGGTGATGCGACTGCGGCCCGGATCCTCAAGTTCCCCGTAGTAGCAGCCATCCTCTTCCGAGTACTCAGTCTGGATCCCGAGCATATCCCCGTACCACTGTGCCAGCGCGGGGGGGTCGTTCGCGTGGATCATGACCGCTCCGACACCCACGATCTTGCCCATTGCGGCGTACCTCCTTCCATTACCTGCTCCCGTTCTCCCCGAATCATCCATATTCCTCTCCGATACCGCGAGCAGTCCACTTGCGACACCCTGGGTCCCCCGGCGTGGCCTGGACACCACCCCTATCCCTCGCGCGCCGCGACACCCGTTCGCTTGCTCATGCGTGTGGTTCGGGTACGGCACTGATTCCTCGCGCGCCGCGATAGCGGGCCGGAGTTTCGTGCGGAGGAGCTCGAATCGCCCGCAGCGAACCGGGCAGGGGAATTCCAAGACGCAGCAGCCACCACGGGGGATTACATGACGCGACGGCAATGGATGCAGTGGTTCCTGGCAGCGCCTCTCGCCGGCGCAGCGCACGCCCAGCCGGCACCGGCGGTACCCCTGCACCGGCGAATCTGTCTGTTTCTCGACTGTCTGGACCACTTCGACCTCAGCTACGCGGAAGTCGCGAAGATGGTGCGCGACCTCGGCTTTGTGGGGCCTGATCTCACGGTGCGCTCCGGAGGGCTCGTTGTGCCCGAGCGAGCCGCGGCTGAATTGCCGCGCGCACTTGCCGCGTTCCCGGAGGAGGGACTGACGGTGCCCATGCTCTCCACGAACCTCATTTCCGCCGACGATCCCGCCGCGCTGCCGATCCTGCGCGCGATGCGGGGCGCGGGGGTCGGTTACTTCAAGACCGGCTACCTCAACTACAAGAACCTGTCCCAGTGGCAGGACGAGCTGGCGTCCATCCGGCGTGGGCTGTCGCCGCTGGTGCGCCTGGCGCGCGAACACGGGGTCGTGGCGGGATTGCACAATCACGCCGGCGGCAACGTCGGAGGCGCCATCTGGGACGGGTGGGAGCTGCTGGCCCCGCTCGATCCGCACGCCATCGGGTTTTACTTTGATCCCGGCCAGGCGACGATTGAGGGAGGCTCACACGCCTGGAAACTGAACTTCGTGCGGATCGCCCCCCGCCTGCAAATGGTGGCGATCAAGGACTTCGTGTGGGAAAAAACGGACGGCGGCTGGCGCACGCGCTGGGTGCCGCTGGGCGAAGGGATGGTGCGCTGGTCGGACTTCATCCCGCTGCTGCGCCGCACCCCGCTGGCCGGCCCAATCTCCCTCCACATCGAGTACGACCCCGGCGGGAACACCCGGGCTGAGAAGATCGAGCGCACCCTGCAAGCCGCGAAACGCGATCTGGAAGTGCTGCGCCGCCTGCTGACGGCGCCATAGGAGCCGTGCCGGACGAAGCCCGAGGGGGCTCCGGTACGCGGGCGCCCGGGCGACCGCGGCGGTGCGCCCGGTATCGGGGCAGTCATGCCGGGCCGTTCGCCTGCCCGGTTGCTCCGTGGCTCAGAGCGACGTCATAGCTCAGGGTGACCATACCGGTCGGATAGGTGCGGGTCCCGACAAGCTGGAGCGTCGTACGGGGATAGCCGGGATGGAACAGCGGTGTCCCTGCCCCCAGCAAGACCGGCACGAGGGTTACCTCGATCCGATCCACCAGTCCGGCCGTCAGGAGCCCACGGCACAGGTTCCCCCCGCCGAACAACCAGATGTCTCCGTCTCCCGGTTCCGCTCGCAGCGCGGAGACCAGTTCAACGGCTCCTTCGGCCACCACAGTCGCACCCGGAAGCGCGGACGCGGGAAGTGTGCGCGAAAACACGTACACGCGCATGCCGGCGCCCCACGGCAGCCCGCCCATCTGCATCGCCGTTTCGTAGCTGCGACGACCGATCAGCACCGTATCTACACGCGCGAAAATCGCCGCGAAATCCACCGCCGGATCGTGCGGGATCCAGTCGTAGTCACCCGCCGGTCCGGCGATGAACCCATCCAGACTGGCGGCCACATTGTAGCGGACACTGCGCACTCGACACTCCCCTTACCACGCCGCCTTCCGGCGCTCGTGTGCTCCCTGGCTGGGCGAAGCACAATAACCTCGCTGCCCGAGGCGATGCGGGCCCGTTCAGAAACGCATACCGGCCGGCCCGGCCCCCGAATCGCCGGGTGTCGGTGGGACTGGCACAGATCGGATAGTGAAGTCGCTGAAGAGCACGTTCACCCATTTGCGGCGAAAACCGTGTGGAACGCCACACCTGACGACAGGAATCACCGGACCACGGGTAGAGGTAGCGGCAGGATTCCACCGATACTCCGCACGCATGTTGCAGGTCAGCGCAAGCGGAAAGGTGGTTTTGCGAAACGCGGCTGCCAGCCGAATGCGTGTGGTCGCATCGGGGATCCGCCCCGCATGCTCCATCGAATACTGCTCCAGGATAACCCTCCACTTGCCCAACCCATCGTCTTGGCAATTCGCGAGGGAACTCACCCGGCTGGACAACTCCAGGAACTCCCCACGCGCCCACCACAGACCCACTGCGGTGACGAGCAGGCCGGTCGCCGCCGCGAGACACTTCCACACTGACCTCCGAGGCGTGGGTATTGCTCCGTGGTTATGCACTTCAGGATCACTTCCGCCCAAGGATCGGTCGAACCGTCCCGAGCAACGACGGACGACACCGGGGCTCTCTGCACCGTCGTGGGGATCGGGCGCGTGAACCTGTTCACGATCGCCGCCGCCCTGTCCGTTCCTCACCCTTACGTGCGGTCACATAGACCTGATGCACTCTCGCAGGCCAGGGCTGCGGACAGCCAGGCGCCTACTCCTTCGCAAACACCGGCATGACCCGGGTCGCGAACAGCCGGATGCTGGCCTGCACCTGCTCCGGGGTGAATCCCGCCCACCGGGGTTCCACATTGAACGTGTCGAACGGCACCACCCGGCGCAGGTCCCGAATGAAGCGGATCACGGTTTCGGGGCTGCCCACGAGGAATTGGCCGGGGGTATTGCCTGCGTCAAACCGGGCCGGTTCCGGGCGGTCCCGGGGGATCTTGCCCTCCTCGACAAAGCGTTTCCAGAGGAGGCGCAGCCCGGCTTCGGCCCCCTCCCAGGCCGCTGCGTCCGTTTCGGCGACAAGGATCGGGCGGTTGGCGGCAACACTCATGGCGCCGCCGGCCTCGCGGTACGCGTCGGAGAGTGCGGCATACTGCGAGGGGGTGCGAAGGAACGACCACATCATGTTGTGCCCTCCCTGCGCCGCGATGCGCGCGGCCTCCAGGCTGTTGGCCGCCACCCAACTCCGCGCCCGCAGGTCCCGCCGGGCGAGCGGGAGGGGGACATCGTATCCCGGCCCCTCACCCTTCGCCTGCGTGGGACCCTCGCCGGACCACACCAGCCGGATCAGACGCAGCGACTCTTCGAACGCGGCGTGGCGGGTCCCGGCGTCCACCGAGGGCAGGCCGAACAGCGCGAGTTCCTCGGGAGTGCTGCCGCTGCCGAACCCGGGACTGATGCGGCCTCCGGTCAGGTGATCGGCAACGGCGATCTGCTCGGCAATCTCCACGGGGTGATGCATGTTCAGGCAGATCACGGCGGTGCCGCAGTGGATCCGGCGAGTCCGTCCTGCCAGATGGAGCTCGAAGAGCAGCGGGCAGGGAAGGTGACCGAGGTGGATGTGGGAATGATGTTCGGCGAACCAGGCGTAGTCCAGCCCGAGTTCGTCGGCCAGGCACACCTGGTCGGCGATCTCCGCGTAGATTTCCTCGGAGGGACGCTCGCGGGGGCCTTCGATGTGGTAGGTGAGGGCAAACTTCATGCTGAAAAGGGGAGTGGCATCCGCTGGAGCGCACCACAGCGCTGTTCCGCCTGCATCTGTGGTCTCAGGCCGTCGCCAGTATACCCCGACTCGTCCGATCAATAGTCCGCGATGGAGCCGTCTTTCAGCTTGGCCCCGGGCCATGTGTAGCTCTGGGGACGCGCGGCGGCTTCAACGATGCCCTTTTCATCCATTTCCACCCCGAGGCCCGGTCCCGGCGGCAGCCCGATGTAGCCCTCTGCGTCGTACTGGAATGCCATCCGGGTGAGATTCTTTTGCACGAAGCCGGGGTTGTCGGGGTAGAACTCGTGAATCAGCAGCAGGGGAACGGACACCGCTGTGTGCAGGCTGGCTGCGATGCCGGGCCAACTGGCGGTACAGTGGGGTGCGAGGGGGATCTGATAGGCCTCTGCGAGCACGGCGATCTTGCGCATCTGGGTGATCCCGCCCGTATGGCAGCAGTCCGGCTGGAGCACGTCAATGCACCGTTCGTGCAGATAGGGGAGCATTTCCCAGATGGTGCGGTCTCGCTCGCCGGTCGCCAGGGGAATGGAGATCGCTTCCTTGAGCCGCTTGAAGACCTCACTGGTCCCGGGCACCGCGGGTTCCTCAATGAACAGGAGATCGAATGGCTTCAGGGCGCCGGCGAGTTGAATCAGCGTGGCGGGCGGCAGGGCGCAGTGGGCGTCGAACATCACCGTGCCGTCGGGCCCGACGGCTTCGCGCGCCTGCCGGATGGAATCCACCACGCGCTGGATGTCGGCCGGGCTGCTGGAGTGCTCGAAACGCCCCGGCGGCGGTACTTTCTTGGCCTTCGGGGTGTGGTAGACCCGGATCCGGTCACGGCACGGCCCTCCCAGCAGGCGATAGACCGGCACGTTCCACAGCTTCCCGGCGAGATCCCAGAGGGCGATATCAATCCCGGCCATCGTGTGCACCATGAACGGCCCACCCCGGATGTCCCGATGCGCCCGGTAGAGTTTCTGCCAGAGATACTCGATGCGGGTCGGGTTCTCGCCTTCCAGCATGTCGAAGAGCGACTCCGCCAGCGTCTTCGCCACGCGGGGATCCACACCCTTGATCTCGCCCCAACCCGAGATGCCGTGATTCGTCTGGATCTGGACGTACACCGCCGGGCTAATCAGGAAGAGCCGCATGGCCGTGATCTTGAGCGTCGAGGAGCGGTCGGCCACCTGTGCCGCCGGGTTCTGGGCCGCCCCCACCGCCTCGGCCAGGAGCATCGCCCCCGCCGCAGAGGCTCCCGCGGTGTTCAGCAGGTCTCGCCGATCGAGGCGGCGCGCGTCCGATTCACGATCCACGTTCGTTCTCCTGTTCGGAAAGAGCGCGCGAAACCCCGCAGGCTCCCCCACCCCGGCTTTGCGCTTCCTGGCGCCCGGCTTCAGTGCCCGTAGCGCAGCGTCAGAATCTCAGTCGAAGGGGGCAGATCCCGGGGGGCGAGCAGCATGATGTCGGTCTCCTTCGCGGTCACGGCGAAGGGTGTCCCGGACATGAAGTCCTCCAGAGGCCGGAGCCGTCCGACCATGCCCGAGCCGCCCGCATCCACGGCAGGCGGGCGGTACGCCATCGGCACAACCATGCGCGGCTTCAGACGCACAGCGACCGCGGCCGCATCCCGCGGGCGAATCCCCTCGCCCCCCGCCGGAATGAGAAGGAGATCCACCGCACCGATCGCCTTCTCCTGCGCCGGCGTCAGCGGCCCGGTGAGGCCCCCCAGGTGAGCTAGGCGAAGTGGGCCCATCTGTATGATGTATCCGTACCGCGCGCGGCTCTCACCGTCGGTCCCCAACGAGATCGGATCCACCCGTACATCGCCGCGCACCGACCCAGTTCCGTAGAGCACCTGACGCGTATCCCCCTGAAATGCCCGCACAGCGCCTGTAGCATTGTGAGCGGGCGTGGGGGTGCTGACGGTGATGAGATGGGACCCGGTGCCGGGAGCAGCCAGTCCCATCGTGCCGGCGTCGAACGGGTCGGTGACCACTGCAATCCCCCCGGGCGAGTGCAGATAGAAGCAGGAGTGGCCCAGCCACTGCACACTTACCTGTGCCGGGTCGTCCGCGGAGATCGGCGGATGATCCGGAGGCAAGTCGAGTGACTTCGGTGCGTCGGGGTTCGCGTTCTCACCGCCGAGTTGGGGTGATCGGGTGCCCCCGGAGCTTCCGATTTCAGGGGCAGGATCAGCCTTTGCACCGCTCCCCGAGCCGGCGCCGCCGCCTGCCCGGGCTCCGTCGCGGCCTGCGGCCGGGGCCGGCCTGGTCGCGCTCGGGGTGGTGGCCGGCGCAGGAGTGGAGGATCCCGAAGGCTCCACTGGTTTGCCGCGCCCTGCCGCCGTGCTCCCGGGGGAATTCGAGCCCGAGGAACCAGAACCGGAACTGTCGTTTCGGGACGCAGCGAAGATCAGAAGCATCACCGCAACTCCGACACCGGCCACGATGCCCACGGTCGGAGGACGACGAGGGGGACCCGGGACAGTGGAACGGGTTTCCGGGGGCGAGTCGGGGGATGCAGGGACCTGGCTCATGGAGTGTACTCCGCTGCAAGGCGCACGGCTGTCTCCAGACACTCACCGCGCGCGAGGTATGCCGTAACGGCGGCGCTGCACGCAGCCCGCGCGGGGGAAATCCTAACCGCAGAGGGTGCAGGCGAACGCGGAATGAGAACCGGGGAGAAACAACTTCCTCTGCGTCCCTCTGCGCCCTCTGCGGTGCAGCTACCGGTGCTTGCCGTCGCGCAGACCAGCGGCCCGGCAGCAGTGTGCAGCGTGATCCGGTCGGATTTCCAGTGCAGCACCGCGGGCAACCCCCAGCGGCGGCACTGGGCGGCACACTCTTCCACCACCGCTGCATCACCGGCGCCTGCAAGGCGCCGAAGTTCGTCCAGGGCCCCCAGCGCCAGCACCGCGGCCGGTGGAAGCCCCTCCCGTACGAGCGCCAGCACCCGGTTCGGGAGTGTCGCCCGACCCTCGCGGTCCAGCAGTCGCATGTCCATAACCACGTTCGGCAAGGCGCGCCGCCGGATACGCTCAACCAGTACGGCAGCGTGCGGCGCCCGCTCCAACTCCCCCAGTCGCACGGCGCCGATGGGGAACTCCCGCGCCAGCGCGTCCAGTTGCGCGGCGAGGAAGCGCGGCGGCGTCAGGTGCCGCCGCTCCGCGCCATCGTCAGCGTCAACCTGCAGGCGCGTCACCAGGGCCAGACCCGGCACACCCAGGGCCTCGAAGACCCGCAGATCCGCGGCCACTCCGGTGCGCCCGGTCGGATCGAACGCTCCGATGGCGAGTGCGCAGCGCATGCGACGCCGATCCAATCAGCGCTCCGCGCGCGAATGAGCCGTGGAGACGCCCTCAGCCAACCTCCGGGCCAACGCGGGGAGTTCTCGCAAGTCCGCCAGCACGTGGTCGGGGCGCTGGTCTTCCGGAAGCAACGGCAGGTCTTCCGGGCGGGCGACCCCCGTCAGCACCAGAGCCGTCCCGAAGCCGAGGGCTTTCGCCCCCAGGATGTCCGTCTCGGGACGGTCACCCACCATCAGCGCTCCCGCGGCAGCAACGCCGGCCAGTTCGAGAATGCGCCGCCAGGCATGCGGTTCAGGCTTCCCGATGGTGATGGGGCGCACGCCAGTGGAGCATTCGATGGGGGCGACGATTGCCCCGCCGCCGGGGATCTCGCCCTCCTCGTGGGGATAGGTGGCATCCCGATTCGTCGCAATGAAGATCGCACCGCGCTCGGTCACCTCCTGATGCGCGCGAAGCAGGCGCGCGTAGGTAAGTCCTCGATCCAGGCCCGCCACAACATAATCCGCCGGTTCCGGATCGTCGTAGGAGACCACCTGAAGCCCGGCGAGCGTCATCTCCTCGCCGAGCCCCGATTCTCCCACTACCAGGACCCGCTTCCCCTCAGCACCGATAGAACGAAGGTAAAGCCCGGTGGCGAACGCCGACGTCATGATGAAATCGGTGTGGGTCGCGAAACCCATCGCGCCCAGCTTCTCGACATAGGCGGCCCGGCTGCGAGTGGAATTGTTGGTGAGGAAATACAACGCGTGGCCGTCATTCGCCAGTGCGTTCAGCGCCTCAATCGCCCCGGGAAGCGGGGTATTTCCGAGGTAAACCACCCCATCGAGATCGAAGACCAGAACCAAGTCGAGCTCCCTCTCTGTTGATTTCGAGTATCGGGGTCGAGTTTCGGGAACTCCCGTGTCCTCGAACCGTTCCCAACGGTTACACCGCCGGATCGGTCGCCTGTGGGCGGGGATGGACCGGGCAGCCATTCGCAACGCCGGCGCCGGAGGATGCAGGTTCCGAGTGTACCCCAATCCCTGTGGGTCGGGAAAGTATAGCCCCACGGCTCCCCAGTTTCAAGTTCCGACTCCGAACCGCCGTCAATTAGGAACGGAGGACGGTTCGGAGTGTGCCGCCGAACAGTGTGACCAGGATGAGAAACACGAAAGAGTCAGGGGAGCCGGAGGGGGTCCAACCGGCGCCACTCGGGACAACCGGGCCGGCTGCAGACCCCGCCGTCGCCGACACGGTGGATGAGGAAGAGCGGGACTCGCTCTGGAAAGACGGAATCGAGGCGCGCTTCCGCACGTTCAACGAGTGCTTCTTCCCAGTTCTCGCCGCACACGTGGATTGGGATCACGCAGTCCATTTTCTGGAACAGGAACTGCGACCGGGCCGTCCGCGCGGCAGTCGCAGTCGCCGCCATGTGGACGTGGTGGCGCGCGTGCGAGAGGTGGCTCCCGCGGAGACCGACGGGTTGCTGCACGTGGAGGTACAGGGCCAGCGCCGCCCCACGTATGAAAGGCAGGTGCATCACTACCGGGCCGGCCTCGTCGCTCGCCACAACCTCCCGGTCGCCAGCGCGGTGCTGCAGACCGACCGCAGTCCGACATGGCGCGTGGGCGCCTTCCGCCAGCGCTTCCTCGGCGTCCCGCTCGAGGACCCCATCACCACCACCAAGCTGTGCGACTGGGACGACCGCCGGGAAGAACTGGAGCGCTCGTCCAACGAGTGGGCCCTGGTGCATCTCGCCTTTCTCGCGAGCCTGCCGCGTACCCGGCGGGGCGCCGACCTATCCTCCGCCGCCCCGCTCTGGGCCACCAAAGCGGAACTGACGGCCCGGCTCGCGGCGTGCAACCTGACCGACAAAGAGTTCCAGGCGCTGTTTCGCCTGATAGACAGTTACCTGCGGCTGTCCATTGCAGACGAGGAACAGTTCATGGCAGAATTGCAGCGCCAGATGGGAGAAACAGAGATGCCGTACCTGACCGGGATCGAGCGAGTAGCGCTGCAGCGCGGCGAGGAGATCGGCCTGCAGCGCGGCGAGGAGATCGGCCTGCAGCGCGGCGAGGAGATCGGCCTGCAGCGCGGCGAGGAGATCGGCCTCCGGCGGGCCGTGCTTGTCTCGCTGGAGACGCGCTTCGGCCCGGTGCCGGTGCAGTTAGTGCGCCTGATCAACAGCATCGTGCGTCCTGACACGCTGGCCCAGTTGATCCCGACGACCCTGCGCGTGTCCGACCTGGAGGCGTTTTCCGCCGAAGTGAACTCGCTGCGACAAGCGTTGAGCAACGGCGCGGCGCGGGTGGAATCCGCCCCGTAGACCAGTTCATGGCAGAATTGCAGCGCCAGATGGGAGAAACAGAAATGCCGTACCTGACCGGGATCGAACGAGTGGCGCTGCAACGCGGCGAGGAGATTGGCCTCCGACGGGCGGTGCTCACCTCACTGGAAGCGCGCTTCGGCCCCGTACCGGCGCAGTTAGGGAACCGCGCAGAATTAATCCTCCCGTCAGGCGGGGACCACTCCCGGGATGGTCACGAACCACTTCCCCAGTGCCGGGAGACGCTCGATCTGCGTTTCCAGGGCGGCCATCTCGGGTGCGAGGAGCCGCACGCC
>SXGS01576017.1_pt1 | contig 13291 bp, 12 predicted proteins | sample 3174681 | NCBI WGS metagenome assembly SXGS01 (sample SAMN11356861, study PRJNA531348) | freshwater metagenome | isolation source: freshwater sample F1-80 | place: China: Fuxian Lake, Yuxi | collected 2017-12-25
CGAACCAAATGTAGGCGAGAGATTGAAACATGGGCCTCTTGTTCCCCACCGAAATTCAACCCCTCAAACCAAGGCAAATGGTTTAAATCCGTTCAGAGGATCTCTGAACAATTGCAAACCCCATTGTTAAAAACGCACAAGTAGCGGGAAATATCAAGTAACTTGGTCGGGACTACATGCCGTTTTGAACTCGACATACTCCAAATTCCCGGGAAAAACATCAATCAGGGTCCCAAAAAAGACCAAAAAATCATAAAAAATCACTCCAACTGCGTAACTTGGGTTAGGAAAAAACGAATCACCCCCCCCAAGGACAATTGTCCAATGGCCCATCCCGATCGAGACTTCTACCGATCAACCCCCGTCCGGGCAAATTGGGCCATGAGTCGATTGCCGATCCGTTCCCTCATTCCCATTGAAAGGAAAAAACAGGCTCAATAACCCAAGAATTCTTCCACCTCCTTTCTGGTAGGTAGCCCTCGCTGAGCCCCCAGGTGCCTAGCTTTGAGGGATGCTGCGGCTGCTGAGAATTTTAATCGGTCACCAAGCCCCATCCCCGATGAAAGGCAAGCCGCATAAACTCCATGGAACGCATCTCCGCAGCCCGTACTGTCCACAACATTTACAGGGTAAGCAGGAAATGGAAAACAACTCCCTTCAGCAACCACCCAAGCGTCCAATTCTCCATTAGTAACAATGATGACTTTGGCCCCTGTTTTGGCCAGGACCTCAGCGGCTTCACGGGGGGTTTGTAAACCCGTCCGCTTCTTTGCAAAAGTGCTTGAGACGATCAGGTGATCAACATTAAGCAATAGTTCCCCAAATTGGGAATGTTCGTCCCGTTCGAAATCAGCGACCACTTCCAATCCTGCGGCTCTGGCAATCCTGGCAGCCCGTATCATTCCAGGGATACCGTAATGATCGACAAACAAGACCTTGGATTGGATAATAACTTCCGCGGGCGGCCAGTCTTCCCTCGCACCCAAAAGACCCGGAAGGTCAAACTAAATAGTTCGGGTATTTTGAGCTTGGTCTATGACAATCGTGGATCGAATGGGACGATATTGTGGATCGGACCGGCAGGTGGTTAGGTTGATGCCTTCCTTAAGATAAAGGTCTCTTAGGAATTGGGAATCCTCATCGAATCCCAAACTTCCCCCGTAGGCAACTTTTGCTCCAAAGCGGGAAGCGGCAACCATCGCATTGCCCGTTAAACCACCACCTTGTCGATCCCTTGCCAAAAGACGCGTTTTTGTATCGGTTTCGGGCCAAAATGGGCTTAAAAGGAGATCATCAACGGTCAAACAGCCAAGGCAAAGGACATCAATGCAATGTTCTGAAATCATAAAGAGTGTCCAAAAAAAAGGGTGGACCCTTTAAAGGCCCACCCTGGAATGTGGTTAAATCACTCAGCTTGGTTTAGTAACGGCCACCGCCGCCGCCGTAACCGCCGCTGTCTCCTCCACCACCATAGCCGCCGCCATAACCGCCACCGCCGCCGCTACGGCCACCGCCGCCGCCGTAACCGCCGCCACCACCGCTACGGCCACCACCGCCGCCGCCGTAACCGCCGCCACCACCGCTACGGCCACCGCCGCCGCCGTAACCGCCGCCACCACCGCTACGGCCACCGCCGCCGCCATAGCCCCCACGACCACCGCCGCCAGGACCACGCTCTTCGCGGGGTCGGGCCTCATTCACGGTAAGGGCGCGACCATTGATTTGATGGCCATTTAGGCCTTCAATTGCCGCCGCTGCCTCGGCATCATTTGCCATTTCTACAAAACCGAAACCCCGGGACCGCCCGGTTTCACGATCCATGGTCACCTGAGCTCTGGTTACTTGGCCGTATTGGCCAAACATTGTAAGCAAGTCATCGGAGCTACTCTCCCATGCCAAGTTCCCAACATAAATATTCTTCGCCATTTCAAATCATCCCATTTTAGAAACACCAACACCCTGGAATTCCTAGGCCCTGTACCTAGTAACTGTTAAGGGTGATAATCCGAACCAAAAAAACCAACCCTGAAGGGGTATACAATCGCATCCTGTTGGATGAGAAAAAACCTCGGTAAAGGGTACCCACCACAGATACCCTTGCCGATGAAAAAGCACTTTCGCAACGAGGCGAAAGGCAAAAAAAGGATTTAGTAACGGCCGCCGCCGCCACCACCGTAGCCGCCACCGCCGCCGCCGTAACCGCCGCCGCCACCACTCCGGCCACCGCCGCCGCCACCGTAGCCGCCGCCACCACCGCTCCGGCCACCGCCGCCGCCGCCGTAACCGCCACTACGACCACCGCCGCCAGGACCACGCTCTTCGCGGGGTCGGGCCTCATTGACCGTCAAAGCCCGGCCATTGAATTGTTGGCCATTAAGACCTTCAATTGCGGCTGCGGCATCGGCATCATTGGCCATTTCCACAAAACCAAAGCCGCGGGAGCGACCGGTTTCGCGATCCATGGTAACCTGGGCTCGAGCAACCTGACCATGTTGGCCAAAAAGGTTGAGCAGATCATCGGAGGTACATTCCCACGACAGATTTCCTACATAAATATTCTTCGCCATTGACAACTCATTCCATACCAAACATCAGGCAAATTGGGGTCGGAGAAAACGATATCTCCTACCCAGCCACCTGTATGACCCTGGGAGCAAACACAAAACAGTAGTGACATTGAGGAGCCTGGGAAGAACATCCCACGCTAGGGAAGAGGAACAATTGCTGCGCCGAACCGGGAAATAACCCCCTGTTGCAACACCAAAACCATTGAACCCAATCGGAAAGAGGCAAAAGCAGAAACCTAACACCCAAATTAAGGAAAGGTGTAAAACGGAAAACCTGACATGGATTCCGCCCGTAAAAGTCACGGGTCGATTCCTGTTGCCCTCATCGGAAGAAAATGAAGATACGAACCAGACGGTGGTGCCCCGGAGTTGCCGAGGAAATCAATCCAAAAGATCCGAGCCTTCTATCCTGAAATGAAGGAAAAGCCATAGCCTACGAAGAGACAGTTCTTTTCGTATTCTTATTTCATAATCAACCAAGACCTTTAAGTAAAGGCCGGAAAAGGGAAATTTCACGGTTTTTTCAAAAACCGGCCAGATTTGACATCTTGCAATGGAAAGATCTTGCCCCAATTCCGTTTCCATGAGTTCCGGTTACATGGGGTTGGGGAAAACAGTTGCACCCAAAAAATCCCGATTCAAAAGTGAAATGAAGTCAGCACTTATCTCTTTGGGGCATATGGCTTCACATTCGTATTGGTTGGTGCAATTTCCAAACCCTTCCAAATCCATCTGGGTTACCATTTTTTTTACCCGATCCTTGGCCTCTGGTTCCCCCTGCGGGAGGAGCCGCAAATGCCCAACCTTGGCAGCGACAAATAACATCGCCGATGCGTTTTTACAGGCTGCAACACACGCCCCACACCCGATACACTGGGCCGCATCCATTGCCAAATCCGCATTTACTTTGGATACCGGGATGCTATTTCCCTCAGGGGCACCACCGACATTCACGGAGACAAATCCCCCCGCTTGCTGAATCCTGTCAAATGCCGAACGATCCACCATCAAATCACAAAGTACGGGAAAAGCACTGGCCCGAAAGGGTTCGATAACAACGGTTTGACCGTCCTTGAAGTTTCGCATGTAGGTTTGGCAAGTGGTCCCCCGGGTAGGACCATGGGCGACCCCATTAATCACCATCGAACAAGATCCGCAAATTCCCTCGCGGCAATCATGGTCAAAAGCTATAGTCTCCTTACCAGCTGCGGAAAGGGTGTCATTGAGGACATCAAGCATTTCCAAAAAGGACATTTCAGGGATGATGCCACCAATTGTGTGGAGTTCAAAATGTCCTTTGTCCGATGAGGATTTTTGGCGCCAAATTTTGAGGTTTAATTTCATTACTTGTAGCTCCGGACACTTGGTTTTACAAATTCGGGTTGAAGGGGTTCTTTGGTAAGCAGGGGGGCGGCCCCGTCCCCGGCATATTCCCAAGCACTTACGAAACTGAATTCTTCATCGTTTCGTTGAGCTTCACCATCCTCGGTCTGGTATTCTTCGCGAAAATGGGCACCACAAGACTCTTCGCGGGTTAAGGCATCAGTACACATGACCTCGGCGAACTCAAGGAAATCCGCCACCCGGGCAGCGTTTTCAAGAGATTGATTGATGCCTTGCCCTGATCCAGGAACCGAAACTTCCTTCCAAAATCGGTTTCGAAGTTCCGGTATCAAGCCTAAAACCTTGGTTAACCCGGCCTTTGTCCGGGCCATCCCGCAATATTCCCAAACCAACTTTCCCAATTCCCGGTGAAATTCCTGGCAGGAGTACTTTCCTTTGACATTTTGGAGCTTACTAAGGCGTTGGCTCACATCCGATTCGGTTTGGGCAAACTCCCTGCTTTGGGTGGTATCCCCGGTGGGCTTCATCCCGGCGAGGTAATCGGTGATCGTATAGGGGCCGATAAAGTAACCATCTGCTAGTCCTTGCATGAGAGCACTTGCCCCAAGGCGGTTTGCCCCATGGTCGCTGAAATTGGCCTCTCCCAAAACAAAAAGACCGGAAATGTTACTCATCAGGCGGTAATCCACCCAGAGTCCACCCATGACATAATGCACTGCCGGGTAGATCCGCATGGGGGTTTGGTAGGGGTTCTCACCGGTAATATGGGAATACATGTCGAACAGGTTTCCATACCGTTCCGCAATAGTTTTAGCTCCCAACCGATTGATTGCATCGGCAAAATCTAAGTTTACCCCCCGGCCAAACTGGCCCACTCCCCGACCGGCATCACAGGCTTCTTTGGCAGCTCGGGAGGCAATGTCCCGTGGTGCCAAATTGCCATAACTGGGATATTTTCGTTCAAGGTAATAGTCTCGCTCCGAATCCGGGATAGTACTTGGAGCGCGGGTGTCCCCTTGTTTCTTGGGAACCCAAATCCGCCCATCATTCCTAAGGGATTCGCTCATCAGGGTGAGTTTGGATTGAAAGTCACCGGTGACAGGTATGCATGTCGGGTGGATCTGGGTGTAACAGGGATTGGCGAACAATGCTCCGCGTTTATAAGACCGGTAGGTGGCGGAAACATTACAACCCATGGCATTGGTGGAAAGGTAAAAAACCGGGCCATATCCCCCCGAAGCCAAAACCACCGCATCAGCGGCGTGGCGTTCAATTTGCCCGGTAACCATGTCACGAACAATGATTCCCCTTGCTTTGCCATCCACCAGGACCAGGTCCATCATTTCATGGCGGGAATGCGATTTAACCCTTCCTTGGCCGATTTGCCTATTGAGTGAAGCATAGGCCCCCAAAAGGAGTTGTTGGCCCGTTTGTCCCCGACAATAAAAAGTTCGGGAAACCTGGGCTCCACCAAAACTCCGGTTATCCAATTGGCCACCATATTCCCGGGCAAATGGAACGCCTTGGGCAACACACTGATCAATGATATTTACACTGGTTTGGGCCAAACGATAAACATTTGATTCCCTGGCTCGATAGTCCCCACCCTTGATGGTGTCCAAAAACAATCGCTCAACCGAATCACCATCGTTTTTATAATTTTTTGCAGCGTTGATTCCCCCTTGAGCCGCAATGGAGTGGGCTCGCCTGGGGGAGTCCTGAAAACAAAAGGTGGAAACCTGGTAACCAAGCTCGGCCAGCGAGGCGGCACAAGCTCCCCCCGCCAAACCCGTTCCCACAACAATGACATGGTATTTGCGCTTATTGGCCGGGTTGACCAACCTCATTTCCATTTTGCAACGGTCCCACTTTTCGGCAAGCGGTCCATCAGGAACTCGAGCATTTAACTTCATGGATTGCCTTTCAATGGGCTGTTGGCTTTGAGGAAAACAGCAATGCAAACGGTTGCTGCTCAACGGGAAAATAAATCCTGAATTGGTGGTAACGGCCAATTCGTTTTCTAATCCTTGGGAATGGAAAAACCCCCTGTTTTTTTGGCCCCTTCCCCCTCGGTGGTTTGCTTTTCCCTTTGACTTTTTTCTTGGGCACTTTTAAGGGTTAAACGGGGAATATGGCCCAACTGGTTTGGTGGCCCATGTGACTTTCCAAGCCCACACAAGACCGATACGGGAATGGAGCAGTTTCCCAAAATCACCACCATTGCCAGAATTGGCCCTACCCAGGAGGTCCAACGCCTCCAGGAGGCTCGGTTAAATCCCAGCGATTGAAACCAGCTTGACGCTCCATGCCAAAGGTGCAAACCCAAAATGAGTTGGCAAAAACAGTAAAAAGTGGCAACCCATGGATTCGCAAACCCCCTGGTAACCATGGCATAAACATCGACATAGTGGGGGCGATTATTGCCCTCCAACCGAACCCGCCATTCCCCGCTCGTATCCGTAATACCCAAGGTAAAATGGCAAATGTGATATATCACAAAAACCAAAATAACCAAACCTGTTAGAAACATGTGCCTTGATACCCAATTGGAAACAAGGGCCGATTCCTGATCGTAGGCAATTTGCCTTGCCCGAATGTTTTCTTTTCGAAGTTGAAAGGCTAAAACCAAATGAGCCAAAAATACCGCAAGTAGGCCGGTACGGACAATCCAAACCGCCATTCCATGGCCTGCCTCCTGAAGGAATTCCGCATACCCATTCAGGGCTTCCGGACCTTGAAAAATCAACAGGTTGCCAACCATATGCCCCAAAACAAAACCAACCAGAAGCAGCCCGGTTACACCCATGGCATATTTTCGGCCTAGCGAACTTTTGAAGAAACTTGGCACCATGGATTTGCCCTGAAGGTTAAGTGGAATCCTCAGTCTATTATGTCTTTGCGTTGAAGCGACTATTTGGATACAGGGTTTGAACTATAAAGCTTTTCCTGGCGAATGTACATTTCCACCGCACCACTCACCTGATATCGAATGCTCTGGCCTGTTAGACATCGATCCCTCAAGTTTCGACTTGAAATACCCAATTGGGGAACACCAGGAACCCAGGTAAAGTTGGCCCCAGGAACCGCTTTTTCCATCGCTTTTTGTGCTTCGAGGGGATTTTTCCCTGACCTTGTTTCCTTCCGGGGATAAATGAAAATATCGGTTTGAAAAACAATTTTCTCCGGATTTTTCCATTGCGGCAAATCAGCAAAACTGTCCTGTCCCAAAAGGAGGACGAATTTTTTTTGAGGATGTTTTTGAGCCAAAGCCGCCAAGGTTTGGTAGGTGAAATTGGGAGAGGCCAATTCATTTTCAATGGGCTCCAAGCGGAAAAAAGGATTCCCGGCTATGGCCAATCCAATCATTTTCAGTCGATCTTCCCAAGGGGCCATTGCCCCCAATCGTTTGTGTGGGGGTTCGGCGGAGGGCAAAAACCAGACCTGGTCCAAATTTCCCGCTTCACGGCAAGTCTCTGCAACAATCAAGTGCCCTAAATGGGGAGGATCAAACGCTCCCCCAAAAAGTCCAATTCGCATTCCCTCGCCTCCCGATCTTCATCCCCAAGCTTGGTATCCATAGGAAAATCTAGGGATTTCTCCCGGAACCCTAGGCCCTTACCTATTTCGAAACCATTAGTGGGACGGTGGATTGCATGAGTCAAAAAACATGGGGTGGCCGTTTTGAAGGAGGCGTGGACGCCCTAACCGAGCATTACACGGAATCGATCAGTTTTGACCGGCGCCTTTTTCGGCACGACATTCAGGGAAGTCAGGCCCATGCGAAAATGCTCGCCCATGTTAAACTCATTTCTCATGATGAGGCCGAAACAATTTGCACCACACTTGATCAAATAGGGGACGACCTGGAAGCCGGAACGATTCCTGTCCGTACTTCCCTGGAGGATATACATACCCACATCGAATCGGCCCTGATTGAACGGCTTGGAGATACTGGGCGAAAGCTCCATACCGGCCGAAGTCGGAACGATCAGGTTGTGACTGCCATGAAGCTTTGGACACGGGAGGCCCTTGACCGAATGGATCAGCTCCTCCTCGAGGTCCAAAAAGGATTTGTAGAAGCAGCGGAAACGCACAAGGAAATGATTATTCCAGGCTACACTCACCTCCAAAGGGCTCAACCGGTTTTGGCGGCCCATTATTTCCTTGCCTATGTGGAAAAATTTCAAAGGGATCGGGAGCGCCTGGCCGATTGTAGAAAGCGGCTCAACCGCCTTCCCTTGGGGGCGGGTGCCCTGGCCGGGAGTTCGCTTCCCATTGATCGGCGGCATGTGGCAAAATCGTTGGGTTTTGAAGACCTGGCCCACAATAGCCTCGATGTTTCCTCGGACCGGGATTTCCTAATCGAATATGTGTTTGCATTATCCATGGTGGCTATTCATTTGGGGGGGTGGGCGGAGGAATGGGTTCTGTGGTCCACCACCGAATACAGCTTCCTGAACTTGCCAGATGCGTTCTGCACCGGGTCGAGCATCATGCCTCATAAGAAAAATCCGGATGTGATGGAATTGATGAGGGGGAAAACCAGCCGGGTGATTTCTGACCTCAATCGATTGCAAATACTATTGAAAGGCCTTCCTTTGGCCTACAACCGCGACCTTCAGGAGGACAAACCTGCGGTATTCGATGCCAATGACACGGTTGAGGCTTCCCTGATTATTGCTGCAGCCATCGTTCGCAAGGCCCAATTGAAGGGTGAACAGATCAATGCCCGGATCGAGGACGGTTTTCTGGATGCAACGACTTTAATGGAATTTCTGGTTTTAAGGGGCGTACCCCTTCGGACCGCCCATGACATAGTGGGTAAAATGGTGCGACTGTGTGAAAAACGCGGGTGCCGCCTTGCCGATCTTTCAACTCCTGATTTTGATTCCGCCTACCCGGGCTTGACGCCTGGGGTATATGAAGTGTTGGGGGTTTCCCGAGCCCTGATGGCGTTTCGTTCGGAGGGGTCCACGGCCCCGAGCGAGGTGGCACGCCAGCTTGACCTTTGGAAAGTAAGGGTAAAGGCCTAGCCTTCCCAACTTTATTTGGGATTTGGGCCCGGGAAAGCAAGGGGAGGACCGGCGGAGTTTATGGATCATTTTCAGTACAAAGCAGGCAAGTTATTGTGCGAACAGGTATCCGTTCAGGAATTGGCGGACACCTATGGTACCCCGCTGTATGTTTATTCTGCTGCCACACTTGTCCATCACTTAAGGCAAATTCAGCTTGCTTTCAAGGAAGTGGATCCCTTGATCTGTTATTCTGTAAAAACAAACGGCAACCTTTCAATTCTTCAATTGATGCGAGAGCATGGTGCCGGGTTTGATGTCACAAGTAATGGGGAATTGCATAGGGCCTTAACGGTTGGCTCGTCTGGGGAAAAAATTGTCTTTGCTGGGGTCGGCAAAACGGAAGCCGAACAGCGAAGGGCCCTTTCGGAAAAAGTGTTTCTCTTCAATGTTGAAAGCGAAGCCGAGCTTTTGGCCTTGGCCCAAGTTGCCAAAACGATGGGAGTAATTGCTCCTGTTGCACTTCGGGTGAATCCGGATTTGCCCCCGAAAACCCATGCAAAAACCGACACTTCTGTGAAAGGGGTAAAATTTGGCCTCGATATCCATTCTGTCCTGGAAGTGGCTCAAAAATTTGTGAAACAATCCAACCTTGAAATATGCGGAATTCACATGCACTTGGGATCCCCCATTCTAAGTGTAGAACCGTATCGTCAGGGAATTGCCAAGGCGAAAACTTTGGTTGCGGAACTTCGTAAACAGGGTCACCCAATTAAAGTCCTCAATATGGGAGGGGGATTTGGGATCCACTATCGAAAGAAAGAGGCTCTTCCAGCCCAGGCATTTGCCGAGGTGATTGTTCCCGCAGTGAAAGAAATGGGATGCAAATTGGTCCTCGAGCCGGGGCGGTTCATTGCCGGGAACGCAGGAGTCCTATTAGGGAAAGTAATCTACACAAAAGAATCCGGTGGCAAACTTTTTGTCATTCAGGATGCGGCGATGAACGACCTCATCCGGCCAACCTTATACGATTCGTTTCACCGAATTTGGCCTGTGGAACCGCCCAAGGGTTTTGAGGTTCCACCTGAGGATTATGAGTGTCCGGGGGAAGGCACCCTTTCGGTGGATGTGGTTGGTCCGGTTTGTGAGTCGGGCGATTTTCTTGCCAAACAACGCCATTTGCCACCCCTGAATCAGGGAGACCTCCTTGCGGTCTTTAGTGCCGGTGCCTATGGAATGGCCATGAGTTCCAATTACAACAGCCGCCCCAGGGCCGCCGAAATTATGGTGAGTGGAACAACCCATCGGGTGATTAGACGCCGGGAAACCTGTGATGACCTGATTGCCAACGAGGTAGAATACATTGCCAAGTAACCACCTTGAGTCCACCCGGGAGGGTGGACCTGCTTCAAAAGGGAGTGGATCCATGATTGGACGAAATGCGGTGGCTATCAAGTGCCTTTGTCGAGGATTGGGCCTTGGACTTTTGACATTAACCGGCCTCGCTTTGGCCCAGGGCCCTCCTGTTGGGCCCCAGGGAAAAGTTCAGCCTCCCGCCAAAACCGGAGCTCCTCAAGACCCTGCACAACCGCCAGAGGAGCAGAAAACCGAAGCGGAAAAAACTGACGGAGCTAAGGTCCAGCTTTTTGGGCAAGGCTTTGCCCGCATTCCCACAACCGTGCCTGAGTTTTTCGCTGCTATTGACTATGAAATCGAAACCAACAACCTTGGCCTGGCGGGAAGATTGATTGGCTTAATGCTTGCCTCCAATCCTTCCGAGGCAGACCTTGCCAAACTCGGCAAGGATGCACCCCTATCACGAATCATTTCCTACAGGCGGTTCACCAAATGGGACGACAATCCAAACCTCAATATCCAATACCAAAAAAGCCTTGAAGATTGGATCAAAAAAACGACTGTCGCGTATCACAATTCGCTCCAGAAGCCTGAGCGGATGCGTGCAATCCTGGATTCCTTGGAAGGGGATTATCGGGATTTTGCCCATGGGGTTGGACAACTTGGGGAAATGGGAGCCCTTGCGGTTCCCGCTTTAATCGATGTAATGCTGCAGATTCCCGATACCAAAGACAGAATTGCCATACTTCGGGCGTTGCGCAAATTGGGACCGGAAACGATTCCTCCCATGGTCGCAGGCCTTGGGGTTCAGGACGATTTGCTTTTGATAGAACTTATCGGAATTTTAACGGAAAAAAAAGCCACCCAAGCTATTCCCGAACTTTGGGTTCTGGCAGGAACATCCAACAATCCCGGGGTCCGGACTTTGGCAACCAAGGCTATTGGTTTAATCACCCACACGGAGCTTACGCGCCTCGAAACGCCAGGAATCGCTTTAACCAACCTTGCCAAGGATAATTACAATCAGAAGGTTGTCTATCCCAATCCTGCAAGAGTAGATATTTGGCGATTTGACCCAAAAACGGGAAAGATTGTTCAAGGCATTCCAACAATCGAATTTCCAACTGCTTCCCAGGTCGAAGAGTATTTGGGACAACGCTTTGCCAATGTGGCTCTCACAATAGACCGAAGCAATCGTGAGGCCCAAAAGGTCATTTTGTCATTAATCATTGACAAGGGAATGGCCAAAATCAAGGATACTGAACTCAGTAGACCCCTTGGTTTTACCAATCCCAAACTTGCCGATTTTTTGGATTCCGCGGATCCAACGGTTTTGATGGACCTTTTGGATCAAGCCCTTGTCAATCGAAAAACCCTTGAGATCCTGGCATTGGTAAAGGCCATTGGCCAACAAACCGAACCCCGGGCTTCTCAACCTTGGTTTGCACGAAAACCGCTCCTGCTTAGGGCAATGTCCTATGGGGATAGGCGGGTAGAATGGGCTGCAACGCTTGCGTTTATACGAAGTGCCGAGGCTGCCGGAGTGGCTCCAGCCAATCAAGTCATTGAGGTTCTCAGGCGATCCATAACGGGTTGGACAAATAGTCCCCAAGCGGTAATTAGCCACTCAAGGACCATTGTTGCCACCGATGATACCGACCTTGGTCAACGGATCATGAATCGAATCAAAGAAACAGGTAGGGAAGGGATTTTGGTTGCTTCCGGCGGGGACTTATTGCGGCGTCTTAATAAAGCTTCGGATATCGATTTGATCCTGCTGGATCCCAACCTTCCCGGTTATGGCACCGCAAGCCTTGTGGCACAACTTCGGAGTGATCGCCATTTTGGGCGGCTCCCGTTGGTTATCCTTGGATTGGCTAAAAACATCGATGTTCGGGACATTATCCTCGAATACTCGGATATTCAACGCAAACTGGAAATCCTGGACAGCGAACTTTCGGCCCGGGATGAAAGGTTTGCGTCCATCAAAAACGATTACAAAGCAGTGGATGAAGGTATTAAACGGGATCAGGCAAACCAGAAGGGTGGCCCGGTTAAAAAAACCGAAACCGAGGAAACACTCAAGATTCGAAGGGATGAAATTGAAAAAACCAACCTCGACCGTTTGGAACGGTCGAGTGAAGCTTTCAGCTTTACCAATAAGCAAGCCAATCGCCGTGAAGACCTGTTCGCCCGAAAAAAGGTCTTGCTGGATGCATTCGAAACGATTCAGGAAAAGCGATTCAGGCAACTTGAGGCCCAATGGGGAAATTTACCCGCAACGATTGTGGTTCACGGACATGATGCCGCAAGTCCCAAGGTTCTCGAGCAAACGCTTATTAGTTGGATTACCCAACACAAGCTTCCCATCCTTACAGAAGAAGAGCGAATGTATATGGCCGAAACGGCGGTAATTCTTCTTGCCAGAATGGGTGATGGTGCACCTCCCGGGTATGACATTCGACCTGCAACCGACGAGCTGATTTCTGTCCTCAGGGCTACCAATTTATCGGATCCGATCCTTGTTGCTGCATCCAGGGCTTTAAGCCACATTCCAGGCTTACCGTCTCAACTTCGCCTTGCCGAAGCGGTTATGGATTCCAAGCGATCGGTTTTGGTTAGGGCTGGCATTGCCGACAATTTGATCATGCATATGCGTCGCCATACGATTTTACTTTCTGATGCCAAAAAGAATGAACTTGCTGTGGCGGCAAGTCACCCAACCAACGATCCCGTCCTCCGGGAAAAATTGGGTGCTCTTTTGGGTGTCCTGAAACCCTCGGTGGCTAACACGGGGGATCGGCTTTTGAAAATATCAGCCGTCCCAAAATAATTTTAGGTTTTTTATCAATTCAATATCCGGGCCACTGCCTCTAGTGCCCTGCCACTCAAAGGGATTAGGATAGTATTCAGCTGCAAGGCACATAGTATAAGTACCAACCAAGGAGGGTTGGTACCATGCGGAAAATTTACATAGTCCGGTTGAGTGGTGAGGAGCGGGGGTTGCTTGAG
>SXGS01122935.1_pt1 | contig 13289 bp, 10 predicted proteins | sample 3174681 | NCBI WGS metagenome assembly SXGS01 (sample SAMN11356861, study PRJNA531348) | freshwater metagenome | isolation source: freshwater sample F1-80 | place: China: Fuxian Lake, Yuxi | collected 2017-12-25
GATTCTCTTCGACGAGCCGACGAACGATTTGGATGTGAACACGATGCGTGCGCTTGAAGAGGCGATCGAAAACTTCGGCGGGACCGCGGTGATTGTCAGTCATGATCGATGGTTCCTTGATCGCGTCGCGACGCACATTCTTGCATTCGAAGGCGACAGTCAGACATTCTTCTTCAATGGAAACTTTTCAGAGTATGAAGAAGATCGCATTCGACGACTTGGTGAAAACACCGCTCCAAGTCGGGTGAAATATCGCAAGCTGACGAGGGCGTGAGCGGGAGCAATTTTAGATCTTGCCAAAGCAGTGACGCACACAGCCACGGAAATGCATAAGTGATCAGCCGTGATAAGTCCTCACGGGGCTCAAATAGTCCTCGGCGACCGACACGATCCGATTTGCGAAAACTTTGTTGCAAGTTCAGTCGGGAGGCATGTCCTGCGCGAGTTTGCAAGCCGAGCCGGAGTCCGCGTAGGCGAGGCGCAGCATGTTTGAGCGCAAGGGCATGTCTCCCGCGGCGCTCGCACAAAACACTCCGTCTTCGTGTGAGCACACATACATACCTCCCGCGGCAGTCGCACAAATCATTCCGCGACAAAACATCGCATCACAAAAAATTCGAGTGGCAGAAAGATATGAATACTCCCTCCGCGAAGTGATCCCGCTCGGGTCAAACTGTCACTATAAAAATTGATTTATCCTCCAAGCGCTTTCGCGACGGATTTTTGAAAGACGGTCTCATCTGGTTTTATCCCAGTCCAATCCTCAAACATTTGCATCGCAAGTTGCACAAGCATTTCCACGCCATCAACAACTGGGCAACCTAGTTCGCGGGCGGTTTGCAAAAACGGAGTCACGCGCGGATTCGTAATCACATCCACCACGGTCATATTCTTGTTCACGCTGTGCCAATCTATTGGCACATATTCCATCTCTGGCGCTGCGCCTAAATGCGTGGCATTCATCAGTATTTCCGTGCCATTGGGAATAGTCATTTCTCCCGTCCATTTCAGCCACTGCGCGGGTACGCCCGAAGCCTTTGTAACGGTTTGCGCCACTTCAACACCTTGAGATTCCCTTCGTGTGCACAAAGTTATATGTGACGCTCCCGCCCACGCAAGTTCAACGGCCATCGCTCTTCCTGCGCCACCTGCCCCAAGCATTGCAACTCGCTTGCCTTTGATATTCGTGACTTTTTGAATTGCCTTCACCACTCCCTTGCCATCATTATTGTGGCCAGTCAGTCGACCATTTTTTATAGTCATATAATTGACCGCCCCGATGGCTTGGACATCTTTGTCGACTTCATCAAGGTGGGGGATAGATACGACTTTGTAGGGCACGGTTATACAAGCGCCTGCAAATCCCAAATCTCGAACACCAGCAATGGCGGCAGATATTTTGGATTCCGACTGCACATCGCATTTCCAAAACTGCCAGTGCAATCCGTAATGGGCATAAACCGCGTCGAACATTCGGTCAATCGGATTTTCTGCAACCGGATGCCCCAACATGCAGGTCATTTGTTTTTGTGGGGGAAGAATTGCTTTGGGCATAATCAGATCATAAAAAAACTCGCGTCAATGGTGATTATACCCATTCAATTTGAGGAATGCAATTTTTGCGACCAATCAAAAATGGATTCGTCCCAATATTTTATTTTGTGTTGACATTCCCGCCAAATGAAATGGCAAAGATGCTCGGACAAAATCAATTTCAGTTACAGGATCCCCATGCGGAGAGCATAAATGCCAAGTCAAGACCATCGACAGTCCCATCGGCGTTGATGTCTCCGGGAATTCCTGTGCCGTTCAGTCCCCACGATGATAAAAGACCCGCAAGATCTGCTCCTCCCACGGTGCCATCGCCATTGAGATCCGCATCGCAACCGCACGAGAGCCCAGATTCGCATTCATCTGGCACTTGATTCGAGTTGCAGTCATTGGGCAGAATCCCATCGAAACCAATCACGCGCACGAGTGTGTTGGCTTGAATCAAGTATCCGTAGATCGCAGACGCAGAGAGATTGTTCAGGTTGACAGTGTTCAGACCTCCGATGGATATCCAACTGCGTGATAAGGAACCGCTGAGGTCCGCTGTCACCACCGCTTGTCCCGCATACGGATCTTGATAGAAAACGCCAGCAAAGAAAGATGTTCCTGCGGGGCCGATTTCAGTTGGCGAGATGAAAGTTGTATGAAAGATATTTGTGTTTGGATCACGGACGGTTGTGCTTGACCGTGCGATCACTTGCGCATCATTTGGAATTCCATCATTGTTTGGATCATTCCAGAGGATGACCTCATAGGGGCTCGATGAGATTCCGTTGCCGATGACCACCGAGATTCCGCCGATCCATTCACCACCAGATGCCGTATTGAATTGGTTGAGCCAAACCATATCTGATGGACTGCTTACCCCATAGTTGCCCTCGCGGGTGCCGTCATCCAACAAATAATAAATGTCAGTTGGGGGATCACCAAGCTGGCACTCGTCTGGAATGCCATCCACTTGGCAGTCAAGGCTGAATCCCGTTGCGATATCCGTGCTGTCGATCACGCCGTTGCGATTGCAGTCTTCGCATTCATCTGGAATGCCAGTCGAATTGCCGTCTTGACTGATACCAGCCGCAATGTCGCAGGAATCGAGCGCGCCATTTTCATTGCAATCTTGAGTTGCTAATTGGCACATATCGGGAATGCCGTCGGCATTGCAATCTTCAAAGACAGAACCAACTTGGCACTCGTCTGGAATCCCATCGAGCTGGCAGTCAACGCTCATTCCACTTGCGATATCTAAATTATCCAGTGTTCCATTTGAGTTGCAGTCCTCGCATTCATCAGGCGTGCCTGATGCGTTGACATCGAGACTGAATCCGCTTGAGATATCACATGCATCGAGCGTCTCATTCACATTGCAATCGTTTTGCCGACGCAGGGAGACACCGCCCAAGACCCACTTGCCGGGGAATGGAAGTGAATCTTCGAAGAGCGCAAACTCCTCCGCCCCATCCGCAAGTGCATTTGGATTGATGGAAGAATTCTTACCCACGATCCAAGATCGATTCAGCATTGCGGTACCAGATGTATCCGCTGCTGCGGGGTAGATCGAAGTTGTCGCGTTGGTCGTCATGATCGCGCCGACGAAGAACGATGTGCCGTTGGGGCCAACATTGATGTCCGGAATATCAAATCGCCGCATCTGCGACAATGGAGCGGCAGTCGTCGCCACGCTTGCGAGAACTTGCGCATCATTGGGCTGGCCATCGTTGTTTGGATCCGACCAGAGGTATACGGTGACCGGCTGGTTTTCTGGCACCTGCACAAACATGCACTCGAGTGCTGTGATGACACTCGCATTGTTGGTGACGCGGTACTGGGTCAGCCAAGCCATATCGGTTCCCGCACTGCGCACACCGAATTCGGGTGCTGTATCGGAAATTCGATAGAGTTGTTGCGAGAGGATCTGGCAGAGGTCGATGACTCCGTTCACATCACAGTCAAGCGAAGGGTTTGCAGCAATCTCGCAAGAGTCAACGATGTCATTTTCATTGCAATCCTCGGAAGCCAACTGACAATCATCGGGCACGCCGTCAGAGTCGCAATCGTTGCCAACCAGTTGGCAAGAATCCAAAATACTATCTTGATTGCAGTCCGCGGCTCCGCCAGCGATTTCGCAGGCATCCGCAATCCCATTGTTATTGCAGTCTGCCTCACAGATATCAAGGACGCCATTGTTATTGCAATCATTAAATCCTGAAGCAAAATCGCAAGCATCTGGAACTCCATTGGCGTTGCAATCCGCTGTGCCTGGTCGAGCCAAAAGCAAAGTTGGCTCAAGCGCGCGACCAGAGATTCGAAGTTCATCGACCGAGCCTTTGACGCGTTGGTTCAAAAGTCCGGCACTATTGTTGTGCGCTCCAACCAACAAAGGCCCGTTGGTTATGACACGCCCTTGACTTAAGAACAACACCTTGTCCATTTGCTGATCAAGCACAAATGTGACCTCGCTGCGTCCCGCATCAAAGATCGCCGCAACATAATGCCACTGGTTGTCCGAGATTTTCAGTTGACTGGCAACGGTCCAATAGCTTGCTGTTGCGCTGGCGCCAGTTCCGAAAACGAGGGCCAAACTTCTCAGATCGTACTGCGATCCAAAGGTCTTCAGTCCAGTGGTGGGATAGTCGCCAGCTTGCACAAGGAACATCCAGTCGATGAACCTGTCGCCATCCGTCAGGCGCTTGCGCTGCACCAATGTCTGACGACCTTCAGCGGTCGATGCCTGCGACAGTGTGTCGATCTTGACCCACGCCTCGACGGTGAAACTTTCACCCTCTGAAGCGCATTGACCTTGTGGGTCAGCCACCTGAAAGTGTCCAGTGTCGTTGGATGCTGGTGCGAGTTTTGTTGCTTTCAGATTTTCTTGGGCTGTTGCTGGAATAAAGTTGCGAGCGGTGGGGGTTGATGGCATCAGCCCAGTGCCAATTCCAGTGAGACCAAATGGTCCAGCATCTATAACTTGTTGGCCACCTTGTTCGAACCGCCAATAGCCGCGCACATCCGCGGCATTTGGCTCGCAGGAATCGATGATGCAATTATTGTTGCAATCGGATGCTGCGCCTGTGATGATCTCTGTGCTGTCGGCGATTCCATTGTCATTGCAATCACGAGTCAGATCTGGAATGCCGTCAGCATCAATGTCTGTCATGGGCTTCAATACGCTTGTCGGCACCGGACCGCGTGCTTGACCGGAAGGCTGCCATTCAAGGAAGGCCCGTGCGTCGCCGCCGCCGTCATAGAAATCAGCGCGAAATGCGTATCGCTGACCTGCGACCAGCGTGACGCTGCCCGAATACCACTGTGTCGCACTCTGGGGGAACCACGCATCAATTACTGGAAGTCCATTGATCCAAAGTCGAAACCCATCATCACTGCGGGAGAAGAATGTGCAGGTTCCTGATGTTGGCGCAGTCAGCGTGCCAGTCCACCGCACAGAAAATTTGTTCTCGGGCACGACTGGGTCTGGCGCTCCACCGGCCCAGTCAAATGAAACAGTTGGATCGATGCGGACAAGTACGCGGCGTCGAAAATCGCCCGATTGCCCAACTTGATCGTCGAAGTACTGCCCCACCAAGCCAGATGCGAAGGATGCTTCGACCGAATCTGCGAAACCATTTCCGTCGCCGTCGCCACAGGCTTGGCATTCATCTGGAACTCCGTCAAAATTCGTGTCCAGCGATGTGCCCGCCGAGATGTCGAGATTGTCAGCAATCCCATTGCCGTTGCAATCAGCGAGATCAAAAAAGCCAAAGTTTTCCGAGTCGGATTCAAAAATCTCGGATTCTTTTAAACTTGCGAAAGTGGTGTTTTCAAGCAGAAGCAGAGGATGATTGTTGGAGGCAGGAACTTCGCGTTTTCGATTTTGGTTGATGGGGTTGGCATCCACCACTTTGCTCAAATCCATCCAAGTTGTACCCGCCGAAGGTGCGATCTCGCCATTCATTGCACTTGCAAGACCCGCCAGAAACAGAATGGCGCTTCCTTTAAAAAAATAGAGATACAATGACCGTGGGGAGAGCAATAAAAATTTTGAAAACATACAATAAATATAGGACGAAAAAAATCTATGTCAAGAAAATTCGATCTCTACATTTGTCCAGCTTGAGTTCTTATCCTCTTACTCGCCAGTCGAGTCCCTCGGGCAATCTCCCCAAATTCTCGCATCCATCAGCAGTCACAACAAGCATGTCTTCGATGCGTACGCCTCCAAGTCCTGGTTGATACAAGCCAGGTTCCACAGTTACGACATCTCCGATGACCAGTGGGGGGCCCTTCTTGGCAAGTAGTGGTGGCTCGTGAACTTCGAGTCCCACTCCGTGGCCAGTGCCGTGCGTCATTTTTGGTTGCGCCCATGTTTCGTCACTGGACGGCATCCCCATCGAAAATCCTGCCTCGCGGATTACGTGCGATGTCGCGGCGTGCACTTCTTCGCCCGTGACACCAGGGCGAATGACCGCAATTGCCGCGCGTTTTGCGGCAACAACTGCCGCATGCATCTTCACGATCTCGTGCGGCGCAGCGCCGTTGACAACAGTTCTTGTGCAGTCGCCGTTATAGAGAGTCTTGCGACTGCGGGGAAAAACATCCACGATGATCGGCTCGCATGTACGAAGTTCTCCGCTGCCATGTTCGTGGCAATCGCTGCCCATCGCTCCGCATGCGACAATCGATTCGGGATTGAGATATCCGCGGCGCAATAAAAAAACATCGATCGCTTCGCGAATGCGCTGACTTGTGAGAGGCTTGCCTGTACCAAGCAACACCCCGTCATCGCGAACTGGCGCGGCCGCAATCGTTTCACACGCCATTGAGACCGCGGCTTCCGTGTCTTGCTGACATTGACGCAACCATGCAATCTCTTGCGCGTCTTTGCTGCGTCTGATGAACACGCCATCATCTGGATTGCAGGTCACTTGCAATCCCGCCTCTGCAAGTTGATGCCAATAGATCGCAGGTGTTGATCGATCGATCGAAACGCTTGTTGCTCCCAATCTGCGAATGCACTCCGCAACGGATTGGGCGGTCGCAGTTTCTCTGTCTCCTGAAAGACCAGAGGCGGGAGTGAAATCCGCGGGGCAATGAAATTCATTGGCGCGCGCGTGCTTGCGTGCGCGATCCATTTCAATATCTCGCAGAATCAAGATGCGGCGGGGGGCATCCGCCGCGGTTTGCACCGTAATCAGCGCGGCTGGATCACCAACGGGAAATCGAATTTTGTGATGAAGAGACGCGCTGATTGCTGGTATTCCAGCACAGAGCGAGACCTGCGCAGCGGAGGCCGCCACGAAATCAGCCCTTGGCTTTCTCTCGCGCTTTCGCAGCCAGTTTTTTCGCGGCATCCGACTCGACGAGGTCCTGCATTTCTTCTTCGGCCTTCAAGCAAAGTTGGACGAGAGTCGTGTGCAGTTCTTCGTGATCTGGAACTGAGTCCATCAGCGAAACCGCGAAATCCACTTGGCGCACAGCATCCATGCCCGTGTCGATCATGCCGATGGCAGTATCTCCGAGTTGCTCGAGAGCCCAAAGAAACCACTGCTTTGACGGTTTTGCTGGTTTATCTGGCGCGTCGATTCTTGCGCGCACGGTCATCAGACCAATCGCAACGACTGGCACCAATCCCATCTGTGTTGTTGGTTCGCGGCAGATCACCAACGCAGGAACTTCTCGGCGAATCGCTGTCAAGCGAACGCGCCGAGCATCTGCGCCAACAAGCGGCGGTTGCATAATGTGCAAGCCAGGTCCGATTCGATGATCTTCGCCGATCTCGCCTTCGATCCATTTCACTGTCGTTGCCTCGGCCGCCAATTGCATTCTCTGTCGTCGAGATTCCTGCAGAGGAAGAATGATCCGACTCATTCGACCGAAGTCGCCCGCTTGATGCGCAACTTCCAGAGCGCGTTGCGCAAGTCGCTCCGCTTCGAACCATTTGCCAGACTTCAGCGCGCTCTGCGCCTTCTGCATCAGGTCATCGATTCGAGCTGCTTTGGCTGGAGTTGTCATTGGCTTGCAAGTTTACCCACGGATGACTCGAACGGCACGCTTGTCATCAGTCCGTTTCACTTCGAGGGAACGACCATTCAGTCCTTCGTTGACCGCGCGAATACTTTCGGCAATACGGCGAAGGGCCTTGGATGTTGGGAAATCACGCAAAAGTGAGGCGATTTTCGTCACTCCGGCTCCGCCGCGGAGGCGATAAATTTTCTTGTACGCCTCTTTGACCGCTTCGAGTTCCATTTCATCCATCCCAATTCTGCTCATCGCAACGTGGTTGTATCCACGAATGGCGGCGGGGCTTCCTTCGGCGAGCATAAATGGCGGAACATCTTTCGAGACGCGAGCCATACCGCCGACAAATCCACAGTATCCAACTTTTACAAAGTGATGCAATCCCGCGCCGCCGCCGATGTTGGCGTAGTCGTCCACATGGACATGACCCGCGAGCATTGCGTTGTTGGCGAAGATGCAGTGATTGCCGATGATGCAATCATGCGCGATATGCACATTGCCCATCACAAGATTGTGCGATCCGATGCGTGTGATTCCTCCGCCATTTCCAGTACCGCGGTGGATGGTGGCATGTTCGCGAATCATATTGAAGTCGCCCATCTCGAGCCATGTTGGTTCGCCGTGAAACTTGAGATCCTGCGGATCGCCACCAACCAAAGCAAATGGATGAATTTCGTTGCCGCGTCCGATGCGTGTCAATGAAGTGATATGACAGTGACTGCGCAACACGCAATCTTCGCCAATGTGCACGCGCGGACCGACGGTGCAATAGGGTCCGATGGTCGCGGACTTGGCGATCTCGGCTGAAGGATCAATGATTGCAGTTGGATGAATCTTGGTCATTATTCGAATTCCGCATCGACCATCATGAAACGAATCTGTGCCTCCGCAGCAAGTTTGCCTTGGACCCACGCTCTGCACTGTACCGCCGCGCTTCGAGCACTTGCCCGCAGGGTTTCCGCCTCGATGATCAGTTGATCTCCTGGCGTGACGGCCTTTCGCAACTTTACCTTATCAAGCGAGAGTAACACAGCAACTTTTCCAGTATGTTCGAGAGTTTGCGAAAGCAAAAGACCGCCGAGTTGGGCCATTGCTTCGACGATCAGGACCCCCGGCATGATGGGAGTTCCAGGATAATGACCAGGGAAAAATGGTTCGTTGATTGTCACATTCTTGATGCCGACTGCTCGACGATTTCCATCGATTTCCACGACGCGGTCGATCAAGAGCATTGGATATCGATGAGGCATAATGCGTGCAATCGCACGCGCGTCAAGCACGCGTCCAGCTCCCGCGATCTGTGTTCGAGCAGTTGCACGAACTTGCTCGAATAGACGGCGGGCGAGTCGCCGATTCAGGTCATGGCCACTTCGCTGAGCGACGATTTTTCCCTGCAAGCCGACACCAGCCAAGGCAAGATCTCCGATGACATCCAAGACTTTATGTCTGACGCATTCATCGGCGAAGCGAAAGGCATTTTCGATTGGTCCATCTTCGCCGATGACCAACGCATCGCGCGGAGTGAGATGTCTGCACATACCTGCGGCCCAAAGCGCCTCGGCTTCGGAGCGCAAACTGAATGTGCGCGAAGGGGCGATTTCTTTTTCATAGTCGTCGCGCGCGAAATCGAAGTTTCGATTCTGGCGACCAATCTGCGAAGAGACGCTGGAATAATCCAACTCATATGTGACGCGAAAACCAAACTCTTCAGATGGAAGCGCGGCGATCAACGCATCTTCTTCCTCAATCACAATCGCTTCAGTGATTCGGTGCACAAATCGCTCTGCATCTTGGGCGACTTTTCCAGCTGCTTTCAAGGGTTCAAAGAATGGAAGAGCAGAACCATCGCCTGCAGGAACTTCTGGTCCGCGAAGTCGAATGAGAAGATTGTCTATGCCGAACCCCACGATTGCGCTGAGGCAATGTTCGACTGTGTCGATTGTCGCATCGCCAACGCGAAGGGTCGTTCTTCTTGGTCGCGAGACTGCATTGTTGATCAGCGCGGGAATCATGACTGGCGGATTCAGATCGATTCGCTCGAAGACAATGCCCGTACCAACGGGCGCGGGACAAAATTCCAGTTCTGCATCGACACCAAGCAAAAGACCTTTGCCACGCACAATTGTCGGCGTGCCGATGGTGTGTTGCTTGCGATCAATTGGAATCAACGACTCCGCAATTTTTGATTGAGTGATGCCACGAATTCCCATTGAAGAACCCACAGAATTTGGAGGCAGGGAAGTCATGGCCGAGCAGTTTCTTTCGCGGATTCCTTCGCCGCTTCTTTATTCTTTTTTGTTTCGTCAACCAATCGCATCAGATCGCGGGTCAAAGGAGACAGCTTTTGTAGCGCAAGAATGTGCCGCATTTCGACCTTGATTTCGCGCGCAGGCATACCTCCCCAGACTTCGCCGGCGGGAACATCGTTCATCAGAGCAGTCCGTGCGGCAAGTTGCGCGCCAGTTCCGACTGTTCGGTGATCGGCGATGCCAGAACCTGCGCCGATTCGAACCCAATCTCCAACCGTGCTCGACCCTGCGATGCCGCTCAGGCCCGCCATGACAGTCGAGCGTCCAATTTGCACATTGTGGCCTATTTGACAGTGATTATCGATCTTTGTGCCCACACCGATTCGAGTTGAACCAAAGGTTCCGCGATCGATACAGGTGCAACTTCCGATTTCGACATCATCTTCCAAGACGACATTTCCAAGATGCGGAATGCGGAGCAATCCGTTGCCGTTTGGGCAGGGTCGATATCCAAATCCTTCAGTCCCGATCACCGCGCCCGCATGCACGATGACGCGCTTGCCTAATTCGCAGCGTTCACGAATGATCGCGTTGGCATGAATGATTGCGTCGTCACCAATTGTGACGCCAGGGTAAATGCGCGCGCCGGAATGAATCACAACATTTTTTCCAAGGACGCAATCCTTCCCAATCCAAGCAAGCGCTCCGATGGAAATTTGGTCTTTGGAAAGAGTTGTTGTCTCAACCACAGCAGTGGCGTGAATCCCTTTTGGTGGGGCCTCTGGTGGCAGCGAAAAGTGTTCGAGCAAAGAGATCATTGCAACTTCGGCGCGCTCTACATGGATGAGTGCGCGTTTCTTGGAATCGTGATCTGGAACTTCAACGCCTCGAGAAACAAGCGCGACTTGTGCTTTGCAATCTTTCCATAGACGGGCATAAGTCGCATCCGAGATGAAGGTTGCGTCGGATTCCTTCGAACCACGCAAGTCGCCGAGACCGTGAACAACGATGCCACTTGGACCGTCGAGTTCACCGCCGACTTTCGTCGCAATCTCTTTTGCGGTGAGTTTCATCTATCAACTCTTGCCCACTGGGGCTGTTGTCGTCGTGGGAATCGCACCCGCAGCGGGAGTTGCGGCGGGAGTTGCGGCGGGGGGCGTAAGCGATGGATTCGCGGCACGGAAATCCTTGTTCATTCGTTCGATAAGCAAATCAGTGATGTCGAGCGCAGGATTGCTGTACAGCATTCTTCTGCCGCTGATTTGCTGCATCGTTCCTTCCAAGTTCGTTGGGTTGATTCCTGGAACCGTGTCGTCAATAAAAACAAAGTCAATTTTTTGTTCTTTCGCCACGAGACCGCAAGCACTGCGGATTGAAACATATGCCTCGCGGACGGAATTTGCCTGTTCGGATTCCATTTTCAACTTGGCGAAACTCTGCAGGGCGCTTAAGTCGCCAGCCTTCAAAATAGCCTTGTTCATAGCGTCATTATGAGCAGGCGTCCCAACCTGAAAACTGTCCAAGTCTTCTTGCATGCTCTTGACTGAGTCTGTCATGGCAGCGAGTCGTTTTTCCAATTCGCCACGCAATGTCACAGAACGAGCTTCCGCAGCTTTCAATTGATCGAGCGATCTATAGACCTTCTCGAGATCTACTGAGGCAATCACAGTTGGTGTAGTAGGAAATCCCGCAGCAAAAAGCACTGCGCCGAGGACAAGGGTGACTGGAAGAAGAATGTGATTTGTACGCAATGTGGTCTCCAAAATTTATGGCTTGGCAATTGGCGCAACGGCGGCAGTTGGAGTCGCTCGAGCATTGTTCATACGCAAGATGAGTTTTTCGGTCAGGTCATCCGCCTTTGCGGCATAGAGAACTCTGCGCCGAGAAATTTGTTCAACGACTTGCTGGGCAAGGGACATTTGTTGATTGCGACGATCGCGCTGAAAATCTGCGGTGCCGTCATAGACCAAGACATACTGATATCCCTCGGACTGCGCTAATTTTTCTGCTTCGCTGACAATTGTTCGATAGAGGCCTTCCCAGCGAAGTGCCTGTTCGCGATCCGTCTCCATCTGCTTGGTCGTTGCCCATTCCTTCAATTCAAGTTGTTCTAACGCGAGTCCATCTCGCAGGCTTCCACGCTCTTGCGGATCAGTGATAGCGTCCGACTCGCGAGCGCGAACTTCGATTTGCTCTTTGCGTGTCTTGAGTTCCAATTCAAATCGATTCGCCATTTGAGTCAGTTCGATTTCCATTTCGCCGCGCTGTTGGATTTTGTCCAAGATTCTGCGGATATCAACATTGGCGACCGCCGAAGGTTGTGCGCTCAATCTGCCGACGGTGTATGCAGCACTTCCCGCAACACAGGTTGCTGCGATCAGTACCGCGACAATAAACGATGTCTTTCGTATGCGCTTCTCCATATGGTGAGGGAGTGTAGTGGAGAACGCCCAAAAACTGAACTAGAAGGGGAGTTCCGCCGTGAAACTGAATTCTTGCTTTTGATCGGTTTCATACTTCACGACCGGCACGGCGTAATCGAAAGCCAAGGGAACTTGTCCCAATTGAGGAATGTAAAGACGAACGCCGCAGCCAATCGAGACTCGATATGGGGCAAGGTCGAAGCTGTCGGTGACGGTTCCAGAGTCAGAAAAGACCACTCCTGAGATGAACTTGTCGAAAATCGGCACTTCATATTGAGCGCCGGCGAAGAATCGAAATGTTCCACCGATGGGTTGTCCGTTGGGGAGTCCGTCTGCTTGACCATTCGTTGTCGTGTAATACTCGCTGAACGGAGTTGGTGGATCTGCGCCAATCGCTACAGCACTCAGCGGACTGATCGCTCGGAACTCGAATCCTCGCAGAGAGCGACCACCAAGATAGAAGCGTTCCGATACTGGAGCGGAACTTCCAAAAATATAGCCAGAGCTTGTGTTCAACTTCAAAACGCTCTTGCGACCGAAAAAGTCTTCGCTGAGCGGGAACCATGTGGTGAAACTTCCTGCCACCTGTGGGTATGTGTACGCCCCGCCGAACGCGCCGAAGTATGCGATTTCCCCTTCGAATCGCGAGCCTCGACTTGGGCGCATTGGGTTATCCAAATTGGTGCGAGCGAAAGTCAGTCCAACGGAATTGATGAATGACGGTCCACGCTGCTCGTATACTTCGATGGGAGTGCTTCCGTCAAAGTTGGTCAAGGTGACATTTTGAAGTGTGACTCGAACGGAACCTTGCCACAATTCTCCAAAGGCGCGGCCGAGATTGAAGTTCGAAGCAAGGCGCTCTTCGGTGAATGTGTTGTAAATCCGATTGCGATAGAGCAAACTGCTACCGAAGCCATAATCACTTTCAAGAAAGTTTGGATCACTGAAGCTGATTGAATAGTTGCTGACTTCGAGACCTGGAGAAATCGCAATACCGAAACTCTGGCCAGCGCCTCGGAATGCTCGACCGCTGACGAATTCGTCAAGCGTTTGC
>SXGS01139618.1_pt1 | contig 13287 bp, 8 predicted proteins | sample 3174681 | NCBI WGS metagenome assembly SXGS01 (sample SAMN11356861, study PRJNA531348) | freshwater metagenome | isolation source: freshwater sample F1-80 | place: China: Fuxian Lake, Yuxi | collected 2017-12-25
CGCGAACCTGCCTACCTGGTGATTTTGGTGAAATATCACACACGGCGCAACGATCAGGCCTACCGCTCCCATCGTAAACGCCGCCTCAAAGAACTCAAAAAATGGAAATCCCTCAAAACGTCGCTGTAGTGTTAGCTCGGTTTCGCATTCTGGAAGTCAACGGTCGAACGTCCGTCTCGGCGCGAGCGAATTGCCAGGAACTGCTTGCGAAATCGAGTCGTCAGTAGAGCAGGCGAGACCGGGAGGCGGAATGCCTCCAGATTATTTGGACGGGTTTTCCCCTTTGTATCGCAATTTTATCGAGTACAGGCCCTTGCTGGCGGTGATAAACAACGTTTTGTGGTCGGCCCCTCCGAATGAAACATTAGCAGTCCAGGGTTCAGGAACCGGGATCGTCTCGATCTGAGTACCCATCTTGTCAAAGATGAGGACACCCTTCCCGGTGAGATAGAGATTCCCCTTCTTATCGAGCGTCATGCCGTCTGAGCCCTTTTCGCAAAACAGAGTTTTTCCCGTCAGGGATCCGTCGGGCTGGATCTTGTACCGATAGGTTTTTCCAGCGCCGATATCTGCGACGAACAAGGTCTTGCCGTCGGCGCTTCCGATGATGCCATTGGGTTGTTTGAGGTCCTCGGTGACTCGGCGCACGGTTTTGTGATCACTGGACAAGAAATACACCTGTTGGACGGTCTGCGGGGGCTTGTCGTAGGACCACCAAGGGCGCTTGTAGAAGGGATCCGTAAAGAACAGGGATCCGTCTCGGCGAACCCACACATCGTTGGGGCCGTTCAAGGGATTGCCCGCATTTGAATTGAGAAGCACCGAGACGTCACCTTTCGGCGAAATGGACACGAGCTCAGTTCGTTCGTCCGCGCAGGCGATCAGTTGGCCGCGGCGGTCAAAGAACATGCCATTGGCGCGTCGTGCGGGTTGAAGGAACGTTGACAAGGTGCCGTCGAGGCTCCACTTCAGAATCCGGTCATTGGGTTGGTCGGTGAAAAATACATTGCCCGCCTTGTCGCAAGTGGGGCCTTCGGTGAATTGAAAGTCGCCGGAGATTTTTTGCAGAGTCGCACCGGGTGCGATAGGGCTCATCGATGGGTTGGGTGGGGCCGCCTGGGAAAGAACGCCACAGGCCAGAACCAGGGCCAATGAGCAAATCAAGGAATGACGGGGAATCATTGGACGGATCGTGACATCTAGCGCGGCGTTGATGAAGAAAAAACCGGACTCAAGGCTGATTTCGGTTGGACGAATCAACTCGCGATGGCACTTGCCTTCTTGCAACCGGGAGCCTTCCTCGTTCCCCTTTGGCGTGCAGCGAAACGGACGTCGGTTCGAGTTTGCGGAATTAGTCTTCCTCTTTTTTATTCAGGGAGCCGCGATGGGCATGTGGGCGGTGTCTCTCAGCACGGTCTTGGATGCTCATGGACTGAAAGCGCTTCGCCCGTATGCGTTTGCGACAACGTCAATCGCCGCATTCGTTGCCCCGCTTTTTGTTGGGGCCATGGCAGATCGACATCTGGCCCCAGTGCGGATCTTGCGGATGCTGGCTATAGGGTCGGCAGGCGCGATGGCACTTGCCAGTTTGGCGATCCAGCAACAGTGGGCTTGGTGGGTGGTGTTGGGGATCATTCAAGTTCATGCGCTCTTTTCCTCACCGTCCTGGAGCATTGCTTCGACGATTGTGTTTTCTCGACTGGAGGACGCCCGCAAACAATTTGGGCCACTGCGGGCTATGGCGACCCTGGGATGGATGGCGGGGTGCTGGTGGGTGAGTGCCATCCATGCCGATCGTTCCACGATGGCAGGGTTTTCGGGTGCGTTCACATGGCTCGGAGTCGTGGGACTGACATTCCTGTTGCCGGCTGTGGAACCTCCGCCGAACACGGAGCGGGTGACACTGCGACAGCGATTTGGGCTGGATGCATTGTCCCTACTTCGGAACCGGGATCACCGCGGGGTTTTCATGACGGCAGCGTTGTTGAATATTCCTTTGGCGGCGTTTTTTCCGCATACACCGCCCCATTTGAAGGAGTTGGGCTTTGAACGCACTAGTGCCTGGATGTCGATGGGGCAGATCACGGAAGTGTTGGCCATGTTTGGGTTGGCCGCGTTGTTGGCGCGGTGGCGGATCAAGTGGATATTCGCCGCAGGCTTGGGTTTTGGGGTGTTGAGATATGGGCTGGCTTCGATGGATGGCGAGGGGTGGATCTTGGCGGGCATAACGCTCCACGGCTGCTCCTATACGTTGGTGTTCATCACCAGTCAGATCTACTTGGATGAGCGTGTGGATGCCGCATGGCGGGCGCGAGCCCAGGCGTTACTGTATCTCTTGACGAGTGGTTTGGGAAACCTGGTGGGTTATCTTGGGTCCGGTTTGTGGCTTCGGCTTTGCTCACAAGACAATGGAACCAATTGGTCTCGATTTTGGGGCGGTCTTTCCGCATCGGTGGCCGTATTGCTCGTCTATTTCCTGTGGACCTACCGGGGGCGAAAAGGTGGCTCGGTAATTCCAGGGCCATCGCCTGGCTGATACCTCAAATCTGGCCTTCCAAATTTCCGGCAATTCAGGCCAGTATGAACCCATGATCCGCCGCCCCAGTTCGTTTGGACAATGTGCCGGGCCTGTCTCGAGACGCAGTTTTCTTGAGGCTGGAGCCTTGGGGTTAGCTGGCTTTGGGTTGAGCGATCTGTTGCGCCTCCGCGCACTGGCCTCGGAAGCCAGTCGTCCGATGCCTCGGCGGTCCGTGATTTTCGTGTGGTTACCCGGAGGGCCTCCCCACATGGAGACCTACGATATGAAGCCGCAGGCTCCCTCGGAGTATCGGGGCGATTTTCACCCGATTCGGACCAATGTCCCAGGCATGGAAATCTGCGAGTTGTTCCCGCTCCAGGCCAAGATTGCCGACAAGTTCAATATCATACGGTCCTTGCACCACGAATTCGCCGATCATGGAGGGGCGCATAAACGCTTCATGACTGGTAGAATCCCTGCGACACCGACGGAATTCGTCAATGATGCGCCAGCGGTAACCTCGATCGTCACCAAGATGTTGGAAGCACGGCATCGGGGGGCATTGCCACCGGTTGTGGCGGGTGTCGATGGTGGACGTGGGCATATTGATACGTTTTGTTTGGGACCGGCGTATTTGGGTTCGGCACAAACGCCATTCATGGTGGTGGGAGATCCCAGTGCGCCAGACTTCAAAGTGCAGAACCTTGGATTGACGGCGGACATGGCCGTTCGATTGGACGATCGCACCCATTTGTTGAAAGGGATGGACCGATTGCGTCGGGATTTGGATCAGAGCGGTTTGGTGGAAGCCATGGACCGGTTCAGTCAGCGAGCGGTGACGATGCTGACCAGTGCTTCGGTGCGAGAAGCCTTTGATCTGTCCCTGGAGCCCACAGCGGTTCGGGATCGTTACGGTTGGAGTGCCTACGGGCAGCGGGGCTTACTGGCGCGTCGGTTGGTCGAGGCGGGTTGTCCCTTTGTGACGATGGTTTGGGAGAATCCATTTCCCAGCAAACCAATGCCAAAACCATGCACGTACAACTGGGATTCCCATGCGGTAAATTGTCATATGTTTGACGATGCGCGCTGGCGGTTTCCGGTTTACGACCAAGCCGTGAGTGCTTTGATCCAAGACCTCTACGACCGAGGACTCGATAAAGAGGTTTTGCTAGTTGTGACCGGTGAGTTCGGACGAACACCACGGCTGGAACAAACCAAAGGATCCCAGACAGGTGTGGCCCAACCGGGACGCGATCATTGGCCTCAGGCGGGCAGTTTGATTGTGTCGGGCGGAGGCATGCGCACTGGGCAAATCATTGGAGCCACCAATTCCAAGGGTGAGTACCCCACCGAACGCCCAATCACTCCGAACGATATTTGGGCGACTGTCTATCAGCATCTTGGGATCGACTATAACGATTCACTGCCGGACTACACCGGGCGTCCCATGCCAATCCTGCCATTTGGCGCGCCAATTCCCGAGTTGTTGGGTTCCGCAAGCTGATAGTCAACCCTCGACGTGTCGACGGACCGCGGCTGGCCGTTCGAGGGTCCCAGTGAATGAACGCGACGATCGCGCCCAATTCCGGCGGTCTTGGTCAAAATAAATCGGTAATCGGCATCGCGAGCTTGGCGTGGGCGGGAAAAAGAGGGTATTGGACGGCCATGGGACACGCGGACCTTCATGTTCATACCACCTCGAGCGATGGGATGATGAGCGCGGCGATGGTGCTGAATTATGTGGCGGTAAATACATCCTTGGATGTCCTGGCCATCACCGACCACAACACTCTGGATGGTTGGCTCCGGGCACGAGATTTCAAAGAAGCTCCTGCCAATGATCACCTAGCCGAGCTGGATCTCGTGCCGGGAATTGAGGTTTCGAGTTTGGATGGGCATGTCATTGGGTTGTGGGTGGAAAAAATGATTCCGCGCGACATGAGTGCCGCAGAGACTGTGGCGGCAATTCATGAGCAAGGCGGCTTGGCGCTGTCGCCGCATCCCTACGCGTGGCTTCCGGGTCTGCGGGAATTCGCGGGAGTTGGCAGCAAGTTTTTGACCCTTCCATTCGATGCCGTCGAATGCCGAAATTCGACCCCCACCGAGACTTTTAATAATTGCCGGACAGTTTGGATGAATCGACGTCGGTCGAGTCCAATCGCGGAATACGGCGGCAGTGATGCGCATTTCTTGTGGGCCATTAGCCGGACGTGGACGGAATTTCCGGGGCGAGGGGCGTCGGCTTTGCGAAAGGCGTTGGAGAGAAAGCAGACACGTGCCAGGGGGTTAACATGGGGTCCGATCAGTTTGTGGCACTATTATCGCGACAAGACTCGCTGGCGGAAGTTCTGTTCCGAACATAATGTGCGGCTGCATGACCTCTAACCCATGACCACTACTAACCCATGACCGAAGATGTGGCTCAGTCGACGTTGTATGCCCGGTTGGGAGGGCAGGCAGGGTTGGCAGCGTTCTTGAAGTCTTTTTATGCGGATGTGCTTCAGCATCAGGTCATCGGTCCGATTTTTGAAACGCGTATCCAGGACTGGGGTTCCCATCTAATGAAGATTGGGGAGTTCTGGGCGCTGCAAACCGGCGGGCCCTCCCAGTATGCTGGAGGATTTGGACGTGTTCATATCCCCTTAGGCCTGACATCCGAACACTTCGAACACTGGCTGGGGCTCTGGGAGTTGAACTGCCGTCGCCAGCTTGCAGCACGCGAAGCTGCTGAAATGATCCTGTTAGCTCATGAATTCGGTCGACGACTCCGGGCCTTAACAGCGGGTCGGAGCGGGCTTTCGGTGGGTTAATTCGGCTCAACAACGGCGGATTTGTTGATGGCAATCAGCAATGTGTCCCGGCATTGCGCTTACTCGCTTGATTCTTGGCCGGTATTCCCTTCACTCTTTCCCATGCGAAGCCTCTTGCTGGCGTGTGTCTTTTCACAAGGGATCTTGTGTTGCGGAGCGACTTTGGAGCTGCCGGTTGGATTTCGCGAGGTTTTGGATCGCCCAGAATACAAACCCTCGCATTGGGCATTCCATTTCGTGGACTTGGCTACCGGCGAAACGCTCTATTCATTAAACGCGGAGAAGTTGATGGTGCCGGCTTCGGTCACCAAACTGTTTTCTACAGCCGCGGTTTTGGGCGAGTTCGGCGCCACGAATCGGTTCAAAACCCACGTCATTCAACGAGGAGAATTGGGACCGGGCGGAGTCTTGAACGGTGAATTGATCCTGGTAGCGAGCGGTGATCTGACGATGGGCGGACGGACGGATGCTGCGGGTGGCATTGCCTTCCGAAACGTGGATCATACGTATGCGAATTGGACGGAGTGCACCGAGTGGACTGAACCGGACCCTTTGGCCGGATTGCGGGCGCTGGCAAAACAGATCGGTCATGCCGGAATACGCTCCGTGCAGGGAGCCGTCCTGGTGGATGATCGGCTGTTTGACTCTGGTTCAAGCAGTGGGAGCGGTCCAAGTCGTTTGAGCCCCATCCTGATCAACGACAATGTGCTGGATGTGCGAGTGACTCCAACGGTTCTTGGCCAGCCGGCACTGGTAGAAATTCGTCCGGCCCCGAGCACTTGGACGCTCGATGCCCAGGTGATCACCAGCACCAATGCGACAACAACCATTCGGATCCATCAGGACGGTGACGGCCGGGTTGTCGTGAGGGGAACTATTTTGGCTGGCGGTCAACCTTTGGTTCGTATTGTGGAGGTTGAAGATCCGAGAGAGTTCGCTCGGCGATTGTTCGTCGAGGTGTTGGAACAGGAAGGGGTCAAGGTGACAGATGATCGAGCCAGGGCAGCGGGATCTCGTTCTAATTCCACCATGCCGCCTCGCGAAGAGGTGCGAGCTGGGAAGGTGGTGGCGACGCTGATCTCACCTCCGTTACGCGACCATTTGCGGCTCATACTTAAGGTGAGCCACAATCTTCACGCGAGCACGCTCCCAATGCTGTTGGCAGCCCATCATCAGGAGCGAACGTTGAAAGCGGGGCTGAGGCGCCAGGCTGAGGTCCTTCGCCGGATGGGGCTCGCGGTTGAGTCTCTTTCGTTTGGAGGGGGCGCGGGTGGAACACGTTCCGACTACGTCACGGCAAAAATAACCGTTGATCTCTTGCGATTGATGATGGCGCGCCCGGATTTCGGCGACTTCTTCGACGCGTTACCAGTTCTTGGGAAAGACGGTACACTGGCTTCGATTTCCAAAGAACATCCAGCCGCAGGCCATGTGCGGGCCAAAACCGGCACGTTGGCTTGGGACAATGTCTTGAATGATACCACGTTGCTGACGAGCAAGGCCCTGGCGGGTTACATAACGGCCAAGAGTGGGCGTCGCCTGGCGTTTGCCGTGTTTGTCAACGGGGTTCATCACGGGCGGGAGTTGAAAGCCAAGCGTGAAGGTGAAGCCTTGGGCCGGTTGTGCGAAGTCGTGTGGGAACTGAACTAATTCGCCGTCATTCGCCGAAATCTTGGACTCCAGTTTTCGACCAGGGCGCAGGCGCTTATTCTGTGGCCAAGCCGCCTACCTTCATGAAATCCAGATAGTACATCAATCGATCTTTCATCTCGTTGCGCGAGACAATGGCATCGATGAGGCCGTGTTCTTGGAGAAACTCGGCAGTCTGAAAGCCGGGTGGCAGTTCGGCCTGAGTGGTGTCTTTGATGACTCGAGGACCCGCAAACCCGATCATGGCACCCGGTTCTGCGAGGATCAGATCCCCTACCGTAGCGAAACTGGCGATGACGCCAGCATAGGTTGGGTGAGTGAGAATGCTGATATATGGCAGTCGGCGTCGAGAGTGATAGGCGAGAGCACCGCAGGTTTTCGCCATTTGCATCAAGCTGAACATCCCTTCGTACATGCGCGCGCCGCCACTGGTGGAAATGATGAGCACCGGAATACCCCGGTCTGTCCCGGCTTCGATCAGACGGGTCAATTTTTCACCCACGACCGAGCCCATGGAACCTCCGAGGAAGCTGAAATCCATGACACCCAAGGCAACTCGATGGTGGCCGATTCTGCCGATGCCCGTGATGACCGCATCTTTCAGCAAGGAGGTCTTCTTGTTGGCAGCCAACTTGGCTTCATAAGAGGCGACTCCAGTGAACTTCAGAATATCGATGCTTTCCATCTGAGCGTCCATTTCCTCGAACGAGCAGGTTTCGACGAGCGAATGAATCCGTTCCCGAGCTCCAATGGGGAAGTGGTGGTTACACTTGATGCACACCTTTAGATTGGCATCGAGTTCCTTGTCGTAAATCAAGGACTTGCATTTGGGACACTTGTCCCACAGGCCTTCAGGGATGTCGCGCTTCTTGGATTTCGCTACCAGCTTCGGCTTGGTCAGGAAGGTGGTCTCCGTGGTGAGGTCCGGCGGTGTTACCGCAGGTTCGACCGGATCGTTCACGACGGTTTTCTTTTTCAAGAGAGTTGTTGCCATGACTTAACTGAAGTGGGCGCAAGAATCCAGGTTTCCCGGAAATTGGCACGCGTTAATTGATGCATGAGAAACGCCGCGGCAACGCTCTCATCTGCAATAGTGACTGCAGTTGGACCGCTCGGCCGTCTCACGTGCTCAATTCAATCAGGGTTCACCAGTTTGAACAATACCGACTTCTAATGATCCTCGAAACGAGAACTGGGTCTGGAATATTGTGTGAGATAGAGACTTCCAGCGGGTCAGGATTTTAGCGACGCGACGGGCTTGACGCCCGATGGCCTGACGCAGGAGGTTTGGATTTGCAATGTTCCCACCCAATAATCGTGTCGCTCGCCTTGGTGCTCTCTCGGCTCAAACAGTTTGGGTGCGTGCTGTGAGGCAACGGGTGTTGCGGTTTCGTCCCTGGCCCCTTCCATACCTCGGGCTTTGCCTCATGGGACTCCTGGGCTTCACCTCGTGGCTGGGGTGCTCCTTGGTATCCACACGGGAGCACGGATCCATGCAGGTTGGGGTGTCCCGGGTGGATATCACACCGACCAACGCCGTCCGAATGATGGGCTACGCCGCCAGGTCCCAAATGCCGGCGCCTACCAACGCGGCCATTCCAATCCATGCCCGCGCCTTGGCAATGGGAAAGGGGAGAACCGCAGCGGTGGTGGTGACGATCGACAACTGCATTCTACCCGCGGCAATTGCAGAAGAGATCCGGGGCCGTGTTTCGCGGCGGACCGGCTTGGATGGCGCACAGATCGCGTTAACCGTGACGCACACTCACAGTGCGCCGTGTTTGACGGGGGCCGCTCCGAACATTTTTGCACAGGATATGACGGTGGAGGATCAGCACGAAATCGAGATCTATACGCGGTGGTTTGTTGACCGCGTCGAAGAATCGGTGGCGCGGGCTCTCGACGATCGGAAACCATCTCGTGTGGAATGGGGTCAGGGGAAGGTTGGGTTTGCGAAGAACCGGAGGACGCCGGGTGGACCGGTGGACCATGCATTGCCCGTAATGCGGGTCACTTCCTCCGATGGATCATTGCGCGCCTTGTGGGTCAGCTATGCGTGCCACTGTACCACGTTGGGAGGCGAGTTTAATCAGCATCATGGCGATTGGGCGGGCGTGGCCTCACAGCGGATGGAGCAGGAGCATCCTGGGTCGATTGGGTTGGTATCGATTGGTTGCGGGGCGGATGCCAATCCGGAACCGCGGGGTTCCTTGATCTTGGCCAACCGCCATGGCGAAGAGCTTGCGGCCGAAGCGGGTCGAGTGGCCTCGACCAAACTTCAGCCGGTTACGGACGCCCCCATTTGTCAGTTGAAGACCATTCAGATTCCCTTCGAACGACATTTTACACGCCAGGAATGGCAGGCCCGGTCGACCAACTCCGGTATCATTGGATACCATGCCCGCAAATGGCTGGCCCGTCTGGACCGCGGAGAACCGCCGTCGCCCACGTTATCATATCCGGTGCAAACCTGGCGGTTTGGCGACCAGTTGGCGGTGGTGTTCTTGGCAGGGGAAGTTGTGGTGGACTATTCGTTGCGTTTAAAATCGGAACTCGATTCGTCCCGCCTCTGGATCAACGGCTATGCCAACTCGGTTCCATGCTACATTCCATCGCGTCGTATCTTGAGCGAAGGTGGGTATGAAGCAGAAACGTCGCTTTGGTACTATGACCGGCCTCAGCGGTTGGCCCCGGAGACGGAGGACTTAATCATTGAGGCGGTCAAAGACCAGCTACCCCCCGACTGGAGGCTTGATGCGAAACAGGTCGAATCACCGCATCCCAAGAGTTCCGCAGCAGCGCTCCGTTCGTTTCAGCATGATGCGCGGTTCGAGTTGGAGTTGGTGGCAAGTGAGCCGTTGGTCCAATCCCCTGTCGCGATTGATTTCGGTGCCGATGGGAGGCTGTGGGTCTGTGAAATGTTTGATTATCCTAGCGGTTTGGACGGCCAGGGTAGGCCAGGAGGGCGAGTGAAGTTGTTGACCGATGTGGATGGAGATGGACGATTTGATCGCGCTGAACCAGTGGCTGAGGGGTTGGCGTATCCGACTGGCCTCATGGCATGGGACGGTGGCGTGATCGTGTGTGCGGCGCCTGAGGTTCTGTACCTGAAGCCTCGGGCGGGAGGAAGGTATGAACAACGGGTGCTACTGACCGGTTTTGCGACGCATAATTTTCAAGCACGGGTCAATGGATTGCGGTGGGGCATGGATGGCTGGGTGTATGGAAGCGGCGGTGTGTTTGGGGGGAGCATTCGAGTCTTAGGAACGACAACCAGCATGGAACCTCCGACAGCGGTTGCGACGGTGGATTGTACCAATCGCGATTTTCGCTGGCGACCCGCCACCGGCGACTTTGAGCCATTGGCGGGGGTCAGCCAGCAGGGGCGAACGTCCGACGACTTTGGGAACTGGTTTGGCAACGACAACAGCACCCTTCTCTGGCATTTCGCTGTGACGGATCGACAAGCGCGACGCAACCCTTACCTGGCGCCGCCCGAAGCCCGCGTGATGCTTAATCGAGATGGAAACCGCATCTTTCCGGTGAGTCGCACGCTTTCTCGGTTTAACGATCCCCATACCGCAAATCATCTGACTTCAGCTTGCGGTCCGGAGATTTATCGGAGCAGCGGGCTGGGTGATGAATTTGCTGGGAACGCTTTTGTTTGTGAACCCGTCCACAATCTGGTTCGGCGCGCGGTGTTGGTGCCAGAAGGTGTGAGCTTCGCTGCCCGGCGGCCGGACAGCGAAGCTCATACCGAATTTCTGGCGAGCACCGACAATTGGTTTCGCCCGGTTGAAGTGCGGACCGGTCCTGATGGAGCCCTCTGGGTCGTGGATTTTTACCGATTTGTGCTGGAGCATCCCCGGTGGATACCGCCGGAACGGCTCCGGGAATTGGACGTGCGGGCCGGGGCGGAGATGGGGCGCATCTACCGACTCAAGCCGGTGCAATGGGGCCGGAAGGCACTTTCCAATTTCCGGAAACAGCCGACGCCGCAATTGATCCGACTTATGAGATCATCGTGCGGTCCTGAGCGGGATTTGGTGCATCGCGAGTTGCTGAGTCGTTCGATGAACGAGCCGGTCCGGGAGTGGTTGGCTCAGGAAGGGAGCGCCACTACCGGGACGCCACCGGCTGGGGAGATTCAACGACTGCACCTCATGAACCAGTTGGGCATCCCAACTCTGGATCAGTTGGGCTGGCTGTTTCAACACTCCGATCCTGCGGTACGCCGGTCTGCTATTGTGCTCAGTGAACTGGCGACAGCGGTGGCGACCAATCGACCGGGGATGCTCTCGGAAGGTTTGAGGCAGCTGGCGGAAGATCCGGATCTAGGGGTCCGGCACCAGCTGGCGCTATCGCTGGGTCAATATTCCGATCCTTCCGCGGGCGCATTGCTGGCACGGTTGTTGCAGCGAGACATTGCGGACGCTCGGCTGCGTGCGGCAGTCTACTCCTCCGTAGTGCCCCATGCCGTCACATTCTGGGAGGACTGGAGACTGGTGGGTATAGGTCGGGCGTCGGAGTTTCGTCAGGCATTTGGTCCATTACTCCGTTCGTTTTCAGGTGCAGGTGACGTCGCAGTTCTAGGGAGTGTGGCGCGTAGTTTAGTGGAGAAATTGGCGAGTTTGGATGCATTGGCTTATGAACAGTACACCTTTCTGGAGGTGTTGGAGGGAGTGCCAGGGCTTGCGGAGAGGTTGACGCGAGACCTCGGGGTGGATGCCGATTCGGCGTTAAGATCCTTGCGGACTCAGGCGTCGGATCGGGCGGTTGCATATATCGGTGGAAGCAGGCCGGAGGACGGGCAATTGCCCGCACTCCGCTATCTCTCTCTGCTTTCCAACCGAGACGCGGGTCGTCGCCGACAATTTCTCTCCCTCGTTTCCTCAAATCTTCCCGCAGCACTCCGCGAAGAATGGATACGCTCATTAAGGAACATCCATTCCCCGGAGGTAGCTCTGGACGCTCTAGACCATTGGGAAGCTATTCCCGTATCGCTGCGAGGTGAATTCCTATCCTCCATGCTGGGCCGTGAGACCTGGACGGCTGCATTATTGGACGCAGTGGCTGATGGAACGGTGCGTGCTGGCGAATTAACTCCGACCCAACGCCAGCAGCTTCGAGATCACAGAAATGCCGAATTCTCCAAACGCTCGAAAAGCCTGTTTCCACCGCCAAACCTGGATCGCAAGGCGGTGTTAGAACGGTATCGATCCGCGCGCTCTCAGGCACCCAACATGGCCAACGGCGGAGCCCAATTTCAGCGATTATGTGCCAGTTGTCATGCATTGCGAGGTCGTGGAGTTGCTGTGGGACCGGATCTGGCACCCTTCCGCGGCAAGTCATTCGAGGATTTCCTGGTGGCGATTCTGGACCCGAGCACAGCCATTGAGCCCAGGTTCGTGACCTATTCGGTGGAAACTCGGGATGGACGGTTCCTGACGGGAGTGATCCGGGAAGAGTCGGCGACGGCGGTGACACTGGCGATGGCAGGGGGGGCGGGCGAATCGGTGCTCAAAAGCCAAGTGAAACATCTGGTCGCATCTCCACTGAGCATGATGCCAGAAGGACTCGAACAAGGGATGAGCATTCAAGATTTCGCTGACTTAGTGGGTTGGATCCAGGGAGCCCCCGGAATTTTTGGCGGCGCCAATGCCGTGGAGATTGAATCCGCTAGGGCGCGGTTTATGGCTTCTGCACCCTCTGGGCTAACGCGACCGGTAAGCAGCAATGAGGTGCTTCGGTACCCGGGTTGGCTGGGTAGATTGCCCTTGTTCTATTGCCGGCAGAACGCCGGGCAATCACAACTTGTTTGGAAAAGTGCCATTCCCCAGCCCACCGATGGGTTGCTGCGGTTTCGTTGGCCGGCCGCTATGGGTCTGATTTCAGAACCGAAGGGTCATTTTGTGCTGAGATTGGGTGGGGAGGTTTTGCTGGAGTTTGACGTGGTCCTTGAGGATGCCGAGTGGTCGGGAAATCAAGGGTCGCGGTTGAGATACTCGGCACTCGAAGCCAACGCTGAAGATAGCTGCGGCATCCTGGAATTGGACGTGGATTGGGATGCGAGGCGGTGGCGACCGGGATCGACGGCATCCTTTGAAATCATGGGATCCAACTCGGGCAGTCAACGCTGGTTCGGGATCTATCATTTGCCCGGGGCCAATTAGTTCTACATTGTTATAATTTTCTTCCGGCTGGCTTCGCGACGGAACTTAGATTCCATCGCCAGCTTCCGTCGTCGATGTCGCGCCTTGATTCCCGCCTCCACCTCCGCCGCGCTTCGCTCCTCTTGGAAGTACCACG
>SXGS01251585.1_pt1 | contig 13286 bp, 10 predicted proteins | sample 3174681 | NCBI WGS metagenome assembly SXGS01 (sample SAMN11356861, study PRJNA531348) | freshwater metagenome | isolation source: freshwater sample F1-80 | place: China: Fuxian Lake, Yuxi | collected 2017-12-25
CGGTGATTTGGTGGCGTGCGGCGGCGTCGGCGCGGCGAATCACGCGGAGTTTGTCTCCGTGCCCGTCCTGTTGACCGCGCGCGTGCCGGCCGGCGTGAGCGCGGAGGACGCGGCCTACACGACGGTCGGCGCGATTGCGATGCAGGGCGTGCGGCAGTCCGCGGCGCAACTCGGCGAGTATGTCGCGGTGATTGGCCTCGGGCTGGTCGGATTGCTGACGTGCCAGTTGCTGCGCGCGAATGGATGCCGTGTGATCGGCATTGATCCGTCGCCTGGCGCGCGGCAGCGGGCGATGGCGAATGGCTGCGATCTAACGGCGGAACCGGAGCAGGCGCTCGAAGCGGTGTTGTCGGTCTCGGGCGGTGTCGGCGCGGACGCAGTCATCATTTGCGCGGCGACTTCAGAGAGTTCGCCGGTCGAACTGGCGGGCAAGCTGGCGCGGTCGCGTGGTCGCGTGGTGATGGTTGGCGCGACGGGTATGACGATTCCGCGCGAGGAGTATTTCATGAAGGAGCTGTCCTTCACGTTGTCGCGGTCGTACGGCCCGGGCCGTTACGACAAGCGCTACGAGGAGGGCGGCCAGGATTATCCGATCGACTACGTGCGTTTTACCGAGCAGCGGAACATGCGCGCGTTCCTCGAACTCATGCAGCGCGGCGTGGTGAACACGGCGGCGCTGACCACGCACCGGTTCGCGGTCGAGGAAGCGCCGGCGGCGTATGCGTTGTTGAACAATCGCGGCGTGGAGCGCGTGGGTGTGTTGCTCACGTATGCGAACGCGCCGGCGAAGCCTGCGGCGTTCTCGGTCGCGATGAAGCCGGTGCGCGCGGTGGCGGAAGGCGCGGTGGGCGTGGGCTTCATCGGTGCCGGTGCGTATGCGCAGGGCATGTTGCTGCCGTTGCTCAAGCAGCGGACGGATGTGACGCTGCGCGCGGTGATGACGCGCAATGGCAGTCATGCGTTGCATGCGGCGAAGCGGTTTGGCTTCGAGAACGCCGTGACGCGCGTAGAGGATGTGCTGGGCAATCCGGCGGTGGAATTGGTGTTCGTGAGCACGCGGCATGATTCGCACGCGCGGCTCGCCGTGCAGGCATTGCGCGCGGGCAAGCATGTGTGGGTGGAGAAGCCGCTGGCGCTGACGTTGGAGGAACTGCGCGAGGTGACGCGGGCGCTGCGGGAACATCCGGCGGCGCGATTGATGGTGGGTTTTAATCGGCCGTTCAGTCCGGATGCGCAATGGCTGTCGCGGAAGCTCGGAGCCGCCGCGCCGCGCATGATGCACTACCGCGTGAACGCGGGGTTCATCCCGGCGGATTCGTGGGTGCATGATCCGGTGGCGGGTGGCGGGCGGTTGCTCGGCGAGGGGTGTCACTTCTTTGATTTCTTACGGGCGTTCGCGGGTGCGACGGCGGAATCGGTGAGCGTCGAAACGTCCGGCGCGGATCGCAAGGACGTGCAGGCGACGGGAAATTTTTCGGCGACGGTGCGTTACGCGAACGGTTCGGTGGGGCAGGTGCTTTACACGTCGCTCGGTGCGCCGGGAATGCCCAAGGAGCAGTTCGAGTGTTTCGCGGGGCAGATGTGCGGCGCGTTGCTGGATTATCGCAATGCGGAGTTCTTCCGCGAGAGCCGCAGCGAAGAGTCCGGCAAACACGGGCAGGACAAAGGACAGGGGGCGTTGGTCGAGGCGTTCCTGAAGTCGCTGCGTGGCGGTGCGGTCGCGGTGTCGCACGAGGCGTTGATCGAATCGTCGCTGGTCACGCTGGCAGCACAGCAGAGTTTGTCGACCGGCCAGCCGGTGGCGCTGGCGGAACTGCGGGGGATGCTGGCGTGAACAAGAAGGTTCTGTTCATCGCGTATTTTTATCCCGACACGAACATGGGCGGGGTGCGGCAGCGGCGCATCGCGCGTTTGCTGCCGCGTCATGGGTGGGACGTCACGGTGCTGACGCATCCGCGGGATGAGACTTCGGTGGAGGTGCCCCCAGCGGACGGAGTGCGGGTGGTCGAGGTGGCGGGGATGGACCTCGCGAAGATTTATCGTCGGCTGCGAAAGCCGGGAGGCCCGGCCAAGGCCGGTGCGGCAGGCGGAGCACCCAAACCGACGTCTTTGAACATCGGGCTGACGAGCGAGATCAACCGGTGGCTGATGGTGCCCGACAAGATGCGTCCATGGCGCAGGGCGGCGGTGAGGCGCGGACTGGAATTGCTGCGAGGCGAGAAGTTCGACGCGATCTTTGCGTCGCTTGATCCACGGACCTCACTGCTCGTGGCGACGGATTTGTCAGAGCATCTCGGGCTCCCTGCGGTGCTCGAGTATCGCGACCTGTGGATCGGAAACCCGTATTACTCGGTGACGCAGCCGACGCCGGTGCATCGGTGGCTGCATCAACGACTGGAGCGGCAGGTGTTGCGCCGGGCGGCGCGGGTGAGCGCGGTTTGCGAAGGGATCGCGGGAGCGTTGAACCAGACTTACGGCAAGGAGCTGCGGATGCCGGTGGCGTTGAACTACAACTTCTACGATCCGGGGGAGTTTCCGGCGCGACGTTCACCGGAGGCGGGGCCACGGCCGTTGGTCGTTTCGTACACGGGCGCAATGTACATGAGCCGGAACCCTCATTTGTTTTTCGAGGGAATGCGCGCATTCATTGATGCCCGGGGGCTGACGCCGGAACAGTTTCGCTTTCGCTGGGCCGGCGGAGCTTCGGGGGTGCGCGACCTGGATGGCGTGATCGAGCGCACGGGCATCCGACCTTATCTCGATTATCTCGGGCAGATTCCGCACCGGCAGGCGTTGCAGTTGATGATGGAGAGCGACGCGGCGTTGCTTGTGCAGGCGCCGGATGACGCGATTCACATTCCGGGAAAACTTTTCGAGGCACTGGGCGCGCGGACACCGTTGCTCGCACTGGCGCATCCGTGCGAGGTGACGAACATCATCGAGCGTTGTCGCGCGGGAATCATTTGTCCGCACACGCCGGAGTCTGTGGCGGCGGCGCTGACGGAGTTCGAGCGACGCGCGCGCCAGGGATTGAAGTGGGAGTTCAACGAGAGCGCCGTGGAGTCCTTCTCCGCCGATGCGGCAGTGGGTGGACTGGCGCGGTTGTTCGACGAGGCGACGCGTTGAGGTGCGTATGCCGTCGCTGCGAACATTTCTCGACTCGCCGCTGGGGCGGCATCCGTCGTTGCTCGCGCGCAAGGCGGCGGATCGACTTGGGCTGAGAAAGACTTCCGGGCCGTTGCCTCCCGTGCCTGTGCAGCGTGTCAGCCTTCCTGCGGGCTGGTCCCCTGCCCTGCGACGCTGGCTCGCGAACATTCCTCACGAGGGCGGACTGCATTCCTTTCACACCGTGTTCGGCAGCGAGTTCGACGAAGCCACGCTGCTCGAACTCTGCGCAACGGGGCCGATGCGCGGCACACGCGATCTCACCGGGGACATCAAGCTCGTCTGGGATTTCAGCCGTGCGCACGCGCTGGTACTGAACGCGTGGACCGCGCCGGAGTCCACTCCCGCGAGTGCGGCGTTTCTGCGCCGCTGGACCGCCGCCTGCGCGGATACGGACGGCCCGGCGTGGACGTGCGCGATGGACGTGGGGATTCGCGCGTTGAACTGGATTTTCGCCGATGCGCTGACGGGCGGCGCGCTTGGACGGGAGTTCGGCGAACGTGATTGGGCAGCGTGGTTGTGGCGGCACGGGCTGGTGATCTGGCGGCGGCTCGAATCCAGGATGATCCCGTCGAACCACTACCTCGCCGACCTGCTCGGGCTGGCGGTGATCGGCTCCGTCTTTCCGGACGACGCGTCGGCGCAGCGCTGGCTGCGCTTCGCGCGCGGCGAATTTCCGCAAGCGTTGCTCGCACAGACGCATCCGGACGGCGGGCTTGATGAAGCCTCGCTCCGCTACCACGCGTTCGTCACGGAGATGGCGTTGCTCGCGCGGCTGGCGCTGGGCGGGGCGTTTCCTTCGCAGGCCGAGGATCGGTTGCGAAGCATGTGCCAGATCGTCGCGGACTTTCGCGATGCAGCGGGAGATGTCTTTCCGTTCGGTGACGATGACAGCGGCCGCGTGCTGGCGATCGACGACGCCTCGACGATGGGCCGCGCGGACATTTTGCTGCATCTGGCGGCGACAATCCTGGGCAGCAGTTCGCAACAACGCGACCAGGCGATCTATCGCGACAGCGGCTGGTGGGCGCATCGTGCCCGGGAGTTTGTCGTCGCGCTGGAGTTCGGCGGCGTCGGGCTGCGCGGCTTCGGCTCACATGCGCATAATGACGACCTTTCGCTGTGCGTGGAATGGCGCGGCATTCCGGTGATCGTTGATCCAGGCACGTATCTTTACTCGGCTGATCCCGAGGCTCGAAACCGCTTCCGCTCGGCCGCTTCGCACAACTCGGTCGTCATCGATGGGCGTGAACCGCTTCCGTTGACGAAGGAGTTGTTCCACCTACCCGGACGCACCGCAGCCTGGCCGGCAACGGCGGACGCGGACGGTGGCTGTAGTTTTGTTCGTTCGCTGGCGGATGGGCTGGAACATCGACGCGACGTTCGGCCCGGCAATGGAACGTTGGCAGTGAGCGACCAGCTCACCGGAGGCGGCCGGCATCTCGCGCAGTGGAGCTTTCATCTGCACCCGGACTGGACGACGCGGGCGGAGGCAGGCCGGTTCATCCTGTCGCGCGATGGGAAGGATCTGCTGCTCCTGGCGCTGGATGGCTCGGCCAGCGGAATGAAGTTCGAGATCGTGTCAGGCGAGTTCTCGGCTGGATACGGGAGGCGATGCCCGATTCAGGTTTGCCGGGCGACGCGGGAAGGCGTGTTCCCCTTCGAAGCGAAGTGGCTTTTGCGCGCGGTGAGTTGACTCTCATCTGCCGCGGTCAGGCCGCGGCCTTCTCGCGTTGGCTCTCCTTCTCGCCGTAGCCGTATTTCCCCTGGTAGCCGTAGCTGTAGTAGCTGTCGTAGTAGTAGCCGCCTTTGGAGCGCGGGATCTGGTTCAGGATCACACCGGCGAGGGGACCACCGGCTTCCTTGACCATCTGCACGGCGCGGAGGACGGAGTTGCGCGGCGTGGAACCGGCCTTGATCACGAGGCAAAGCGTTTGGATGCGATTGAGCACGAGCAGCGTGTCGCTCACGGCGTGAACAGGCGCGGAGTCCACAATCACGCGGTCAAAGTGCAGTAACGCCTCGTCGATCAAGCCGTCGATTCCGGTCTGGGCCAGCAACTCCGCGGGGTTCGGCGTGTGCGTGCCGGCCGGCATGTAGAAGAAGTTCTCTGTCTCGGTGGAGTGAATCACCGCCTTGAAATCCTTCTGGCCGGTCAGGTAGTCCGTCACGCCGTGGCCGCGCTTATTGTTGTTCACGAGCGTGTTCTCGACCATCGGCCGGCGGAGGTCGCAATCGATGATCAACGTGCGCAAGCCCTGCTGGGCGAGGCTGATGGCGTAATTCACGGAGCAGAACGTTTTGCCCTCGGACGGAATGGCGCTGGTGAAGAGCGAGACACGGCGCTCGTCCTTGCGGCCGAGCATCGAGAGCGCGGTGCGCAGCGTGCGGAACGCCTCGGCTTCGCAGGAGTCTGCGTCGTCGGAGCTGATCAGCTTCCGTTTGCCCGCAGGCGCGCCAATGAACTTGGGGATCGCGCTGACCACGGGTACGCCGAGAAATTCCTCGGTTTGATCGACGGTCTTGAGGGAACGATCGAGCGAGCTGAGGAAAAGGGCTATGATGAGGCCGCCGCCGAACCCGGCGAAGATGGCGAGAAGCGCAATTTTGAACTTGTTCGGCTTCACAGGCAGCTCGGGCACCTGGGCCTGTTGCACGACGCGGATTTTGGAGGGTTTGATCTCCTTCGTGAGCGCCGTTTCCTTGATGCGGTTAAGAACGGATTCGTAGAGCGCGCGATCGGAATCCACTTCGCGGGCAAGCTTGTTGTAAACGAGCGACCGTTTGTTGAGCTCGAGCGCGACGTTCTCCTGCTCGCGCAGGGCGACTTCGAGCGCGGCTTCGGCGGACTTGGCGCTTTCGTAGAGGGAACGAATCGACTGCGGGATGTTGAGGACGGCGTTGGTCAACGTGTTCTTCCACTCGCCGAGCTGGCTCGCGACCTGGATGTATTTCGGATGCTTCTCCTTGTAACGCTGGCGGAGATTCGCGAGCTCGGATTCGAGCTTGCCGATGTTTGACCGCGCGTCGGCCACTGTGAGATCGGACGTGACCGCAGGCAGGAACATCAGCGCTCCGACGTTGTTCCCGAGGTTCTTCGCCTGATTATAAGCGGTCTCGTGCGCGATGCGGATGGACTTTGCTTCGGTGACCTTCTGGCTGGTTTCCTTGAGCTTTTCGACGACGACGTTCTGGCGTTCCTCCAGCGAGACGGACTTGGTGTTCTCCTTGTATTCCTGCATGGCGCGCTCGGAGGCTTCGAGCTTGGTCTTGAGCCGCGTCTCCTCGTTCTTCAGGAATCCGAAGGCGGTGTCCGACGCGCTGGAATTGTAATCGTGATTCTGGCCGAGGAATTCCGTGACGAGCGAGTTTGCCACGTTCGCAGCGAGCGCGGGATCGGTGTGCTCAACGTTCACGTCGATCAGCCGCGAACCTTTGCGCAGCTTCACTTCGATCATCTTGCCGAGGCGCGTGACAAGCTGTTCGCGCGTGGGAAATTCCTCGCCGGGCTGCCGCTTCGCAAACACCGGATTGCCCGCGAGCTTGTTCGTCTCCAGCACGCGATCGTAGAGCGTGCGGCTCTGCAAGGTTTGCTCGATGGTCTTGAGGAACTCCACTCCGGCGGCGTCTTCCTGCTGCACGCGTTGGATGTTGAGAATCTTCTGCTCCTCCTGCTCGACCTGGAGGATCAGGTTCGCCTCATAAACTTTCGGCGTGCGGTAGAGGTAAGCGCCCGCCGCCAGAGCAGCGACGGCGCAGCAAGCCACGACCACCCACGCACGCTCGCGCAGGGTATAGTAGAGCTGGCGGAAATCGATCGGCGGCGCGGCGTCCGGCGGCGTGGGACGCTGCGAACTGCGGGCGTTGGAGCGCGGGCTGGGAGTGGAGTTGGTGGGCATAGGAGAGTTCGTGCTGGAAGCTGTGTTTCGGGCAGCGATGCGGTGCGCGGGTCAGGTCAGAAGACGCGTTCGGAGATGATGATGGTGTCGTCCGGCAGGATCTCGAACGGCTTGGTGCCGGGGTCGTTCGCGGCGGACTTCACGTCCACGGCGAACGTTTTCTTCGCGCCGCCAGCGGTGCGCGTGATGGTCAACTTGCCCTGCACCGCGAGCCGGGTGAAACCACCGGCCATCGCGATCGCCTGAAGCAACGTGACGGATTCTTCGCTCGGAATGTCATACGAACCCGGCTTCTGCACCTGGCCGAGCACCGTGAAGCGGCGTTTGGAGTATTCCGTCACCGTGACCGTCACCTGCGGGTTCACGAGGTAATCCTTGCCGAGCAAATCACGGATGGAACCGGCAGCTTCGTCCACCGTTTTTCCACCCAGCGTGATGGCGCCGAGCAGCGGAAACGTCCCGCTGCCATCTTTGGCAAGGCGCATTTCCGTGGTCAGGTCGTCCTCCTGGAAGACTTTGATCTTCACCACATCATTCGGGGAAAGCCTGTAGGAACGGATTTCTTCGACGACCACCGGTGCGGGCGTTGGCGATTCTGCCGCCGGACAAAGCGCCGGCGCGATCAGCCAGACGGTGACGAATGTTGTTCCGAGCCAAGTTGTCATTCTCATGCTGACAACGTTTAGCCAAATCCGGGCCAACCTCGCAGACCACACAACCTTGTACGCAAAACAGCCGGCCCGCAGGCCGGCTGTGTCGAGATTGGAAGACCCGATAGTCGAGTCGCGATTCCCACGCTACGCCGCCTTGGCTGCCTGCGCCGCCACCGGCACCGTAACAATCGTGCTCACCGGACCCGCGCCGCGCGAATTCACACCGAACACGATGTATTGATAACTCCCCGGAACCAGGCCCACCGCATCCCAAAACTCCTCCGTGACATCCTCCGCCACCGTGACGAATTCCACATCACTCTCCAGCCGCGACTGGATGGTGAAACTCGTCGCGTACGTCGCCTGAAATTCCAGATGCACCACACCGCCGACCGGCGAAGTCGCCGCCGTGATCTCCGCCTGTAGCGGGATCTGCGTGCTCGGCTCCAGCGGGATGGTGTCGATCCACTCACGGCCCAGCGAACCCTCCGGGAACTGCGCCCGGCCCTGCGCCACCACAGCCGACACAAACTCCGTGTCCCGACGCGCTCGTTGGTTCAACACGCCCTGCTGCACCTCCTGATCCGAGTCACACCCCTCGCACGTTTCGATCTTCGTGCGCAATGCAGCCACAAACCCATTGAACTCACCCAATGAAAGCGATCCCACGCTGAACGGCGCCTCCGGATTCGTGTTCGGCATCGGCGGCAGCGCGGCCCATACGGCCGCCGTGATCTCCGCCCGCACCAACGTCTCCCGTGGCGACTCATCCTTCTTTGGGATGCGGCGGATGGCGCGCGAAGCGGCGGCATCTGGTCGGGCCAGGGTGGTCAGGGTTGGCGTGAAGCGTGTGGGCGAGCGCACGCGATGGCGCTGAGGACGGCCGCGATACCGGTGAAGACGGTGGGCACCGGAAAGAAGTAGATGGCACTGATAACCGCAAAGGTCGCCAGCGCGACTGCGGTGATGACAAGAAGGCGATTCGTCGCGGGGGCGTCCGGCAGACCAGAGATGGCAAAAAGAAGGACGGCACAAAGTAATAGCAACAGCGCGGTGCAAAGGTTGTTGCCGTCGAGGATCTGCATGTAGCTGCGCGCCGCTCCGACGGGCATCGGCACCAGCGTGGCCTTCATGGTGGCGATGGTCGCATGCATGGCTGTCTGTTCGGGTGGAACGGCCATGAAGGTGCCAACGGTATGGCCCAAACAGGTAATGAGGGAAAGAGTGGCGGCGATGCGGATCAGCAGCGTGCGGCTCATGGAGGAGTAATAGAGGTTCTGTGGTTGCCGGGCTTGCGGGCCGGGCTCAACGACACGGCCGACACGGACGTTCGACTGCTGTCAGAGCCCGATGAACGAGTTCGTTGCGACGCATTGTTGGCGGGCGTGATCGCTCTCACTATTTATCTCGGCTACGGCCTGCTTGTTGGACCGTTCGTGCCGCTGGTCGCTGGAAGCGGTGAGAAACTGTTGCGTGTGTATGGCCGAGTCGTGCCAACAAGCAACCTCGATGAATCCGCCCCAGCGACCGTGACAGCGTGCCTGCTGCCGTGGCGATGGCCGAGCCCGTAGCCGAGAGCCACGACTGCGACCATCAGCAGTACAATCGGAACGAGGTTTTTGGCTTTCATGGGGGGGGATGGGCGAACGCGGCCTAATGAGCCAGGCTCAACGTCCATCCACGCGGGATACCACGATTGTAAACCACGACGGTTTGCTGCAGCGCATGGTTAGGCTGTGTGGTCAGTATCATCTCCAAGTGTGGTGTCTGCGGCCACAGTCGGACCGGAGCGCGGCTCGTATGACGGCCCGCTTTTCGCTCGCCGTGATGAGCCCCGCCGAGTGGAAAGCAGCGGCGGTTCTCGCGACCGCCAATACATACTGTCCGTGGTTTCTCCATGCGCCGCCAGATACCGGACCGGCACAAGGCACCAACTGCTCGATGCTGCAACCATGCTCATTTACCGCACTCCCAGGTGTCGTGGCCGGGCATTGGTCCATGTTGTCAGGGACACCGTCACCGTCGCCGTCCGCGATCTTGCCTCGGAAATCACCCTGGCTCAGAGAGAAGAAGAACTCTGGCGTTGGTAAGGTGGTGCAGTCCCCTCCGATGCTCGTAACCAATGTGGCTTGATCAAATGATGTTATGCCGTCGCCAGTATCCCGGACATAGACGTTGACCCGCTGATCACCGGCTAGAAGGGGCGTATCGGTCCGCTTCACATTGAGGCACCAACAGCCACATGGATCACTACCCGGAGGCACCACTTGAACGACCGGCCCAGAGGCACCGCCCAGCAACGTCACATAACCGGTCGCGCCTGATGTCGTGAGTTGGGCGGAGATCGTCAGGTCGTAACCTCCCGGCCCGGTCGTTCCACGGCCAGAGAGTTCCAGCAGCGGCGCATCCGAGGCTGCGACATTAAGTGAAACACCGAACAGGGCCACGAAACCTGCGGTCACGATGGCCCGCACGAACTTCGAACTGGAGCATTTCATACTGCTTGCCTTTGGTTTTGATTGGTTTCTCTGCGATCAACATTCTTCACGCGGCCAACGACCCAATCTCAGCAACCCGGGCCACGGGACGCCACGATTGCAAACCACGACGCTTTGCGGGGTTCGTTGCGGCGCATCGTCATGCCGAAGGGACAAATATCGCGGACCATCCACTGGCGCGACCTCCCAATGGCGCGGCGTGTTCGCCGAGCGACTGCTCAAGCGCCGTGATGTCCGAGTGTGTGGGAACTGCGTGGGTGTAAACGATGACGTTCCAGTTGAGGCCATCCTCCTGGCGCTCCTCCTCCGGAGACTCCTCCATCTCAACCTTGAACCCGCTCCGAAGACAGGTGACCGCAAATTCTGTCGCCGCGTCCTCCGCAGGGAAGATGACGGTGAAGTCAATCTCGCGTGGCTCTGTCAGGGCATCGCCCTCGGTGCAGAACTGCCACAAGACATTGCCGTTATCATCGTCCGGGAACTTATTGTAGTCTCGTTTCATGTTGGCGACGTGACGGCCCGGCGATCCGGCGTGCGGCACAGCACGATTGTAACTGGAGCACGAGGATCGGATTCGCGCTACGGCGATCTTGTTAAGCCATGTTTGAGCTTTTGTGGACTCGGCGTGAACGAATGAATGCAGCCCCATAAGCGACGGTTACCGAAACCATGGCCGCGACGATGACAGCCACGATGAGGTCGCGTCTCGGCATGCCTGAAAGATGGCAGCAAACGCCGGTCAAGGCCGTGCTGAGAACAAGCGGACCCGTTGGCTTGACGATGGTTCTCACAATTCAGTCACGCGATGCGCCCCAAGGAAACGCAGGCCGCCCATCACTTCCGAGTCCACGGCTCAGTCCGCCTTGCGCTTGTAGATTACCAGGATGCGGTCGGAATCTTCGTCCGCCTTGAACTCCGACGGACGGCCGGAGTTGTTGAGCGCGTAGCAGGCCTTGAAGGTGTCCTCGGTGAGCTCGTAAATCGCGGGCACTTCCGTGCCGGAATCTGTCATGAGATCCATCTTCTTGGGCGTCGCGGATTCATCGAGCTTGAAGGAGCCTTCGTCCTGGCCGTTCGGGCGCACGGTCTTGTAGGCGTTCTCGTGGATGGTCAGGTTCACGGCGTCGAGCACTTCCTGTTCGAGCTTCTTGCCGTTGGCGATGATTTCGACCGGCACCCACTTGCCTTGCATGAGCGCGGAGTCGTTCTTCTTCGCCGCGCCGGCTGGAAGTTTCTTCAGGTGGATGTTCTTGAACTGAACAACCATCGGCGGGCCGGTGTGGATTTGCAACGCGAGCGCGCCGGACTTCGCGGCCTTGGCTTCCTGTTCGTCGGTGACATCGACGGTCAGCACGCCGTTGATGAAGTGCTGGAGATGGTTGCCCTTGGCGATGACGACGTAATCGTTCCAGTCCTCGTCCTTGATCTTCGCCTGGATTTCCTTGGTGTCGCCGACGGATCCGGTGACTTCGACCTTGGTCTTCTTCTGCGTCTTGCCGTCCTTGGTTTCCTCGACCTCCTTGATCACGGTCTTCTGCCCGCGCTGGGCGAGGATGCCGCGGCCGCGTTCTTCGTAGAGGATGCCACTGTAGGTTTTGCCCGCTTCGAAGTCCGCTTGATAGCCGCCGACGATGGGGCCGAACTTGCCGGTCCCGCTCACTTTGCTGCGGTACTGGATGCCGGAGTTGCCCTTCTCGATGCGATAGGAGAGGCGCAATTCAAAGTCTGCGATTTCGCCGCCCTTCCAGACGAGGAAAGTGTTGTGATCGATCTTTGTGTCAGTATCGCTGCCGGTAATGCCGGTGATGGTGCCATCCTTCACGGACCAAAGCTTGGGATTGCCGTCCCAGCCGGAGAGGTCTTTGCCGTTGAACAGGCTCTTGAAGCCGGCTTCCAGCTCGGCCGCGTGGACATGGAGCGCCGCCTGAAAGACACAGGCCACAAGCGCGACTCGACGAAGGATGACGTGGGACGTTTGCATAAGGATTTGTTGAACTCGTGCCCGGGCCACCTGCCACGTGCCCCGGGGCGTTTCACCAGTGAAACGCCATGAGGCGGCGCGGCTGCCGGGCTGTGTTGGCCCATTCATGCCGGGAACCCGCCGGAACATCAAGTTTGTCCTGCGTCCTTTCCGCCGATACGCTTGCCGCGCGATGAAGCCCCTCGCCGACTGCCGACTCTATACATTCGTGGACGCCGCCTACCTGCGCGGCCGCAAGCCTGCCGACGTGGCGCGTGCGCTCTGCGATGGCGGGTCGGATTTGATCCAGCTTCGCGCCAAAGGTGCATCGCCGGATGAAGTCCTCCGTCTTGCCGAAGGCATCCTCGCCGTCACGAACCGCGCCGGCGTGGGTCTCGTCATCAACGATCATCCGCAAGTCGCGCACACGAGCGGCGCGGCCCTCTGTCATCTCGGGCAGGAAGATTTCTTCGATCGCGGATTTACCACCGCCGCGCAGGTTCGTGGATGCCCGCCCGCCTTCCAACTCGGCCTGAGCACGCACGCGCCCGGCCAAGCGCAACGAGCTCTAGCAGCGGGCCCGGATTACATCGCGATCGGCCCCGTCTATGCGACCGGCACGAAACCCGGAGCAAAACCAGTCACGCTGGAGTATGTCCGGTGGGCGGCGGCGAACGTTGGCGTCCCCTGGTTTGCTATCGGTGGCATCAACCTCCGCACGCTGGACGACGTGCTGGCCGCCGGAGCGACGCGGATCTGCGTGGTTTCGGCGATCCTTGAAGCGCCGGACATCGCGGCGGCCTGCCGCGAATTCAAGCGCCGGCTGGACGGCTGACTGCGGCTTCCGAAACTCAACTCGCGCGATGTATCGGAGACGCGACTTGGATCGCGTTCGCAGCCATGGAATCCGACTGGAAAGCGCGGCTCATTACCCCCTGCCGTTGCCGGGATTTGGTATTGAAGGAAGGGGCCGGCTGTGTAGAGTGCAACTATCATGTTGGCCAACGCTGTCATCGCTGTTGTTTTCGCGGATGCGAGCGGCGGTGCCAGCGACTGGAGCAATGGGGACATCATCGCCGCAGTGTTGCTGCTCGTGCTGGGCGTCACGCTC
>SXGS01414348.1_pt1 | contig 13285 bp, 12 predicted proteins | sample 3174681 | NCBI WGS metagenome assembly SXGS01 (sample SAMN11356861, study PRJNA531348) | freshwater metagenome | isolation source: freshwater sample F1-80 | place: China: Fuxian Lake, Yuxi | collected 2017-12-25
CGTCCATTGACATCCGAAAGCTGGACAAAACTATTAGGAAATTTCTGATTCAAATCGCGTTCCACTTCGTCGAGCGGTCGGCTAAGAATCGGATCATCGTAGACACGCACCAAATAGCTAACAATGCTCTCGCCACTCGGTTCACTCTTGTCTACGAACCATAACATTAGGGTAGTAGTCCCCGCCCGTAATCCAGTCACGGCAAGTTCGCGTCCAGTTTGTTGGTCGATCGCCTCGGCGCGAATGACATCTTCGTTCGGGACGTAAATCCGCTTGGGTGTATCCGAAAGGCGTAAGATTTTGGGACGCCCAATGACTAGCGAAAGCGGAAGCTCCGGATTGATCTCCGCTTCGACAAAGCGGCTTGCACGACGCTTCGCGGCTTCACTAGGCGGAGGAAGAACCAGTTCTCTTGGCAAGCCGCCTTGAATCAAGGCAGGGCCTGTGTTCGATATCGTCTCTGGCTGATTCCGCAAAGGTATAGGTTGCGAGTAAGGCACTGATTCGATCACGGTTTGTCCATACGACAAATCCGAGAGCATCGAAGCCGACGCTACCAAGGAAGCCACAAGCCACTTGCAAGTCGACGAAAGAGGCGGTGGTTCGAGGCCGAAAAACATAGCAAGCTTTCCCTGCGCGGACAAATAGACCTGCAAGACGCGCCGTGGCAATCGACGTAGCATCCAACATTGGCGGGTCCGACCACAGGACAACCGTTACAATCGGCACAATCTGGCGACATCTTGAACAGAAAATTTGAAATGGCTCAAATGCTAGTAAGCAAGAACTCTAGTTGGACAGCGCCACTTTGACGCGAAAGTGTCGTGTTTTTCACAACCCGAAGCGTGAGCGAGGGACTCATCGTAACGTGTTCCCTCGCTTACGCTTCGGGTCATGATTTGCTCCAATGTGGCGCTGTCCAATTAGTGTGCTACAACATGAGAAAATTGGTCGCCGTGCAGGGCTAGCGACAATCGTTGCAGCGGCCACCGATCAAGATATCGAGTCGGAACGGCACGAAGAATATCTTCAGGTGTGAGAAACAAGGACCCGTTGTCCGTCCGGAAGCGACAGAGTATCAATCATCGTTTCGACGATGGAGTGAGTTCCCTGCGGTGCGATTACTATTCTCCATGGGCAAACGTTTCGTTTCGATTGCAAAACGACTCCGTTGCGATCAAGCATCCACACATCAATTGGAAATCGCATAAAGCAAGTATGAATTGACGAACACGGCGAAATCCAGATGCCCGACTCCGGCGGTAGAGAACTGCGAAACTGCAACCCCACGAAGCGTCGAAAAAACGTATTCGCAATCTCCAAATGAGGAATGATCGTCTTGCTTGTGCTGTCAATTAGCCTTGCCATTAGAAACCTCCACCTCGCGTAAAGGTCTCCGTTAGCTTGAAGAGTTGCACGAACGCTGGTCCGAGCGTCCAAACGAAGAGTCCGGGCAAGAAACATATAACCAGCGGGAACAAACGCTTGACGGGAAGTGCATTGGCGAAAGCGATCGCTCGTTCACGTCGTCGGGCGCGAACGTCATCCGCCTGGACTCGCAGTACCTTGGCAATCCCCATTCCCATTTGCTCAGCTTGTACGAGCGCGGATACCAAGATGGACATCGAACCTATGCGGATGCGACTGCTGAGGCGACGCAACGACTCGACTCTTGATCGCCCTGCAAGCAGGTCCGCTTGATAGACTCGAAGTTCTTCCGCCAACGGTCTTCCCGCGAGCCGAGTTTTCAAGATTCGGATGAGCGCCGAATCAAATCCGAGACCTGCTTCACTGAGCGTTGCCATCAATTCCATCGCCAGCGGCAAGTCCTGCTCTATGAGCTGAATTCGATTTCGGCGGGCTGACCGAACGATGGTTAGCGGCAGGCATACCAGCAAAATGGCGATGATCCAGGGCGCTACCCAGACTACAGGCAAAAATGTCTCTCCGACTCCACCCGGCACAAGAACTACAGTTCGTTCCATGAGACTTTGCACTCCCGATAGAACGAAAAGTGTGGCAGCCCCAAAACCGAGCAGACCAAAAGCTAACGTGGCAAAAACAAAAATGGGAACTGCGAAGGGATTCCGGAAACCGGCCAAATAGAGCCACGCAGACATCCAGCCACTTGGTGACGAGGACTCGAGCGCCGTTGTGATGGAGTCCGTTCGTTGATCATTCCATCTCGCCAGCGTACGTTCGCGGACAATGATGTAGCGAACAATCAAAACTGCGAACGCAACAGTTGCTGAAAGGAACGCCAAGGACAAGAAAATGTTGATCATTTAGAACTTCGGTTTGGAAATGAGATTCATCCATACAATGCCAACGGCTTGCATAATGATCGATCCAGCAACGAACCAACTCCCCACCGTCGATGTGACAAACTCCCGCATTGGTTCTGGACCGTTTCGCCATACGATGAAAGCAATCAAATAGACTAAGCCAAGAATGGCTAGGGTACTGAACTGCGATTGTGAAATATTGGATTGGATTCGACGCGTCACTTCGATTCGATCTCGAATGGTACGCCCCACGGTCGCCAATGTCGGTGCTAATCGTCCGCCGACTTCGTAGTGAACGGCTAGCGACGATGCAAACAACAGGAACGTTTCAAGAGGAACCCGATCAGCTAGGGAACGAAACACCATCAGTGGTTCGTCACCCAAACGAATTCGTCCAGATAGTTCCTCCAAGTAGAACTTGAGAGGTCGATCGGTTTCGACCGTTGCAGCGTCGATCGCTGGCCCAACGCCTGCGCCCGCGCTCACTGCACCGACCATGATGTCAATTGCGTCGGCCAGTTGCCGTTCCAGGATCGCTATGTGTCGTGTATGAAGAAAGCTCTCTAATTGGCTCAGCAGCAATGATACAACAGCACCGATTGCCACGACATACTGAACGGGCCAGCGAAAAACCAGCCAAGCGGTCGCGGCAACGGCTATACCGATGACCCAAGGTAACCAAATCCAGTTGCGAGACAGTCGCCGGATACCATGGATGTCTGATTCTTCTGGAACGTCCGCATCACTTGCTTGCGAAATTGCTCCCGCGGATAACGTTTGCGATGCAACGTTTCGCGTTGCTTGCGCAAATCGCTCATACGTCCTCTGACGTTGATCGGACAATCGCAACCACATGAACCCGCCCAGACCGATCATGGACCATAACGCGATGACAGCAACAATTACCATGACCGCGCCCGATCATCGGATGGCCTCTCCTCTTCATTGCGTGTCGAAGTCCCTGTTGATGTGTGAAACAAATGCACGGGAACATCGACGTCGTTCTCTCTCATTCGCTCGACGATATGCGGAACGACCCCAGTTGCCACGAACTCCCCTGTGATTTTGCGGTTGACTTTGCCTTTGGATACGAAACGGAATATCTCCTGCAACTGAGGCGTATCCCCTTCCATCCCAACCAACTCGGAGATGGACTGCACGCGACGTACGCCATCTTCGTAGCGTTTTACTTGCACGATGATGTCGATTGCAGAGACCGCTTGCTCTCGTATCGCTCGACTGGGCAGATCGATGCCAGCCATCAGCACCATCGTCTCAAGTCGAGCCATCGCATCGCGTGGACTATTCGCGTGAATTGTCGTGAGCGAACCATCGTGCCCCGTGTTCATCGCTTGCAGCATGTCGAGTGCTTCTCCTGCGCGAACTTCGCCAACGATGATTCGGTCAGGACGCATTCGCAACGCGTTGATGACCAAGTCGCGAGCGACTATTCGGCCTTGCCCTTCGATGTTGGGAGGACGAGTTTCCATGCGAACGACGTGCCCTTGGTCAAGCTGTAACTCGGCTGCGTCTTCGATTGTTACGATCCGCTCAGTATCAGGGATCGCCTCAGCCATGGCACTTAGGAATGTAGACTTACCCGAGCCGGTGCCACCCGAGACAATCATGTTGATGCGTCCACGAATAGCAAACCTTAGAAACTCTCGCATATTCGATGTGAACATGCCGAGTTTCATCAATTCATCGCTGCGAAGCCGTCGGCGACCGAATCGACGAATCGACAGAGTTGGGCCATCGATTGTGATTGGTGGCAAGGTCGCATTGACACGGCTTCCATCAGGGAGGCGCGCATCAACCATCGGCGAGCTTTCATCGATCCGGCGACCGATACGAGCGGCGATACGACCGATGATTCGAACCAAGTGCTCATCATCGCGAAATCGAACTTCAGTTGCTTCCAATCGTCCATACCGCTCGACAAACACTTTGTAAGGTCCGTTGACCAAGATGTCGCTAACCGCTGGATCGGCGAGCAAGGGTGCGAGCGGTCCGACTCCAATCGTTTCTTCGATCAAATCATCGACAAGTTGTTTGCGTTCCGAATCATTAAGCGGCCAGTCTTGCGTCGCCAACGCATCAGTCACGAAATCCGTCACCAATCCAGTCAACTCGTCTTCGTTGGCCGTGATTCGTTCGCGGCGATCTAGATCTTCAAGCAACTGTTGGTGCATCACCGCTTTGACGGTTGCGAACGAAGCTGATCCGCCACTAGGTGTGGCCGAGTTTTGAGTAGCAAAACTCTGTGACGCCTGCCGTCGTACTTCGGATCGAACACGATCGCCTGGCAAATGCAAACTGGAGCGAGATAGCAGGTCGCGTGCGGAAATGCGTTCGCGAATCGAGTCTGATTCCTTCTTCATCTCGCCTCCTCCCATGAGTCATCTGCCCTGGAAGCGTTGGCTGTTTGCCCGATTGCCGGCGAAGCATTTGTAACACCCAGAGGTAATTCGTCTAATTCCAATCGCGAAGAGTTATCGCCGATCAGCCCGGCTACATCGTCAGCTAGTTTTTCGAGCGCACGACTAAAGCCACTGAATCGAAGCAGCGCCATTGCCACAGGAACACCACAATTGGCAGCCGCCATTACTCGCTTGTCAAATGGCAACACATGATCGATCTCCCTCTGCATGCGATCCGCAACGTCGTTGATAGACAGGCTGCCTGCGACTCGCTGTTGCCGATTGAGAATGATCGATTGGCGTTTGGCAGGGTAACCGATGCGTTCCAATACGCTCAGCAGTTTGACTCCGCCAAGCAGTGTTGGAACCACGTTTTCGAGTACCACATACACTCGATCGCTTAGATCTAGTGCCGCGATCACAACACGATCAAACATGGGGAAGGTGTCAACAATCACGAGGTCATAGGTTTGCCGTGCCATCGTAATGATGCGAGCCATCAGCACGTCGTCAATTTCCATAGCCTCGACTGCGTCGGCGGGTGCGGCCAACAAATGCAAACCGCTGGAATGGACTGCAGCCGTTTGCCTGATCATCGTCGGGTCAAGGCGTTCGCTCTCTCGGGCAAGGTCCGTCAGAGTGGCATTGGGCGTCAAGTCGAGCAAAGCTGCCGCTACACCCATTTGAATCGAGCCATCGATGAGCAGGACGCTCTGCTTGCCGCGACGAGCGATCGCAACGCCGGTATTCGTTGCCAGCGTTGACTTGCCAACGCCCCCTTTGTTGCTGACGAACGAAACAACTCGACCAAGTTGGTTGCGAGTTCCTGGAAGTCGTCGATCGTCGGCGGGAGTTCCTGTTTTGAGTAACCGTTCAAGGTCAACGGTCGATAGAGGTCTTCGCAAAAAGTCACAAACACCACCGCGCATCGAATCGATCAATACAGCAGACTCATTGACGTTTTCACTGAACCCCTCTGGACGCAAGATGGCCGCAACTCGAGTGGACGGTACGGTAGCATGGATTTGCCGAACAAGTGAAGTTATGTCTCGTGGGTTTTCGGAGAATTCGGCAAGCACCAAGTCGATTGGTTGATTTCGCAGCACGTCAAAGAGCTGATTCGCGTTGCCGACAAACCGAAAACGAGGTGAGTCTTCTCCGAGGGATTCAAAAGCAAGCTTCGCTTCATCACGCAGCGACTCGTCGGAGCTAAGAATTAGAACGCGTGCGGTGATGGACATGGCTACCTCAATGTCTTTGGAGTTGAGACGCTCAATCCATTGATCAGAGTTGCATTTTGGTCGAGCACCAATTGCCGAATTGCCGGGTCAATATCAGCCCAAACTTCGGAGAGACGACTGACCGCATTGCCAGATGCGACGTTGGCTCCTGTAAGTGGTGAACCGCGATCGATCCATCCGAAGCCAACAACGCGAAGCCCAGTAACATTGGAAAAAATCGCGCAGTAACCATTCAATAGAACTGATGCAGCACCGTTGGTTGCGACTTCTTGGCCAATAACGGTCTTTGGCGAATCAAGAATAAAGGGGTTGGACTTGGTTGCGTTCCAGTCGGATAGCTCATATCCAATTGCAATTGCTCCAGGAAGAACCCCACTGGCGACCGGCATTCCTACCTTCAGCGCGGGCCTTGGTTGTGCATTCGACGATGCTCGCAATGTAATGCCGTCGCCGATCAATTGTCGATTGATAAGCGATCCACGAGCGAACAGGTAAGGAACTGGTGGGCCTTGAACGAAAAGATCCGCATTGTTGTCAAGTGTGCCACCACGTTGAAAACTAACTCTAACTTCGTCCGGAGTTTCAGTGCCGCGTTGTACGATCGGTTTGTAAACCGCGTTGTCCGGATCTACCGTCATCAACTGGCTAGCGAACATACTCGCATCGCCAGAGCCACCAGAGAAATCGACCATTGGCCCAGCGCCAAACGCGCCGCCAAGGTCTGCAATGCCGTCGTCGCCGTTCGTCCCATCAAGGTCATCATCGAACTGCCACGCCATGACGCTCTCTGCCGCCAACTGGCGAGTGGCATAAGCGTAATCGACAGACCCTTTGCCGCGCAGCCCTTCCAATGCCGCCGTATCTACTGCAGTTTGCATTTGTCGTTGCGCCAATCTTGCAAAGCCGATGTCGATCACCAGCGCTGCCATCGCCATGAGTCCAAACAGCAACAATGCAACCAATACCAAGACATATCCGCCTCGACGACTACGGGGAATTGAACGGAGAATTCGCTCTCTTGGCATTGCCTTCTTCGAGGTAGTCTTGCCCGAGCCTACGAATGCTATTCGCATTGAACATATTCCATCGTAATAGGAGGTTTCGCATCGAAAGCATAAATTGTGCGATTCGTACCTACTATTAGCTCCATCAAACAGATCGAACCCAACGAATCAAACGACTCAACGGCCGAGAAGGGTGGATTTATGTTTCCATTATCAACGGATGTGAATCGCGGTTGAGCAACCGCTACTAGTGTTGGATGATTCGATCCATCAATCGTCGTCTTCTGCTGAACATTGTCTTTCTTCTCGACCGGTTTAACAAATGCCAATGCCGATTGCAGTGCCGCAGATTCGCAATCTGGCAATTCGATTGCAACTTTTCCTTGAACGGATCGGCGAATGATCCTTATGTTGCGAACAACGACAATTGCTTGCGGAAAGTCTCGATTGAATCGGTGATACAATATGTGGCTGGGAAGAGTGGTAACAGATCGCAATATGATTGTAACTAGCTCTTCGGTCTGAAATGCCGCCAAGCCCTCAACAAATGATTCGTCAATCAAGGCCACCGTGTAGCCGGGTCGAACAGCTGCCGCAACGCCAGGCCGAAATTCGGGCGGCAGAAAGTCGTCGTGACAAAAAAAATCCCACCGCGATTTCGCATTCGCCAGAGTGCGACCGTAATAGGATTCGATTTCTTTAGAACCGATCGCTAAGGCGAAACGCGGATCAGATTCATCGACAAGTCGCGTCATGATCCGTCTTCTGTTATTGTTCCAAACTGCTTCGTCAAATCGCTCGTACGCTTGTATACCAACGGGGGATAAGGCAATCTCTTTCATGCCACTTCGCAACACTGACGTACTGTGAATCGCAACAGAGAAAAGAGCCTCATTGGTAACGAGCGCCGCAGCAAAGTTTTCAGCATCCTGATCCGCGACGGCGATAATAATCGCTGGACCGGATAACTTTACACCCGATCGATCATCGGCACCGCGCCCTCGTGTTGGATCATTTGGATCGGCAAGTGCTCTTAGGGCTGCGGCGGGTGCTGGAAAACCGACCGGGCCAATAACTATCGCGTCTGACGCAACAAACCAAGGTTCCCCCCTATTTCCGAAGCTTTCTTCCAAATTGCGTTCGGTTTTTCGAAAGTCGATCGTTTCGTACTCACGCCGAGTTACTGTCCCATCACGAGAAGTTGACGTTTCGACGGCCTTTGTTAACTTCTGAAGGGGATAACTAACCATCAGGTCAATGCTATCTCCAATCTGTAAGTGCTCACCCCCGTAAACGCGGTTCCAAGGAATTGAAAACGACTGCATCCCTGACGGAACAAAACGCGAAATAGCTGGCCGATCCCCGACGGCAGTCGCCGCGGGCGCCGCTTCGGTAGTGGGTTGCTGAACCATCGATACAAATTGATGACCATTGTGGAAAGGGTTGGCGGCTCCACTTGGCGTTTCCTGGGTGCTGATTTTCTGTGATGGCGCGACCTGACCAGGAGGTCCATTCAATAGATCGCTCCGTCGCAAAAAGCGTCCTGCGGGAATATCGTGTTTGGCAACTGCTCCTAAAGCTTCATCGAGCGCTGTGATGACATCCATCTTAGCCACCTGTGATCGCGACATCGATTCGACTTTCAATGTCCGTGTTGCAGCGCTGACGAACGCTTCACGTGTCACGACGTTGTATGCCAACACAGGATGCACGGTAACCGGAACCATGATCGTGTCCGAATCCTGAACCGACGCTATGGAATGCGTTTCGCCTCCAGGTTTCATCGAATGTGCGATGCATGTAATGGACAGCGATTGATTAAGTGCGCGTTGTATTGGGATCAAGTCGTCGGGGTTAACCGCAATCGCGACTTCGTACTTGGGAATGTTCTGAACGCGAGTTCCCTGGGTTAGCGATGCAGATGTTGACGCTTCATTGCGAACGTATACCGGCTTCAAGACAACGGCTTTTTGAGCTAGCATGTGAGGTTCGCTCGCTTCTCCTTTCTTGCCGCTAGAAGCCGATTGGCCGGGAATCAACAGCGATCCGGAATCTGCAGAACTTGCATCAACTGGAAAGCTGGCTAAGAGATCGATTTGATCACCGGCACCGAGCGCGTGAATACCGGTTAGCTTGGTGGCATCGAGGGTGATGGCTCGCATGCCGACCGGGGTTGCGCCTGCGATCCCCTCGGGTGTTCCTTCCGGGAAAAAGGTGGATTCTTGGAAACCAAGTCCCGCGCGTTTATCGCGTTTGACGACGCGACCGATAATGCTGTTGATATTCAACATCGCGCCACCAAGTTTAAAAGCCTGTGAATGCCTTACTTCACGGTTGTCGGCAAGCACAAAGACAACTTCGTCCTTTAATCGCTTGACGTTTTCGACTCGGCCTTCGGCGTGCGAACCGTTCTGATCGACGCCAACGATTGACATACCGACTGCCGAGGCAGGTGGAACCATTTGGTACATCAATCCACCCGTCGCTGGATTGATCATTTGGCTGCGATCAACACGAGTGTAAGCGGGGATCGGTTGCGCATTGATCGGAATGCGAACCAGGTACGGATCTTCCTTGTCCGTTCTAGCAAACGGATTCAGCGGCACACCAGCCAACCACAGAGTGCCCACGATACCGACAGTCATCATCGTGAGAATGCCCAAGCCACCAATCAAGAGACGCGGTAAGCGAGAGCGGCGAGGAGCGTTGCGGTAGTTTCGTGGAGGCATCGGATTCGACCAACTTTTTGGATTCAATGCATCCGTGCCGATGGTGGCGTAGGCTCCCAACCTGCGTTTATCAATTACTAAAAATCTCTCGACGATAGATGGCTTGAGCCGATATCACTCGACGAAAGGGTCTGACAGGTCGTCCGCCAGTCAACTGTTCACTTCCCAAAGCGCCTTGGGCACCAAGGCCGTACTGTCCGCCGTAGGTTCCCGCGTAAATCGGATTATCACCACTGCTGACCAAGGGGGCACCGCTCAGATCACCTGGACGATCGGTGGAGTTGAGTTCCACCAGTGCTCCATCATCAGCCGCATTTGGCTGGCCAATTGTTGGCTCGAATTGCCCTGCAGCATTCGGTCGAAAGCTACTCATGGAAGCTGACTGAAATGGATAGTTGATCCGCAGCGCTACGATTCCACGCGTAACCGTGTTTGCCACTGAGAACGGATCGTATTTTGGATCGGTTGTATTCGTTGGTTCGATTTCTTCGACAACTTTATTCCAGCGAATGGTCTCAACTCCATCGACAGCACGCGTAGTAACCAACGGAATCCCCACTGTGTACCCAGATGGCTTGGTTCCATCGATAAGCAACGCGCCTGGGTAGCGAATGAAATTTCGATCAGGTGTCCCATCACCGTCAAAGTCTGGTCGATCCACAATCATCATCGTCGCCAACTGCTGATTCAAAACCGGCCATCCTCCAACGACATCTTGAAAAAACGACTGCCCAGGTCCAAGTGTGTCGAGGTCAAAGACCAAATTGTCTTCGCTAAAGATCGCATTCAGGGAACCATCCGCAAGAACTGTTTCGAGGGTCGTCTCGGCCGGCAACGGTGTTCGCGAAATCTCCCTAGCCGCCAAATCCGCTGCCCCTTGCAGACCTTGGGCGACGTAGAGCATATGGCCGAACGTCAAGATTGCGGCAAGCAGCATGTACAGTACAAGCGACACTACCGCGAACTCGACGAGCGATTGACCGGCTCGGTTATGACGACGCAGTTGCTTCATTTTTGGTTCTTCATGAGCTACGATAAAACCAAACCGACATAACCAATGAAACCAGCAGTGATGGCGGGCACGTAGGCGTAATCTCGCTGGCCGCGAAGCATCGCGACAAGCGACAGTACGCCACCGGCCACTGCCATTCCGAATAACACAATCAACAAACCAACCGGACCAACCAGCATTCCCAGTGCAGCGATCAACTTGGCATCACCCCCTCCTAGCTTTGCAAAGCGGAACAGTATGTAACCAATCGTCAGACCTACCACGCCACCAATCGCAACCAACACCAAGCCGACGCCGAGCCATCCAGTTGCCGCTGTTCCCAGAGCCAAGACCGCGATCGCTACTGAAATCCAGTCTGGAATTTCACGCGTTCGAAAATCAAACACTGAGGCAACAATTAGTAGCAATAGAACAGAGGAAGCAATTGCTATGAACATTTCCGCAAGCCATCTTCGGATAACCAAAACTACCCGTGACGAGAAGACTCGCCACGGGTGGAACAATTCGTCATTCAATTTTGTCAGAGCCGATTTTACGGTTCCACTATCAATCCACCGAAACCGTCGGCCGTACCAGCGGCTGTGGCACCTCGAACGTTCACGTCCAACCGATTGCCGGCTGTTCCTACGTTCGCCGCAATGGTTGCGACATCGAGCGAAATCGGGGCTGTGCCTGCGGCAGTTGTTTCAATCAACTTGCCGCTAGTGATCGGCCCGTTGTCATCTGCATGTGCACCTGGCAAAATCGTTGCCACGGCCGAGATCAAATCGCTGGTCTTGTGACCGAACACAGAGACGGCGGCGGCACAAATCAGTGCCACGCCGGCGATGATCAAACCGTACTCGACGAGCCCTTGGCCCTTCTTGTTGCTAAAAAACTTACGCATGTTTGTTTCCCTTTCTATACGGAAAACGAGGTACTGAAAAATCTTTTGCCGCCTGACCAAAGGTTCCGCATGACCAGTGCAGGCGTGTGCGGCGGCGACGAACAATTCGCACACGGTGTATTGCTATTGCGATCACCAATGCCTCTCCGCAAGCTTATGCGGTTAGAACGAAGTGATCCACGTTGCTAACATGTAAGGAGCCCCACCGCGCGGGCACAGCCGATCGGGTTTGGTCGGACCTTTAACCAACCGCACCGCACACGGCGGGACATTTGGTTGATGAAGTCCGGGTGGGTGTTACGAAATGCGATTCCAGATTCGCTATGCGCATATCAGACAGGCCGGAAGCCTATCCCACGCGCAATTACGAGCTGAAATGCTTACACAACGACCGGAGGTCCGCGCGGTTGCGCGATCGTGATAGAGGCTTCGACCGGAAGTCGGTTGGCACAAATCGATGCTAGCTCGCACAGGCATTCCTGTACAAGCGGCAACTCAAAATTCCAAACCAAACCCACAGGATTTGCCAAAGACTGGCAGATGGCGCAATGTTCTGGATCATGCAAGGGAACCGAAGGGGATTCCCCATTTTGAACCACATGATCCTTAGGACCTCGAACCGAATTGACCGACTCGCAGTGGTGGCAACCGTGCGAACAAACCTCCGACGAAGTCTTCTTTGCGTCGACTTTCTGGCAGTGAGCATGGCCGTGGCAAGAAGCCAAGTGCAGCAACGCAGGCAGTTGCCCGAAAGCAATTACGCAGCATAGCAAGCTCGATAGGAGTGGCCGGAACAGCGAAGTCATCGCCGACATTCGATTCAGAAAGTAAATGGAAACGGTTGCAAAATGGTCCGACCAATGATCATTGCAACTTCTACGATGACATGTCGATGTCGGTTCGTCAAGTCCTCAAAACAAATTTCGGCATGGATCAAAATGGGGTCAGGTACCGTTGTGCAAAGCACCCGAAGGGCCGTTCCGGCAACGGTACCTGACCCCATTTTGATCCATGCCCAAATTTCCGCTTTTGCGTAAAGCAGTCAGCGAACCACTTAGCTTGACATTTCGTAGCTACCTGCGACAATCAAAACATCCTTGGTCGGACCGTTGAGTTATCTTAGTGGCAATTTCGTGCCGTCTATTTTTCTATTGATTTCAACGCTGGAACCCGACCTTGCTCTCGCTGCGGACCATTGCGACCTACCTAGGGCTGACATCGTTGCTGATTAGCAACTGGGTGGGCTTGGTGCACGTAGGTTGTGCGGGATCGAAGCAACATCGACAGGTGTCGAAGAGTCAATCTGAAGTCAAGTCTTGTAGTTGTCATCATCAGCATTGTGACCGCACTCAAGATTCGAGCGACAAAACGCAGCAGCCATCGCCAGCCGATGAACACGACTCCGATCATTGTAGCATTTGTAAAAACTTTTTTGCAACGCGAAATGCTGTAATCAGCTTCCCGCCGACAATCGTTTGGATATCGCCACTAACGCAGCGATTGCGTTTCGTTCATGACAGCAACCCTACGGTTGCTATTTTTCTCTACGGACTCTCTGTCCGAGGACCGCCCAGCGCTTGATTCGCTCGTTGCTTTAAGGCGAGCGGCAGAATAGGGCGTACCGGGAGGGAGAGGCTCCTGCCGAACCAAAGCCAAGCTCGGCAGGAGCCTCGCACTCCCATTGAATTCCCCGCCCTGTTAAATTTCA
>SXGS01517269.1_pt1 | contig 13281 bp, 5 predicted proteins | sample 3174681 | NCBI WGS metagenome assembly SXGS01 (sample SAMN11356861, study PRJNA531348) | freshwater metagenome | isolation source: freshwater sample F1-80 | place: China: Fuxian Lake, Yuxi | collected 2017-12-25
GAAGCGATCCAAAGGGAGGTGGCAAATCATCCGCGTGCGGCCTTACTTACGCTTGATCGGATCTTCTCTTCCGTCATTGAAAACTCTGGCATTGAGATCGATGGGAAACACCACTCATTGATGGATTTGATTCCGGATGGTCTACACCCAGGGCCCGTTGCGTCTGACTACGTTGCAAAAGAAATTAGCTGCCTTGCGCGCGACGTGCTTAAGTTGCGCGGCTCGGCCTAAAGGCATGCGTCAATGTTTAGAAAACTAATAGATCCTCAAGGTTTGATGAAGCTCTCTTGATTCCTTTTTGAACGGAGCGTGCTCCGCCGACGGATAAGCAAGCAATTCCTTACGTGAGATCGTGAAAGAAGCTCGGCCGATAGAGATGGTCTTCGGCATATGATCTGGCGATGGAATGCACACATTCCATCCACCTGATAGCGCTGTAAAAACAGAGATTGCTTCCTTCTTTTCGGGTGTCCGGGTATCTTCCACACGCAAGGCAAGTAAGGGGTCTCAAAGTTAGCGACGAGAGGAGCTAATTGAAGAGGCAGAGGTGACTTGATGCGATCTCGGGCCAAGACGTGAGGCCTTCTTCGCCTGAAGTGAGAGTCGCCAATTTTTTTGATGATTGCGGTTTGAATGAAGTTTGCTTTTTGTCTTCTTTTTTCTGAGTTGAGGAGCGTGCGGAATGCCCTTTGATGCTTCCGTAACGGAAAACTACGGTGAGAATTGGGTCATCGGGATCGGGGCCTCAGCCGGTGGACTCGAGGCACTCTCGCAGTTTGTCTCGCACTTGCCAAAATCCTTCGCCGGCACTGTCGTCATTGCTCAGCACTTAGCTCCGCATTCCAAAAGCATGTTGGTTGAGCTTCTCGCGAGGCATGCGAGTCGTCCGATCGTTTCCGCTCAGGACCATGTGAAGCTCAAACCCGGCACGATTTACGTAGTGCCACCAAATTTCGATATCGACTTGATCGACGGCCACATGGAACTCACGGTGGCGGGTGAGGAGACTAGACCTAAACCCTCCGTCGACACGTTCTTCATGTCACTGGCCCGGGCTTACGGGCCGCGCTCAGTTGGGATCATTCTCTCGGGAACAGGGAGTGACGGGTCCGAAGGCATCCGCGCGATCAAGTCAGCGGGCGGGATAACGCTCGCTCAAGATGATCGAAGTGCAAAGTACGACGGGATGCCGAAATCGGCGGTGGATACGGGAAGTGTCGATTCCATCCTTCCTCCCGAATCGATTGCCGAAAATTTGCTTCAGATTCTTGAAGATCACGAAGCCCGTATCCGTTCGAAGGGATTCGACGCCAAAGGTTTGGAAGAAGTTTTTGATTTGATCCGCGAAAAAACAGGCTCCGACTTCCGCCAGTACAAGCCGTCGACGATTCAACGTCGCACGGCCAAGCGAATGGGCGAGCTCGGTATGAAGTCGCTTCGCGAGTACATCGATTTGCTTAAAGCGACGCCTGGTGAAGTGACTGAACTTTCGAGTGAACTTCTCATCAGCGTCACTTCGTTTTTCCGCGATCCCGACGTCTTTGAAGCTTTGACGAACCGGCTGGCCGGAATCATCGAAGCGAAAGCTTCTGGCCAAGAAGTCCGAGTTTGGGTTGCGGGTTGCGCAACCGGCGAAGAGGCGTACTCGATCGCGATGATCACGCTCGATCTTCTTGATCGGATGAAGAAGACCCTGCTCGTCAAGATCTTCGCCACCGATCTCGATCACGACGCGATCCTCGAGGCGCGAACGGGAATTTACGGTGGAAAAGACGTGGAATCGATTCCTCGTTATTTTCGGGGGAAGTTCCTAGAGCCGCGTGACGGTGGACGATTCGAAATGGTGAAACGCATTCGTGATGCTTGCGTTTTCGCCCGCCAAGACCTGATTCAAAATCCGCCGTTCGTTAAGCTCGACATGATCTCGTGCCGCAACGTCATGATTTATTTCGAAGCTCCGTTGCAGGCGCGCATCCTCGAGACTTTCCATTACGCGCTCGCGCCTTCAGGACTCCTGCTTCTCGGGAAATCCGAAGCCGTCGGCGCCACGACTGGTCTTTTCGAAACGCTTGATCGAAAGACCAAGCTTTTCGAAAAACTCAACGTGCCCTCGAAGATGCATTCGCCCACGCGGATGATCAAAACGACCCCTGTCGAAATCGAACCGTTCAATCGCCGTCGCCAGGATGTGGGTCCTTCGCTTTCAGAAATTGCGGCCTTAAAACTTTTAAAAGCCTACGGTATTTCGGGCGCTATCGTGGATGAAGACGCAAACGTCATCCAAATCGTCGGCGATGTTTCTGCGTACTTGGGTTTTCACACGTCTCAAGCTGATCTCCGATTGCCCAACCTTCTCCCGAAGGGCGTCGGGATCGAAATTCCGATCCTGATTCGCAAAGCGGCGAAAGACGGAGAGACTTACCGAAGCCGTACGCACAGAGTTGGCAAAGGCCCTAAGGCCATTGCTTACACGATTTCCGTACGCCCTCTTTACGAGGCGGACGGGCCGCCGGCTAAGCCCTTGTTCGTCGTGAATTTCGAGCCGAAGAAGACGAAAGAAATTTCGGCGTCTGCGCAAACGCTTCCGGTCGAGAGCGAGTATCCGACGCGCCTTTCTGAGCTTGAACATGAACTCTACGTCACGCGCGAGCACTTGCAGACCGTTATCGAAGAGCTTGGCGTTTCGAACGAAGAGCTTCAATCGCTCAACGAAGAGCTCTCCTCCACGAACGAAGAACTTCAAGCTTCCAACGAGGAACTGGAGACAACGAACGAAGAGCTGCAAAGTAGCAACGAAGAACTGACAACGGTTAACGAAGAGCTGTCGATCAAATCGACGGAGCTTCGCCAAGTGAACACGGCTCTCGAAAATATTCAAAACAGCATCGGTTCTCCTCTCGTCGTCGTCGATGAGTACATGCGCGTAGTTCGCTACAACGCCGGTGCATTGAAAATCTTCACGCTTTCGTCAGCCGACATCGGTCGAGAACTCAATCGAGTTTCAACCATTTGCGAATTACCTGATTTTGAAAAGCTCATGGCGACGGCGATCCAAAAAGGAGTGCCGAGCGAAGGAATTTGCGAGAACGCGTCGACCGTTTACCAGATGCGCGTTCTTCCAAGCTTCGACGAAGCAAAACGGATCATCGGTGCGGTTTTGATTTTCTTCGACAACACCGATTTGATTCGTACAAAAGAGCGACTCGTCATCAGCGAGCAGCGCGTGCGCGCGATCATCGACAGCACACCCGCACTTTTGTGCCTCAAGGACACTCTGGGTCGCTACCTTTTGGTGAACGAATCGTTCCGCAATTTCTTCAACGTGAAAGAAGCGGAGCTTGCCGGAAAAACGGATCGAGAAGTTTTCAACGAGAAGCTTGCCACTCAATTCCGTGACGGGGATCTCGAGGTCTTCTTGCGCCGTAAGAGCGTGCGCCAAGAAGAAAAGATCACTCTGCCTGACGGTAAGCAGAAGACCTTCATGGTCAGCCGATTCCCCCTAATGGACAACACGGGATCATCGCCTTACGCGGTAGGCACGATCGCCTTCGACATCAGCGGGCAAGTTGAAATTCAAGACAAGCTCAAAGAGAGCGAGATGCGCTACCGCGCGATCGCTGAAGACCAAGCAGTCTTCGTTTGCCGTCATCGTCCCGACATGACTCTGACTTACGCGAATAATATTTTCGCGAATTACTTCGGAAGCATGATCGAGATGGGCGAAGGTCGCAAATTCGACGCGATCATCAACGATACCGAACGGTCGCAGATTCAGAAAGAAATTCGTTCGATCTCGCTCGATCGTCCGGTCATCCAGTACGAGCATCGCGTCCTTCGTTTCGGGACCGAAGAGCGTTGGGTCCGTTGGATTCACCGCGGGATCTTCGATTCTTCCGGTCAAGTCATCGACTATCAGGCTGTCGGCTTCGATGTGACGGATTACCGGAACGCCACGGACCAGCTTTTGCAAAAAGAAGCGATCTTTACGGGGATCTTCAACAACGCAAACGATTTCATCACGATCTTCCGTGTTCTTCCGAACGGGGAACTCGTGCTCGAGTCGCTCAACCGGACGGCCGAACGCTCACTCGGTTTTGCGTACGCGCAGCTGATTGGTCGTAGGCTTCGTGACTTCCTCAACCCGGAGCGAGCCGACGAGATCGTCGAACGCTACTTGCGCGTCCTGAATACGATGAAGCCCGATGTCTTCGACGAGGAATTGCAGGCGCCCGGCGGTATCAAACACTTCTCCACGACCGTCGTTCCGATTCCGGGTCCAGAAGGCAAGCCAGAACGCGTGGCCGCTTTGAGCCGCGATGTATCGAGCTACAAGAACATCGAGCGTGATCTGCGGAAGGCGAAGGACGTAGCGGAAATCGCGAACCGCGCTAAGAGTGATTTCTTAGCGTCGATGTCGCACGAGCTGCGGACGCCGCTCAATGTTGTTTTGGGCCTTTCGCAACTTCTCGAGGATACGTCGCTCGATAGCGAACAACAGGGTTACGTGCGCAGTATCCATCGTTCTGGTCGAGTGCTTTTGGCGCTGATCGAAGACGTGTTGGATATCTCAAAAATCGAGGCTGGAAAAATTCGTCTCGAGACGATTCCCTTCAGCATCCAGGAGATGGTCGAAGAAGTCGTCGATCTTTTTGCGGCGCAAGCCAGCGAGAAGAATCTTCGTCTTTCTTTCAATATCAGCGAGCTTGCGAACAAAACGGTCATCGGCGATCCGAGTCGCTTGCGCCAGGTTCTCGTCAATTTCGTTGGTAACGCGATCAAATTCACGGATCAGGGTGGAGTTGACGTCCTCGTCGACGTTGAGAGCGAATCGGGTGGCACACCGATGTTCCACTTCCGCGTGCTCGACACCGGCATCGGGATTCGTCCCGAAGATCATGGCAAGGTTTTCCAGAAGTTCTCGCAAGTGCATTCGGGCAACTCCCGCCGTTACGGGGGCACGGGGCTCGGCCTCGTGATCTCACGTCACCTTGTCGAGCTCATGAACGGCGCAACCGGCTTTACGAGCGAGCCTGGTCGCGGCAGCACGTTCTGGATGAAAGTTCCGCTTCCGATCTCGGCGCGGCTCGAAAGGCCCGCGAGAAAGCCTCTCGCTCTGAGCGACGCAAAGTCGCCGAGCCTCGCGGTCGTAACGAAAGGCTCGGAGAGCTCTGGAACTCAGGCGGTCGGACGCAAGCTTCAGGTCTTGGCGATTGACGACAATCGCGACAGCCAAAATGTGATCAAGCTTCTCTTGAAACGCATGGGTCATGATCCCATTGCGGCGTCAAGTGGTGCAGAAGCCATCGATCTTTTGCAAAAGCATAAGTTTGACGTCGTCTTGATGGACGTTCAAATGCCGGAGATGGACGGCTACGAAGCCACTCGGCGGATTCGCGCGATGGAGGGCGAGCTTTCGAAAGTTCCTATCATCGCGCTCACCGCAAACGCCCTGAGTGGTGACGCGGAGAAGTGTCTGAAAGCCGGAATGGACGCTTACCTTACCAAGCCGGTTCGAATCGAATCTTTGCGTGAAGCTCTGCTAAAATGGGCCGCTCCGCCGACGGATGAACCCGAATCCGACCGCTCCACCGAAGACGAGCACCAAGGGTAATCAAGGAAGGAGCCAGCGATGAGCTTGGCCGTAACCGAGTCTCCGAAGCAGCCTGAACTTACGCAAACGCTTGGGGACATTACCGAGTGCAACAACGAGCAGCTTCATCTGTTTTCCTCAGTACAAGCTCACGGTTGCTTTCTAGGATTTACGTGGCCCGATCAACGTGTGCAGTGCGCCTCGGAAAACGTGAGCGACTTCTTCTTGGAGAAACATCCTCACGTGCTCGGGGCCCGTCTTGAGCATCTCCTAGAGAAAGAAGTCGTCGCGAAGATCGGGAGTCTTCTGCGCGAGTTTTCGGGGCAACGAAATCAAGGTCGCTATATTAGCTTCGCTCGCGGCGACGTAAAGATGGAAGCTTACTTATACGAATCGCAGGGCCTTTATTGTCTGGAGATCGAGAAGAAAGTTGCAACCGAGTCGAACTCGTCCGATGGGCTTGATCTCGAGCAAATGGTCGGCGATTACATGCGCCGGGCGCGAGAAGCGATGACCATGGCGGAGTTGGGGAAGCTTGCGGCCGAAGCCGTGCGAAAAGTCACCGGCATCGACCGCGTGATGATCTACAAATTCTTAGCGCCTACCTGGCACGGCCAAGTCATCGCGGAAGATCGGGTAGCGAAAGCGCATTCTTTTCTAGGCCATCGTTTCCCATCCTCGGACATTCCGCGGCCGGCGCGTGACCTCTATCTCCGCAACAGCTTCCGCTCGATCCCGAACGTACGCGCGGAGGTTTCGAAAATCACGCCGTCGACAAATCCACTGACGCGCAAAACCGTGGATCTTTCGGATTCGCGTTTGCGCGCGGTTTCGCTCATCCACTTAGAGTACCTTCGCAATATGGGAGTCGGAGCTTCCTTCTCCTTAGCTCTCAACGTAAAGGATCAGCTCTGGGGTTTGATTGCGTGCCATCACCTCGATGAGTTTCATATTTCGCGCCAGCGCTGGGTCTACTGCGACATGATCGCGAATGCGTTTTCGTCGCGCGCTTCGATGCTCGAGACGATCGAAGAAAACGAAAGACGCCTTGAGTTCGATAAGCGTCTGCGGTCGTTCTTCATTAGTCTTCGCTCAAGCGCTGATCCGATCGGAGATTTTCTCCGTCGTCACCGGGAAGTCGAAGAGATCTTCGAAGTTAGCGGGATCGCCCTCGTCACCCGAGACAAGATCGACTTTGCCGGGCTTACGCCGGCAAGCGCGGACCTGAAAGAAATTGCGAATTGGTTTCGCGGTGAGATGTTGAAAGCAAACAAAGCTTGTTTGGCGTTCCAGGATTTGAAGGCGACGGGCGCCCTCTGGGAGCGGATAAAGCCGTTTGCATGCGGCGCCGTGGCCGTGCAGCTTCCGGGCGCGGACGAAAATTTGTTCATGCTGTTTCGGCCGGAAATCATCCGGACAATCACTTGGGGCGGGGATCCACGAAAGCAGCTCGAGCGCAAAGGCTTTCAAGGTCGCGTGAATCCGCGCGAATCCTTCGCCGCCTGGGAAGAAGTCATCAGCGACGAAACCAAGCCCTGGGAAAAACATATCCTCGAAGGTGCTCACTTCTTGGGTGAGCTTGTTTTCGATGTCCTCGCAAAACCACAAAAGTTGATCGAAGAGCTTCGCGTGGCCCTTAAAGGCAACGTTTAGCCCTTTAAGCTTCGATGAGCTCTTCGACGACGCGAATGAGCGCGGCCGATTCCACGGGTTTTGCAACGTGGGCCTGAAATCCGGCCTCAAGCGCTTGATCTCGGTCTTCATTTCGGGCGTAAGCGGTGAGTGCCGCAGCGGGCGTGAACGTTCCGCTCTGTCTTTCGATCTCGCGGATTTTTCGAATGAACTCGAAGCCGTCATGTTCCGGCATCCCGACGTCACTGACGATGAGATCGGGACGCCGTTCTTTATAGAATTCGAGCGCTTCTTGCATCGAGCTCGCAGGCATGACGTTGGCCCCAACACGGCGGAAGATCTTTGCGATCAGTTCCCGCGCGTCGGTCTCATCGTCCACGACCAGAATTTGAAGACCACTGAGAGTTTTTCCCAACTCTTTGCGCGGGCTCGACTCGCGAGTCGAGAGTGAAGCTTCCGTCGAAGCCGAAGCTGAAGTTCGGGCGTCTGTTTCAAGCCTCGCCTGCGCCGTAGGGAAGACGATTCGGAACGTCGTGCCCTGACCTTTCCCGCGGCTCGTAACGGTGATCGTCCCACCGTGGAGTTCTACAAGTTGTCTAACGATCGAAAGCCCTAGGCCGAGGCCCCCAAATTTGCGGGTCATGCTGTTGTCTTCCTGGCGGAAGCGATCGAAAACGTAAGGGAGGAAGTTCGGTTCAATCCCGAGACCGGTGTCCGCGACTTCAACTACGTACTGGGATGTCTCTTCCCGAATGCTGAGATCGATACGACCTCCACGCGGCGTGAATTTCACCGCGTTTGAAAGGAGGTTCCAGATGATCTGCTGAATTCTCGTGGGATCGCCTAGAAGCGGGCAGCTCGAATCCTCTAACTTCACGTTGAGCGCAACGCCTTTTGCTTCGGCGGCAAAACGAATTCCTTCTGCCGCAAGCTCCGTGACTTCTTTTAAGCTGGTCTGAACGGGATTAAAGCTCATCTTGCCGGTGATGATCGCCGAGACATCAAGAAGATCCCCGATAATTTGATTCTGCGACAAAGCATTCCGGTAAATCGCTTCGATCGATGACTCTAGATCTTCGCTAAACTGCTCTTTAAGATCTTCGGTCTCTTCTTTCAGAAGCTCCGCATGACCTAAGATGACGTTGAGGGGAGTTCGGAGTTCGTGCGACAGCGTTGCCAAGAATTCATCTTTGATGCGGTTGATGGCTTGAGCTTCGGCGTAAAGGCGCGCGTTCTCGACGGCGACAGAGGCTCTTCGCGCTAGGTCTTCCGCGAAGGCTAAATCATTCTCGTCGTAGTTGCGTGGGGTTTCGCTGAGAATCAAAGTGAGGGCACCGATCGTTCGTTCACGATTCTTTAGAGGCACAGATATCGCCGAGCGCATTCCGAATGACTTCAGCAGCTCCAGGTGCTCAGGTGAAGTAGCGACGGCCTTTAAATTTTCATCCGTGATTGTTTCGTAGAGTTCGGCGAGGCCCGTGCGAATGACGTTCGGCGCGCCTACGCTTGTTTCCGTGCGTTGGGGATACTTCTCAAGGATCTGTGCTCCTTTTTTCATCGTCCCGATGTCTTTATGGGTGGTATGGAGCTGGCGCAGACTTCCGTCAGGCTGAACGATCGTGACCGAACACCAGTCGGCGATGCGGGGGACGGCGAGTTCGGCAAGACTCGTCAGAATCGTGTTCGCGTCCAGAGAGGCGCTAAGGAGTTGGCCTGCTTCGGCCAAGAAGGACTGCGCTCGTGCAAAGTCGCGCGAGCGAGCTTCGCTCCCTTTCAGACGTTGGTAAAGGCGAGAGTTGTCGATCGCCACTGCGGCTTGGGCCGCGATACCCGAAACAAGAATTTCCGCACGTTCGGTGAAAACACCTTTTTCCGGGTGGCCGAAGAAAAGCCCACCGATCACGTCGCCAGTCCGTGAAATGACGGGAACCGCTAAGTAACTGCGAACAGGTAAGTGGCCGGCCGGCATCCCGTAGTGAGGGCCCATCTTCCCAAAATTAGGATCTTGTAAGATGTCGTCTGAGCGCACGATGCGCTCGCCGCTGAAAGTGGGGGCAAAAATTTTCGTGTTTCTCGGATGCGGGAATTTTGAAAACGCCTCTCTAGGTACACCCGAAATCGTGTAGAGCGTTAACGACTCACCGGTCTCCGAGATCGTGTTGTAAAAGAAAGCGCCGAATTTGGCGTGACTGAGTTCGGTCGTGATGTCGGTGACTCTTTGCACGATCGACTCAAGGTCTAGCTCGCTTCGGAGCGAGAGTCCCGCTGAGCTGACAAGCTCAACGACTCTTGATTGCTCTCGCAATCGGCTTTCGTTCTCTTTGAGTTCGGTGACGTCGTTTCCGAGTGCCACGACGCCGCGGACTTTTCCGTTCGGGTCGCGGTCTGGAATATACTGAGCGGCTACAACTCGTCGTCCGAGCGTCTTGTGGTTCGCCTCAATCTCGAATCGCACGTGTTCGCCTTTGAGCGCTCGTTCGAGATGCGGTTTAGCTCGATTCGAAAGTTCGTTTCCGATGACTTTATCGACGGGAACATCGAGTTCGTCTTCGACCTCCGAATCAAACCATTCTCGATAAGCGCGATTTTTAAAGCGGTAATGGCGATCCGGGCCGACGTATGAAATTAACATGGGAAGAGCGTCGGTCACGAGGCGAAGCTGGTTTTCGTTTCGCTCCACCGATTCGTTGTATTGCGAAGCCATGCGCGCAAAGAGATAGCTGAGAAGCGTGATAGCCGAGCCCGCGATGAGAATGTACCAGGGAAAGTTACGAGACGCTTCGCTATCGAACGGTGCAAGTGTCGTCAGGCGAACGCTCCAGCCGTGGTTGGCGACCCGAACGGGAAGAACAACTTGATTCAAGGTTTTTTCTTGATCAGCCTTCACGGAGGAAAAAACTTTTGATTCTTCTGAAACCGTGTCTCCATCAAAAACTTCAAGAGAGATGCGGGTGCTTGTGCGGTTCTCGACTTTCAGAATCTCTTCGAACACATCGTCGGCGCGGAAGGGACCATAGATGAATCCTTGGAGGGCGGCTCGTCTTTCCTCCACCGTCTTGATTGAACTTCCTCGCTTGTAAACGGGGACGTAAATCAAAAAGCCGAAGCTTTCTTTTTGCGTTTCGATTGCGCCTTCTTGCACGAGGACCACTTTCGAAGTCACGGCTGCCTCGCCGGTATCGCGAGCCACTTCCATGGCTTCGCGACGCTTTGGCTCCGAGAACATGTCGTATCCAATGGCTTGCAAATTCGGCGGATCCGGCGGCCAGAGATACGTGATCGGGAAGTAAATTTCGCGCAGACCCTCGGGCCAAACGTTAAAAGTTTCGACGCCGAGACTCCGAACTTCCTTTATCTCCTTTGGTAGCGCCTCGGGCGACATCTTCCTCGCAAATCCGATTCCGCGAAGGCCCGGATACTCGTTCATGCGCAGGCCGCTGACGTAATCATCGAACTCTTCGCGCGTTACGCTGTTATGCGTGTGGTAGAAAGCTTCGGTATGTTGAAGCGCGCTCGTGAAGGTGGCCATGCGCTGTTCGATCGAGACCGTCAAGCGCGAGGAGAGGCGTTCAAAGCGACTTAGTTCATCGAGCCGATGACGTTGGTAAGCGGCATAGGTCACTGCACAAGTTAAACCAGCCAGTAGAAATAAGATGGCAAGCGGCGACGTTTTCGCAAACCAACGGCGAATCGTGTTGATCGTGGATCTTTGGCGAATGGCGGTTTTGTCCACTGTCGCGCGGCCTTTTCTGCTCTCGCTCAGAGCTGTTCGGTACTCGAAGCGGAGAGTAGAACAGTTTAGGAACTGAGTCCATTTGGCCTAGGTGAATCTTACGTCTAATTGCCGAATTATCAGGCTAATTTTGTCGCTCGTCGTCGCTCGTCGGCTTTCAACGTCGTTTGTGATTGTGCGGCGTAACTCGTGGTCACTCGTCGGCAAAAGACGGTGTTCTCATTCAGCGCCATTGCCCACGGGCATGCGGGTTATTTTTTAAGCTCTGTGCGCGTCTGCCGCGCCGTAGGTGGGCAATGCGTTTTTAACTTGGTCTCGTCGGCGGCGAGTTCACGCTCTGGTAACCGCGAGGGCGTCACCCCTTGTCGCCCTGTGTAATCATGTCCGGGGTGACTTCTTCTTTTACCCCTTGAGAGCGTCTGCGAGCTTTTAAGATCAAAATTTCCCGAGATGAAGAGCCGAACTTTATCTCTTAACGCAAGATCACGGGAATAGTCGTTAAGCAAACCGTATTGATTTAAGAGTGGCCAGAGCATCTTCCACGTCGGAAGCAAAACTTGCTGATCTCTTTCGCCTGCGGACTTTGAGGCTTCCACAAAGAGAGTGCGAAGCCCAAGATAGAGGAGCCAATGATCTTTAGGGTCAATCGGTGGCTCGCCGCTTTTTGGGCTATTTCCATTTTTGCGGTGATCGAGGTCGAGCATGAGCGTTTGGAAGAAACGACTTTCATTCATTTCCTCGCCTGCGGCGGATTCAGCTTTCGGAAGTGTTTTAGCGGCAGTCGACTTCTTCACCGAAGACTGAAACGAACCACAAAAATGTTTTGCGATAGTCCACGCGGGGTTTGCCTCAAGTTGCGCTAAAACTCCGGCGCGATCCGCTTGTTGTTCAAGCATTGTCCAGCGGGTTCGGAGGAGCGTATCCGCATGACGCTCAGATGGATGTTGAGAGGCTTGTTCACGGAAGTAGCTCAACTGTGAAAGGAGTCGGCTTTTGAAGCTCCGTTCTGCCGCAAGCCTCTTGAGATCTTGAAGCAGGCTATCGAAGGCGGCGACTTCGTTAGCTTGAGCCGCAGCTTGGAGGGATGAAACCGAGTTCGACGACGGACTTGCGGGCTTAGCGGGGAGAGTAGGTTTCGAGATCGTTTTTGGTTGCATCGTAAATCCTCTTCTTAGTGCATCCTCTTCCTCGTCAATCCTTCCCGAAGCTATGTGTAGGTTATATGTAAGTCAAGAGGCGCTGGACGTTTGTGCCTAGAACAACTACATCCGTACACATGGAAATGTTCGAGATGAGTCAGGCTGAGTACGATGCGTTCTACGAATACAATCTTGAAACTTACGCACGGACGCGAGCGCCGGAAGTGGGCGTGACACTCGATGTCGCCAGAGATTACGCGCGCAAAGAAATCGCGAGCATGCTTCCTGATGGACGGAAGACGCAAAACCACTGGTTCTTCCATCTGAAAGAAGAAGGCGCCATCTTGGGAACACTTTGGTTTGCCGTTCGCGAAAATTGGAGTCGAGGTCGCATCTTCATCTACGACATCGCGGTTGTTGAAAAGGCGAGAGGCCGCGGATGCGCGCGCTCTATGCTGCATTGGCTCGAGAAGAAGTCACTCGCCCTCGGATATGATGAAGTGGCACTTCATGTATTAGCGTCGAATACGGCCGCGCGGACGCTCTACGAATCCGCGGGCTACCAAATAACGAATCTCTACATGGCGAAGAAACTGAAACACTCTGGCGATTAAAAACCGTCAGTCGTGCCGGTTTTGCCGTACTCTTGTGAGGAAGCAAAGCTCGTCGAAGACTTCTTTGGTGATCCAAACGGAATCACCTGGGATGCCGTTGTAGGAGAGCTCGACCGGCGCATGCTGGATTCACGCTCAACGCCTTGGCTGACGCCTACGGCTTTCGTACCTAGGACGACCCCGGTGAGATCGCCGACAAGAGACTTCATCGTCTCGGCTTGCGAAGAAAGTTCCTCCGCCGCCGCCGCCGACTCCTCGGAAACCGAAGCGTTTTTCTGCGTTGCTTGATCCATTTGGTTCATGGCTTTTGAGATTTCATCAAGACCTCGCGTTTGCTCTTGAGTGGAGCTAGAGATCTCTTGATTCAGATCGGCGACTTTTTTAACTGAAGTCACGATGCTCTTAAGGATTTCGGCATTTGAAGAAGCGACCCGTGAACCGTACTCAGTTTTGACGGTGCTTTCTTTGATGAGCGAGGTGATTTCTTTGGCGGAGTCAGCGCTCCGCTGCGCGAGGGGTCGCACTGCTTCGGCAACGACCGCGAAGCCTTTTCCTTGCTCACCGGCGCGCGCC
>SXGS01294846.1_pt1 | contig 13279 bp, 11 predicted proteins | sample 3174681 | NCBI WGS metagenome assembly SXGS01 (sample SAMN11356861, study PRJNA531348) | freshwater metagenome | isolation source: freshwater sample F1-80 | place: China: Fuxian Lake, Yuxi | collected 2017-12-25
CCGCGTCTTTGGTGGATTGTGCGAGGTGAGTTGTCAGCCGGGGCGAAACGAACTTATCGCATCGACACCGGTGCCGCGGTCGCAAGTCCAGAGGTCTCGGTTGATCGTCGCGCGGAGTCCGTCGTTGTTCGTGTCGGCGAGTCCTCCGTGCTGCAATACAACTCGGCCCACGTTGAACCTCCCGCCGGTGTTGATGCCAAGTACGGCCGGAGCGCGTTCATTCATCCGTTGTGGACGCCGGCCGGCATCGTCGCGACCGATCAGTTTCCTCCCGACCACTTGCATCAGAGCGGTGTTTTCTTAGCTCACACCAAGACTGAGTTCGCCGGTCGCACTCCGAATTTTTGGGATCTGCTCGGCGGAACCGGCCGCGTTCGCTTCAAGTCGGTGAAGAACACAACCAGCGGGCCAATCTTTGGCGAGCTGCTTGCTGAGCACGAGCATGTGGACTTGTCCGCTCCGGAGGGGAAAGTGGCGCTCGTCGAAACTTGGGGCGTTCGCGTCTGGAACGTCGGTGGACGCGACGCCGGCTTCTGGGTCTGCGAACTCACTTCCACCTTGAACTGTGCCACCCCCGACCCGTTGCGGTTGCTGAAGTATCACTACGGCGGAATGGCGATTCGCGGTGCTCGATCTTGGGATGCCGAACACGCACGCTTCGTCACCTCCGAGGGAAAGGATCGAGTCGCCGGCAATCACACACGTCCGCGCTGGTGCGACCTCTTCGGTCCTGTCGGCGACAAGACAGCCGGCATTGCGTTCCTCACGCACCCGGCCAACCTTCGAGCGCCCGAACCGCTCCGCATTCATCCGACCATGCCGTACATGGTCTATTCGCCGTCACACCTCGGCGACTGGGAGATCACCCCCGGCACACCGCATGTCTCTCGATACCAATTCGTCATTCACGATGGGAACCTGCCCGGAGCAACGACCAACCGACTCTGGCTAAACTTCGCCGAACCGCTCGTTCCGTCTGTCGTATCGGGGAGTCCTCAGTGAAATGGAGTCGGTTGATGACGAAACAGTTCCGCAAGCTAAGCGGGCGAAAACACACAACTTCGTGTTTTGAGATTCTCTGCGGTCTGAATTCTCTGCGCTCTTCGCTCCTCTGCGGTGAAACGTGGGTTCATTTTCTACCGCAGAGGAGCGAAGAGCGCAGAGGTTCGACGAGGCAATACACGAATTCATTTTCCCGGCCCCCTAAGGAGCACGACTTGAAAACGTCTCTCGAAAAATTTGACAACGGACCCGGCGGCTGGTTTGGGTGGACCGAGAACGCTCGTGGACCCGAGCCGCTCGAACGCGACAAAGAGGCTGCTATGAATGTTCGTCACGTCATCGCGTTGGCTGCCATGATGCTTTTCCTCTGCGCGTCCGCGAGCGCGAAGGAACCGGAGACGTTTACGTTCGCAAAGGCGGATGACCAGATCGTGCGGCATTCGGAAGGTTCCGCAGTTGAACTCAAGGATGGCCGGCTGATGCTTGTCTGGCAGGAGTTTCGCAAAGGGACCAAAGGAGATTCCGATTTCTATCCCGCCCGGCTCGTCAGCAAGTTGTCCCAGGACGGCGGCCGAACGTGGGGCAATTATCGAGTCCTGGTCGAAATCGCGCCGGGTGATCTCAATGTCTTTTCTCCCAGCCTGCTGCGGTTGCGTGACGGATCGATCCTGCTGGCATTCCTTCGCAAGCACGACTTCGAGAAACCGACCGACCAATACACACCCACGTCGGCAGTCTGCATGATTTCCCGCGATGAAGGTCAAACTTTCGAGCCATTGAGCACAATCTGGTCGCGCAAACGCATGCACTTGTGCAACAACACGCTCAAACAACTCTCGACTGGCCGGATCGTTCTGCCGAGCGATCGTGATAACAGCACGAAAGAGAAACCTGATAATTGGGCCTGCGGCTGTGTCTTCAGCGACGATGGCGGGAAGACCTGGACCGTCAGCGACAACTTCGTCGAATTGCCCAAACGGGGCGGGATGGAGCCGCATGTGGAGGAATTGAACGACGGCCGACTGCTGATGATCATGCGGACGATGCTGGGTGCCATCCACAAGTCCAATTCGAGCGACGGCGGACGAACGTGGTCGAAGGGCGAATCGCTCGGCGTGGAATCACCTCAATCGTGTCCGGACTTACTGAAACATCCCACGACGGGTGATCTGGTTCTGATCTGGAATGCGGCCAAGTACGATCCGAAATGGTTCTCGCACGAAGGGAAACGCACGCCCCTCAGCGTCGCGTTGTCGAACGATCACGGCAAAACGTGGTCAAAGCCGCGACACATCGAGACCGATCCCAGCCGGGCATTTTCCAATCCCGGCGCGCTCTTCACGAGCCAGGGAACGCTGTTCGTCAACTATTGGACGTGCCGGTACGAACCAAGCGGTGCCATGGTGAGTTATCCCATTGACCTCAAGATCGCCATTGTCGACGGAAAATGGCTGTTGGATTGAGACGACCGAGTGCCCCCAATGATCACTCACAACCCAAGAACCAAGAGTCTTTATGAAATCCCGCGTTGCATTCTTGATGTTACTGCCCTGCCTGAGTTGGGTGGCTGTTCTTCACACGATGGCTGACGAACCGGAGACGCCGCCAGCGTTCGAGTGGGCGATCTCGGCGGGAGGGACGTTGCACGACAAAACGCGCGGCATCGCGGTTGATCCGGCCGGGAACATTCTGCTCACGGGCGAGTTCACCGGCACGGCGACGTTTGGCGAGCAGACGCTCACGGCGGTCGGATCAATGGACTTCTTCGTGGCGAAGGTCGATCCCACCGGAAAGTTCGTGTGGGTCCGCAGCGGTGGCGGAGACTTGATTGATCGCGGCTACGCGGTTGCGAGCGATCACCAGGGGAACTGCTATGTGACTGGGCACTTCGAAAGTCCCGCAGCCAAGTTCGATCAGCTCACGATCAAGACCGTCGGTGATTACGACCTCTTCGTCGCCAAGTATGACTCGCAGGGAAAGCTCGCGTGGCTCAAGAGTGGCGGTGGAACCGGCTACGACTACGGGCACGGCATCGCGGCCGACAAGCTCGGAAACGTCTTCGTCACCGGAGCCATCGTGGGCGAAGGGACCATCGGAGCCGAGCCACTCGGACATCCCGGCCCGGCTCACGTTTTCTGTCTCGCGATGAATCCCGACGGCAAAGTGAATTGGACTCGCACGGCGGACGGCCAGGGTTCCAGTTCGGGTCACGGCATCGCGGCAGATCAGCAAGGCAACTGTTATCTCGGCGGTTACGCCAGCGGCAATTCGACGTTCGGCGGGCAACAGCTCACCACGCCGACCGGGCATGACATCCTCGTGGCCAAGTTCGACGCGCGGGGCCAACTCGGCTGGCTGCACGAAGGGCATGGCAGCTCAAACGCGATGATTCATGAGATCACGGCAGACAACGCCGGCAATGTCTGGGCATCGGGCATGTTTCAGGGCGAGCTGAAACTCGTGGATCGCGCTGCTGCGGATCACACCGTCACGAATCAGGGACAGCACGACATGCTGCTAACGAGCTTCGACTCAACGGGCAAGCGGCTCTGGACGAAGACCGCCGGCGGAGCGGGAATCGATTACGGCCTGGGCATCGCCACCGACGGACACGGCAACAGTTTTCTGACAGGCTCATTCACCGGCCACGTCGAATTCGACGGCACGCCACACACCAGCAGCACCCCTGCCTCGGATATCCAAATCGTGAAGTACGACCAATCCGGAACGCCGCGCTGGTTCCAACTTGCGGGAAGCGACAAGACCGATCACGCCTACACGATCGTGTCAGACCACCAAGGCAACCTGTACCTCTCCGGAGCCTGCAGCGGAGCCGCCAAGTTCGGCAGCCACTCAATCCCCAATCGCGGCAGCAACGACGTTTTCCTGGCCAAGCTGCGAGCGAAGTGAACGCGTTGCGACAGATACCAATGGCGAGTGGCTTCGCTTATCACCCTCAAACGACAATCAGCAGTTTCCAGCAGTTCTTTCGTCCGAGTCAGCCGATGACAGTGGAATTTAATAACGCATTCTTAACAGCCGATCGTCTTCAGATCGTGCTGACAACGTGAGTCGAACTAAGCCCAATTCCGGATTGGCAAGCTCAGCCGGTGGCGGCGTAGTCGTGGTGATGATGTATTGGAACGATGCCTGGTCAGGTTCAAAGAGACCTTCCCAACTTCGCACGACCCGGAAGAGTTGATGGAACAGCGGCTCTTCGATGTCGCTGCTTCTTGGGCTGTCGTGAATGACAAATCGGGGGTGATGGCCAAGTCCCGTGACGCTCGAAATCAAACAGGCGAGGTCGAAGGACAGTACTTGTGCCATTGCCGACAAGGCCGCTCCGCCTGGAGCGAGTCTGGCATCGACTTCAGGTTCGAGACCGAACGCCGTCAGTTTGAACTTCCCGTCGGCCATCGCGCCAAAGACGTCTCGCAGGACCATTGAAAAACGGTCGGACATCGAACTCAATCGTCGCTTTTGATCTTCTCGGACAAGCTCCTGCACTTTGTTGGAGTCCTTGATTGCCGAGGCCAAACGCTTCAATTCGCCATCGCAATACAGGACTTTGTTTGACGCTGCCTGTCGGCGGGTGACATCTTCTCGGTAGGTCTCCCAGCGGCCGATTGTGCGTTCGATGGCAGCGGCTTCATGTGCGACTCGTTGCCGTTCGCTCCGAAGTCGCTTGCGAACGTCCGTTCGCGCAGCTCGCAGTTGCTCACGGTCATGGATGAGGCAAACGAGTTGTCTTTTCCGACCCTCAATGTCTTCTCGCAGCAGTTCAAGGATATCTTGCTGTGCAGCGTCAGGCTCCGGAGTCGGACAGTTTGCCAACTTCATCGGACAGTCGGCAAGTCGGCAATTCTCATAGTTCGATGACATCGCATAGGCCGTTGCATCATCGCCTTTCAGGCGAACGTCCAGTTGTTTACTCAAGTATTCGATATCAGTCTCTTGCTGACCCTGTTTGCGGTTTGCTTCTTCGAGTTGCTCACTGACGCCTTCTTCTTCGACTTCGAGCACCCCGATGTTCGAAGCCGCTTGCCGTTCCTCAAGAAGAGCTTGAAGTTGTTTGATTCGCGACTCCACTTCCGCTGACATGCGAGAGGCAAAGAGGCCGTGGCTTGTGTTCTCTTCGTCTTCAAATCCAAGCCTTCGACGCAACTCCGGATCAACGGCGGTGAGTAATTGCGACTGTGTCTTCCGATCTTGATCCATTCGTCGTTGGTCATTGAGCAAGGTTTGATGCCTGGTCCAAAGCGGAAGCTCTTCGACATCAATCAAGTTCATGAGCCAGCGCGAGAGGCGAGACGCCTCATTCCGTTCGATCGTCACACCGGATTCCGAATCGGCGTTGCGCCAATCGTTGAACTGGCGATACCCGCACTGCCAATCTCGCGTCAGAAATGCCAAGACCTTGAGCCATCGACTGAGGTCCAAGGTTGTGTTCGGAAGATCGGGCAATTCTGAACAACAAGCGTCTTGCAATGCCTGAGTGAATTCATCGAATTCGACTCGTGCGGACTGGGGTTCGAAGACTTGCCTTCAATCCGTCGTGCGAATGGCAAATGGCTTGTTCTGTCGATCGGGGTGAAAGGGACGAGCAACGCACCAATCCACTCCAGCAATTCGCCAATGGGCGATCACGCTGACATCGGGGAGACGACCAATGACCTTGGTTCGCTCCGATTTGGTCGCGAAACTTGGTTCGCCGAGCGAATAACGAATCAGCCTTGTGAGCAGTGTCTTGCCAACGCTGTGGCCAACGACGTCAGTATCGGTTTCCAGTCGCGGACTCGCTTGCACGATATTGAGTCCGCGACGGAACTCGATGTCTCGAAGGGAACTGCATCGGCTTGAAACGACGGCACGATGACCAGTCGCCGTATCCAGAAGACCGGTTCAGCACGATCAGCAGCCGGAACAAGGCGATTGTCTTCAAACGGAAACAAGCTCAAGGTGGGCATCCAAGATTTCCTCGGTTTCGACAACTCGTCCTAATTGCCGTTGGTTTTCAAAGACTTGCTTCATCTCGTGCAATCGTCGTTGATCGACTGGCGAAACCAGTTCCCGAAACGGTTCGACCAACGTGAGACGCTGCTGAATGTGGCCATTGTCGATCTGAATTTTTCCGCCCATTTGCAACTCTTGCAGGACGTAATCCAATCCCTCGATCGCAACAGGCACGGAACGGCTCTTCCGAGACCGAGTGCGCCGCGCTAACAAGGCTGCGCGCAGGTCGTCATCAAGCATCAAGATCAATCCACCATCGAGCGCCGCGCGGGTCACCACTTTGCCCCAATCACCAATGAGCAATTGGATGTAGAACCGCAACCGATCTTGGTCCAATTGGCTTGTTTGTTGTTGCGAAGTGGCTCGGTTGGATTTCCGGAAACCAACGCAAGGTGCATCCATTGCAAGAACCCCTGCACCGACCTCGCAACCGTCCTCGAATTTGGCTGCCCACTCATACCATTCACGTGACATTTCAAACTTCATAATTTGCCGCCTTAGCGAGTAGGTTTGTGGACTGAGCTTGGGTCATTTCGAAATACGACAAGCATTGATACTCAGGATCCCTCCAAAACTCTGTCATGCCGCACCGTCGGTAAAAGGACTCAGACTGAGGTAGCGAATGCAGACCAACACGACCATCAAATCCCATTTGGATGGCAAAGTTTGCGGCCACACACATCAATACAGTGCCTACGCCGACATATCGAGGTGAGGTCAAAGTTCGACGATTCCAAGGTGCGACTTGGAGATAATCGACATAGACGATCGACTCTCCGCGAGTCGTGCCAAACCAAGACACCTGATTCAGATCCAAAAAGATGATTCCCTGAGTATCGCCGTCACACTCAATGGCAAATGTTTGGCTACCAATAAGTCCCCGAATCTCATCGACCTTGTCTCGCAGCTTCCAGTGTGAACTTTCTTCATGATGCCCCGCCGGCAACTGAGCCAGCAAGGCTGCCTGTGATTCAGCCCATTTGGTTTCGTGCTCGATGATATGGCGTTCTTCAATGCCATCCCAAAGCTCCGCTTGCCACAATTGGCCTGTGGATGCATCTGTCAGAAAAATGTCAGACATCTTCGCCATCAAAGCACCATCAACTCCGCTTTGTCTTTGGTTGTGTCGTTCTCAAACAGCAGCTTGTCTCCGCGATCAATGCGCGCATCGACCATCTGATACAGCCGAAGTGCTTGCCTCAGAAGAGCCGTCTTGCTGAGCCCTTTTTTCTCGCACAACTCTTCCAGCAGAGTCATCTCCTGGTCGGTCAAGTTGAGCGTCATTGTTCTCTTTTCCATTCAACACCTTCGCAGGGTTATCGTCGCTGGAAGTTGATTTATTTAAATTAAAAATAGCTAATAACAATTTAAAAAGCAAATGCAAATTCGCACATTGCGAATTTGGACTGGGAAAAGCACCAGCACTCGTTCTTACAAACCGGCCTCAACCTACGTTGTTCGGCATGTTCGTCTCCGGGGTGTCGGCGATGAGGTCCAGGTGATTTACGAACCGACCACACGCTATCGGGTTCTACGATGGCGGGCCTGCGAATGCGGAACGCTCAAAAAAGGAGCTGATCGCGTTCGGCGTTCGTCAGCGTTTACGGAGTTGCGTGAACGACTGCTCCAGCGACTCTCGTAGCAAGGCACCGTCGTTGGAGTAGACCACGAAGCGGGAGCCTTGTTTGATGGTCCGTTCCATTTGCTCGCGTTTGCCGAACCAGCTTCCGGCGGCGACGTGGGAGCGGTTGGCGATGTCGATGATGCGTTGGATCATCGCGATCAGGTCCGGGTGGTCGTACTCGTTCGGGATGCCCATGTTCGTCGTCAAGTCGTTGGGGCCGACGAAGACCGCGTTGACGCCGGGGATCGAGCAGATCTGTTCGAGGTTCTCGACCGCCAGGACCGATTCGATCATCGGGACGAAGACCGTGTTCGCGCAACGTTCGTCGATGGCGTACTTGCGAGTCTTCTCGCTGGGCCATTTGCCTTCGGACAGGACTCGCTCCAAAGCTTGTCCTTTCAGCGGCCGATAGATCGCGGCGGCCGCGAGGCGTCGAGCGTGTTCCACGTCCTCGACGTAGGGGACGACAACGCCGTCGAATGAATCGCAGACCTTCGACACATCGTCCGGCTCTCGGCTGTGAGTTCTCGCCAGGCACGCGATTCCCTTGGCGGCGAGTGCGTACCGAACCGGAAGGAACTCGGCCAAGTCGAGCGCATTGTGCTCGGCCGTGACAATCACGAAGTCGAGCGTGTCATCCGGCAGGACATCCACGATCGCGGGATTGACCGTGTATTGGAAGAAGGTGCCGTAGACGGTTTGGCCCCGCTGCATCTTTTCCTTGAGCAACTTACCGAGTTTGGGAGCTGGCATGGCAGAATTCCTGAGGTACGCGAGGAGTGGAGACGGCTATTTGAGTTTCAACGGGACGCGAGCCAGATACACACTCGTCCGACCTTCGTGCGACGAGTAGAAGCTGACGAGCATCTCGTCGCCGACTTCGACCGCTTCGGCGTACGAGCAATCGCCGCCGCTGGGAAGCTTGCAGTACGGTGTCGGTTTGCCGTCGGCATAGGTGTAGATCATCGTGCCGGTGTCGTCGCCTTTGTCGTTCATCGTGCGCGACAACAGATAGGTCGTGCCGCGAAACGTATGCACCGAGTGCCCCGAGAGATGAATCCCGGCCGGGCGACGAGTCCACTCCTGGTACGGGGGCGAAGCTTCCAGAATGAAACCCGGCACACTGTATTTGATCCGCAGGAACGCCGTGATCTTGTCGCCGGGACCGGGGAAGATCGTGGTCTCGCTTTCGTAGTTGCCGCCGCTGACCAGTGATATCTTGTCCCACTTCAATCCGTCGGCCGACGTGATCAGGTGCGACTCGCGAATCTTGTCGGCGTCCTTGCCCTCCGCCTTGCGATGCGCGGACGCCAGAAACCGGTCGCCGTGGATGCACGGCTTCCAGAGTCCGAATCGCGGCTCGTAGACCGGCTGCGGTTTGCTCCAGGTCGCGCCGTCGTCGGTCCACGTCACGAAGGTCGTCAGATCAGGCCCCTGCAACGCCATGTCGTAGAGAAACAGCCGCTTCTCGGTGGCCAGGAACTGTGGGTCTCGGTCGTCGGACAGAGCATTCACGCGATGCGCCTCGCTCCAGGTTTCGCCGTCAGAAGAACGGAGCACGATCAGATCGGCCTCGCCGTAGGCGTGTGAGTCGGCGTTGCGAAACGACAGCCAATACATACCCTTCCAGCGAACCAGAGCCGTAAACGCGTTGTGCCGGCCATCGTCGTACACCTTCCGCACACTCGCAGGTTCGACCAACGGCTCGTCACCGAACACGACCCCCACACCGCTCAGGACAACCGCCAGGAACAAGGACAATGTTCTTCGCATGGGTCTCTCCGTTTTCGTGTTAGATGCGAGCATTGGTCGCCGCCCACTCGTTTGATTTCGTATGATACTCGTCTTGCATTGGTCCATGTCATCTCCAAGGAGTTTTGCGATGCACGATACCGACGAGCGAGCGGTGCTAGAACCGACGCGAGTCTGCCGATTCGTGGCGGCGATGCTGATCGTGGCCGTGTGCGGCTGGGACGAAGGCCTCGCCGCGGAGGGACGGACGCTGGTCGTGGCTCAACTGCATCCGGCGGCCAGCGACGACAATCCCGGAACGGCCGAACAGCCGTTCAAAACGATCTCGCGTGCCGCGCGCGAGGCGCAACCCGGCGACCTCGTCCGCATCGAAGATGGTGTTTATCGCGAGACAGTTCTCGTCGAGCAAAGCGGGTCGAAGGAACGGCCGATCGTGTTTGCCGCGGTACCTGGTGCGAACGTGGTCGTGACGGGCACCGATGTCATCACGGAGTGGCAGCGGGAGCCGGGGGACGCCAACATCTTCAGCACGCCGTGGCCGCATGTGTTCGCCGGCTGGTCGCCGAGCAACGCTCATCCCGACGACGACGACCACAAGTTGATCGGCCGTTGCGAGCAAGTCGTCGCCGACGGGTATCACGTGCAGCAAGTGGCGACGCTGAAGGAAGTCACTCGCGGCACATTCTTCGCCGACCTGCAGGCGCATCGGCTCTACGTGTGGGACCGCATGAACCGCGACCCGGTCCAGTGGCGGCATCATGTGCAAGCAGCGGCTCGGCAAGTCGTGTGGGAATCTCGGGGCGAGCATATTCACGTCCGCGGAATTCGGTTTCGTTACGCGGCCAACCAGGCACAGCATGGGGCGGTGCTGCTGAAAGGGAATCACGGGCTGTTGGAAGACTGCGTCGTCGAGCAGATGAACTCGGCGGGGGCTGCGTTTTTCGGTACTGGCTGCGTGGCTCGACGATGCGTGTTCCGCGACAACGGGCAACTCGGCTTCACTGCCACCGCAGCCGATCTGCTGATCACCGAGTGCCTTTGTGAAAACAACAACGTCAAGAATTTCTCGAGGGATTGGGAGGCGGGGGGGAACAAGCTGGTGCTCTGCAAGAACGCGGTGATCGAGCGCAGTACCTTTCGCGACAATCACGGCAATGGCATCTGGTTCGACATCGGCAACGAGGATTGCACGGTTCGCAACTGCCTGATCGCCGACAACGACGACGCCGGGATTTTTTACGAAATCTCCTACCGGCTGCACGCTCACGACAACGTCATCGTCCGCAACGGCTTCGCGCCGCGACACCGAGCCTGGGGCGCGAACGGTGGAATCTCGCTTTCGAGTTCCGCTGGGTGTCAGATCGAACGCAACCTGCTCGTCGGCAACAAAGAGGGTTTGCAATTCCGCGATCAAGTCCGAGTGACGAATCGAATCGGTCGCGGCGGCGAGAGTTTTGCCATTTGGAATCGCGATCATCGCGTACACCACAACCTGCTCGCCTGGAATCGCGACATCCAAACCGGCGGTTGGTTTGACCTCGCGGAACAATCCCATTGGCGGCTGGCTGACGTTCCTTCGGCGAAACCGCCCGCCGCTGCCGAGCAAGACGAGCTAAAACAGCGACCGGCTGGACTCACCTTGTCCGATCTGCGATTTGATTTGCACGACAACGTCTACGCTGCCAAGTCCGGACAAGTGCTGTTCCAATGGGGCTGTCATTGGCACCGGCACGAAAAGCTTTCCGTGGAAGAAGTCCAGCAGAAGCTGGGCCTGGAATCGGGCAGCCGTAGCGTGTCGCCGGACTTCGCCAACTGGACGACGCTCGATTTGCGTCTGCCTGCCAGCAGCCCGATCGTGACCGCGAAGTGTTATCCCCAGGGCCAGGTTCCGGGCGTGATTCTGGAAACCACGCCGTGATGTGGCCTGCCCTCAACGACAGTCTTTGGAGATTTCAGATGAATCGCTTTTTGCTCTTCGTCCCGCTGTTGCTCGTGAACGCGGTTTCCCTGGCCGACGAGCCCGTGAAGATCGGCTCGCGGCGCGAGTTGTTTGTGGACGACACGCTCGTCGAACGACTGGCAGGCCGGGCCGAGTTGCGGCTGCATCCACCGACGCCGCGTGAGGTCGCGCTGGAGACGAACGAACCGTGGGAAGGGAACTCAACCAACTACGTCACCGTGTTTCAGGACGGCGACAAGTACCGCATGTACTACCGTGGCAGTCACTTTTCCTATCTCGGCGGCAAGGACCGGCCGAACACGCGCGATGTCTACTGCTATGCCGAAAGCTCGGACGGCGTGCGTTGGACGAAACCGGAGTTGGGGCTGTTCGAATGGAATGGCTCGAAGAAGAACAACATCGTGTGGGACGGCGTCGGGGCGCACGCGTTCGTGCCGTTCCGCGACACGAACCCGAAATGCGCGGCCGAGGCGAAGTACAAGGCGCTTGGCGTCGGCGGCAAAAAGCATGGGCTGTATGCCTTCCAGTCGGCCGACGCGATTCATTGGACGCTCATGCACCCCGAGCCGGTCATCACCAAGGGGGCGTTCGATTCACAGAATGTCGCGTTCTGGGATGCCGAAAGGAAGGAGTACCGAGAATACCATCGCGACTTCCGCGAAGGTCGAGACATCCGCACCGGCACTTCGCAGGACTTCCTGAAATGGACTGAGCCGGAATTCCTGCGCTACTCGGCCAATGTCGATCCGGGGCGGCGCGAGGGCAAGCCGGGAGACGTGAAGGACCCGGTCGGCGAGAAGTACCCGTTCGGCCGAGTCAGCGAGCTGTACACGAATCAAATAGCGCCGTATTACCGCGCGCCGCATCTGCTGCTGGGCTTTCCCACACGGTACATCGATCGCGGCTGGACCGAATCGGTCAAGTCGCTGCCGCGTTACGATTATCGTCAAGCGCGGGCGAAGGACTCACGCCGCGAGGGAACCGCCGTGACCGACGGCATGTTCATGACCAGCCGCGACCGCCAGCAGTTCTCGGTCTGGCCGGAGTCCTTCTTGCGCCCGGGACTGCGCACGCGCGACAGTTGGTTCTACGGCGACGCCTATCAGAACTGGGGGCTGGTCGAAACGAAATCCGCGATCGGCGACGCGCCTCCGGAACTGTCGCTGTACGCCACCGAACGCACGATGCAAGAGACCGGCGGCGTGCTGCGACGCTACACGCTGCGCATCGACGGCTTCGTCTCGCTGCATGCCCCGCTGATCGGCGGCGACCTGATCACCAGGCCGCTCACGTTCACCGGCAATCAACTGACGCTGAACGCCTCGACCTCGGCCGCCGGTTCGGTGCGCGTGGAGATTCAAGACGCCGACGGCCAACCGCTGCCCGGCTTCGCGTTGGCCGCTTGCCAGGAAGTGTATGGAGACGATCTGGATCGTACCGTGATTTGGGCCGGGAATCCCGATCTCGGAGCGTTCTCCGGTAAGCCGGTGCGGCTACGCTTCGAGGTCAAGGATGCAGACCTGTATTCGTTCCGCTTTCGAGACGGTTCGCGTTAGACAACATTCCGGACGAGGCTGGACAAGTTTACGTTCGAGGTGTTTCATCCGCCTGAGAATCAGCCGCCAAGCGAACGCTCCAGCTTTGGCCAGGTGTGATGCTCCGGGGCCAGCAGGCGTGTCGGGGCAAAGTACTCCGGCGGATAGTCGTCCGGCTCGTCAATCAGTTCCAGGATTCGATTGACAAGACACCGAGCGGCGTTGAACGAGACGCCTGTGCCCGATCCGGCCATGCCGGCGATGATGTGCTGACGGTGGCCGTCCATCACTCCGACGATCGGGTATTCGTCGGGGGTGTAGCTGACCGTGCCGCTCCATTCGTGAGTGATGTGGTAGCGGCTGTCGCCGAAGTAACGCCGCATCTCGCCCAGC
>SXGS01167048.1_pt1 | contig 13277 bp, 12 predicted proteins | sample 3174681 | NCBI WGS metagenome assembly SXGS01 (sample SAMN11356861, study PRJNA531348) | freshwater metagenome | isolation source: freshwater sample F1-80 | place: China: Fuxian Lake, Yuxi | collected 2017-12-25
CTTCTCTAGAGAGTCTTTATAAATACCACAACCTACCTGTGCAGGAAGATGAAGCTTGTTGTGGGTTTTACGTGTTTAATGTTCATAACCATGCAGCTCAACTAAAAGCGTCCTTCGGAAAATATGACAGGACTGTTCAGTCAATAACCGCCGGCGGAAGCCAGACACATTTTAACTATGAAATTCTGAGTAATTTTCAGGTATCCTGGTATGACTACAAGTTTCAGGCAATTTGGCTGTTTGAAATGGCGTGGAAGTATCCTTTTTTGTATAGTTATGGCAAAGCGGATAAAACCTTGATCAAAGAATGTATTGAAGCCTCGCTCTTCACTAACTATTTTCTCCACTTCGCAGGGCTATGGCATGAAAGCAAGATGTGGAACATGGAAGGAATCTTGGAGGACCCGGAAACGCAGCGCCGATTTGAAGACTTCAACGCATACCTGAAAGATCCTGTAACCGGAATACCTGTAGGAATGGTGAGACCCGAATAATGGTAACCGGACGAATATTTACCCACACCCCAAGCAGCTGAGACTGCTTTTTCCAAATCCTTTGAAAATTGCTGTAATAGGAGCAGGGTTGTTTGGCTCAACAGTAGCTATCGCACTAGCTAAAGCCGGCTATAGGGTCGAACTTTTTGATAGCAACGGCGAGATACTGGCCTCTGCGTCCGGTATCAACCAGTATCGTCTTCACCGTGGCTACCATTATCCGCGCAGTATGCCTACCGCCCTATCTTCTAGGCTTGCCGAGCCTTACTTCATCAGTGAATACGGGGAAGCGTTGCTAGAAAATACCGACCACTATTATTGTATTGCAAACGAAGGAAGTTTCGTATCTGGAAAACTGTACCTTGATTTCTGCGATGAGGCTGGATTGGAGTATGAACAGATGGAACTTCCCAGCATTAATAAGAATTCGGTACAGCTAGTAATCAAAGTACGGGAAAGCATAATAGACCCGCATCGTTTGCGGAAAATAATTTATCAGAAAATCGAATCAAGCGGAATACACCTGCGACTCGGCGCTACCTTTTCAAGTCATATGGTAACAGATTTTAATTATGTGATCAATTGTACTTACGCAAACCTTAATGGCATTTTCTGTGACGCACACGATTACAAAGAAATTTACCAGTTTGAGTTATGCGAAAAACCAGTACTGCGTCTGCCCACTGAATTCGCAAATCAGAGTATCGTGATTATGGATGGTCCGTTCATGTGCATCGATCCGTACGCGGAAACTGGTTGCCATGTGATGGGTAATGTTGTACACGCCATACATGCTTCCAATACAGGTCATCACCCGATTATCCCCGACCAGTTTAAGTCCTTGCTTAATAATGGCGTAGTCAAAGATTCCCCAGTCACCAATATCAAACAGTTCATAGAAAGCGCTGCATATTTTATGCCCGGCATTTCCAAAGCAGAACATATTGGGTCTATGTTTACGATTCGCACGGTTTTACCGAACGTAGAATCAACCGATGAAAGACCAACGCTGGTATCACGCGTAAATGAAAAAATCATTAATGTACTGTCGGGTAAACTAGGTAACAGCGTCGAGGTTTCCCTGGAAGTTTTGGGGGTTATCCGGGGGCGTTAATAGACTCGATAGTTTTGAAAACCGCCAGCGCGAAGTGACCGTTTGCGAGAGGAGTAGATCCCTCATAAATGCTTCGTAGAAAATCATTGGCTTCTGCCACTACCGGATTTTCCTGTTCCACTTGTACGGGCATTCGTGAAGAAGCAGTTATCTCAAATAGCTCATTATTGCTCCAGATAAAACTTCTAGATGCCCCAACAAAAGTCACGGACTTCTGTGGTGTGGGGCTGACACGGTTGATGTGACAGTAAATCGTGGCGTGGCCGGATTCAAAGGTCACATCAATAATATCTGCTTTTGAAACCACGCCTTGTTGCGCGTAATGCCTAGCAAACGGAGCATGAAAGCCCAGCGCACAAAAGAGGGAAATTTCGTGGGAAAGCAGGTGCGGAACGATCGGTTCATCAAATGTGCCCCATTTGTTCCATTCAAAACAGATACCGATAAGAGATTCTTTACGGAAAATAGTCCGGATCTTTTTAAACACAGGATGATGAACAAATTTATAGCCAACCGCCAATACTCGCCTCTTATTAACGGCCACTTCGCAGAGCCGTTCCAACTCGACGCTGTTGATGCCTCCCGGTTTTTCGAGGAACACATGTTTACCAGCATTCAGGCAGGCCGAAGCAATTCCGAAATGGGTACTGGCAGGCGTAGCCACCACCACCGCTTCAATCGTTTTATCATCGAGTATCTGCTGCAACGAGACGGTTGGTTTTATCGCAGGGTAGATTTTTTCGAGGAAATGCCTTGTTGCTTCTGCGCCTGCATATAAACAATAGCGAATATCAGCCTGCCGGGAAAATACATCGATCAAAGCAGTGCCCCAACGTCCCGCACCAGCAATGGCTACTTTTAATTTTTTATCCATCTTAGGAGTATTGTATATGCAGAGTTAAATGAAATATGTAACAGGGTTTTATTTATGGAAATAGCTCTTCAAGCTCTCGGCTAATAATTCGTACATCATACATGGTAAAACTCAGTTTCCCAGTTCTGAAGACGCAAAAACAATTAGGGGGGTTCATGCGGTCATGAACAGTGTATTAAGAAGCTAACTGAAGCGGGTGGCGGGGATCGCGATGCGCGAAGTGCGGCGCGCGACAGCGGGAGCGAGCACAAGCACGGCGGCGGCAGGCCGCAGCGGCGGGGTGTTATTTGTGCACCGCTTTGGCGCGACGCTGACCGCCCACGTGCATTTGCATTTGTGCATGCTGGACGGGGTGGTGGCGCAGGGGCGACAGGGGCTGGTGTTTCGCGGGGCGCGGGTGGATGAAGCATGTGTGGAGCGGGTGCAGGCGGCAGTGCGGCAGCGGGTGCCGATGCGTGTCTAACGCTGGCCGGCGCAGCCTGCATATCCGGGAATGACCCCGCCGCGATGGACCGGTTGCCCGACACCAGCGGTCTGCGAAACGAAATTGTAATGCGCCGCGCGCACCGCAATCCCTATGACCACGCGCTCCGCGTCCCAGGCGCCCGTCTCATCGACTTCGGCTATCTCGGCCCATCGGCCGGCGTGGGCGCTTATGAATGGCAGATGCATGCGGCGTTCAGTGAGCGCACGGCTGCGAGTTTCTACGCCGAATCCCCCATGGGGTCGGTGATCGACTTCAAGACCCTTGCCGAAATCTCTCATGCCCACGACGTCCCCGTGATCGTCGATGTGGCACCGACGCCGTTGCCGCCAGAGAACATTCGGCGCTAGATTGATCTCGGTGCTGACCTGATCGCGTGCTCCGGCGTTAAGTTTATTGGCGGCCCCGCCGCCTCAGGCTTTCTGGCCGGACGGCGCGGCCTGGTTCAGGCAGCCACGATGCAGCAGCAGGTTGCCTACATTCATCCGGCCCTTTACCGGCGCCCGCTCGAGCACGCGAAGGAGGGTCCGCACGAACCGCCGCATCAAGGCATAGGCCGTATTCTCAAGGTTGGACGCGAGGAACTAGCGGGCCTCATCGTCGCGCTGCAGCTTTGCGCCGAGCGTACCTCTCGGAATGTCGTACAAAAGTGATCATTGACTACTAAGTAGTGGCCGGATGGAGGTTAGCACAAATCAGCGCTTGACGAGTGCGGGGCTAGCGCTTACCATTTTCTGGTGCTTGTCGGCTTGAATTTCCTATCCACCATACACCAGGTGTGGTCGCTTTTTTGCCCTACATTTGAGCATCACGACACCTCTAAAGGAAAACAATTGTGAATAACTATCAACCACTTGTTGAAGTCCGTGAAACACTCAAAGTGAAATGGTATCGGACTAAAATTGACCGTAATATCATGAAGGAGTTGTCGAAGCGCAGCGATGCACAAGGGTGGTTTCAAGCCGGCGGACATTTTGGCTTATTTATTCTGACAGGAGTCTTGTCGTTCTACTTTTGGTCACAGCAAATCTGGCTGGCCATGCCCATCGCACTCTTTTGTCATGGTACGGTTGCCAGCTTTTTTGTTGGCGTGGCCCCGCACGAACTGGGGCATGGCAGTGTCTTTGAAAACAAGTGGCTCAATAAGATATTCCTATATTTGTTCAGCCTCTTGTCATGGTGGGATCCCTTTGATTATGCCAGCAGCCATACCTATCACCATCGTTATACACTGCATCCAGAGGGTGACCGTGAAAACTTGCTGCCTCTTACACCGAGCCTGCGTTCTTCCTTCGTATTTCAGCTATTGACCATCAATCTGTTAACACAACGTGGGCGCACAGTGGGTAAAGGCGGGCTGCTTTCAACCAGTTACCTGACAGCTCTTGGCGCAATGGGTCGGGTAGGTGATCTGGATGTTCCCGGCAACGAATGGATTCAAGCACTTCATGAAGATCAACCGGAAGAATACCGCAAGTCAATCTGGTGGTCGCGGCTGCTGCTTCTGTTTCATGGTGGGGTAACGGTGGTTTCCCTGCTGACAGGCTACTGGATCTTCATCCTGCTGATTCCTGTTGCACCGTTTACTGCCAATTTACTCTCTTATCTTGTGGGTTTACCACAGCATTGCGGACTTCGGGAAAATACGCCGGACTTCCGCAAGAGTGTTCGCTCAATGAATTTGAACCCTTTGTTTGAGTTCCTGTACTGGCGCATGAACTGGCATCTGGAACATCATATGTATGTCGGTATACCCTGCTACAACCTCAAAGCACTCTATAGAGAAATTGCCTGGGATATGCCGGAGCCACGAACACTGGTTGGTGCATGGAAAGAAATGCGTGAGGTATGGCAGAAACAAAAAGAAGATCCTGACTATGCTTTAGATACGCCCCTGCCGTCCTCAGCAACGCCTGAGTATAGGGGCGACACAGCACCAACATCAACCGGGGAAGAACATGATGAGGCAATGTCGCTAGGGGATATAGTGCCAGAAGGGTTAAACTAGCAGCAGTATTGATCTTTAGCCTTTCCAGTGAATGACTATTATGCCGATCACATTTAACAGCCGTGGATTAAACTTGGGGAATTTATCGACACTCTCCAATGCCGAAACTCGCTCGATCAGTGCGAAAAATTTCACGGGCGCTGTAGGAATGGCACACGCGTCGCAGCTTGGGCAGGCGTGGTCCAGCCGCCTGCAGAGCGCGCTAAATGTATAGAGCCCTCAATGCTGGCCTGTAGAAGTTGCGTCATATCCGCTTGTTGCGCTTAGCGTAACCTTCCGAACATCCAACAAAAGTGATCATTGATTATTATGTAGTGGCAGGGTGCAGATTAGCGCAAATTGGTACTTGACAAACTAAATGCCAGCGCTTACGATGCAAAAGTAGCTGAAGCTTGATTTGCCTATCTGTTCAACTCCATCTCCTTCCCATGAAATCCCAGTCCATCGCCAAACCCTCGACCCACGTCAACGTGCCCGCAGAGCTTTCCTTCACTGCTCGCAGCACCTTTGTCGACCCATTCAAGCAAGTGACGCTTGACGCAATCTTCACCGATCCGGCGGGCAACGTGCGCCGCGTGCCCGCATTCTGGGCCGGCGGACAAACCTGGAAAGTGCGCTACGCTTCGCCCCTCGTCGGCAAGCACACCTTTCGGACCGACTGCTCGGCCACCGCTGATGCCGGCCTGCACGGGCGCACCGGGCGGGTCGCGGTCACTCCCTACCGCGGGAAAAACCCGCTCTACGCACGCGGCCCGGTGCAGGTCGCCGCGAACATGCGCCACTTCGAGCACGCGGACGGCACGCCGTTTTTCTGGCTTGGTGACACGTGGTGGATGGGCCTGTGCCACCGGCTGAAGTGGCCGCAGGGCTTCAAGCAGCTCACCGCTGACCGCGTGAAGAAGGGTTACAACGTCGTTCAGATCATCGCGGGTCTTTATCCCGACATGCATGCTTTCGACCCACGTGGCGCCAATGAGGCTGGCTTTCCGTGGGAGGAAGGCTACGCGCACATTCGTCCGGAGTATTTCGACAAGGCCGATGAGCGGCTCGCCCATCTCGTCGCGCAGGGCATCACGCCGTGCATTGTCGGCGCATGGGGTTATTTCTCCGCGTGGATGACCGAGGACCAGTTGAAAGCCCATTGGCGCTATCTCATCGCGCGCTACGGGGCATGGCCGGTCATCTGGTGCACGGCTGGCGAGGCTAATCTGCCATGGTATCTCGTGCCCAATTTCCCCTTTGACGACCGCGCGATGGTGAGCACATGGACGCGCGTCATGCGTTATGTGCGGGCGACGGATCCTTTTCACCGGCTGGTCACGATTCATCCGACGGCGATCAAGCGCTTCACGGCGCGCAATGCGACCGACGACGAGACGCTACTCGACTTCGACATGCTCCAGGTAGGCCACGCGCAGAACGAGGCGGTTGGTCTCGCCGTCAGCGCCGTGCGCGAAACCTACGCTGCCACGCCCCGCATGCCCGTGATCAATGGCGAGCCCTGCTACGAGATGCTCATGGGCACGATCACCTCGCCGTGGCCGCGCCGGGCATTCTGGTCTTGCGTGCTCAACGGCGCGATGGGGCATACCTACGGCGGCAATGGCATCTGGCAGTTCAACCAGCCCGGCATTCCGCACGGGGCGTCGCCGCACGGCGGCAACTATGGCAACACACCGTGGCAGGTCGCGATGCGTTACCCCGGCTCGGCCGAGTGTGCGCACGGCAAGAGGCTGCTCGCCCGCCTGCCGTGGGAAAAATTCGAACCGCACCCTGAGTGGGCCGACTACGCGGGCGACGTCTGGCTCAAGCTCGACGGGGCGCAGTGGATTTGGGCCAACCGCGAAATACCCGAGACGGACGCGCCGGCGCGCCGCAGCTATTTCCGCCATTCCTTCGACATTCCCGCTGGCAAGAAGATCCACAGCGCGCGCCTGCGTTTTGCCGGCACGGTGCATTGCGAGGCTCAGCTGAATGGCGCGACCGCCGGCGTCGGCTTTGAATGGCGCACCGGCCCGCAGTTCAACGACCGTGCACATCTGCTCACGCCGGGCCGCAACGTCCTCACCCTCTGGTGCGAGCATCGCCCGCCCGCTGGGGACACGCCCGGCCTGCTTGCCTGCCTCGAAATCCGCTACGCCGGCGGCCGCGTTCAGCGCATCGTGACGGACGGCACGTGGAAAGCATGGACCAGCAAACTCAGCGGCTGGGATGCACCCACGTACGGCGATACCGCGTGGCCTGCCGCCGTCGTCGTGGGCAAACTTGGCGACCAGCAGTGGGGGCCAATCAGCTCGCCCGAGATGAGCCTGCACGGCCCGCAGACCGCCGGCATTCCCGGGAAGCTACGCGTCACTTATGTGCCACACGCCGAGCCTGTCGTCGTGCGCGATCTCGGGGCAAAAACCGAATGGAGTGTCACGCGTTTTGATCCTGAGACCGGCAAGGAGAAGGAACTCGGCCGCATCACCACCGCAACGGATGGCACGTGGTCGTGTCCACCGCCCGCAGGCATCGACCACGACTGGATCCTGCTCCTCGAAGCGTAGGAGCTTTGAATGGTGTTTGACTCTTAGTCGATGGTTGGGTGGGGCAGCGCAAAGAAAAACTTGACAGGCACTGGGTCAAGCTGTAGAATCAATTTGCGGTTTGGTTAACAAACTGCTTGGAGAAAGCCGTTATATGAAAAGCAATATTAGTTCCTTAGAAGCGCAGGTTGCTGAATTTTCTGAAAAAGGGTTTGTTGTTTCACGCGGTTTGTTCAGTTCCGTTGAATGTGATCGGTACTCGAAATACTTCACCTCGATGGTTGAGCGTGGTGGCGATGGATGGGCGGAGGGCGTGGTCGATTCAGAGCATGCTGATCCACTACGTCGGTATCCTCGGTTGCTTCAACCGCACCGTGGAGACGACGTAGCCATGGAGTTTATGATTGAGCCCAGAATCAATGCTACGCTTACGGCTCTATGCGGTGGCGAGCCCTACGCTGTCCAGACGATGGTCTACTTTAAGCCAGCCGGGGCACGAGGTCAGCCCCTACACCAAGACAACATGTACTTGAAGACCCAGCCTGGGACATGCATTGCGGCGTGGTTGGCACTTGATGATTGCACGGAAGAAAGCGGATGCATGACGGTCGTACCAGGTTCGCAAAATCTTCCTGTGATGTGCCAAAAGGAGACCCTGGGCTTAGATGAGATTTGCTGGGGAACAACCGAGACCCCGATACCTCCCGGGCATAAACCTGAATTAGTTCTAATGAAACGAGGCGATGTGCTCTTCTTTGGCGGCGGACTCATTCATGGCTCCTACCAAAATCGCACAAAGGACCAATTTCGGCGAACTCTTATCGGGCATTACATCATGGCAGAATCAACTCAGGTATCCAAGTATTACTTTCCGGTGTTCCGAATGGATGGCAGCAGGCTTGACGGTGGCATCGAGGTTGCGGCCCAAGACGGTGGGCGGTGTGGTGTTTATATCGAAAAGGATGGTCAGACTGAAATCATTATGGCCGGATCCTACCAAGAAGCTATTGCAGCGCACTAAATATCGGTAAAGAAGATTTGCGGTTTAGTACTGCCCTCCCCAATTCTGAGGTTGAGCCTAGCAGAGGAATTAGGCTGTCAAGATGCCGAGCCGAAGTGTTCGTTGCCAGTTTGCAAGGCTAGCATTTCATCGCTGGCGCCGATCGATGTGAGCGACTAAAAGTTTGTGGCCCCAAGCGACATGGGAAGCGTATGCGATCCGACGCGGAAGGCACCTGAGACGCAGTCGTAAACACTTTGGTTCGTACCGTGCTCTGCTTCATGTTTTGTCTGCCAAACCCTTACAGTGCCGCCCTAATGTAATTTCATGCACCCCAAAAAGTTCCGTCTCCCAAGTCAAAGGTGGTGGCGGCGGCAGCTAGAACCAGCTATCTGTCAGCTAACTACCGATCGCACTGGCCTAGCAGTGAGTGCCTCCCCGGCTGAAGCTACCGCGGTTGGCAACTTCGTTGCACAGACTGCAGCGTCTGGAATTAGCGAAGCCAGTTCAACTGCACAACGCGTATTTGTTGCCGGTAACGTTGCGGTTGAAACCTACTAGCCAGCTCTTCCCTGACTTCAAAATAGAAATGGGAACTAATTGCGCTCAAATGGTTGTCACCAGAGTCAGCGAATACTTAGATAAGAGCGAGAGTAGGGTGAATGTTTTGAAGGTTGAAGGCAGCACAGATTTCCTATCTGTCACAACCGTTTGTGAATGAAGCAGCATGTCAGCCGGATGCTCTGGATCGCGTGCAAGGGGGCGTTCTTGGCGTTCCCCGGCCGGCGCGGGCTCGTCAGCTAATAAATGGGCTCAATTTGTTCTTGAAGGCATCGATAGCGACTATTCCGGGTACGCTCTTTGCTCGACCGTGCACGGCAGAGCGCGAGTGAAGAGCCGCACTGAGGCAAAGGGCTTGACCGGCCAGTCCATCGGCGCGGTGGTCAAGCTAGAAAAAGGTCAATCGCGACCTGATGCGGGCGTGAGTGTGCGAGCGGCGCGTCGAGCCTTGCGGGTTTGGTGTCGAAGAGGGCGCAAGTCTACAAGCTCATTTATGTCGTGCCATGGCACAAACAACACGGTGCCCATTCTGCAGACGTCACGCCCAAAGGGGTTGCGATGGTCGTCGAGAACGAGGTCGACCCATACAAGGACTGGAGGCTCGGCCGGGGATGAGGCAGGCACCCGGGGCCGTGTGTCGAATTATCCTCGATTATGAATGCACTGTCCGTAGTTGCGATCGCATCGTTCGCCATCGATGTCAGAACCATTGCCGTTCCCGAGCCTGGTCCCCATGATGTCGCGATTCGCGTAACGACGTCGTGGATCAGCAACGGCACCGAGAGCAGCTTTATCCGCGGTGAGCGTATCGCCGGCGATACGCCGCGTGGGCTGGATGATCCGTCGCCGTTCCCACACGTCCCCGGCTACCAGAAGGTGGGCGTTGTCGAGCGGGTTGGCACGGCGGTGACGGAGTTTTCGGTGGGTGATTCCGTCTTTGCGACCGTCTCAAAAGTGGAGGGCATGTTCTACGATTTCGGGGGGCACGTCTCGCCGGCGGTGACGCACAAATCGCAGGTATGGAAGCTGCCCGAGGGCCTCGATCCGGCAGCCGCGAGCGGGCTGGTGCTTACTCAGGTCGGGGTGAACTGCGGCATCCGTCCGGCGCTGGAGTTGGGCGATGCCGCAATAGTAATGGGCGATGGGCTGGTGGGACAGTGGGCAGCGCAGACGCTGCGGCGGCGCGGGGCGCGGGTATTGCTGGTCGGTCGTCGCACCGAGCGCCTCGCCCTCTGGGAGGGCGACTCGGTCGATGCCCGGACCGCCGATATCGTTGCGACGGCCCGGGAGTTCGCGCCCGGCGGCGCGCAGGTTTTAGTTGACACGGTCGGCTCACTGGACACGATCTACGCCCTCCTACCCACGCTGCGCCACGGCGCACATCTCGTCTCAGCCGGCTTTTACGGCGAGGCGGGGAAGATCGACCTGCAGCGTCTGCGCGCCGGCGAACTGACCGTCCATACGCCCGCCGGCTGGTCCCGGCCGCGTCTCGATACGACACTGGCATGGTTGGCTAACGGCTCGCTGACGACCTTGCCCCTGGTGACGCACCGCCTGCCCGTCGCGCAGGCTGCCGAGGCCTACAGCTGGATTCTGGAGAAGCGGCCGGGCGTGCTTGGCGTGCTTCTGGAGTGGCCTGCGTGAGAAAGAATTGACGATGAGAACGCTGCAAGTGCTCGCCCCAAGATCGGAGTTCACGATACACGAGTTGCCCGTGCCTGTGCCTGCGCCCGACGAAGTGCTGGTGCGGATCGAGGGGGTTGCGACGTGTCCACAGTGGGATCTGCACCTGCGCCACAACGAGCCGATGTTCATCGGCCACCGCTTCGTCTACCCGTACGGGCACGGCCAGCCCGGTCACGAAGCCGCCGGAACCGTCGAGGCGGTCGGCGAAGCGGTCACAACGCTGTCGTTGGGCGACCGGGTGGCGGCTTGGCGCGACCCCGGCCCACACGTCCCCGGCTGCTACGCAGAGTATGTCTGCCGCCCCGCTGAGCACCTGATTCGCGTGCCCGCGCACCTGCCCATCGACGATGTCGCGTCCGTCGAACTCGCGATGTGCGTCGCGGCATCGGTCCTGCGCCTAAGAAATATGCGTCTGCTCGGGGCGCGACGGGCCGGGGTTTCCGGGCTGGGTCCGGCCGGACTGATTGCTGCCCAGCTTCTGCGCGCTGAAGGGGCCGGCGAGATCGTCGGCTTCGACACCGTGCCTGCCCGCCGCGACTTTGCCCTACACAGGGGCCTCGTCGATGCCGCGCACGACCCGCGCGACTGTCCACTGCCGGTACGACCGCACGCTGCGCCGGCTCTTGATATCGCGATCGACTGCGTCGGCGCGGCGGCCTCGGTCCACTTCCTCCTAGACCGCACTGCCGAGATCGTCGCCCTTTTTGGGGTGCAGCGCGAGGCGTACGCGTTCGAGGTGCACCACTACCCGCTGATCCTGTGTGGCTACCCCGGCCACTCGCGCGCGGCTGCCGAGTACGCGGTCGGGAAGATCGCCTCCGGAGTGCTTCGGCTTGGCCTGCTCATCACGCATCGCCTTCCGCTCTCACGCTACGCCGACGGCATCGCGCTGCTGGAGCGTCAGGAAGCCCTCAAAATCCTATTCGATCCCCGCGCCTGAAACGGAACTCTCACCCGTAGTGCGGTTGCTGGCGGATTGCACTGAATGGTAAGGGATGCCAGTGCCGTCTTCAATAAGGAGTGCATTTTGCTATGGTGACACGTCCTTCGTATTGCAGTCTCGGAGCGCGCCGAGCGATTGAAGCATGAAACGGTCACTTTAGATGACCTTCGCGCCCGACCCGATTTGGTTAACATTGTGTCACGGTTACCTAGGGTTGCTGCCTCCTTCGAAGCTGAAGTGGCGTCGAATGACAGCCACGCATTGAGGTGGCGGGGGTGGCATTAACTGATCATCAACCGCTTCCCGGGGACGAATGCGTTTCGCGCCTGGCTCGGTGCGAACGAAGTCACTCGCATGGGGTGGGTCCATCAGGCCGTGCGGACCCTTCGATCGGGGCATGGCTTTTCAGATCTGCCAACCTCCGGGCCGGTGACGTCTTCGACCGCCGGCGGTTACGCCTGTTGGTGGTGCGATACTCGCACAGCAGAAGCGGGGAGCGATTGGCGAGAATTCCACCGCGCATACTTGGTCAGGCTTCGCGGCCTACTTGCTTCCGCCCTAGATCTTCACCATTGCAATCTTATTGAGGCATCGCTCGCTGCGTGTGAGGTGCGTCTGGATGCGATGACCACGGTTTGGGGACTTCGCACTGGCCATGGCGACTTCCATTTCCACAACGTCATCGTCAATGGCACGACAGTTACAGGTGTGATTGACTGGGAATGGGGTGGCTCCACTGAACCGGATGCGGACCCTGCACACCTTCTCCGATGGTCACTCTCTCCCGCGCATCCGGCCGATGATGACCTTGAGGACTATGGCACGGCGGCAGACTTTGCTGGTGTTCCGTCGGCTATTTGGAGGGCATACCCGGAAGTGGCCGCAATGAAATGCCTTGTTGCGCGACTTTTCGTCTACCTTGTGGAACATGACCTGCATCAACTCACCCAGTACCCCGGCTCGCAACAGGCTATTTTCAGGCTCAATGCATGGTTGGCCGGGGCCCACCTCACGCTGCTCCCGGGGAACTGGTGGAACAGGGGGAACAATAGTGTCGGCCAAGTCACAATCCCGAAGGAAGTAACCGGGCCGACAACTGTGCAAAGGCAGACCGTCGTTCTTACTGGACTGCCATGATCTTGTATAGCATCAGTGGGAACGTGGAGTGCTGGTACGCCCCGTTCACGTAACTAAGCGCAAGCGAGTTTCTGGATCGGATTGCGTTATTGGTACCGCCACCGCGCAAGCATCGGCACCGGTACTTTGGGTTGCTGGCACCGAACTCGCCGTGGCGGGCGCTGGTGACGGCGCAGGCTGGGCGGAAGCTGGCTGCGGGGCGTAAGCCACCGCGAACAAAGGCAGCGGATGCAGACAGCGGCGCTCCGCGGAGCGGACACCCGGCGCGATATTTGTGGGCACAGTTGCTGGCGCGCATCTACGGGGTGTTTGCGCTCAAGTGCAGCGGGTGCGGCGGGCGGGTGTGCCTGATTGGCTTTATCACAGAGCCGGCGACGGTGCGACAGATACTGGCGCATGTCGGCGAGCCAACAACTGCACCGGCAATCGCACCCGCGCGCTCACCACC
>SXGS01553119.1_pt1 | contig 13276 bp, 11 predicted proteins | sample 3174681 | NCBI WGS metagenome assembly SXGS01 (sample SAMN11356861, study PRJNA531348) | freshwater metagenome | isolation source: freshwater sample F1-80 | place: China: Fuxian Lake, Yuxi | collected 2017-12-25
GTCTTGAAAACCGTCGGGGGTTCATAGCCCCCCGTGAGTTCGAATCTCACCTCTTCCGCCATTTTTGTCAGGCTTATTGGGTCTTGAGAAGATCTGATTTGAAAGTTACCTGAGAGTTACCTAGGTTTTTTTATTCAGGATTAGACAACCCCACCCCGGGGGGTACCATCATTTGAACTCATAAAGTTAAACTCTAATACACTGCATTTTTAAAGTGTATTTTTTTATGTTTTGTCCACAATTTTTTCTAGTTAATTTTATTCTTCATAGCTTTATTATAAATTTTCAATGATGATTTATACATGGAGCTTAAGGTAAAAGGCCTGTAAACATTCTTCAACTGATCCATGTCAAAAACTTTAGCATTTTTTAGCATTGCTTTTGATAAGATTTCTGGGCTCTTTGGCGGAACTAATGTAGCTTTTTTATAGTTTTTTAATGTTTCTGGGATGCCTCCAATAGGGCAGCTTATAATAGGAATACCAACAGACATGGCTTGTAATATTGCTTGAGGGACACCTTCATTTGCAAAGCTTGGCAATACAAAGCAATCAATTGCTTGCAGGTAGGGTGCAATATTTCGAATATTACCTACAAATTTTATATTTTTAGGAAATGACGAATTTTTTGCTAATGTTTTACAATTTTCTATTTGTGGACCATCACCAATGATAATTAATGAGTAGATTGGATTTTTTAATAAATTAAAAGCTTGAATGAGATCGCTATGTCCCTTCCATGATCTTAATGTAGCGACAATGCCAAAAATAAAATGTTTTTGTGGGAGCTTTAGTAATATCCTTTGTTTTATTTTATGCCCAGGCACAAAAATATCAGTATCAATCCCAGTTGGGACAGAGGTGACAGGAATACGAACAAATTTATCATGAGTTAAATCATTTTTTATAGATTCACTTGTCGACATAATTGACTCACAGCCTTTGTTATAAAGCCACTTAGATGAGATATTCCTATGGACGTGGGTGCTTATATGCCTTGTTCTAACAATTGCAGGTTTATTTTTTAAAGTTAATCGGGCTAGTGCTGCAAGCCAGTGATCTGTGCTTGAGTGGCATGAAATAATATCTGGATTTACTTCTTTAATGAGTGTTCTAAGTGAGAGTAAATCAGCCAATCTTTTTTTGTGAAGCGTAATACCTTTACATTTCATTCCATAAAGATGAGCGCGCTTAGCAATGAGACTTTTTTTATCTGCTGCAATGATAACTTGGTGACCGTATCTTGAATATATTTTAGCTTCTGTAAGTACTCTAATTTCTTGACCACCCCAGCCCATTGATGATTCTGTATGTAATACCTTAATTTTTTTTTGGCTTAGCAACTGATTATATAAATCAAGCCACTCTTTATTTTTATTTTTTATATCGAATGCTTTGATAGCTTTTAAGGCATTTCTTGAAAACAAATTTCTTTTTTTCCAAGCTTTAGTTAAGGCATCAGCAATGCTGCGTGGATCCTTTTTGCAAATGACACCTATCTTTTCACTCTCAACGGTTGGAGCGAGACCCACATCCTTCGTTAACACAAGAGGCAGTCCGGCACTCATTGCCTCAAGAGCTGCATTTGGAAGGCTGTCATATATCGAGGGGAGACAAAATATATCTGAGGCATCTAAGTAGGGCTGAATATTTTCCCGAGCACCAAGGACAAGAATGTTATGTCCTGTCGAAAAATTTTTAAGTTGCTTAATTTTTTTATCGTACCCCACAATAATAGCTTGAAAGTTGGCAAGGAGTTTAATTGCTTCAACAAGTTCAAATGCACCTTTTCTTTCAAAACCAGAACCCACAAAAAGAACAACGGGTAATTTTGTATCAAGGAATAATTTTCTTTTAGCCTCTACTTTTTTTAAGGCTGATACTGGCTTAAATAATTTTAAATCGATACCATTTTCTATGACTTTAATTCGTGAATCAGGCACTTTGTAATACGAAGATAATTCCTTTTTCACAAGTTGACTATTGGCCACATAAAAAAGATTGCGATCTTTTGCCATTTCTTTTTCAGTATTAATTATTTTTCGATGGAATGGATCTAAACTTAACCCAATTTTTTTATACCATGGACTTATTTTTCTTAATCGATCAAGCCATGCTGCGTGAATACCATCACCTAATCGGTAAATATCAATGCCAGTGATTCTTTCGTGAGATTGAATGAGATCAAAATCATTCTGAGTGATAATTGTATTGACAGATTTCTGAAAGTTTAAAAATTTTGTAAATCTAAAAAAGCCATGAGATTTTGCTTCTATCCACAGAATATTATTAAGATTTTTTTTATTCTGTTTCCAAAATTCCGAAATAATAAAGAATTTAATTCCTTGGCTCGATAAGCCAGAAGACGCTCTTTGAATAAAATTTTCTGCACCACCAAACGCTGTGAATTTTCGTCTAATAATAGCTATTTTCATTATGACTTTGTGAATATTAAAAACTGGATTATATGTGATTGAGGGATCATTCTATTGCTAGCTTTAATTTTCTTTGAAGATCACTTAGCATTTTTTCATTAATTTTTTTATTTTTTTCATATTTAATTAAGAATGTATCTTCAGCGCGTGATCCGAGTGTATTTATTTTTGCATGCTGAATAGATATTGCTTCTTTTGATAATTCATCTGAGATAAGACTTAGTAAGCCTCTTCTGTCATCCGTAATGACTTCGAGTTGGTAAATAGGAGATTTGTCCATTTTTAAGATCGAAATTTTTGTATCAAGCGTGTGGTGGATCGCTTGACGACTTCTTTCTGAGAGGGTTTGTGGAGGGCTCTTTTTGCTCCCATCGAGTCGCAAGGTTAATTCTTTTTCTATAAACTTAAACAACCCTTCATAACTGATAGATTTTGGATTGGCATCAATAATATCAAATAGGTTAAGCGCATAATCATGATCTGTGGTAAAAATTTTTGCTGCTGCAATGCTATAACCTATCTCATCGAAGAAGTGACAGGTTTTATTAAAAATGAGTGCTGAATTTTTTTGGTAAATAAGGACTTCTATTCCCTCACCGTTGGGTCGGTGCCTTACCCGAATAATAGGTTTATTTGTTGTGAGATGACTGAATAATAGTCTTGTCTGCCATGCAATTTCTTCTTCCATATACCTATAAAAATAATTCTTACCAAAATTTCCCCATAGTGATTTGTAATGACTCTTTTTAATATTGTAGGTATTTAATATTAAGGCAGCTTTTTCTTTTCTTTGGGTGATTAAATCCTCTAAGGATAGTTTGTCTTGCTCTAAATAATTTAACGTGTATTTAAATAAATTTTTAAGTAGTGTTGCCTTCCATTGATTCCAAACATGAGGGCTTGTCGCTCTTATATCTGCAACTGTGAGGAGATAGAGTGATGTTAATCTTTCTTTATTGCTCACTTTTTCGGCAAATTCCTCAATCACTCTAGGATCGGATAGGTCTAACTTTTGGGCGGTGTGAGACATCGTCAGATGCGATTTAACTAGCCAATTAATAAGCTCTCGATCATGACTTGGTAGATGGTTGAGCTTAGAAAATTCATCAGCATCTTTAGTGCCCAATTCAGAATGATCTCCTCCCCGACCTTTGCCAATGTCGTGAAATAGAGCTGCTAGGTAGAGTACGTACTTATCACGATAATTCTTAAATAAATCATAGCAGTCAGGAAATTCATGTTTGAGTTCCTCTTTAGCAAATCTTCGTAAATTTCTAATCACATTGAGTATGTGTTCATCGACTGTATAAATATGAAATAGATCATGTTGCATTTGACTCACAATGCTCCCAAATGCAGGAATATATGCACCAATTAAATTACACTTATTCATGATCCTAAGTGAGCGATTAACTTTGTTATTTGATTTTAAAATGGATAAAAATTTGTCCTGCTGTTCTTTATCTTTTCTGAATGTGAGATTTATTTTTTCTGCAGCAGCGCTGAGTTTTGTCATTAGGTTTGGGCCTAGGGATTTTAGGTGTTTATATTTTTGAAAGATGAGAAAAATCTCAAACAGATAGGGCTGGATATTAATTTTTTGAAACTTTGGTTTAATTTCCAAATAATCATTTTGACCGATCAAAAAATGACTTTCTGGAATCTCACTTAACTTGATTACTTGATTTGGGTCAAGTTTTTTTAAGATGATTTCATTAATGAAGGTGGTGTAATTGATAGCTTCATATACATCCCTCATTAATAATTCACTTCTTTTTTTATACCTTATTTTTTTGTACTTTAATAAGAGGGCTAATTCATTTTGGTAATCAAAAAGAAGTCTATCCTCATTTTGTTTAGCTATGATGTGGAGGAGAATTCTTAAGCCTTTAAAAAAAAGATCAGTCGTCATTAGCTTTTGAGCGTTTTCAGTACTGAGATATTTTTTTTGTATCAGAGTTTGCGTGCTAAATTTTACAATGTAGCTTTTACCAATCCACTGAATCATTTGTAAATCCCTTAAGCCCCCAGGACTTTCTTTAATGTTAGGTTCTAATTGGTATGCAGATTGATTAAATTTTTGGTGTCTGAGATCTTGTTCTTTTATTTTATGTGTGTAGAAATGAATTGGCTGGATACTTTCATGAATTATTTTTTTTAATTCTTTATAAAGACTTTTATCACCATTGAGATACCTGCTCTCAAGAAGATTTGTATGTATCGTAATATCTTTTTTAATCTCCTTTTTTGATTCTTGAAGATTGCGGACGCTATGTCCAATTCTTAATCCAAGATCCCACACTATAGTGATGAATTGTTCAATTTTTTGACTGAGTGTTTCGTTAATTTTTTTGGGAATCAGAATGAGTAAATCAATATCTGAGAAAGGAAATAACTCTTGCCTTCCATAACCTCCGCAGGCAATAAGTGCGGCTGTATTTTTAAATTCAAGATTTTGCCAAAGCTTACTTAGTATCGTATCCATCAGTTTTGAGCGCTCTTGAAGATAAGACTGGCTATCCCTTTTTTTTAAGAATTCTTTAATGAGTGCTGACTCATTAAAGGCTAATTTTTTTTTGGATTGCAGTATTTCTTTTTGAATCAAGATTTAATTTACAAACATTGGAGGGGAAGGTGTTTTTTCTGAGACTGTGAGGACTTCATAACCACTTTGTGTGACAAGAACAGTGTGTTCCCATTGAGCTGAAAGGCTTCGATCTTTAGTCACAATGGTCCATCCATCTGGCATTTGTTTGATATCTCTTTTGCCCGCATTGATCATGGGTTCAATAGTAAAAATCATCCCCGCTTCTAAACTTAGTCCTGTTCCTGGTTTGCCATAATGAAGGATTTGTGGTTCTTCATGAAATCGTTTTCCAATGCCGTGACCACAAAATTCTCTCACCACACTAAAGCCATGTTCTTCTGCAAAATTTTGAATAGTAAATCCAATATCCCCTAATTGAGTGCCTGGTTTTACTTTCTGAATTCCTAACCACATCGCTTCATAAGTCAGTGAGCATAAACGTTTGGCCTGTATGGAAGGATTTCCTAAAAGAAACATACGACTTGTATCGCCATGAAAGCCCTCTTTAATCACGGTAATATCAATATTTACAATATCGCCATCTTTGAGCACTTTTGGGCCTGGGACACCATGACAAATTTGATGGTTAACGGAAGTACAAATTGATTTAGGGTAGGGGGTGTGTCCATCTGGAGCATAATTTAATGGGGCAGGAATCGTTTTTTGTATATTAACCATGTAATCATGACAAAGCCTGTCGATTTCTTCAGTACTAATACCTGGTTCTACGAAAGGTGTAATAAAATCAAGGACTTGTGACGCTAATGTGCCTGCAATACGCATTTTGTCTATTTCTTGGGAATTTTTGATGTGTATTGTCATGATGACTAGGTTGATATTGCTTTTAAGCTTAACTTTTGTGCTATTATAGCGCGCTTCTTCAAGGTTCTTGAGGAAAAAATTTTGCATTACCTAACGTTAGGGTGTCTATTAAATTAGATGGAATTAGGTGATGTTTTTTTAACCCATAACAACGGAGTCAATTATGTCAGTTACTATGCGTCAAATGCTAGAAGCGGGGGTCCATTTCGGCCATCAAACCCGTTACTGGAATCCAAGAATGGCACCATACATTTTTGGGGATAGAAATAAAATTCATATTGTTAATCTAGAAAAAACTTTGCCAATGTTTCAAGAGTCTTTGAATTACATTCGAAAACTTGCTGCTAATAAAGGCCGTATTCTTTTTGTAGGCACAAAAAGACAAGCTCGAGAAATTCTTAAAGAAGAAGCGTCTCGTGCGGGTGTGTCGTATGTGAATCACCGTTGGCTAGGGGGTATGCTTACAAATTTCAAAACAATGAGACAGTCTATTAAGCGTCTAAATGATTATGAAGCCATGCTTCAAGACGGGAGCCTAGAAAAATTTAATAAAAAAGAAGCTTTGGGCTATAAGCGTGACTATGAAAAATTACAACGCTCTATCGGGGGTATTAAAGATATGACAGCGCTTCCTGATGCAATTTTCATCATTGACGTAGGTTATGAAAATGGGGCTGTGGTTGAAGCGAATAAGCTTGGTATACCGATTGTTGGTGTGGTTGATACCAATAATTCACCTGACGATATTTCCTATGTTATTCCAGGTAATGATGACTCAAGTCGAGCGATTAGATTGTATGCACGAGGTATGGCTGATGCAGTTTTAGAAGGTAAGAGTCAAGCATTGAATGATCTTGCTAAGTCAGTATCCCAAGAAGAGGAGTTTGTCGAGGTAACTGAGGCAGCGACTGAATAATTTTTGAGTAATTTTTTTAAAAGGGGCGCTATGCCCCTTTTTTAATCGTTTAAGTTAATTTATCTAGATTTTAAGGAGTATTAAAGTGACAGAAATAACCGCAAGTATGGTCAAAGACCTTCGTGAGCGCACAGATGCACCTATGATGGATTGTAAAAAAGCTTTAACTGAGGCAGGCGGTGATCCTTCGCGTGCTGAAGAAATTTTAAGAGTCCGTTTTGGCAATAAGGCAAGTAAAGCAGCAGGAAGAATAGCCGCTGAGGGTATTGTGGTCGCTTTCGTCGCAAAAGATGGCAAAACAGGGACCCTACTTGAGGTTAATTCTGAGACAGATTTTTGTGCCAAAAATGAAGATTTTTTAAGCTATGTTCATGATCTTGTAACCGTAATTAATGAAAAAAATCCCTCTAATATTGAGGCTTTAAAAAATCTCTCAATGGCTTCAGGCACTGCGGAAGAGATTCGAGCTCAACTTGTGGGAAAAATCGGAGAAAATATTACACCACGTCGATTCGTTCGATATCAAACCGCTGGCCGAATAGTAAGTTATGTTCATGGCGGAAGAATTGGGGTGCTATTAGATCTTCAAGGTGGTGATGAAACCTTAGGTAAAGATTTAGCTATGCATATTGCAGCCAATAAACCAAAGGCTCTTGATACATCAGGCATTGATGCTCAATTGATTCAGATTGAGAAACGCGTTGCGATGGAAAAAGCAAAAGAGGCAGGTAAGCCTGAAGCTATGTTAGAGAAAATTGCAGAAGGTACTGTTCAAAAATTTCTTAAAGAAGTGACCTTGTTAAATCAACCCTTCGTCAAGGATGATAAGGTAAGTATTGAGCAGTTATTAAAAGCAAATCATGCAAATATCAATGCATTTAATATTTATTCTGTAGGTGAGGGCATAGAAAAAGTGGTTGTAGATTACGCTGCTGAGGTTGCCGCTGCAGCAAAGGTATAATTAAGTAAGTCTATTGAAAGGATTGTATGAATCATACAATCCTTTTTTTATGCCTTCTCCATTTAAAAATACGTTAAACTTTAATAAAAATTATGACCCAATCCGTATACAAAAGAGTGTTACTAAAAATATCTGGGGAAGCCCTGATGGGTGATGACCCATTTGGCATAAATCAACTGACGATCTCAAATATTGTTCGTGAAATTAAAGAAGCGCTCAAATTAAAAGTTCAAATGGGGATTGTAATAGGTGGTGGAAATATATTTCGTGGTGTTGCCCTTGGTGCTGCGGGGATGGACCGAGCAACCGCTGATTATATGGGTATGATGGCGACTGTCATGAATGCGTTAGCACTTCAAGACGCGATGAAACATGCAGGGATAATAGCCCGTGTTCAGTCTGCCCTTAATATAGAGCAAGTTGTTGAGCCTTATATTCGTGCTAAGGCGATACGATATCTAGAGGAAGGTAAGGTAGTAATATTCGCTGCTGGGACTGGTAATCCATTTTTTACAACTGATACAGCTGCAGCACTCCGAGGGGTTGAAATGAATGCAGATATTATGATTAAAGCTACAAAAGTAGATGGTGTTTATTCAGAAGACCCTAAAAAAAATCCAAAAGCAAAACGCTATGAAGTGGTTAGTTTTGACGAGGCCATTCAAAAAAATTTGAAAGTAATGGATGCTACTGCACTGACCCTCTGTCGAGATCAACAATTACCTATTGCAGTATTTAATATATTTAAATCCGATGCACTTAAAAATATTTTACTAGGGCAAAATGAAGGCACCTTGGTTATGCCCAACATACATTGATTTATAGGAATTCCAATGACTGAAGCCATCAGAATAAATGTCACTGAAAAAATGCAAAAATCGCTAGACTCTTTTAGGTCTGATCTTGCAAAAATTAGAACAGGAAGAGCACATACAGGACTTCTAGATCATATAATGATTGATTATTACGGATCAATGGTTCCAATTAACCAAGTTGCAGGCGTTAATTTAGGTGATGCAAAAACGATCAATATTCAGCCTTATGAGAAAAGTATGGTTGCTAAAGTTGAGAAGGCTATTCGTGATAGCGATCTTGGTTTAAATCCTGCAACATCTGGTGATCTCATTCGCGTCCCTATGCCATCATTAACCGAAGAGCGAAGAAAAGATCTTATTAAAGTTGTTCGCACAGAAGCTGAGTCATCAAAAGTAGCGATTCGCAATATCAGACGTGATGCTAATGATTCACTAAAAAAATTAATCAAAGAAAAAGCAATTAGTGAAGATGACGAGAGAAGATCACAAGAAGAGGTTCAAAAAACCACAGATAAGTTTATAGCTGAAATTGATAAACTGCTGCAATCAAAAGAATCTGAATTACTCGCTATTTAGTGTTTAATTTTTTTCTTCCATTCAAAGCGAAAGAAAAATTATCAGTCAGACCGAAACATATTGCCATCATTATGGATGGTAATGGTAGGTGGGCTAAAAAACGTCTTATGCCCCGTATTTCTGGTCATAGAAAAGGTTTAGAATCTGTCAGAACAGTTATTTCTCAATGTAATGAATTAAATATTCCTTTTCTTACATTATTTGCTTTTAGTACTGAAAATTGGTTAAGGCCTCAAAAAGAAGTGAATTTTTTAATGTCTTTATTTTGGGATGCAATGAAGAAGGAATCGCCAGCTCTCAATAAGCATAATATTCGTTTTAAACTCATTGGCGATCGAAAAGTGCTTACCAAAAAGTTGATTGATAAAGTAAATAATCTTGAAAAAATGACTAAGAAAAATACTGGGCTTACCTTAAGTATCGCAATGAATTATGGGGGGAAGTGGGATATTTTGTATGCTTTAAAAGCCCATCAAAAGAAATATCATTCGAATAAAAGCTTTACTGAAAGGAGTCTGGCTAAAAATCTCTCCCTTAATTTTGCTCCAGATCCTGATCTTTTAATAAGAACCGGTGGGGAAAAACGTATTAGTAATTTCCTTATTTGGCAGGTTGCATATACTGAGCTTTATTTCACAGAAACTTTGTGGCCTGATTTTAACAAAAAAGCTTTTATAGAAGCGCTTTTAGAGTTTCAAAGAAGAGAGCGACGCTATGGAAAAACGAGTGAGCAATTATAAATGTTGATATCTCGAATTTTTTCTGCTTTTTTTATGCTGTTAGTTTTTTTATCTGCTATGTTTTTATTTTCAGGTAGATTTTTTTCTTTTTTTATTTATATCGTTGCAATGCTTGCAATCTATGAATGGTCAAAACTTTTATATTTCAAATCTTATGAAAAAAAGATTTTTTTATTACTTTCTTTTATTTTAATTTATTTGATAGATAACTATCTTAGTACCAGTATCACTAAAATTATTCTTATAGGAGCTTCTATTTTTTGGATAGTCATAGCACCTTTATTTTTAATTTTTAAAATCAGCCTAAAAAGCTTCTTTACGAAGACAACGATTGGCTGGATTTTAGTGATACCTCTTATTATTTCCTTAATTTCATTGATGCAATTAAGTCCCTTAGCTGCCCTTCTTATATTAATAGCTATCTGGCTTGCAGATTCGAGTGCTTATTTTTTTGGCAAATACTTCGGACGGACAAAACTTGTTCCATCTATTAGTCCTGGCAAAACATGGGAGGGTTTTATTGGTGCTCTATTTGTTGTTTCATTATTTTCTGTCGCCATGGTTTATTTTAAATTTATTAATTCGTATACATCTATTTTATTTTTTAATTTAATTCTAGTATTAAGCGTGGAGGGTGATTTATTTGAGTCATATATAAAGCGAATGGCTAATGTGAAAGATAGTGGTAATTTAATTCCAGGACATGGCGGGGTTCTTGATCGTATCGACAGCCTTTGTTCTAGCCTTCCTCTCGCAACTTTGATACTTTATTCAACTTCTTTTTTTGGAAAAATAATTTAATGGAGAAGATTGTGATTTTGGGTTCAACTGGAAGTATCGGCTGTAATGTGCTTAAAGTTATAAGACTGCATAAAGAAAAATATAAGATTTTTGCCCTTTCAGCAAACGAGAATGTTGATCTTTTGACAGAGCAATGTAAAGAATTTGAGCCCAAATTTGCGATTGCTTTAAATAAGAATGCCAATCACGAACTCAAGAAAAATCTTCTCACATTCAACGCTAATACTATTGTGTTGGAAGACGAAGAATCGCTAGATTTTCTTGCTTCCGATAAAGAGGTCACCACCGTCATTTCCGCGATTGTGGGTGCTGCTGGTCTAAAACCTACAATGGCTGCAGCTAGAAGTGGGAAAAAAATTTTACTAGCCAATAAAGAAACACTTGTGATGGCAGGAGCTTTGTTTGTTAAAGCTGTGAATGAATCTAATGCAACTTTAATACCAATTGATAGTGAACATAATGCAATTCTTCAGGTTTTGCCTCATGGTAAAAAATTAGATTACAAATTAAATGGCATTAGAAAAATTTTATTAACTGCTTCTGGCGGACCATTTAGAAATTTTTCTAAGGAGGATCTTCAGTACATTAAGCCCAAAGATGCATTAAAACATCCTAATTGGGTTATGGGGAGAAAGATTACCATTGATTCTGCAACAATGATGAACAAGGGCCTTGAGGTGATTGAGGCGAGCTGGTTATTTGATATTCCTGCAACAGATATTGAAGTCATTATTCATCCTCAAAGTATCATTCATTCGCTTGTAGAATATGTTGACGGGAGCACTCTTGCTCAATTAGGAAATCCAGATATGAGAACACCAATTGCTTACGCATTAAGTCACCCAAAAAGAATCGAATCTGGAGTTTCAGGTCTTGACCTCATTAAAATAAAAAGTCTTGATTTTGAAGCACCTGATTACGATAAATTCCCCTGCCTTGGACTCGCTTATAAAGCGATAGATATGGGGGGGAATGCCCCCACAATCCTAAATGCTGCCAATGAAATTGCTGTCGATGCTTTTTTATCTGAATCTATAGGATTCAATCAAATTGCAGAATTAATCAAATTTTGCTTGAATACAATCAAATCTGAAGCCTTAGATTCGATTGAAACAGTCTTAAAAGTGGATAAGTTTACGCGCCAACATGCAGTTACATGGATTGAGCAACATAAACTTACCCTATGATTTCCTTCCTTATTTTCATTCTTACCATTGGTATTGTGGTAGGTATTCATGAGTTCGGGCATTTTCAAATGGCCCGATGGTGTGACGTAAAAGTATTAAAGTTTTCAATTGGATTTGGTAGGCCTCTTTTCACTTTCTTTCTGGGTAAGGATCAAACTGCATTTGTTTTATCTGCTATTCCTCTAGGTGGCTATGTAAAGCTCTTAGATGAAAATGAAAAATTAGTCGAAGAACAAATAAAAAAAAGAGATCTTTCAAGAGCTTTTAATCGCCAACCTTTATTCAAGCGTTTTCTTATAATTTTAGCGGGACCTTTAATTAATATTCTTTTGGCTATCTTTTTATTTTGTTTTTTATATATGTATGGATCAACCCAAATTAAGCCATTAATCTCGGATGTGCCAATGATGAGTGAAGCTTATAAAAAAGGGTTGAGGGCAGGGGATGAAATTATGGCCATTGATGGGGAAAGAATCAAATCTCTTGAGGATTTAGTAACTTATTTAAATACTCACCAACAACAAGAGTTCCAACATTTAAAATTTAGGCGGGAAGGACAGGTTTTAGGTATTAAAAATATCTTATGGGATGAAGAAGTTAAAACTTTTCCATATGGTGTCCCCATTTTAATTCAAGCTATTGAGCCTGGAAGTATTGCTGAGAAATTAGGTCTTAAAATCAATGATCAAATTTTGATGATCGATCAAATGCCTGTAAAAAATATCGCCGATTTAGTAAGCAGCATTCAAAATCATTGGTTAAAATCCTATGAATTAATAATTAAAAGAGAAAGTATTAGTTATTATATTCATGTAGATAAAAGTTTTTTTGAAGGTAAAGTAGAGAAAAAAATTATGGGCGTTTCACTGGCTTATGATAAATCTGCCATCAAGGCTAATAGCGTTGAAGTTAAGCGTACATTTATAGAATCCATCAAAAAATCATTAGTCCAAACCTTTCATTTTTTTTATTTAACCATCAATACTTTTAAGAATTTATTTACGCCTCAAGGAAATTTTAAAGATTTAGGTGGGCCTCTTGCCATCGCAAATATGGCAACTTCTTCGTTTCTTGCGGGGGGATTTTTCTACCTTCAGTTTATTGGATTGATTAGCCTTAATATCGGTATTTTGAATTTATTGCCTATTCCATTATTAGATGGGGGTCATCTAGCATTTTATCTATTCGAATTTTTCTCAGGAAAGCCTTTGTCAAACCAAAAAATGGTGATAAGTCAAAGGTTTGGGATATTATTTTTGAGTTTACTAACTTTTATTGCGTTGTATAATGACGCGTATCGATACCTATTAGGAAGCTAATGACTTTCAGAATTCAAGTAGCTTTATTTCTTTCTTTCTTTTTCTTATCCATAGCGGCGTTTGCTATGGAGTCTTTTGTGATTAAAGATATTAAAATTGAAGGTCTTCAGAGGACTGA
>SXGS01259430.1_pt1 | contig 13275 bp, 12 predicted proteins | sample 3174681 | NCBI WGS metagenome assembly SXGS01 (sample SAMN11356861, study PRJNA531348) | freshwater metagenome | isolation source: freshwater sample F1-80 | place: China: Fuxian Lake, Yuxi | collected 2017-12-25
CACGCAGCACCCTTTGCCGTGCTGTTGACCCTGTCATCGCCATTGCTGTTCGCCCAGCCCTACCCCACCAAGCCCGTTCGTATTGTCGCGCCCTACCCACCCGGTAGCAGCGCCGACATCATCGGCCGCATTTACGCGCCGCGCCTCGCCGACACGCTGGGTAAACAGTTCGTGGTCGATAACCGGTCAGGCGCTTCTGGCAATATCGCAGCGGAAATCGTCGCGCGCGCGGCGCCCGACGGTTACACCCTTCTGATCCTTAACACGTCCATCGTCGCCAGCCAGCCGCTATACAAAAACCTGCCGTTCGACATCGCGAGGGATTTTCAGTCGGTGGCCATGCTGGGCATTGCCGCGTATGTGCTGACCGTCAACCAGAACGTGCCCGTGAAAACCGTGCAGGAACTGGTCGCATTGGCCAAAGTCCGCAACGGCAAAATGATTTACGCCTCCACCGGCATCGGCGGCGGCCTGCATCTGACGATGGAACTTTTGATGATGCAGACCGGCATGCGCATGCTGCACGTGCCGTACAAGGGCACCGCCTTCGCCGTGCCGGATCTGATCGGCGGCCAGGTCGAAACCATGTTCGGATCGGCGCCAGCGATGTCGCCGCACATCAAATCCGGACGCATCCGCGCACTGGGCATCACCAGCCTGAAGCGCAGTGCCGCGCTGCCCGACATTCCGACCATTGCCGAAGCCGGCGTGCCGGGATTTGAATCGGTGTCTTTCACCGCGTTTGCCGTGCCCACCGGCACGCCGCGCGGGGTGATCGCCACGCTGAATACAGCTGTCAACAACGCCGCGCGTGCGGTGGACACCATCACCGCGCTGGGGAATCAGAGCACGGAGGCCTCGCCGATGACACCGGAAGTGACTACTGCCTACATTCGCGATGAGGTGGTTAAGTGGAAGAAGGTAGTGGCGGTGGCGGGGGTTAAAGGAGAGTGACTACTCAACGTTCGGCAACTCACAAAACTCTCCCTGTCATTCCCGCGCAGGCGGAAATCCATACGCGGTCTCCAGTGGTGCCTGTGTTATGGGTTCCCGCCTTCGCGGGAACGACGGTGTTTGCATAGCACGTTACCTTACAAACCTCAGTGCAACAGAAAGACCCAGACAATGCTGATTCAGGACAAAGTAGCATGGGACGCAAACCTCGAAAAAAATCTGGCCCTTCTGCAAACCCTTGGCGTGGATTTCGTGGCACACGAACTACCGGATGGACCAAGCGTCAATCCTGCAGTTGATTGTTCAACACTCGCCGCCGCAACAGCCTTTTTCACCCAAGCCAGAGCAACCGTCGCTGCGCACGGCATGGAACTGCGCACGGTGCTCGCCACCAGCGGCTTTGATGAAGTCAAACGCGGCCAGCCGAGACGCGAAGAAAAAATTACGTGGTTGCAAAACGCCGTTGGCGCAATGGGCCGTGTGGGCGTTCCGATCCTTGCCTACAACTTTAAGCTGCTCAATTCCAAGCTGCTGCGCTCAGCGCCCACGCAGGGGCGCGGCACATCGACGTATATTTCATTCGACTACGCCGAGTATCTGAAAAAGCCCGCCGCTCCAGTCACGCCGCCGGTGAACGAGGTGCGGGTGCGGGACAACCTCCACTATTTTCTGAAAGCGCTGATTCCCGCCTGCGAAAAAGCCAATGTGCGCATGGCATTGCACCCCGACGATCCGCCGGTACCGCTGGGCACGCCGCCGCTGGCGGGCGCAGCGCATGTCGTCTCCAGCCTCAATGACTATCAGCGCATTTTCGATCTCGTGCCCTCACCCTCAAACGGCATGCTGTTTTGCCAGGGCTGCGTTACGGAGATGCAAGGCGTCGATGTCTACGACGCGATCCGCAAAATGGGTTCCATGAACAAAATCGTCATGGTGCATTTCAGAAACGTGCGTGGCGAGTTTCCGCACTTTCAGGAAACCTTCGTCGATAACGGCGACGTGGACATGTTCCGCGCCATGCAGGCCTATCGCGACGCGGGTTTCAAAGGCCCGTTTTCACTCGATCACTCGCCGATGTTTCCGGGCGCGGAAGTGGCGAATCAGGCGTTTGTGATTGGCTATTTGCGGGCGCTGATACAGGCGGTGTATCGGTGACGGATGATTGCTGCGCCTGCGGCGGGAGAGCGCACCGCCTGTGGAAGATATTGCTTTTCATGGCAATTTTAGCGAGATGTTATACGGCGCGAGCTTCAATAAGTATTTGTTTTTAAGAAATATTATCCAGGATTTACCAGCACACGAAGCGACTTGACCTTCATAAACTTTTTGTTTATAGTTTTCTTCGTGATTCAAACATTTGCCGCACCTGAAACGGAACGCTTCTTTGCTACCGGCAAGTCACGCAGGCTGCCGCCGAAAATTTTCAAGCGAGCGGCAATGCGTTTGATGCAGTTGGATGCGGCCACGCGCATTGAGGATTTGCGTCTTCCGCCTTCCAACAGGCTGGAAGCGCTGGTTCATGATCGCGCAGGGCAGTGGAGTATTCGTATCAACGAACAGTGGCGTGTATGCTTCCGCTTTAAGAATGGCGATGCCTTTGATGTTGAAATCGTCGATTATCATTAAGGAATAATCAACATGACCAAGAATGGGTTACCTGCAATTCATCCGGGGGTATTCCTGGGGGAAATTCTGGAAGAAATGCGTATCTCGCAAGCTGAATTCGCCCGAACCATTGGGGTATCGCCCATGCGGATTTCACATGTCCTCAAGGGGGCGCGTCCCGTGACGGCAGAACTGGCTTTGCTGTGCGGTCGCGCCTTCGATCAGTCGCCGCAATACTGGCTCAATCTGCAAGCGTCTTACGATCTAAAAACCGCCGAGGTGAGCATTAGAAAACGCCTGGCTGGCATACATTCGTTCTCGCCTGCCACACTTCCCGCCTAACTTTAGCTGCATCGGACTCGTTGAAGCACGTTGGTGAGCAAAACGTTCAAACTGCATCTATAGGTCTTCCAGGTTGGCATAGCGCCGGGCAATAGCTTTTGACAGGTTGCATGCCTGACATGCGCTTCCACCGGGGCGCGGGTTTCAAAGGCCAGTTCTCGCGCGACCGCTCACCGATGTTTCCGGGCGCGCAAGCGGCGAATCAGGCATTTGTGATTGGCTATCTGCGGGCGTTGATACAGGCGGTTTATCGGTGACGGATGATCATTTACGCGTAACATTTGTACTTGCACTGAATGAGCGCCACGCTTGAGGAAGTTGTTGCTTATCACGCCGATTTTAACGGAATGTTATACGGCGAGAATTTAAATAAGTATCTGTTTTTAAATGATATTTTGTGGATTTCTTTAGAATGTTATCCGACAGTCCGGGACGTTGTCCGGCGGTTTTGCTGTAGAAAACTAGTTAGCCCTCTATGGCGGTGTTCGTCAGTTCAGCCGCAACAACTCAAGCCATCACTCTTACACAGGAAATAAATCTTGAAAACAACATCTACCACCCACTACTCACTAAGCGCCCAAGATCAGGGAACTGTGGCTAATTTTCGTGAATACTCTGCTCCCTTTAAGGGTGCTGCGTTCGGAGCACAAAGCAGAGAATCGTATGACGCGATGATGCGTAATGTGCCAGTACCACAGGATGTTCAATTTAAAGCTGCTATTGTTGGTGGCATTAAAGGTTTTTGGTGCACCCCCCCTCAGCCCCGTGCGGGGGTATCCATTCTCTACTTGCATGGTGGGGTTTTGTGGTGGGATCGGCAGAAGCCTATCGACATTTTGCGGGACATTTTGCAAAGCGCGTACAAGCGGCTGTTTTTATCGCCGACTACCGTTTGGCGCCAGAACATTCATTTCCAGCAGCCCTTGAAGATGCGCATGCCGCGTATCTCGGCCTACTGGCAGAGGGAGCCACACAAATTGTCGTGGTTGGAGATTCTGCTGGGGGCGGTTTGAGTTTGTCACTCTTGTCATTGCTGCAGACTGAAGCCGCGAAGACGACACATCAGCCGGCTGCCGCAGTCGTGATGTCGCCTTGGACAGATTTATCCTTGAGCGGCGAAAGTATTGCCAGCAAAGCAGACGAGGAACTCTATTTGACCAAAGATACGCTGCAATCCTATGCTGACATGTATCTTGGTGGGGAAAAGGCAAGCCATCCGCAGGCTTCCCCTCTGAACGCGCTGCTGCATGGACTTCCGCCATTGCAAATCCATGTGGGTACGAGCGAAGTCTTGCTAGACGATTCAGTTCGTTATACCCAGCGCGCTCATGCTGAAGCGGCTAACGTCAGCTTACATTCATGGGAAGGCATGCCTCATGTATTTCAATCTAGCCCCGGCATTTTGCAGGCAGCAGACCAATCCCTTGAAATCATGACTTCCTTTATTTCTAGTCATTTGAAATAGGTGTAATCCGAATAGCTGGGCTAACAATTCATTCAAGCCGACGCCTCAAAGCGGCACGGCTTAATTCAAACGTCCATGGTAGGTTGTCCGCAGGCGTAAACGCACCACATGCAGCCGATCACTAATGACTTAAAAATATTAATAAAAACAATCACTTACAATCATTCGACTCTGTAACGCACAATCATCTCCGCATCCGGGTCACGCCCCAGCCCCGGCCCAGTAGGCACGGCAATGCGGCCATCGTTAACCGCAATTGCATCCCCCATCGGGCTGGCGCCCAACTCGACAAACGAATACTCCACCATGGTCTCGCGCTCGAACGTCGCGGCCATGTGTTTGCTGGCGAGCAAACCGGGGCCGAAGTACGGCGAATGCGGCACCAGCGTCACGCCGTGTTCCAACGCCAGCCGGTAGATGCGCATCATTTCGCTGATGCCGCCGATTTTGGTGACGCTGGGCTGCGCCACATCCACCGCGCCCGCTTCAAACATCGCGCGAAAATCCGCCGGGCTCATGGCGTTTTCACCGGCGGAAACGGCGATGCCGCCCTCGCGCCGCACGCGCGCCAGCGCCTTGAAATCCTCGGGTGGGAACACCGGCTCTTCCAACCACAGCAAGTCGTACGGCTTGACCTGCGCGGCCACCGCCAGCGCTTCATCCACCGTCCACGGGCAGTTGGTGTCCATCATGATTTTGATATCCGGGCCGACGGCCTCGCGCGCGGCTTTGACTTCGGTGACGGTGATTTCGTGCAGCTTGATCGCTTTGAAGCCGCGCGCAACGGCGGCCTTGGCGTTCTTCGCCACCAGCGCCGCGTCGCCATAGCGCACCAGACTCGCGTAAGCCGGCACGCTGGTGCGCCGCGCGCCACCGAGTAGCGCCGACACGGACTTACCCGCCTTCTTGCCCGCGATGTCCCACAGCGCGATGTCGAGCCCTGACAACGCGTACACCACCGGGCCGGTACGCCCGACGATGTGCAGCTTGCGCTGCAAGTCATCCATCAGCCCGGCGATGTCGTCTTCGTTCCTGCCAATGGCCATCGGCGCCACCAGCTTTTCCAACGCCACGCGCGTGGCGGGCCACACCGCGTAGCCGAAGGCATCGCCCCAGCCGACAATGCCGTCTTCGGTTTCCACGCACACCAACAGCATGGCCATCTGCCGCGGGCGTCCGGCGAATTGCGATTTGGGACCGCCGACTTCAAACGGCAGGTCGAGGGCAATGGGGGTGATGGAGCGTATGGTCATGACATTCCCTGGAGAGAAAAAACAGCAACACTTAAGCTGTCATTCCCGCGTAGGCGGGAATCCCCTTCCCTTGGGGGAAGGTAGGTTGGGGGCGCAGTGTCTCAAGTGGCACTGTGTTATGGGTTCCCGCCTACTCGGGAACGACAGGGTTGGTGGCGTACGTCTGGGCTAGAGAGCGCTTAGTTGTTATCCACCCGTGCGCCGGAATCCTTCACCGCCTTGGCCCACTTCACCATCTCCGTGCGTATCCACACGGCGAATTGTTCCGGGGTGTTGGTGGTGACTTCGGCGCCAAAGTCGATCAGCCGTTCCACTTGTTCGCACGTGTTCATGGCACGCGAGACGCGCGTGTTTACACGTTGAACGAAATCTTTTGGCAAACCCGCCGGCCCGACCAGACCATTAATGGTAGCGGCTTCCACGGTGGGGAAACCGGCCTTGGTAAACGTCAGGGCTTCGGGCATGGCTCGCGAACGTTTGGCGCCAGTGTGCGCCAGCGCACGCAGCCGGCCGGCTGCGACGTGCGGTTTCGCAGTGCCCTGCACAATGAACAACATGGTGATCTGGCCGCCGAGCACATCACCAATCGCCTGCCCGCCACCCTTGTAAGGGATGTGCACAATGTCGATTCCGGCAGCGCTGCGCAGTTGTTCGCCCGCAAGATGAATCGCCGAGCCGTTGCCGGCCGAGCCGTATACCAGCTTGCCCGGCTGCGCTTTCGCCAGCCCCACCAATTCCTTGACCGACTTTACCGGCACCGACGGATGCACCACCAGCAACAACGGCGCAATCGCAATCAGCCCGATCGGCGTGAAGTCCTTCGGCGTTTCGTAAGGCACCCTGGATAACAAGCTTGGGTTGATCAGAAACGCCGCGTCGATCATACCGATGGTGTGACCGTCCGGCGTGGCACGCGCCATCAATTGAGTACCGATCGTGCTGTTGCCGCCGCCACGATTGTCAATCACCACCTGCTGGCCGAATTCCTCGGCGATATGCGGGCCGGCAATGCGCGACAACGTATCGGTCAGACCGCCCGGTACATACGGCACGATCAGCCGAATCGGGCGGGTAATCGGCGTCGCTGCGTTGGTGAGCGCTGGCGTTTGTGCATCCGCGGAAGGCATGCCAAGCATCAGCGGCAGCCCCATCAGCGAACAGCGGACAAGTCGATCAAGCAACGGGGGGAACGGCGTGTTTTTCATCGGGGGACTCTTTCGCCAAAATCATGGGATACCGCACTGCTGTTGGCAATGTCAAGGCCGCGCAGCGCCGGCGTACGGGCTGCATAGGGGCGGTAGGGGCTGCATACCGGTTGAATAGGTGCCTCGTAAGCGCCGCGGAAGCCCAGAGGCATAACTCACGCGCAGCGTCGAGGCCGCCCCCCGGTGGTAAACTTTCCCGCAGACGGTTCACTGGAGACTGCCATGCTGGAAATCCGCCGTATGACGCCGCAAGTTGGTGCAATCGCCGAAGGGGTTGACGTTCGCACCATGAGTGAAGAAACGTTCGACACACTGTACCGTGCGTGGCTCGATTGCAATGTGCTGGTGGTGCGGGGGCAAAATCTTCAACTCGGCGAGTTTCTCGCTTACAGCAAGCGCTTCGGTCGCATCGACCCGCATCCGTCGAAAAACACGCGGCACCCCGATTGCCCGGAAATCACACTGCTGGGCGTGAACAAGTTCGACGCCGACGGCAAGCTCAACATGGCGATTTATGCGCGCGGCGCTTCGGGCTGGCACACCGATGGCGCGTACGACTCGGTGCCGTTCAAGGCCACGCAACTCTACGGCGTGGCGATACCGAGCCGTGGCGGCAACACACTGTTTGCCAGCATGTATGCGGCCTACGACGCGCTGCCCGAGGCATTGAAGCTGCGCATTGCCGGGCGCATGGGTGCGTATGTATACGGCGGCCGGCGCAAGGCCAATGAACTGCTCAACCCCGAAGATCGAGACAAACAACCTGCGCTACACCCGTTGGTGCGCACGCATCCTGAAACAGGGCGCAAGGCGCTGTATTTCGACCCCGGCAAGATCCTGCGCGTCGAGGGGCTTCCTGAAGAAGAAAGCCTTGCGCTAATCGAGGAAATCACCGGTTACATGGTGCAGCCGCAATCGGAGTACCACCACCAGTGGAAAAAAGGTGACATCGTGATCTGGGACAACCGCTGTTCCTATCACAAGGCTGCGGGCGATTATCCACCGGAGGAGGACCGCATCCACTGGCGCGTGTCGATCAAGGAAGCATAGGCGAATTAGCGGATTACATTGTAAGTCATTGTTTTTAAACATAATTTAACCGAACAGAGTATCCTTCGACAATCTCTCATGAAGCGAGCCACCGTTATCGCGCTATCACTCCTCGGCTACGCCTTGCCCGCCGCCACATTCGCACAAGCGTTTCCGTCGAAAGCCATTGAGTTGGTCGTGCCGGGTGCGCCCGGCGCCGGCTCGGATGTGTTTGCGCGCGTGATTGCCGATCTGATGCGCAAGGAAAAGCTGGTCACGCAGACCATCACGATCAACAACAAGGCGGGGGGCGGCGGCGCGGTGGGCGCGGCTTATGCGGCACAAAAACGCGGCGATCCGTACGTGGTGGTGTCGTTTCCCACCGGCATGATGCTCACCGCCGCACAACGCTCCGGGCTCGACATCGGGCTGGACAAGTTTCAACCGCTGGCGCTGCTCGGCTTTGATCTGAATTGTCTGATGGTGAATGCGGATTCGCCCTACAAGAGCGTGCAGGAACTGGTGGCCGCCGCCAAGGCGCAGCCCAAATCCATCAACGTGTCGATCGGCTCGGCCGGGTCGAGCAGCCACATGTTCGTCTACAAGCTGCAAAAACTGACCGGCGCACGCTTTAACGTGGTCGTCATGAAAAGTGGCGCGGAGTCAGTGACCGCGGTGCTGGGCGGGCACGTACACTGGAGCACGGGACAATTGAGTGATGCGATACCGCACGTCGAAACCGGCAAGATGCGCATCCTCGCCGTGGCTGCGCAGCAGCGCCTGGCACCCCTGGCGGCGATTCCTACCATGAAAGAACAGGGATTCGACATGCACATCGTGGCCGGCCGCGCCTTCGCCGCGCCCGCAGGCATCCCCAGGGATGCCGTGGCCTACTTCGATGCCGTGTTCGAGAAGGTTTACAAGAGCGCAGGCTGGCAGGAGTACATGACGCGCAATCTGCTGGAGCCGGTGTTCATGAATAGCGCGAGTTACGGCCGCTATCTTGCCGCGCGCCAGCCCGAGTTCACGCAGTTTATTACCGAGATTGGGCTAGGCGGAAAATAAACATTGTACCTTACGCCTCACGCCTGACGAAGATTCAATCGATTTTCGCGCCCGACACCTTGACCACCTTCGCCCATTTGACGACTTCCGATTTGAGGTAGTCAGCGTATTGTGCCGGCGTCATCGTCCACGGATCAGGGCCCTGATCGGCGAGGTATCTGGTCATCGCTGGTTCTTCTATGATTTTCACGATGGCGCCGTGCAGGCGTTCGATAATCGCGGCAGGCGTGCCGGCAGGCGCGACCAGCCCATTCCACCCGGCGGCTTCGAAACCCGCCACACCCGCTTCTGCAATGGTCGGCACATCAGGCAACGCCTTGATGCGCACGGCGGTGCTCACTCCCAGCGCACGCAACTTTCCGGAGCGCACATGCGGCACCGCCGACGGCGCTGTGGCAAAGGTCAGCGCAACTTGCCCTGACAGCAAATCCACCATCGCCGGTGGTGCTCCCTTGTACGGTACGTGCACCATGTCCACGCCAGTCATGGTCTTGAACAACTCGCCGGTCAGGTGCGGCTGGCTGCCGTTGCCCGCCGAGCTGTAATTCAACTGCCCGGGCCGCGCTTTCGCATAGGCAATGAATTCCCTCACCGACTTCACCGGCAGCGAGGGATGCACACTGAGTATTTGCGAAGTCGCCGCGACGTTGGTAATGGGCGCGAAATCACGCACCGGGTCGTACGCCAGTTTGTGATAAAGGCTGGGGTTGATCGCATGGATGGTGGATATTCCGAACAGCGTGTAGCCATCCGGCGGCGACTTGGCTGCCACTTCCGCACCTATATTCGCACCCGCGCCGGGACGATTGTCGACAATCACCGGCTGCTTCCATTGCTCGGTTAATTTCTGCCCGATGGCGCGCACGAGGATGTCGGTGGTGCCGCCGGCAGGGAACGGCACGACGACACGCAAGGCTTTTTGCGGATAGGTCTGCGCATACAAAGGCAAAGGGAACGCGAACCAAGCAGGCAAGGCTGCAATAGCCAGCGCAGCGCAAGCAAAGATTTTGGGTTTCATCGGAGCTTTCATTCGGCGGCTTTCATTTCAAGGGGCAGCGTCGGACAATGCTATCCTTCGCGCACCGCGTCACGCAAGGAAAAATCGTGATAGACACCTGGCAGCAAAAAATCGGCATCATCGTTCCCTCGTGGAACACGGTGATGGAGTATGAAACCCAACGGCTGTGTTCGCTCGGCAATACGGGTGCATCGGTGCACGCCATGCGCATTCGCCACACGGCCGACACCGAGGAAAAACTCATGGGGATGTCCACGCAGGCGCCGGCAGCCGCGCAACTGCTGGCGCATGCCAAGGTCAACGTCATCGGCTACGGCTGCACGGCCAGCGGCTTTTTGCACACGCCCGCCGAAGACCGTGCACTGGCCGAACGCATCAAGGCGGAAACCGGCATTCCGTGCGCCACTTCGTCGCGCGCCATTGTCGATGGTTTGCGCGCGCTGGGCGCGAAAAAGTTAAGTCTTGCTTCACCCTACGCACCGTGGCTCAACGAGCGGCTCAAACAATACCTTACTGCCGACGGTTTTGGGGTACTGGCAATGCAGGGACTCGCCACAGAAGCGCACTCCACCATCACGCGCGAACGTATCCTCGCGCTGGTGGACGAAGTGGTACGCCCCGAAACGCAAGCGATTTTTATCAGCTGCTCGAACTTTCGCACGCTCGACATCATCGACGGCATTGAGCAAAAGTACAACCTGCCCGTGGTCACCAGCAATGCCGCAATGATGTGGGCGATGCTGCGACTGATGAACGACCAACGTGATGTGCCCGGCGCGGGCCGGCTGTTCTAACTGTGATGACCAACACCTACAGCAGCTGGGAGCCCGAACGCGAAATCGACATTCTGGCCGGCACGCCGCCTGGCGGCGGTCTGGATCGTACGGCACGCGCGCTGGCGGCGGCGCTGCTGTCGAATGGCGTCGCCTGCAAAGTCGTCAATGTGCCGGGCGACGGCGCACGCCGCGTGTGGGCCAGCGTGGATGCGCGCGCGGGTGATCCGCACCTGCTGTGCATCAGCTCGCCCAATCTAGCAACGGATTTTCTTACCGGGTTAGCTGCGTTCAACCACGCCAACTACACGCCACTGGCTATTCTCTACAACGAATACATTGCCTTCGTTGTACGCAGCGACAGTTCGTACCGTAGCGCGGGCGACCTGCTGAAGCGGCTGCGTACCAATGCCGCAAAAGTTACCGTGGCCCTATCGACGGCAGCGGGCAATCCGAATCACATCGCACTGGCGCAAGTGATACGCCACGCAGGCGGCGACGTGCGTGCACCGGTGATTCATGTGTTCGATTCTGCGCTGGACGCGGTGGCCGATGTGGTGGCGGGCATCGCCGATATCGCAGCGGTAACCGCTGCCAGCGCGGTGAAAGAACTCGAAGCTGGCACGTTGCGCGCGCTGGCGGTATCGGCGCCCGCGCGGCTCAGCGGCTGGTATGGGCAGACCCCTACGTGGATTGAAATCGGCACGCCATGCACGCTGGGCGCGTGGCGCGGCGCGCATGGTGCGCGCGGCCTCAGCGCGCCGCACATTGCATTCTGGGAACAGACGCTCACCAAAGCCACGCAGGCTGCATCATGGGCACCGGAACTTGAGCGTCAAAGTCTATCGCCGATGCTGGTGACCGGCGCTGCGCTTGCCACCCATCTTGAACGAGAGCAAAACGACATGGCCACGATGCTCGCTGCGCTGGGGTTTGACTGCAGGGTATGATCAACGCTTAAAACGTAAGTATCTGTTTTTATTGATTATTTTACAAGTACGTTATAATGTGTTCAGGGCCTGCGGCTGGTGTAGGCCGGTTACACTGGAAATGCTCTATGAGAACGGAAGTACATGTACACGGTTCGATATTTTTGTGTAAAGGCGTGCGCCTGAAGCAGGTCGAGCAGGCCTTGAAACCGTGGCTGGAATATCTGGATGTGGAGACACTCGCCGACGCGCACAGCCTGGAACGCGAAGAGCCAGGCATTGTGTTCGACGCGCAGGAACGCACCCTTAACATCTGCTGGACGGGCGAAGTCGGGCGCAATTTTCAGGACAAGCTCGGCACGGCCGTGCACAACATCGGGCCGCTGACCGAATACGCTTCTGAAGTCGAAGTCACGTACTACCCCGATCATGGCGACGACGAATTTTTTCAGGTGTTCGTCGGCCCCACACCGGAAGCGATACACGAATTTCGCCGCCAGTGTGTGGTGGAAGACGCCACCAACCTGCTGTCGCGGCATCTGGGCAAGGCCGAAGTCGATCAGGTCGCCAATCTCATCAGCGACATGTTCAGCAAGATTCAGCCCGCCAAGCAGCCGACATCGGAAAACAGTGGCTCCTCAACCGTGATACCGCTGCACCCGCGCGGAAAGCACCTGCACTGAGACTTGGCCCGGGTTTCTACCGAGAAGCGCGGGCACTATCTAGCCGCATTCTTGCCCGGCGCAGACTCAAACGGCAGCTTTGACTGCCCGAGCGCAATCAGCGGCCCCAATTCATAGACGTTGCGATAGCCGTAGTTGTAGAGCGCGGTATACGTCGATAAATTCAGAGACGCGGTGGCCAGCTTGCGCGGGAAGGGCTCTTCGGCATTGGCGAAATTGTTGTTGCAGTAAATCAGGATGCGCGTGTTCTTGTCGGGAATCGCGCGCGCGAGGCTTTCCACTGCCATATCGGAAAACGCCAGATTGATTGCGCCCTTCACGTGCAGCTCGTCGTACTTTTGCCGGCTGCGCGCGTCGAGTACTATCGTGTCTGGTTCGCGGCTCATGCGCATAAACTCCGCTTCGCTGACCCGGCGTGAGGCACGATGCTGTGCGGCTTCGCGCGTGACCCGCAGATAGCCATCCATGTCGATGGCCGGATTGGCCAGTGGGTCGCGTGGATTGGCGTCCGCCTGCATGACTATTGGCACGCACAACAATCCAGCCAGAACTAAAACGGACAAATGATTACGCATGGCGGCATCCCCTGATTGTTGGCAGTCAAAAATTGACTGCCGCCACGCGCGCGAGTTCACTGCCTATGCACCACAGTAACGCTTTGTTACAAATTACCGGGCTGTTGCGGGTGACATTCAATTGAAAAGGAACAATGCCGATCCAGCAAGACCCCACATTAAAACCTAACCCCTGTCGTTCCCGCTTAGGGGGAACCCAAAATACAGTGCCCTATGAAGTAGGGTTATGGAATCCCGCCTACGCGGGAATGACAGTGTTAGTAGATCCAGGTTATGTCATCGACACCACTACTACTTTTGGGAGCAAGATATGGGAAATCTACTTCTTCTGCAGCACTTCGGGATTCGCCACATTCGCCGGCGTCCCCGACATATACGC
>SXGS01526623.1_pt1 | contig 13273 bp, 9 predicted proteins | sample 3174681 | NCBI WGS metagenome assembly SXGS01 (sample SAMN11356861, study PRJNA531348) | freshwater metagenome | isolation source: freshwater sample F1-80 | place: China: Fuxian Lake, Yuxi | collected 2017-12-25
ATGGGCGTTGGTCATGGCAGGTCATGTCTCCAAAGTGAGGCTCGATACCGTCACGTTAGGAGATTTTCGGCCCGTCATGGCCACCTCGGGCATGTGCCATGCACCGCCCGAACCAGCCATCTTCCCGATGTGCTACGGGCCCGAATTTATCGCCCAGGCGGTGCAGGACTGGATCGCTGCAGTGGGCGCCAAGACAGCCTACATCGCACCCGGCAGTCCCTGGGAGAATGGCTTCGTGGAGTCCTTCAACGCGCGCCTGCGCGATGAACTTCTCAACGGCGAGATCTTCTATTCCCTCGCAGAGGCTCGCGTGATCATCGAGGCCTGGCGTCGGCACTTCAACACAGTGCGGCCTCATGCATCGCTCGGATATCGTGCGCCTACTCCGGAGGTGTTCGTGCCGACGCTAGCCGGGGCATGGCCGGCTCCGCGTCGCGCAAGCGCTCCGCCGGCCATGCCGCGGCTAGCGTCAGAGCTGATGATGAACTAACAATCGAACTGGACCACTCGATGGGGGCCGATCAACGTGAGCTTCAGAACGACGCGATCACGCTTCGACTACGATCGCAACGCTCCGAGCCGCTCCACCGGGGCGAGGCGATAGGAGTTTCAACGCGAGCAAGCCGGAGTTTGATGCGGTCAGTGACGCGCGGCGCGTGGTCCGAAAAACCTGACGCAGGTCAGGGCGGCTGGGTTGTCATCAGGCTGCCGCCTGCCCGGCCTCGCTGCGACAGCAACCAAAACGCATAGGGCGCACCGGTTAAGGTGCGCCCGGTGGCGTAAGCTGGTTGGGTCAGTCCGACGTCCTTGTATGCCGCCGATGCGGCCTGTTCCCCGCGGCTCCTAGCGAGCCATGCGGCGGATGCGATCGATCTCCTTTGCAACTTCGGCTTCGACGATCGCCGACAGTTTTGCGTCCAGCCACTCCTTCAGCATTGGCTTCATGAGTTCACGCACGACATCGTCCAGCGTCGCGCCGGAGGAGACGAGCATCGAGCCCATCAGTTTCGAGAGCGAGCCGGCGGCCTTGTGGGCGACGGGTTCGCTGGTGAGCGCTTCCTGACTTATCGGGCGCCACTCGGCTTGCGGGGCGGCGGCCTGCGGAGGGGGAGACGGCGGCGCCGGTTTTGGCGCGGGCTCGGGCTCGGGTGCAGGCATCGGCTCGAATTCGGCTTCGTGCTCGAAGACCATGAACTCGTCATCCAGCGCGCTCGCGGGCAGCGGGCTGGGTTCGTCAAAGATGCGCAGGGGCGGCGTGCGGGCGATGACTGGCTCGGGCCGCGGCGGCGCCTTGGCCTCGACCGCGGGCGGGGTCGGGGTCGGCGGCTGCAGGTCGAGAACCTTTCCGCCATCGTCGGACGGGCGGCCTTCTTCAGAAATGATCCGGCGGATGGAGGCGAGGATATCTTCCATTGTCGGTTCGGGTTGAGCTTGTTGAGCAGACATGGCCGTCCTCTTCATTTCCAAGGCTCGGAGAAGGCGCGATTCGCGCGCGCCTACGCTTTAAGGAAAAGGCAGCGATTGTCCGACTGCGCTTGGCCCGGAAATCCCGAGGGGGGTCCGTTTATAAACAACACCTTCGTCTATTTCGGTCGGCCGTGCGGTCTGCAATTGTATGAGTACGCATCGATGGTCGGCCTCTCCCATCAATGCCGCCGATTTCCCAAAGGACCTGCTTTCGCCCGGTGATAAGGCTTGGACACGTTTGGCTCACAACCGGGCTGGTGACCTGCCACAGCACTTTCGAACCGCGCGTATCGCGAATGGCAGTTATGGCCGCGCGGCTGTCCATAGAACTCAGAAGATGAATCCGTCACCTGCGCCAGGTAGTGCACCTTTGGTTTAAACAGCTGAGGGGCTGCGATGGATTTCTTTGAGAATGTGGAGGCGATCCGCGGATGGCTCCTTGCTCAACCTTGGCCAGGTTTTGCCCGCGATTGGGTGGCGGAAGCACCGGCCTGGCAGATCTTCGGCGCGTTGACCGCGCCGATTGTCATTATCCTCTTCGCGTTCGTGCTCGTGCTGCTGCGTGTTGGTTCTGGGGCAAGGAATGGTTCATCAGAAACCCTCGAAGTAGTGAAGCCGTCTGAACCTACAATTGGAGAAAAGAATGATCCTGCGGGCGTGCAATCGCCAACAACCGGAACGTCGCCCGAGTCCAGCACGGTTGCTGCTGAGATGTTGACGGAATCGCGCACATCAACACCCGCGCCTGAGCTGGACCCGACCGTAACCTCGACCGAGCAAAACGCCGTTGCCACCGAAGCTACAGCAGATCCGAGTCCCTCAACCCCCATGTCCAAGATGGAATAGCTCTTAGCTTGCAGTAAGCCGGAGTGTGACCATCCGGCTCAGACAATCCAGACGCGCCGTTCACCGACGCTGCTGAGAAGCGGCAGCCTCTGGCCCGTGTCGGTCGGCCGCAAACGTCTGCCGGTCTGACCACGTGCATCGACAGTCGGCCCGTCACATCAATGCCGCCGATTGTCCTGCCAAGCCTCCATTCGCCCACTGATGAGGCTTGGATACGATTGGCTTACCACCAGGCTGGATCTCCGCTGGCGATGATAAACAGGCGTAACCGACAACTATACTGGGTGGTCGCGGTCCGACCCAAACCGGTTGGTGTTGAGGCCGATCTCGACCTCATCCGTATCCGGGTTCGACGCGTCGGATCTCGGATTTATGCAAGACTTGGCGCCGATGGGCGTGAAATCAGATTGACGACCTTGTCGGCGCTTCGGCTGCAATTGTTTGGATCGATCTCGTCCGGGGATGTCGCTCGACTCGGCCTCCAATCCCCGTCTGCGACATGACAAGTTGGGAAGGCTGATGAACGCGACCAGTTCACCTTTGACCTGCACCGGGAGAGTCGCCCCCAAGCTTGAATGACGAACTGCAGCTCAGGGCCCCGAGGTCTCCAAACGCAGACTGTGGCGATACGGCAGGGTCGATCCACAGCGGTCAGTCAGAGGCAGTGCTGCGTTTCGGCTGGTGCTCGCCCAACAACCGCCATTCGTAATCTTCGGAAATCCGAGACGAGATTCGCCTCAAGTCAGCCGCTCGCCGCGGCCGGGGCGGGACGTCGCCGCTTCTGATCCTCGCCCCCGCGAGTTGAGAGACGGCCGGGCAGCACAATAGTTGACCTATCGTCACTTTTGACGATATGTCATTTCATGATGGCAATTTCCTCTCCTGCCGGGACGGGCAAGCGTGGACGGACGCTGGATGCGCTCCTGGCAGCCCTCCAGTCGCTCCTGCTGGAGCGGGGCGCAGGAGCCTTCTCGATCAGTGATGTCTGCGAACGCGCCGGCGTCGCGCATGGAACGTTCTACAACTATGCCGGCAGCATCGATGAACTCATTGAAGCACTTGCCGCGCTTCTGTCTGCATCGCTCGCAGCGCTCGGGAGCAACGCACCGTCAGCAAAAGCCGATCCGATCGCAGCCTTTGTTTTCAAGACGCAACGGACGCTTGGCATTTCCGTACACGCGCCGGACTATGGGCGCTTGATCTTCGATTCCGGTCTTCCCGTGGACCGGCTTGTTGCCGACCTTCGCAAGGACCTCGAGGCAGACATTCGCTTTGGCGCTGCATCAGGCGTCTTCAAGACCCCCAACCCGGCGCTCTCCGCCAGTATGATCGCAGGGTGCATGCTTGGCGTAAGCCTCGATCTTCACCGCAAGACACTGCCCAAGTCCGTCATTGAAGCCGCCACAGCGGAAATGCTGGCGATGCTGGGCCTTTCACGCGCTGTCGCTCAGCGAGCCGCCGCCACTCGCATCCGCATCGAGGCGCCTCCAGCATTGCCTCTGCGATGGCTCGCCCTGGTCTCGGATGAAAGAGCGTCTCCATGAAGCGACCGCGCGGTAAAGGCGCTATCATGCGCCGTGGCGAGAAGGGCTTTGATGCGGCCGTCCTTGCCACCTCGTTCTCGGGGCGTGATCCGGGGCAACGACCCGACATCTACATTCAGGCCAGCAGTAGCGCCGATGTCGCTGCGGCCGTGAACCTAGCGCGCGAGAAAGGCCAAAGAATAAGTCTTTGTTCGGGCGGCCACAGCTGGGCGCAGAACCATTTGCGCGATGGCGGAATGCTCATCGATCTTTCGCGACTGAACGCAATCGACATTGACGCAGGCTCCCGGACTGCACGCGTTGGCCCCGGATGCTGGAGCATCGATCTGGACCGAGCGCTGAAGCAGCTAGGCCTCTTCTTCCCGGTCGCACATGCGCCTGACGTTTGCCTGGGCGGCTTCCTCTTGCAGGGCGGCTTTGGCTGGAACAGCCGTGCGCTTGGCCTCGCCTGCGAGAGCGTAGTCGGTCTTGATGTCGTGCTTGCCGACGGGACACAGGTCCATGCCAGCGCAGAACAGAACGCCGACCTTTACTGGGCGGCACGCGGCGCAGGCCCTGGCTTCTTCGGCGTTGTCACGAACTTCCATCTCAAACTGCATGAACGTCCCAAGGTGACGGCCATGATTATGCAGGTATTCCACGAGCGCTGGCTGGAAGACGTCTTTACCTGGGCGCACGCAATCGGTCCCAGCGTATCGAGCAGTGTCGAATTTCAGCTTCTGATAACGCCGAAGACACTGTTCACCGGCAAGCCGGGGGTCGAAGTCCTCGCGCCCGTGATGACGTCTAGCTGGAAGGCGGCGCGCGATGCGACCGCTTTCATTCGGCAAAGCCCGGTTCGCAAGCGCGCCAGCGTCAGGACGCCGTTACTGCCGCTTTCAACGATGCGAATGTCCAAAGCCGCCGCACAGACACACTTTCCACCGAAGATGCATTGGTGTGTCGACAACATGTGGACGGATGCACCGATCGCCGACCTGTTGCCGGGTCTGCGCAAGGTATCGGATACCTTGCCGCCAGCCCCCTCGCATGCGCTCTGGCTCAACTGGCAGCCAAACCGCGTACGCCCCGACATGGCCTTCTCGATGGAAGCTGGATTTTACTTTGCCGCCTATGGCGAGTGGCGCCGTGCGGATGATGACACACGCTATGGAAGCTGGGCGACGGAGCGCATCTCGGACATGTCCCATCTCGGCAAGGGCATCCAGCTCGCCGATGAAAACCTGGGACGCCGCAAAGCGCGCTTCATGAGTGACGCCAACCGTGCGCGTCTTGAGCGCATACGTGCCCACTACGATCCCGATGGTCGCTTCAATTCCTACATGACCGCGCCATGAGAACGAGCAAGCCGATCGCCGGACGCCACCTGGGCTGGTCTGATGCGGATCTACGAACCAAGCCTTATGCAGACTTCTGGCGTCCGCAGATGGCGCCAATTGGGGAGCATGCGCGCCTTGCCCTGGATGAGGGCCCGTTGGCAGAGCCCCTGCTGGCCCCGCTCGGGCGCGCAAGCGAGATGTTTGCCGGGGACGGTGTTGAAAATGGTTTTGCATTGACGTTGGACGGCGGCATGCGCATCGCCATCCGCACCGAGATGCCCGGCGTTACGCCCGCCATGATCGACTGGTGGTTCGGTTGGCATTCCGACAGTCCAGAACGCTACAAGCTCTGGCACCCCAACGCCCACGTGCACGCGACCTGGCGAAAAGCGCCTCCGGCCGGCGCACGGGCGCGCGACCGTTACATTGGTCATACGTCCATCGTGGATGAGTTCATCGGCAGCGGCCTGCTACGTCTGGCCATAAGCTTCGTAGCGCCAGATGAACTGGCGTTGACGGATGCGTCCCTGCGCGACGATGCGAAGGCGACAGCGATCTGCGCGCACAGCACGCTTGCAGGTTTTCCAATCAAGGCGGGTTATCTTGTGCATCTGGTGCAGGCGACGTCCGGAGGCAGCGTCATGCGCTCACGGTTCTGGATCGGCGGCGTAAATGTCTCGCCACTGCATCCGCTTGCTGCGCCGATCGCTGCCATGGCGCGCCGCGAGTTGCGATCTACCGAGTCGGATGCTCGGGCGTTGTTGGTGCATTGCGCTCAGGAGATGGCGCACCTTGCGACATTCCTGCCGGCGCTCTACGGGGCGTTTCACGACCAGCCATAGCGGCGGCGGCCAGTGATCAAAGGGCGCCGGTCGCGACGCGTCACGTGAAAATTACGAATGGCTTAGTCGGCCGCGACCTGCCTCTCGTGGCCACATTGACCATCAGGAGGGTCATCGCCCAGAGACGGTCATTGGTGCGCTGCGCTTGGCCCGAAAATCCTAGGCCAAGTCACACCTACTGCTCCAAGATCAGCCAACCCAATACTTGGCGATCGCTGGAAGCCAAGTGCTGATCATCCTGCTACCTGAATGAGAACGACAGACAGCCTGGCCGTGATCGTTAGTTGCCATGCCTAAGGGTCGCCTCTGAACATCCAAGGGTTCTGACCTGGCGCTTTTGGGTGTGGTTTCTGGCTACAACATTACCCCGAAACCGGCGGACATGACTCAACGTCGGCAGCTCGCATTATGCAGTATCCCCTGATCCAAAAATTCCTTTTCGGACACCGGCGATCAAGGGCGAACTCGGGAATTGTGGTCGTTCATCCAGGCAGGGCCTGCGCGAAACCCTTGGCGTGTCTCCTTATTGGCCGAACTCCGATCAGTTCTTGGGACGGAAGCCCAACAACACGTTGCCAGGCGTCTGGCCAAACATTCCGTACCCGGAACCGGAGATGAGAAGCCCGTTCACCCCGAGGATCGATGCGCCGTCGATGGATCCGCCCTTTCCGGCGACGCCGTTGAGCGTCTGGTAGTCCTGCACGGTGTCGATCTTCCAGACGAGCTTTCCAGTCTTGCCGTCGATTGCGTAGAGATGACCATCGAGGCTGCCGGTGACAACGACGCCATCGATGACCGTCGGCGCGCCGGAGAAGCCGTAATGCTGCTCGCATCGGTAGACCTTCTTGTCACGGCCATCGCCGCAAGCAGGGTCAACGCCGAACATCCACTTGATTTCCCCGGTGTTAGCGTCGATCGCATAGAGGCCGGGCTTCAGGCCAGGATCGACCGGCGGACCACCCGGCTGCTGCGCACCGACGACCGAGATTGGCACATAGACCGTGTCATCGAGGAAGGCGATGCCCCAATGGATGCCGCCGTTAGTCGCGCCGCCGCCAATGTCGCGACGGAAGAGCACCTTGCCTGTGTCAGGGTCCATCGCCCAAAGCGTGCCGGATTTCTGGCCCGCGAATATGCGATCCTGCCCATTCGTCAGCTTGCCCAGGATCAACGAGGCGCCGAAATCGTAATCCAGGTACACGGTCTCGGGATGCCTGACGCAATTCAACTTCTCCGGAGCCGGGTTCAGACCACAGCCGGCATTGTAGATATCGTTGGCCAACGCTTGATGGCTCCAGACCTGCTTGCCGTCGGAAAGACGCACGGCGATCAAGGCATCAGTGTTGGGATGGGCTGGCGGTGAATTGGCTTCACCTGTGCCGAAGAAGATCAGGCCGCGCTTCTCGTCAACGACGGGCGAGTTCCAGATCGGCGCACCCGATGGCCCCAGCAGCATCTTGCCGTCGCCGCGGTCGCGGATGGGCTTGGCGTCCGGCATCGTATCGTATCGCCATTGTTGCGCGCCGGTCGCCGGCTCGAGCGACAGCATGAAGCCGTGATTGGTGCAGCAGGGCACACGATTGTCCGAAGCACTCAAAATCTCGTACTGGCTGACCGGAACGATGACACGGTCCTTCAATACCCGAGGCGTGCCGGTAGTGGTGGAATAGGAATAGCTGGCGACGTTCTTTGTCCAAAGCGGCTTGCCGGTCGCAGCCTCAACCACATGGACGGTAGCGTCGAGTCCTGAGAAGGCCAGCACGGCGCGACCATCAGCAATGATACCGTAGCCTGGGCTGGAGCGCAGGGGGGCGCCGTTGGGCGTATTATAGACCCATTTCACGCAGGGCTTCGCCTGATCACTGAGATCGAACGCGTACATCGCGGCCGCCTCGGCCACCGGCAAGAACAGTGACTTCCCGACAACCGCGCCTTGTGCGCGGATCATGGTGACGTCAGGAAATGCGATGGCCCAGGCCAGGTCGAGATTGGCGAGCTGAGCTTTCGTCAGGCCCGCGTCGGCCGCCGTCAGGCTCCGCGTGTTCCGCTCATTGAAGCCGAACGTCGCGACAGTCGCCGGAGCCTTGAGGTCGACCTTCCTGCGGGCGCTATCGCACATCATCCCCTGGCTCCACGCTTCCATGGTGCGCTTGCTGGCGCCGGTCAGGTAGTTGATCAGCTGTCCACGCTGCTCTTCATCAAGCGCTGCCGCCTGAACCTGCATTTTGCCTTGGGTCAGCGCGAAGGAAATGGACTGAAAGCTCATGGCCTCCAGCGTCGCCTTGGCCGGCGCTTGGGTTTCTTCGGGCTTGTCATGGCAGGACGCGCAGTACTGGCGATAGATTGGCTGGCCTGGATGCGGGAGCGTGATGGCCGTCCCGTTCGATGCAGGCGTGGGCGTCTGAGCCTGGGCGACGCCAGCTGCGCTGAACACTATGGCGGTTGCCACCGCCAGCCTGCGAATGATGCTCAACGCCTTCCCTCCCTTGGGCCGAGGCTCTTCGGCCGCGTCCCAGAAAGGTATCCTACACGCCCGCTACGGTAAATCGAGCGTTCCATACCATATCGCGAGCACGCCGTTGGCGCGTAACACTTGCCTGCTGTTTGTCGTTGCCGCTTTGCGCGTGCTTGGCCTGGAGGATCGTCATCGGCCGGGTCGGCTGCGCGAAAACAACCGCGCCGAAAACTCGCATCTTCCGATCCGAAGACGCGAGCGGAAGATGCAGGGCTTCAAGTCCCTGCCCTCGGCGCAACGCTTCCTCACCAAGCACGCCAAGACGGTCGAGGAGTGCCACATCCTCTCCGCGGCAAGGTCACGATCACATAGGCTCTGCGACGGCTACATCGCTGGTCCGTTTTGGAGAACCGGGCTTCGCCGCATTCGGATGCAACTAAAGAAAAGTTCGGCTCCGGCAAAGCCGGAGCCGAGTTAATCGTCGTCGCCTCAAGGGCTTCGACGAGGGAGGATCGATTGCTGTGCATGGCTGATCAAGCAAAGCCTAAGGGCACGAAAACCTCTTGAACATCGAGGCAGCAGATCTCTCAAAAAGGCGCCTCGATCAGTTTCAGCCTGCCGCGTCACCACTGGTCCTCCTGCTCCACACGTCAGGAACTGGGAGTAAAAGGAATCCACACCGGATGTCTTACTCGCCATCGACCAGGATGGAGGGGACGCGGCCCTGGCTTTCGAGGACGCGGGCCCCCTCAAGGATGCCGGCGAAGGAGTAATTGCCCTCGTGGCAGGCGTATTCGTAGATCGGCTGGGCCGAGCGGTTGAGCGACATCTCGCCCTTCCAAGTCTGCGTGTAGAAGGCAGGATCGTCGACCGTGAATTCGTAGAGGATCTGGTCTTCGGACCAGCGCGAGAACCGCTCGGTGAGCGTGCCGGTGGGCGAGATATAGGCCTGCACCTGCGCCGGGTTGACGTTTCTGGTCTCGACGACGAGGGCGTCGCCCTCATACCAGCCGACGCTGTCGCCGAACCACGGCTTGATTGCGCTGGGGCGGTATTTGACCTCGGCCTTGCTCTTGAAGATCGGGATGATGCGCGCCTCGTGCACCATCTCGGCGAGGATCATCACTGTGTCGGGCGTCTGCACGAACTGCATGTTGTTGTTGTAGATCGAGTTCAGCATGATCGGGCCGGCCTGGCGGCCGAACAGGATGCAGCGCTCGGACAGCGGGCGCGTCTCGTAAGTGTCGAAGCTGCCGAAGCCCTCGAACGCCTTGTTGGCGCCGGGCTTGGCCGGGAGCTTGCCGTTGGGCGGATCGACGATCCACGACGTGCGGACTTCGCCCTTCACGCGCGCGAGGTGGTTGCCGGCTTCGAGCCAGAACGAGTTGTAGCCGAGCTGGGCGAAGTCCGAGCCCTTGCCCTGGGGCGGCGCGGCGTTGGTGTCGACCTTCTCGGTCTCCTGGTTGCGCGCGTTCACGACCCATTGCGAGCCCTGCTCGTAGCGTACGGCTTCCTCTTCCGTGAGCACGAGCGTGGAGACATTGCCCGGCCGCTCCATCCGGGTGACGGACGTGTTGTTCCATGTGCCCTGAAGGTCGGGGCGGCCATCGGTCGTGCGCGGCGGATTGCTCATCGGCTTGGTGGACATGACCGGCGACTGGCCAGGCGTCTGGGCTGATGCGCTGAACGCGGAAACGGCCACGATAGCGGCGGCGCAGAGCAGGCGGTTGTACCGGATCATCGAATCCTCCGTCGTCGAGCGGACTGCCGTGATGCCGAAAACTCGTTTCATTGTGTTTATCCCCCAAGCGTTCGACGTTTGTTTGTTTTCGTTTACAAAACTCGCAGTCTTATTTTTCAAAGCGTGCTCTAGAGCCGTTCATGGCCGACGATAGCCTGGCCTCGGTCCTTGAGTGAAATCGCTCCTCTAAAGTCATTGTCGCCGGCGGCGGCGCGGTGATGATGGACGGTCTCGCCGGCTCCGGTTTATGCCGATCACGTAGCGCAACCAGGCTCATGGGACCTCGAATACCCAGATGTTGGCGGTTCGTACGGAGGGGTTCTTGATCTCGGGAAGCATGTTCACAAAGGCAGTGCTGCGAACAGAGCCGCTGCCGGTGACGATTGCGATGTATTGCTTGCCGTCGACCTCGTAGCTGATGGGATTCGAGTTGGGCACGTCGCCTAGGCGCGTGCTCCACACGCGTTTACCGGTCGCCTGATCATAGGCCGAGAATGCCCGATCCATCGATCCGGCGAACACCAACCCCCCAGCCGTGGGCAGCGTTCCGGTCAGGATCGGGGCGCGCTCACGCGTGATCCAGAGCTGCTTTTTGGTCAGGAGATCAAGCGCAACGAAGCGGCCATAGAGCCCGTCGCTGTCGGGCATGGGCCGGGTGTTGGCGCGCACGCCGGTCGAAAGCAGTCCGCGTTGCCCCTCCGGAAGTTGCACTAAGTCCATGCAGGCTTCAGCCAGCGGCACGAAGAGGACGCCGGTGGTGGGGTTGAAGCCGGACGGGTTGTAGTTCTTCCCGCCAGCGGCGGTGGGGCAGATCATCTTCGTCTTGCCGTCACCCGGGATCAGGTTTGGATCGACGGTCTTGCGCCCCGTCTTGGGATCGATTGAAGTGATAAAGTTCTGCATGCCCAGATCGATCGAGAAGAGGTATTTCCCGGTCGCCGGATCGAGCGCATCGTGCACGGCCGCCTTGCCGGCAGTGACGAGTACGCGACGCGTATTGGCGCCAGTTCCAAGCGTCATGATCTGACGTTCATACGACCAGTCCAGGTCCATCTGGTCGTTCTCAAGATGCTGATAGTGCCAGACGAGTTTTCCGGTATCCGGGTTCAGCGCGATGGTCGCGTTTGTATAGAGTGCGTCGTTGTTGGCGCCTTTCACGCGGTCGCGCAGAGGCTTCGTGTCATAGGTGGGCGCCGGACCGAAGAAGACGAGGTTGGTCTCCTTGTCATAGCTGCCCGGCGTCCAGATCGTGCCACCTTTGCGCGCCTCGTAAGGCATGTTGTTCCAGGTGTCGTAGTTTGGCTCGCCTGGCTTGGGAATGGTGTTGAAGCGCCACGCTTCCTTGCCGGTCGTGGCGTCGAGCGCCACGATGACGGGCTTGGGTCCGCGCGTTCCGAAAATCACCTTGCCCCTGGCGACGATCGGGCCGCCAGACATGGGGTAGCCCTGCTGGCCGACACCGGTGTTCCAGACCAGGGCGCCTGTCTTGACGTCCAGCGCTACGATATGAGCGTCGGACGTCGGCATGAACACCAGCGAGCCGTAGATCGCGATCGACTTCTTCGGGTCGGGCGTGACGTCTTTGGGCAAGCGGTAGGTGTACTGCCACAGGATGTCCCCGGTTGCGGCGTCAACGGCCTGCAGGATGTCCTTGAAGGCGTGAACGAACATCACGCCATCATGCACCAGCGGCGTGCTCAGGTTCGGGCCCGGCGGCAAGGCAAGCGACCAGCTGAGGCGCAGCCTGTCGACATTGCCTTTGTCGATCTGGCTCAGCGGGCTAAAGCCTTGGGCATCTCGAGTCCGGCGTCCGTCGAGCCAGTCCGATGGCGAGGGCGATGACAGCATCTGCTCTGTCACAGGCGTGATTTTGGCGAGCGGGCTGGGCCGCGCAGCTGGATTCGGCGGCAACTTCACGCCAGAGGCGATCTGGCTGAGATTGAACGTCGTCGCCGGTAGGGTCATGGTTCTCTGCGTGAGGGGAGTGAGCGGCGGTCCCGCGGCGATCGTGTTCCTCGACAGCAGATAGGCGACGACATTGAGGTACTCCTCCTCCGTCAGCGAACCGGGTTGTGCAGGCGGCATCGTGTCGGTCACGTAGTGGAATAACTCTTCAACGCTCTTACCGCCCCAGCGCAGCAGGAAGTCGTCGCCCCGCAGCATGGGACCAAACTCGCCATCGTCGAGACCTTCGCCATGGCAGGCGACGCATTGACGTTCGTACGTAGCCTTTCCAGAGATAGCCTGCGCCGGCGAGTAACTGGGGCTCTCCTGCGCGGATGCGCCCAGACCCGCCGCAAACACCGAGGCAGCGACGAGCGACCCTCGAAGGCAGGATGTCCATCTCTGGACCTGACCGGCGCTGCGAAGCGCCCGCTGGCCGGACCCAAACTGCGGCGCGATGTTCTGCGTGGTGCGCAACTTCATCCCCTGTCCTCCCCGTTTCCAATGTGCATCGCCTGTGGCCCGAACGATCTCCGGTCCTGGGCGGCAAGTGTTCGATCAGGCTTTCAGGCCGCGAAGGAAGTCGAGCAGCAGCGCATTCACTTCCTCGGGACGCTCCTGCTGCACCCAGTGCCCTGTGTTCGGCAAGAGGGTCACGCCGCGCAGATCGTTCACGGTGGTCTTCATCGAGGTCGTCAGCGCATCTGCGCTGGCGCCCGCAATGACGATGTCCTGTTCCCCTGCGACGAACATGACCGGTGCGGAAATCTTCGCGCCCGTCAATTGCGGTGTTGTCTCCCAGTTGCGGTTGATATTGCGGTAGTAGTTGATACCGCCACCGAAGCCCGCTTCTTTGAACTCGCTGACATAGTAGTCGAGGTCTTTCTGCGTGAGCCAGGCAGGCAATTGCTTCATCTTGCCCATGCGCGGAATCCAGCCGCCGGCGGAGCTGCGCGGATCGGTGATTTCAGGCGGCTCGACCGGCGTCTGGCCTTCGGCCAGCAAGTACATGCGGCTCAGGAATTCATACGGCTGCGCGTCGAATTCCTTCTCGGCGACGCCGGGCTCCTGGAAATAGACCGTGTACCAGAAATTCTCGCCGTAACGCGCGCGCG
>SXGS01554837.1_pt1 | contig 13272 bp, 8 predicted proteins | sample 3174681 | NCBI WGS metagenome assembly SXGS01 (sample SAMN11356861, study PRJNA531348) | freshwater metagenome | isolation source: freshwater sample F1-80 | place: China: Fuxian Lake, Yuxi | collected 2017-12-25
AGCGCGACGCGCTCGCACTTGCGGCCGAGCGCGCGTGCGATGCTCTTGCCGAGCGAGGGCTTGCCCACGCCGGGCGGGCCCCCGAAGCAGAGGAGGGGCGACTTCGCGTCGGGCTTGAGTTGCCGCACCGCGAGGAACTCGAGGAGTCGTTCCTTGATCTTGTCGAGCCCGTAGTGGTCCTCGTCGAGCACCCGGCGGGCCTCCAACAAAGACGTGATGTCTTCCGTTTGCGCTTTCCAGGGCATGGCCACCAGCCAGTCCAGGTAGGTGCGCGCCACCATGTACTCGGCGGCGTCGACGTGGATCTTCTTGAGGCGGTCCAGCTCGCGGCGCGCTTCTTTCTCCACTTCCTCCGGCATCCCAGCGGCGCGGATCTTCTCGTCGTAGGCGCTCACCTCGTCGAGGACCGTCTCGCCTAGCTCTTTCTGGATGGCCTTCAGTTGTTCACGCAGCTGGTACTCGCGCTGCGACGCGTCCATCTGCTTCTGGACGTCGTCGGCGATGCGACGGCGCAAGATCGCGTACTGCTGGGCGCGCTCCATGAACCATGCGAGGCGCTCGAGACGCGCGGCCAGATTGGGCTCGGCCAGGAGCTCCTGCGCCTCCGGGGGAACCACGCCAATCTGCGAGGCGAGGTGGTCGCACACGCGCGCGGGCTCGGCCTGCATCTCCATGGCGCGGTCGAGCGCGTCGGGCAGCTTGTCGTGCGCGGAGGTGTTGAACACCTCGCGGGCGAGCTCGATGATCCGCTTGGTCGCGGCCTGTACCAGCTTGAGGTCGCCGGGTTGGGTCTTGAACTGCCCCGGGTTGCAGCAGGTGCCCTTGTCCTGGCTCTCGTGAAAGTCGCTGACGGTGCAGCGGTCGGTCACCTCGACCAGCGCGCGGACGCCGCCATCAGGCAGGTTCATCGTGCGCAGCACGCGGGCGAGCACGCCCACCTTCGCCACGTCGTCGGGGCCGGGGTTCTCGAGGCCAGGGTCGGTCTGCAACACGCAGACGAGATCGAGCTTCTGGTCGAGGTGGGCGTCGAGCGCGCTGACACTCGGCCCGCGGGCGAAGGTCAGCTGCGTGATCTGGCCCGGGAAGAGCACCTGCGTGCGCAGGGCCACCGTGGGGAAGTAGCGTTTCATGAAACCGCGGGCCTAACGTTGACACCGCCCGGCGGCCCTTCTACAAACGTCACATGGGAAACGTCTCCACCCAGAAGGCGCCGCAGGCGCAGCAGGCGAGCGCGGGCCTCGGCGCCGCGGTCTCGACGCAAGCCCTGGGCAAGCAGGCCACGCTGGGCAACGCCGCGATGGCCGGTCAGCTCGCCGGGGCGGTGGCGGCGAGCGGACCGAGCTGGTCGCGCACCGAGATCATCGCGATTCAACGCGAGCTCGCTCGGCTGGGCCTCTACACGATGAAGGTCGATGGCGACCTCGGCAAGGGCAGCCGGGCCGCGCTGGTCGAGGCCTTCGGCGGCGAGGAGTACCGCACCCTCTCGGCCACCGATGCGCTCAAACGATTGCAGGGGGCCACGCCGCCCAAGTCAACGGGCATTCGCTACGGCGAGATGTTCAAGGACGGCTTGCTCGACATGAACCTCGGTCTCGGTTTTGACGAGTCGAACTGGCACAATCACGCCGGCCCCGCCATCACCGAGGCGATCAAGGCCCGTGGTTTCAAGGAAGACGCGGCGCTCGCCGCCACGCTCTACAAGAAGTCGGGTCGCGAGGTGGGTGATTCCGCCTTTGGCAAGTACTTCGTGAAGCAGAAGGCGATCACGTGGAAGCCGCCCGCGGGCGAGGCGCGGAGCGTCGACGCCGTCATCCGATTCGTCACCAACAACGTGGCGGGTAGCAGCAAGTCCGACGGCGAGGGCAAGCGCGCCGCCGGGGCCTTCATGGAAGGCATGCAAGAGAGCGACGTGAGCTACTACGCCGGCCACGGCCGCTACGGCTCCGGCCCCGACTTCGACCGGAACATGCGCTTCCAGATGTTGAACGCGAAGGGCGACGTGGAGAAGGAGTACAACGACTACACGGTGCTCGAGAAAGACCTCGCCGCCGAGGGGAAGAAGTCTGGAAAATCAGCGTGGACGCTGTACCAGGAGTACACCAAGTCCGGCAGGCTCAAGACCCTCGGGAGCAACGACGGCAACCTGCTGATGAACCCGACCAACAACCACACGGGCGAGTTCGGCGGCAACCTCATGTACCAGAACCTGAAAGACGCGGGAAAGAAGCCGGTAACGGGCGCTGAAGGGGCGATGGGACAGACGGACCGGAACTACCGCCTGATGGTCTTCGACGGCTGCCGCACCCAGGACTACAAGAAGCAGATCCGGGGGACGGCGAACAGCTCGAGTCGCGACCTCGGGCTCATCGACACCACGCGCACCACCTACTGGGGCGACGAGGCTGAGACGATCGGCGCCTTCATCGACGGCGTGCTCGCGACGGAGTCCTCGAAGGGGCTCACCGGCAAAATGGACGCCGTCCAGAAAGTCGACACCTCGCCCGCCTTCGAGTTCTCTTGATCCTCCCGGCGATCGCCATGGCCCTCGACCTGCAAACTGCCCGCGCCCAGCTCGCCTCGCCCGCCACGTGGTGCGACGCCGCCGCCGCGCTCGCCTCTAGTCGCGACCCGCAGGCCCTCGCGGCGCTGGTCGACGCCTACGATCTCCCCGTGGAGAGCAGTAAGCTCTGCCTGCTCGAGGCCATGGAGGCGCTCGGTCGCGACGGCGCGCTGGAGGCCCTGCACACCGACGATCCCTCCCGCGCCCTGCGTGCGGCCTCGCTGGTGGCCGACGCGCGCTGGTTGCCGCTCATTGAGAAGGACGTCGTGCAGCCGGCCACGCGCGCGCTCGCCGCCGAGGCCCTGCGCCTTCAGCGTCGCGACACGGCGTGGGAGGAAGCCTGCCTGCGCCTACTCGTCCACGCCGATCCAGCCGTGCGACTCGTGGCGGCGGAGCTGCTCGCCGGGCGCAAATCCACGGCGGCGGCGGTCGAGGGCCGGCGCGCTGTGGAGACCGATCCCGCAGTGAAGGCGGCGCTCTCGTTGTAGACTGCCGCGCCCGTGGCCCAGGCCCAGCCCATCCAGTTCGGTGACTACCAGCTCATCGAGCGCCTCGCGACCGGCGGGATGGCCGAGGTTTACCTGGCGCGAAGCAGTGGGATCGAGGGCTTCGAGAAGCGCCTAGTCATCAAGAAGATCCTGCCGGAGCTGGCGCAGAACCCGCGCTTTGTCCAGATGTTCGTGCACGAGGCCAAGCTCTCGGTCTCACTGAGCCACCCAAACATCGTGCAGGTCTTCGACCTCGGCAAGGTGAACAACGACCCGTACATGGCGATGGAGTACATCCACGGTCGCGACCTGACCTCGATCATACGTGCGCTCCGGCGCAGCGGCGAGCGCATGGACGTGGGCATCGCCGTGTACGTGGCCGGGAAGGTCCTGCGCGGCCTTGGCTACGCCCACTCGCGCACCGGGCCGGACGGGCGCCCGCTGCACATCGTTCACCGCGACGTCTCGCCGCACAACGTGGTCGTGTCCTTCGAGGGCGAGGTGAAGCTGGTCGACTTCGGCATCGCCCGGCTGGTGGGCGAGTCGCTCGGCGAGGCCGACCCCTTGCAGGCGGGCCGCCCCGGCGGGGGCAAGTTCGCGTACATGTCACCCGAGCAAGCCCAGGGCTGGTCGGTCGACCACCGATCAGACGTCTTCTCGCTCGGCGTGGTGCTCTTCGAGATGTTGGCGGGTCGGCGCCTCTTCGCCAACGACGACCCCGACGAGAAGCTCCGGCAGGTGATCGCCTGCGAGGTGCCCGACATCCGCGCCATCAACGAGGCCGTGCCCGACGCGCTCCACGCCATCCTCGCCCGGGCACTGTCGCGACGTGCGGAGGACCGGTACCCCGACGCGTCGACCTTCGAAGAGGAGCTCCGCGCCTTTGCCTTCGCGCAGGGGCTACGGGCCGACGGCAGCGCGGTGTCGGCGCTGGTGCGGCGGCTCTTCGCGGCCGAGCTGGCGGGCGATACCTCGGCCACGAACCTCGACCTCCTGGCGGGCGACCTCGACGCGATGCACACCGGCGTGGATCACGAGCCGAGCGTGTCGGCGTCCACAAGCGAGTCGGCCTCGGCCTCCGAGGAGCGCGCCCATCATCGCCTGCTTGGCGTGCACGGCGAGCGCAAGAACGTGGTGGCGCTGGTCGTGGAAGTCAACGGTCTCACCGACTTCTCCGCGCGCGCCGAGACCGAAGACGTGGGTCGCGTTCACTTCAAGATGTTGCGCATGGTGCGCACGCTGGTCGACCGCATGGGCGGCGTGGCGGAGCGTTTCGACGACGACACGCTCTTTGTCTTCTTCGGCCTCCCGCGCTCGCACGGCGACGATCTCGACCGGGCGCTCGGCTGTGCCCGCGAGTTCCACCGTCTCGCCGGACGCTTGCGACGTCGCGGCTTCGCCGTGGAGTTCAGCTTGGGCGTGCACGTGGGCGAGCTGAACGTCGGTCGCCAGCGGGGGCGCCACTACCGCTTCACCGCGCGTGGCGACACCTTGAAAACCTGCGTGCGACTGGCCTACGCCGCCGACCCAGGGAGCACGCTGGTGTCGGACCGGGTGGCGGCGCTGGCGGGCGATCGTTTCCCCTTCGAGCGCGGTCCCGAGTTGCGACGAAAGGGCACGCGCGGGCACCGGTCTACCTTCATCCTCGGCGAGGGACGACGCCGGACGGGGCGCGGGGTTGTCGGGCGCTGGCTCCGGCGCGGCAACGAGCTCGAAGTCATTCGGGACGCCATCGGCGGGCTTCGCGAGGGGCGCGGGGCGCGCATCGGCGTGCACGGCGACGCCGGCATGGGAAAGACGCGCTTCTTCCGAGAGCTCCGCGAGCTGGCTTCGCGACGCCAGATCGCGGTCTTTCACGGCCGCGCGCTCCCTTTCGGCGCGGACCGTCCCTTCGCGCCCTTCCGCGACCTCATCTCCGACATCCTCGGCATCGAGGCGGATACCAACCTGGTGGAGGTGAAGGAGCGATTGCAGCGACTCGCGGCGCTTCGGCTGGACGAGGTGGACATCGCGGTGATCGGTTCGCTCTACGCCGTGGAGCTCGGCGACAAGGGACAGCCGGCCCGGGAGGCGATCGACACGGTCCTCGTGAAGCTGGTGCGCGGCCTCGCGCGTGAGCGTCCCACCATCGTGATGCTGGAAGACATCCAGTACCTCGACACGCTCGAGCACCAGCTCTTCAACCAGCTCCTGCACGCCACCGAGGGTGAACCGGTCCTTTTGCTGGCCAGCTGGCGTGGCGAGGGGCGCGACGAGTGGACGGCGCGCATGGACATCGTGCACCTGCGTCCGCTCGAGCCGGAAACCCTGGAGGCGCTGGCCGTCGAAGTGCTCGGCGCCGAGTCGATCGGCCCGGATCTGTCGCGACTGGTACGACGTACGACCGAGGGCAATCCCCTCTACCTGGAGGAGGTGCTCAAGGCGCTCCGGCAGGTGGGTCGCATCTGGTACGAGGGCGGGCGGGCGCGTTTGAAAGATCCGCAGCTCGATCCACGCATCCCCGACACGCTACAGGGACTCATCGCGGCGCGGGTCGACAACCTCGACCCCCTCGCGAAGGGCGCGCTCCAGGTGGCCGCGATCATCGGTCTCGGCTTCTCGCCGGTGCTCCTGGGTGAGGCGGTGGGCGCCGACGAGCCGATGGCCCTAGTCGGCGAGCTGGTGCGCGCGGGACTGGTGGTGCCCGACGGGCGCTCTCCCGACACCGCCTACTCCTTCGCCTCGGTGCTGGTGTGGGAGGGGGTGGACCGTGGCATTCTCGGTGTGCAACGCCGCGAGTACCACCGAATGGTCGCGGCGGCGATGGAGCGCGTCTACGCCGGCCGCCTCGAGTCCGTGATTGAGGGCTACGCTCAACATTGCCAGGCGGGCGGGCGCCACCGAGAGGCGGTGGCCGCCGTGCTGCGCGCCGGGACGGAGCATCGTAACGCGCAGTTCTTCGAGCGAGCTCTGGACTGCTTCCTGAGAGGGATAGCCTGGCACGACGCCGCCCCACGTGCCGAAAAGGCGCACGGCCTGGAGGCGGAGCTGCACGTGTGCGCCGGAGAGGTGGCGGCGGTGCTCGGTCTCCCCTCGGCCGAGCGCATGTTCTCGGTGGCGCTCGACATCGCGGGCGAGGCGGGACCTCGCTCTTGCGAGGCGCGCGCGCTCCTCGGGATCGGGCACCTCTACGCCCAGCGCGGCAAGCTCGCGGTGGCACGTGCGAACGTGGAGGACGCGGCGCGGATCGCCCGGCGACAGAGTGATGTGGCCTTGCACGTGCAATGCTTGGAGGCACTGGGGGCGATCGCGCTCGACGAGGGCGACGCCGAGGAGGCGCGCAGCTTGTACGCCGAGGGCCTGCGGGTGGCCGGCGAGCGGGGCGACCTCGCCGCGCGCATGATCCTCGGCTTGGCCAACCACTCTCTCCGCAAGGGCGAGAACGCCGCCGCGCTGGCGATGCTGAAGGAGGCGCTGCCTCACGCCGAGCGAGCTGCCGACCGCGTGCTCGTGGGCCGCATCGTCAACAACATCGGCATTGCCTTCATCGACGAAGGCAAACCGGCCGAGGCGCTCGCGGAGTTCCGCCGCGCGCTGGAGCTGCGACGCGGCCTCGGCTACCGCCGCGGCGAGGTGATCAACCTCCACAACATCGGCGACGCCTACTTCCGCATGGGCGATCACCCGCGCGCGTGGGCGGCCTTCGAGCAGAGCCGCGACCTCGCCCGCGAGTGCGGCTGGGAGCGAGGCGCGGTGCTCAACGAGGTGTACCTCGCCTACCTGCGCGGCCGGCGGGGGGAGGACATGGCGCCTGAGCTGAGCCGTCTCGCGACGGTGGCCACGCGACTCGGCGAACCGGAGGCGGGCTTCACCGCGCGCTGGTTCGCGGCGCGTTTGCTGGGTGACAAGGGCAGCGAGGCCGCCGTCGCGTCTGAAGCGGCCGCCGCCGGCTTCCCGAGCCTCGCCCGGCAACTCGGCCAGGGATGAGTCGAGGCGTGGTAGCCTGACGGCGGGCGCGTGGATGGCTCTGCACCTTTCTCGATGGTTTACGCGGAAGGCGCTGTCGCCCGGGGTGGCGGCGATCGTGGAAGCGGAGAGCGGCCGCGCCGACCGCACGGCCACCACCCTGCGCCTCGTGCTGGGCGGGATCGGCTGCGTGGCCATCGCGGGCAACTGGGGTAGCAACGACCCGGCAGCGATGTGGGTGGCGAGCGCCGCTGTGGCTGTCGCCTTTGGCGTGGCGGTGTGGGCCTGGCGGGCCGCCCGGCGCGCGGAGCTCGACGCGCTCACCCGCGGGCTGGTTGCCACCGTCGACATCACCTTCGTCACCGCGCTCTCGGCGAGTGGTCACTGGAACTACTCCGGCGACTACGAGGTGCTGCTCGCGCCCCTCCCGCCGGTGCTGTACACCTTCTTCCTTGTCTTTGCCGCGCTTGGCGGTCACGTCTACACGGCGGCCTGGGCCGGCTTCCTGGCCATGGCGCAGCGCTGGATCTTGCTCGAGGTGATCGTGCGCGGGGGCGCGGTCAGCACCAGCGAGCAGGCCGTGTACGGGCAAGCGGCCATCGGCCTGCCCGACCAGTACACCATCATCGCCTTCCTCGGCGTGGCGGGGCTCCTGCTCACCGCGCTGGCTTACATGCTCCGTCGCGACAGCATCTACGCTGCAGAAGAGACGGTGTCGAGGCAAGAGGCGGAGCGGGTCAAGGCGAACCTGAGAAAGTACCTCTCGGCGAACGTTGCGGACCTGGTCGCGAGCCGTCCCGAGGCGCTAGCGCTCGGCGGCGCTCGTCGGATGGCCACGGTCATGTTCGTCGACATTCGCGACTTCACGCCGCTCACCGTTCACGCGCGTCCGGAGGAGGTGGTGGCGATGCTCAACACCCTCTTCGGGGAGCTCGTGGAGATCGTCTTTCGCCACGGCGGCACCCTCGACAAGTTCCTCGGCGACGGCCTCATGGCGGTTTTCGGCGTGCCCCAGGAACAAGCCGACGCGCCGCAACGGGCGCTGGCGGCGGCGATGGAGATGCTGGCGGTCACGCGGGTCTTGCAGGCGCGCGGCATCCGTCCTGATGAAGAACCCCTTCACATCGGCATCGGTGTGGCGCATGGCGTGGTCGTCGCGGGCAACATCGGCTCCTCGCAGCGCCTGGAGTTCACCTGCATCGGCGAGGCGGTGAACTTCGCGGCGCGGCTGTGCGGTCTTTGCCCGGCGTTGAACCAGGATCTCGTCGTGAGCGAGTCGGTGTACGACGCCTGCCGTGAGCTCTACAGCTTTCGTGAGATGCCGAAAATCAAGGTCAAGGGCATCACGGGCGAGCCGACTCTATGGGCAGTGCAGGGCCCCCGGAGGCCCGGCGGGAGCAGCACCTCGTGAATGTCTACGAAGAAAATCGCGAGTTGATGGAGAGAACCTGGGCGCGGGTCCTCGCGCGGCTCGACACCTACCCGGGCCTCCTCGGCGAGCTTGGCCTCGGCTTTTTCGACCGCGTGGGCGTCGATTACCTCCTCGACACCGACGCGGCGCCGCTCTTGCACCTGCCCTTGTGGCTCGGTCGCGACGTGCATCCGCACGCGATGGGCGACATCCTGGAGGGCACGGCGCTGTCGTACGCGTACGTGCGCATCCTCGACAACCTCGTGGACGAGCCCGAGTCGCGCGGCTCGGCGGCGCTGATGCACGTGGCCAACGCGCTCTTGTGGGACGCCCTCGACCTCTGGCGCCCGCACGCCAACGCGCGCGCCTGGGCCGCCTGTCGCGACGCCTGGCTCCTCTACAGCGATCGCACCGAGGCCGAGCGCCGCGCGGTGACGGGGCGCGAACCCTACCCCTTCGCGGACTTCGTGGACCACGCGCAGAAGTGCGCGCTGGCCGAGGCCCCGTTGTACCTCGTGCTGTCGTCCACGGGCGACGGCCGGAACTGGGAGTCGGTGCGCCCGCTGGTGCGAGAGCTCGCGGTGTCGTACGGGCTGTTCAACGACGTGATGGGGCACGCACGCGACCTCGAGGGCGGCGCGCACACCTTCCTCGTGGCCAAGGCCCGCACGCTCGCGGGCAAACGCGGCAACGACGCCGACGTGGAGCACATCCTCGCCACCACGTCGTTGCAGGAACGTTTCCTCGACGAGGCCACGGCCGCGCTTGACCGCGCGCTTCCTCACGCCGAGGCTCTCGACATGCCCAACTTCCCCGTCTTCGTGGACGAGCGGAAGGCACGGCTACGCCAGGTGCGGGACGGCATCACCCTCCTTCGACTGGTGAGTTCGTTGGCGGCCTAAGGTCGCCCGACCGGCGATCCGATCCTTCCTCGTGAACCCGGAGTCCTCATGTCGGCCATTCCCTCCTCGCTCCAGCAGCTCGTCGGGCGCGCCCTCATCGACGCCGAGTTCCGCAAGGCGCTGGTGAGCGACGCGCGCGGCACGCTGAGCCGCGAGGGCTTCGCCTTCGACGACGCCACCGTGTCGGCCATCGAAGCCGCCACGCGCGATCCCGAGCGGGTGCGCAGCTTCTCCGACGCCTTCTCGGCGCAGTTCTTGGGTCGCGGCGAGTACCTGGCCTAGGTCGCGGCGATGCACGCCCGCCCGCTGGAACTGGTGGTGCGGCAGGACGGGGCCCCGCCAGCCGTTCGCCGCGTCGACCCTGGCGTTGCCCTCCTCGGCACGCGTCCCCGGCCGGTCCCGGTGGAACTGCGAGAGGTGGACGGGGCGCACGTGCTCACCACCGCCGACCGGCGCGTGTACCTGCGGCTCGACGCAGAGCAGCACCACCTGTGGACGCTCATCGACGGCCAGCGCACCGTCGCCGAGATCGCCACCGCCTACTTTCTTCGGTACGGCGCGCTCAACGTGGGTCGCGTCGGAGGGTTCATCACCAGCTTACGACGACACGGGCTGGTGGAGGTGGCGCCGAGCGGCTTTCTGCGCGAGCGCGGCGCGGGCCTCGCCGAGTGGCGCTGGCATGGCGCCCACGACGTGGCGGAAGTCGCTTGGAGGGCGCTCGGCCCGATGTTTCACCGCGCGACGGCGCCCATCTGGGCGGCGGTGCTGGGCCTCGGCGGCTACGCTTGGTCCATTGACGACCGCGTCTCGACAGCAGGTCTGTTGAGCACAGTCGGAGCGACCTTTGCCCTGTTGGCGCTCCACGTGTTTGTGCACGAGCTCGGCCACGCGGTGGCGGTGGTTGCCGCCGGGCGGCAGGTACGGTTCGCCGCCGTGGGACTCGCAGGTTTCTACGTGGATAGTACCGATCTCTTCCTCGGAACGCGCCGCGAGCACGCGATGGCATCGCTCGCGGGCCCGTTCGCGACGGCGCTCTTGACCGCCACCTGCTCGCTCCTGGCCTGTGCCGCGCCGCCCGAGCTCGCCGCCGTGCTCCGCCCCGGGGTGTACCTGGGCCTCGCGGTCCTGGGCCTGACGCTCTACCCGTTCGCGCTCGACAACGACGGTCGCCGCGCCTGGAGCGATCTCGCCGGCGAGGCCGATCTCGGTTGGTCGGCCGTGCGCGCCGTGTTCACGATGCGAGCCCGCGCCAGCCAGTGGTTCTACGTGCTCGGCGCGGTCGCGACGCCGACCCTCGTCTGGGCCAGCCGCTAGCGGGATTGGGGCACGCGTGCCCCACCCCAACGGGGGAAGGCGACTTTTGCGGACGGCACGACCCTTGCATTAGTCTCCCAGACCATGCGCACCCTTCCCGCACTGTTCCTCCTGGCCTGCTCGGACTACGAGTTCGCTGAGAAGAACGAACCGCAGAAGATGCCGACCCCGGACATCGAGGTCACGCCTGCCTCGTTGAACTTCTCGACCGTCGCGGTGGGTTGCGACGCCGAGCAGGCGGTCACGATCACCAACGTGGGCGAGGCCCCGCTCACCATCGATGGCACGGCCATCGAGGGCGACCCTGGTTTCGAGGCCGATCTCGTCGTCACCACGCTCGATCCGGGCGAGTCCGTCGCGATGGCGGTGCGCTTTGTCCCCGAAGACGCGAGCCCGGGCCGCGTGTCGGTGGTGGTCACCTCCGACGACCCCGACGAGGCCGTGTCGGAGGTCCCTGCGGTGGGAACGGGCGAGTTTCCAGCGCCAGCTGCGGACAGTTTCGTACAAGAGGTCGATCCGGTCGACGTCTTGTGGGTGATCGACAACAGCTCCTCGATGGGGCCCGAGCAGGCGCGCGTGATGGCCGAGATCAACGCCTTCTTCTCGTGGTTCGATGCCTTGCGCCTTGATTACCACATGGGCGTGATCGCGACCGACGTGGTGTCGCCGCAGTTCGCCGGGCAGCTCGTGGGCAGCCCCACCTACATCGACACCACCACGACCGACGCCGAGGCGCGCCTGTCCGAGCGCATCAACCTCGGCACCGACGACATGGGCGACGAGTCGGGGCTGCTCGCGGTGGAGATGGCGCTCAGCGAACCACTCGTCAGCGGCTACAACGCCGGCTTCTTCCGGCCCGACGCCCGCCTCGCGGTCATTTTCCTCTCCGACGAGCCCGAGCAGTCGCCGTACGACGCGCAGCACTACATCGACTTTTTCGCTACCCTGAAGGCAGATACTTCGCGCATCCTGGTGGCCTCGATCGTCGGGGACTATACCGACGGCTGCAGCAACATCTGCGACGACGTCGAGCAGCGGGCAGGCGCAGGCGACAAGTACATCGACGTGACCAACGCCTACGCCGGCATTTTCGGTTCCATCTGCACCTGCGATCTGTCGCCCACGCTCGATGAGATCGGGATGAAGAGTACGCTCTTCTCTCGTTCCTTCGCGCTCTCGCAGGTGCCCACCGACAGCACCGAGATCCGCGCGTGGATCGACGGGGTCGAGAACAGCGCCTTCGTGTACGACGCCGAGGCCAACGCCGTGGTGTTCGACGACGCGCCGCTCAACGGCGCCCAGGTGGACTTCGAGTACCCGGTGGACGGGAGTTGCGCCGACTGAGGCGCGCTCACCACGCCTCGATCTCGTACAGCACCCCACCGCGAGCCACGGTGGTGTCGCGCCAGGACGCCACGGCGAAGAAGGAGCCGTCGCGACAGCCCACCGCCGTGCCGAGGTACTGGTCGGCCTCGCTCGAGTAGATGTCGGCGTCGGCGTCGGCGCGGCCGAGGCTGCCGGCCGCCAGGTCGAGGAAGATCCAGGCGCTGCCGCCCGCGCTGGCGATGTTGCCGTCGGTGTAGTTGCCGATGAGCAGGTCGGCGTTGCCATCGACGTCGAGGTCGCCGCTCACGAGGCTCGCGCCCACCTCGAGGCCGGCCTCGTAGATCTCGGTGGTGGCGTCGGTCCAGGCGTAGGCGCCGGGGCCGGGGTCGGTGAACACCACGACGCCACCGTCGCGGTAGGCCGCCATGGCGAGGTCGGGCAGGCCGGATCGGTCGAGGTCGGCGGGGCGAGCGATGCCGCGGCTATTCGTCCCGAACCATGCCGCCGCCGAGGCCGGGCCGGTGAAGGTCCACGCGGCAGCGCCGAGCCCGGTGGAGCCCCCGGGTAGCCCGTACACGGCGCCCGCGTCGGCGGCGGTGTCGTCGACCCCGGGCGCGCCCACGAGGAGGTCGTCGTAGCCGTCGTCGTCGATGTCGCCGCCCACCAGCGTGGCGCCGAAGCCGTCCCCGGTCGCGAGCCCGGTGCTGAGCGTGCCGTCACTGGCGGTGAGCGCTCCGCTCGCACTCGCGAAGACGCCCACGACCCCCGCGTCGACCTCGGCCGCGCCCACCGCGAGCTCGTCGAGCCCGTCACCGTCGAAGTCCGCGGCGTCCAACGCCTCGGCCCACTCGGCGCTGGTCCACTCCCCGGTGATGCTGATCGCGGCGTCGGCCGGTAGGAGACTGCCGCTGACGGGCGACGCGAAGACGTAGGCCACGCCCACGTTGCCCGCGCTGCGGTCGCCGACGAGCAGGTCGGCCTGGCCGTCTCCGGTGGCGTCGCGCATGCCGAGTGGAATGAAGCCGAGTTCGCTCTCGCCTTCGACGCTCGCCACCGCGTCGACCTCCGCGTTGCCCGTCCACGCGCTCGAGGCGGGGAGCACGAAGGCGGCGCCCGGCCCGTGGAAGGGGGAGCCGATCACCGTGTCGTCGACGCCGTCGCCGGTGATGTCGCCCAGAAGACTCAGGTTGTCGATGGAGCCAATGCGGCCGTCGGCCGTGGCGCCCCCCTCCTCGGCCACGAAGACGTCGCGCACGTCGACCGCGCCGCTGTAGGTCGGGACCTCGACCGGCTCCCCTGTGTCGCCGGTGTCACCGGTGTCGCCGG
>SXGS01600964.1_pt1 | contig 13271 bp, 11 predicted proteins | sample 3174681 | NCBI WGS metagenome assembly SXGS01 (sample SAMN11356861, study PRJNA531348) | freshwater metagenome | isolation source: freshwater sample F1-80 | place: China: Fuxian Lake, Yuxi | collected 2017-12-25
CGACGTTCAGCTCCACTCGACCCACCACCCACGGCGAAGCCAAGCCCAACACCTGCTGATAAAGCTCTTTGTCTTGCACCGATCCGCCCTCCGGGCGAACCTTCTATCCATTCAGACACCCACACCGAAGTCCGATGGACCAAAAAATGAGGCTCTCCGCCATTCGTGTTAAAGACGAATACTTGAGCCGCAAGGCGCTAGCCGCGGGTCGAGGAAAAGAACCCGCGGCTAGCGCCTTACGGCTCACATGGCACCGAAATCAACACGAATTGCGGAGAACCAAAAATGAATACAGCCTTCGGCCAACGGCTCACGGCGATCGGCCGGAGTCAACACAGCGAAAGGATCAACATGCGATTCGTTTTCGTGACTTGTCTCGTGATGTTGTCTGTCGCACACGCAGACGAGGGTTTCCGTGCGATCGGCAAAGATCCGCGCACCGGGACGGCGCATGCGGTACTGGTGACGAGCGGAGGGCTGGCGTACTCCGGCCAGATGCTGCCGCTGGATCGCGATGGAAAGCTCATTGAGGGAGATGCGGCGAAGCAACTCACTGGCTTGATGGAACGACTACCGGTGCATCCGGTCGATTGTGCGAAGGTCAACTTCTATGTCGCGAACCCCGAGGTGACGAATGTCGTGCAAGAGTGGCTCAGCAAAACGCTGAAGTATGAGCGTCAGCCGGCAGTCAGTTTCGTACAGACTCGCCTGCCGCTTCCGGGGGCATTGGTCGCGGTCGATTTGATTTCCGCTGGCGGCGGCTCGCCATCACGAATGCGTTTCAAGGATTGGCCGCGAACAAGTCTCATCGAATCCCGGATCGCTCATGAAGCACATCTGAAGGCGGGACCGCGCGTGTATGTGTCCGGTCAGGCGGAGAAAGGGAAGACATTGGCTGAGGCGACTCGGCTGACGCTGGAGGGCTTGCGAAAGACGCTCTCCCACTTGGAGCTTGGCCTCGATGACGTCGTGCAGGTGAAGTGTTTTCTGACGCCGATGGAGCAAGTCGCCGACGTGCAGCGAGAGATCGTCGAGTTCTTTGCTCCGGTGACGAACGTGTTGAATCCGGTCTTTGCTCCGCCGTGCGTGTTCGTCGAATGGCAATCGACATTGCCGATCGAGATCGAACTCGTGGTCGCCGCTCGCCCACAAGCGGGGAAACCGGAACCGCTCGAATTCATCACGCCACCGGGAACGACGGCATCGCCGGTGTTTTGCCGAGTCGTTCGCGCCAACGATCCGCGCACGATCTTTGTCTCTGGCCTGTTCGCGAAGGAGGGAGCTGACGGCGCAGGCCAGGTCAACGACGTGTTTGCTCAGTTGCTGGAGATCCTCAAAGCGAGCGGCAGCGACCTGCGACATCTGGCCAAGGCGACGTACTACGTCAGCGACAACGACGCGAGTGCGAAGTTCAATGAACTGCGGCCGAAGTTTTACGATCCCGCTCGCCCGCCGGCGGCATCGAAGGCGCATGTGCTCGGAGTCGGACTCGCGGGAAGGTCGCTAACGCTCGACATGATTGCGGTGCCGACGAGGTAGGGTGGGACAAGCTCGCTTCGAGCGTCGGCCCACCAGAGTGCCCGCTGAAAATCGATGGTGGGCCGGTGCAGCGAAGCGCCGCTGGTCCCACCCTACGGTCAGTCAGACAGTCGAAGTAGATTGTTCGCATCCTTCATTCGCCGCCAACACAAGGACAGCGCAACCATGCACGACGTGACCTCTTCGCGACAGATTCCTCGCCGTGACATCGTTCAAGCCATCGGTGCTGCCGCGGGGATCGCGTTCGTCAATCACGCGGTCGCCGACGAGAAGACGCCGGGCACACAGGTCGCCGACCGCACCTCGACTATTCGCATCACTGCGATCAGAACCTTCTGGGTCGGGCCGGTTGTCTATGTGAAGATCGAAACCAATCACGGCATCACCGGCTGGGGCGATCTCAAGGGAGTCGATCCGCGCGTGTCGAAGCCGCTGGCCGAGTCGCTGTTTGAACTGCTCGACGGCGAGAACCCGACGCGGGTCGAATATCTCTGGCAGAAGATTTTCCGAGCCCACCGCAACATCCGGGGCGGAGCGTTTCTGGTTCACACGCTCGCTGCGATCGACATGGCGCTGTGGGACATCACCGGCAAGCTGTGGCAGGTGCCGATCTATCGAATGCTCGGCGGGCCGACACGCGATCGCATCCGGGTGTATCACACGCCGAAGGCTCAGAAGGTGCCGCCGCACGGCATCTATGAGCACTCCGGCAACCCGGCCGACATCGACAACATGGTCAAGGCGATCAAAGCCGCTCGCGAGAAAGTCGGGCCTGACGGAGCCGTGATGTTCGACGCGCACTCGGCCGTGCCGCCCGCGACGTTGATTCAGTTGGCCGCCGCGCTGAAGCCCTACGACCTGCTGTTCATCGAAGAGCCGGCCGTCCCCGGCAATATCGAAACCTTCAAGCGGCTCAAGCAGCACATCAACATCCCACTGGCGACCGGCGAACGCGACCGCACCATCTGGGGCGTGATCCCATATCTTCAAGAAGGCTGCATCGACATCCTGCAACCCGACTGCTGCCACACTGGCGGCATCAGCCAGATGAAAAAGATCGCAGTCCTTGCCGAAGCCTACTTCGTTCCGATCGCCCCGCACTGCACGGCAACGTTTCTGGGAATCGCGGCCAGTCTGCATGTCGTCTCGTCGATCCCGCTCTTCCTGATCCACGAGTTCTATCCGACCAACGCCGGGTTCAACCTGCCGGGCGTGACTCGCATGGCCTTCGAGTACGACAAAGATGGGTACATCGGCCTGCCACCAGGGCCGGGCCTCGGCGTTGAGGTGGACGAAGCCCGGCTCATTGAAGAGTCGAAGAAGCCGCAGAGCTACAAGTGGCCGGGAGCCAAGCTGAAAGACGGCTCGATTGCCGATTACTGATTTGGAGTGCGACGGCCAATGCCATCGCTTTTCAATTCACAACTTACATCCCGCCTGACGCTCCATGCAGTCCAAGCACGTTTAGAAAAGATTGGACTTTCGCGGTGACTGCTCCCTGCTGTTGGAAATGCTGTTTTGCACCTCATGGATTCTCCAATGATGCCCCGACCTTGCTTGCTCAGCCTTTTGAATGCGGTGGTGCTCGTGTTGTTGTCGTCGGCAAGCCCGATCTGCGGCGACGATTTGTCTGAGTACTTTCAGGTGGACGGACCGTTGGCCGGAACTCTGAAGAGTGACCGGCCACTGCCGTTGTATGACGCCGATCCTCAGCATCTTTGGAATCGGATGTATTCCGCGTTCTACATTCGCCCACGAGCACTGCCGGCAAGCAGCGAACAACCGGCAACGACGCGATTTGAAGGGGGCGATGTCATCGAGTTTCTGGCGTGGGGCAAGACCGAGTATTGGTCAGGGATGGATGTTTTCGGGAAGGTGAATCCGCTGCTCGACGAGTTCCTACAACGCGGTGCCGAGACGTCCTCAATTGACCCGCTTAAGCGAGCCGTGTTTCAGCATGACCTGTGGGCCGTTTACGATCATCTCATCGACCAGAACATTAAACGGACGGCTGATCGGGCAACGCGAGCACGGCGCGTTGTCCTCTGTGGCAAGCTGGCCAAGTGCATTCAACGGCTCGCGCTGCCAGCCACCGCTGTGGCCGAGCTGCCCGACACCTACACGCTGGCCATCCAATCCGGGGCGTTCGCAGCGAGTCATGAATTCGAGGCCGAGCGAAATTACCTTCCGCCGGGCCTGCTGACTCAGCCAGAAGAATGGGTGGAGGTCGATTTCCATCAACCGAACCTTCACGAGGACATTTCCGATCGCTTCGTCACGCTGCATGCTCAGTCTCTTCAGGGGCGATCGTATTACCGCATTTTCTATCGGTTTCCACAGGGGCGTCGGCAGGTCATCGACTATCTCAAATCATTGAACGAAACCGGCATCGACTGGAAGCAGGCCGCCTACGATGGATTCGTTCGTTTGCGGAAGGACGCTCCGCCGATTCCCGTCGGAACGGAAGTCGTCCTGTTGCAGTTGATGATGACCGTCAACGATCAGTTGCGGCCGGTTCCCACTAAGATTGTCGAATCGTTTCAGTTCCGCGTGTTCCGCAACATCGACGGAAGCAGCGAGCCTCCGACAAACACGGGCGTGGGAGTCAACGTGCTCGACTATCGGCTCAAGCGCCACTTGCTGTTTGAGCGGCAACGGTCAGGAGGTCTCGAACGCGAACCGGAAGGAATGCCGCAGTATCGTGTCGCCGTCGACGGCCTGAAGGGGACGGCACCGGATTGGGGCTTTGCCGACAACTCCGTGTTGTTCCAGCAGTGCGTCGATTGTCACATGTCGCGCCGGAATGATCGTCTGGGCGTCGCAAGCATCCCTTCCATCATTCACTCCGGCGGTTTCGACTCCGGCGCTCAAATGGGCGTCGTCCATCCGCTCACGTCCGCGGAATCAGGACTCACCGGCCAGCGCGTCGCCAAGTTCAAGTCACGCCACGAAAGTTTTCGGAGATTGCTGGAGCATCTCGGTGAATAAGCACGCGAGCTTCGCAAGTGCGCCACACAAAGCCGCCGCCCCCGTTTGTCGTTCAGGTTTATGGCCAGAGTTGCCAAGCCGTCACCACTGTGGCCAACAGCACACAGTAGTACGCGAACCAATGCAGTTGTCTTTGTGTGACGATGCGAATCAGAAATCGCAGCGCGACGATGCCGACAGCAAATGAGATCACCGCTCCGAACAGCAATTGACCGATTGCCAAACTATTCGAGTGCCGCATCGCAAGCCCCTTGAGAAGAACCACTCCGCCCACGGCCGGGACAGACAGTAAGAAGGAAAATGTCGTGGCGGCGTGGCGAGTCAGTCCGACCATCAATCCGCCGGCGATCGTGCTGCCTGATCGTGAGATTCCGGGCAGAAGTGCCAGCGTCTGAAAACAGCCGACTGCCAGCGCGTGAGGCCACTTGATTTGATCGAGTTCCAGCAAACTGATCTCCATTCGCTGGCCCGCGAAGAGAAACGTCGCGGTGATAAACAGCCCCAAGCCGACCAGCAATGGCGAGACCAACGTCTGCTCAAGCCAGTCTTTGAAAACCAGGCCAACCACTGCGACCGGGATGCTGCCCATGATCACGTTAAGCAGCAGGCGATGCCGTTTTCGTAACGACCACAGGTCTTGCCAGTAAACAACGGCCGTGGCCAGCAACGTTCCGAGATGCAGCCCCACGATCAGCTCGATCGTCTCCGCCGAGGTGGCGGTCGTGCCGAACCAGCGTTCGAGCAATTTGCCGACGAGGATCAAATGCGATTTCGAGCTGATCGGCAGAAACTCGGTGATTCCCTGCACGACCCCTTGAATAAGCGTCTGCCAAAGTTGAGCACCATCCATGAGAAGCTCACAACCCGTGGGGCAGGTTTTCAACCTGCCAGAATCCAAACCGTAGTCCGGACGCCCACGTCCGGACATTCACGGGCAGGTTGAAAACCTGCCCCACAAAGGGCGCAGACGGTAGCAGTCGCTCGAAAGTGGGTCGAGCCGATCTTGCGGCTCGAATTACCAGACCTGCTCCAGGATCGCGAGCAGTTTGTCATCGCTTACGTCGCAAGGATTGCCGTCCATGCTGTTGCCGCGCGAGCCTTTGGCTAACGCCGGAAGTTGCTCGCGGGTGACACCGAGTTCCGAGAGTCGTGAGGGAATGTGGAAGACTTGGTTCAGTGAGTGAATCACGTCCTGAAGACGCATCAAGGCCACATCGTCGGAGCACGCTCGGCCATCCGAGGGCCATTTCTGTTCGCCGAGCAGCCATTGATCACATTGCCGGCCGAGTTGTGTGAGACCCTTAGCTGCGACGTCTCGATTTATCTGCAGCGCGCTCGGCAGCATCACGGCACAAGCCAAGCCGTGTGGCACCTTCGCGTGAATGCCGAGAGATGCCGCGACTCCGTGAGCGAAGCCGAGTCCCGAGTTTGCCAGCGCGATCCCGGAGAGTAACGCTGCGTGCGACATGGCCTCGCGCGAAGCACGATGTTTTAGGTCGCACGACAGCTTGAACATCGCCGGCAAGGCCAGTTCGAGTCCTTGCCAACATAACGCTCGTGGGATCGGCTTCGCTCGGCGAGAGATCAGGCTTTCGATCAACTGCGTGATCGCGTCCATGCCGGTATAAGCGGTGATGTCCCGCGGCAGACTGAGGGTCAATTCGGGATCGACGAGCAGGATCTTTGGAATCATCAGGTCGGACCGCAGACTCTTCTTGAACGGCGGTTCGTAAGATGAGATCACCGCGTTCTTGGTCGCCTCGGTCCCCGTGCCCGCCGTCGTCGGCATCGCCAGCAAGGGCAGGGGAGCGAGGTCGATCTTGAGTCCCCGGCCAACTCCTTCGAGAAAATCCTGCACGCTGTTCCCGTGAGTGTTCGTGGCCATCGCGGAGACGGCCTTCGCCAAGTCGATCGCGGAACCGCCACCGATGGCAATCAGCAGGTCTCCTTCGCGAGTGCCGATCTCTCGGATGCGCGCGGTCGCGGCATCAACGTCTCTCACTTCTGGCTCGCGTGTCTGCGTCGCTAAGCGATCAACGGCCACGCCTGAGTCGGTCAGCAAACGACACAACTCATCCAGCGTGCCGTTCGATTCGAGCGTGCGCGAACCGCTGACAACAAACGCTCGTGAACCGAGCGACTTCGCGAGCGTGCCGAGCTCCGTTCGTCGGCCCCAACCGAAGACGATCCGTTGCGGTGCGAAGAAATCATAGGACGCGAGCATGGTTACCACTTCCAGCGCGAGCGTAAGTCAGCGTTGACGACGGAACCTTCCGGCCACTCGTTGTGGCTGAGCTTGACGATGCAGGTCGCGTTCTCGAACCCCATGTCTTCCGAACTGCGAGTGTCCGTCCCTCCCAGATGCGGGCTGAGGACCACGTTGTCGAGATGAGTCAGCGGATTCGTGGGGAGCATCGGCTCCTGCTCGAAGACGTCGAGGCCGGCTCCAGACAAGTGCCCCGATTGCAACGCGGCGAGCAAATCTTTTTCGACGACCAAACCGCCCCGCGCGGTGTTGATAAACGCACTGCCGGGTTTCATCTTCGCGAAGAACGCCGCGTTGCACAGACCGCGCGTCTGATCGTTCAGCGGACAATGCAGGCTGACGAAATCGGATTGAGAGAGCAGTTCATCCAGCCCCACCAGCGTCAGGCCGTGCTTGGCGACGAACTCACGATCGGGATACGTCTCATGCACGAGCACTTTCAGGCCGAGTGCCACGCAACGCACAGCCGTCGAACGGCCGATGCGGCCGAGGCCGATCAAACCCATCGTCCGGCCGCGCACGGGAGCGGTCAGCGTCTGCACCCAGCGGCCGGCTCGCAGAGTGCGGTCGTTGAGGGCCACGTTCTTTGTGACTCCGAACAGCATCGCCAGCGTGTGCTCGGCGACCGCTTCGTGGTTTGAGTTGGGGGTAATCGTCACGGCGACGTTGTGCTCGGTCGCGGCGGCGATATCGACGCGGTCGAAGCCGACACCCGCGCGGGCGATGACTCGCAGGCTGGGGGATGATTCGATGACTTTGCGAGTCAGATATTCGCCGCCGGCAATCAGGGCGACGCAGCCGCGTAGTTCCTCAATCGTTTCCGATTCGGGGCCAAGGCCGCGGGTGATGATCGGGTTCTTCGGATAGCGAACCTCAAACCCCGCGTCGCGCAGGATGCGGGCGTACGAGACCTCCGGCTTGTTGAGAAACGCTTCCGGTGTGATGAGCACGGCGGGCATGAATGATCCTTGTGATTTGAGATTTCCAATTTGAGATTCCCAGCTCTCCGCCATTCTTGGTGATGGGTGTGAGCGGCAAGGTGCTAGCCGCCGGTTCTGGGTGCATTCAGAACCCGCGGCTAGCGCCTTGCGGCTCACTCATCACAAGATTCAACACGAATGGCGGAGAGCCAGATTTCCGAGGTCAGAAGGCGGATAGTAGGAGTGCTCCGGCAAACTTTCGAGGACTCGGCTGACGGTCGAAACGACAGCCGTTATCGTCACGAACCGTGACCGAGATCCGTACCGCGACCGTCAGGGAGCGGCCAGAATCCCTAACGGCTGGCCGCTCCCTGACGGTCGCGGTACGGATTGGAATTGCTTCCTCGAAGGAAAGGAAAGCGGCGATGAATCGCCGCACTCCAAATGGAAATTCTGCCGGCGATTGATCTGCGAGATGGAAAGTGTGTCCGTCTACGACAAGGGAACTATGCCCAGGAGACGATCTTCGGCGATGACCCGACCGAGATGGCTCGGCGTTGGGCGAGCGAGGGGACGCGTTGGCTGCATCTCGTCGATCTGGACGGAGCGAAAGCGGGACAGCCGGTGAATCACGAAGTCGTGCGGCGCATTGTGCAGGCGACCGGCGTGAAGTGTGAACTCGGCGGAGGCATCCGGGACGAAGCGGCGATTCGGCTGATGCTCGATGACGTGGGCGTCGAGCGAGTCATCATCGGCACGCAAGCTCTCAAGCAGCCGGAATGGTTTCGTGAGATGGCTCAACGATGGCCGGGGCGGCTCGTTCTGGGCATCGACGCTCGCGATGGGATGGTCGCGACCGAGGGTTGGCTGGATGTCTCGAAGACCTCGGCCATCGAACTGGCGAAGTCCTACACGGACCTCGAACTCGCGGCGGTCGTTTACACGAATATCGCCAACGACGGCATGATGCAGGGAGTCGATGACGGGACGATTCGCGACATGATCTCGCTGACCGGGCTTGGCCTGCCGGTCATCGCTTCCGGTGGAGTGACGACGTTGTCCGATGTGAAACGATTGGAAGACGTCAGCCGACGGCATCCAAAACTGATCGGCGCAATCATTGGCCGGGCGATCTATGAAGGCACAATTCGCGTGGCAGACGCGATCGAAATGGTTGGCCGGCCGTAAGCCGATCGCCGTCAGCCACGATACCGTTTTTCCTCAGCTTCAAAAACGGTATCGTGGCTGACGGCGATCGGCTAACGGATGTCGGCCGGACAGGAGCGGACTTATGCGACAGCGAATCTCGCGACGTCAGTTTGTGTCGGCCGTGACAGCGATGGGATTTGGGGCCTCGTTGTCTGTGGCCGCCGATTCGTCGTTCAAGCCGCTCGACGATCTGATGACCGGCTTTCTCGAAAAGCACAAGTTGCCGGGAGCCTCGTTGGCGGTCGGGCGCGGTGGGCGAGTGTTGTACGCTCGCGGGTTTGGCTGGGCGGATGTCGAAGCGAAGAAGCCGGTGCAGCCCGACAGCTTGTTTCGGTTGGCGAGCATCTCGAAGTCGATTACCGCCGTGGCCGTGATGCGAGCGGTTGAACAAGGCTGTCTGTCACTCGATGACAAGATCCTGCCGTGGCTCGGCGAACTGGTCCCGTCCGAGATTCCAGATGCTCGTTGGCGAGACATCACGTTGCGGCACCTGCTGCAACACACGGGGGGCTGGGATCGCGACAAGAGTTTCGATGCGATGTTCCGAGCGGTGCCGTTCGCGAAAGAGTTGGGCGTCGATCCTCCCGCGAAGCCGGAGCACGTCATTCGGGTGATGCTCAAGAAGCCGCTCGACTTCGCGCCGGGCGAGCGATACGCGTACTCGAACTTCGGCTATTGCTTGCTGGGCCGAGTGCTCGAACGGCTGGATGGCGTGAGTTACTTTGAGAGCGTTCGGTGGCGAGTTCTCTGCCCGCTCGGCCTGAATCAGCTATGTCTCGGACGGACGCTCAAGGAATTCGCTCATCCCAATGAAGTGAGTTACTACAGTCTTGCTGGCGCGACCGCTCCGAGTGTGTTTGCTCCGAATGTCGGCCAACCGGTGTCGGTGCCTTATGGTGCCTGGCACCTGGAGGCGATGGACGCACATGGCGGCTGGATCGGCAGCGCGTCGGATTTGGTTCGGTTGTCGATGTCACTCGATCCGCAGTCGTGTTGTCCGCTGCTGACCGCCAATGGATTGAAAACGATGTGGGAGCCGCCGAGCGGTTTGGCAGGTCTTGAAAAGGACAGTCGTCCGAAAGACGTACATTACGGGCTCGGCTGGATGGTCCGCACGCTGCCGCCGGGAGACAAGATCAACGTCTGGCACACCGGATCGCTCGACGGCACTTCGACGATCTTTGTTCGCCGCCACGACGGCTTCTGCTGGGCGGTGCTCTTCAACAGCCGCAGCGGATTCAATCCGGAGTCGATGAAGTACGACATCACCCCCTCGAAGGCGATCGACGGGGCGATTCATCAAGCGGTGAATGCGGTGGACTGGACGCGAATTTGATGAGGCACCTTCCAATCACCCGATTCGCGCCGGTAGCAATTGCTCGGCATTCCGAGCGGCGGCCGAGATGCCGGCTCGAATCGCGGCGGGCATGTCGGCCCCGCGTTGCAAAGCGCAGGCGAGCCCAGCGGTAAAGCAGTCTCCGCAGCCGATCGGATTGACGACCTCAACGCGTGGGACATCGAATCGAAAACGATCTGAAATCGCCGCCCGTTGCTCGACGTGTGATGCCAGCACTTCATCGGGGCCATTCGTGACGATCGCCCACTCTGCCCCGAATTCATGAATCTCTTGCGTCGCCTGCCAAATGTCGTCGGCGGAGGAGAGTGGCCGTTGAACGGTTTGAGCCAGTTCTTCTCGATTCGGTTTGACCAAGAACGGTGCGTGACGCCAGGTTGCCAGCAATTCGACACCGCGAATATCGAGAATGGCTTTGGCTCGCGTGTGGTCAAGCAACTTCGCGTAGTAGTCCGAATGCGTGTTGTTCGGCAGCGAGCCGGTCAAGATGACGAACTCGACGTTTCCGGAAGCGGCCTCGTCCGCGAACGCGGCTTCAAACGTGGCGAGTTCAGCCGGGGTTGCTGGCAATGAGTTCTCGACGATCTCGGTCGTCTGCCCCGAATCGCGATCGAGTAGCGTCGTGCAGACTCGCTGCCGAGGCGACGACTCGATCCAGCGAACATCGACACCGAGATCGGCCATATCACGTCGCATCGCCTCGCCCGACGCACCGCTGCCGACGAGCGACAGCGTGCGCACGCTTGCGCCGAGTTGCGTCAGCGCGAGGCCGACGTTGAGTACCTTGCCCGACGCGCACCAATGCACTTCACGAGCGCGGTTGACCTCACCGACTCGCAGTCGGTTGAGGACAGCGATCTGTTGCCATGCGGGAGTCAGGCCAGCGACGAGAATCATGGTGGTGTCCTAACCGTACCGCGACCGTGAGGGAGCGGCCTGGTCGATCGTCGGGGCCGCTCCCTCACGGTCGCGGTACGGATGATTGAAAGACTTCCGCGACGTGATCGCAGACGAGTTGAAATGCCACGAGTTCGTTTGGTCCCGCCGTCTTTTCGACGGGGCTGCGCAGTGCGGCGAGTTGCCGTTCGACTTCTTCACGAGGCAGCAGATGTAATCGCGTCGCCAAGATCGCCGCTTCGAGAACCGCGTGCGTCGCGCGGTTGAAGCCGAAGACGTCTCGCAGTCGTCCAACATGGACGACTCGCGCGCGGATTTCGGTTCGGTCCTGTGTCGCGTCGAGTGTTTCGATTTCAAACTCGTACCAACGGCAGGCGGAGGCGAGGACTTGGCCGGTGACTTTTTCAGCGGCGAACGTCTCCGGCTGTGTGTCGAGTTTTCCGATCGCGGCCTTCGCGAGCAACAGGACATCATCGACGACGTGGAAGACCCCTTGAGGTTGTGCCTTCAAATTTTGAAACGTCTGCGACGTCTGGAATGGGCGGAGATGCAGCCACGTCATGGACTCATCGACGATCGGACCCATCGGGGCGATGTTGAGTTCGCCGACGGCGTTCAAACTGGTAACGATGCCTTCGAGAATCATGGTTCCGTAGGTCAGGCTTTCCAGCCTGACTCGAAAGCGGAAAAAACGAAGAAGCGAACGACCGCTTCTGTTGCGAGCATCAGACATTCTTCAGGAGTCTGTCGCGTTGGGGTCAGCCTGGAAAGGCTGACCTACGTCACGCGGCTTCGGCGGCGGGTTCGCAGATGGCAGAATAGGACAGCTCGATATCGCCTGGTTCGTCATTCGATTCGCGTTTCAACTCGACTCGCATTCCGTAGGCGTACACGACGGAGACCTTCCAGCGAACTGGATTGTCTCCGTTGGCCTCGCACTCGACTTGTGGCGCGCCGGCGAACGGTGGGCTGAACGGGACGTGAACCGAGGCGGCTCGCTGGCCGGCTGTGAAGGAAACGCGGATCGCACCTTCGATCTGATCGACACCGCCGGGCAACGCTTGCCGAGTCATCCATTGCGTTGTTGACTCGCCGGTGACCGGATCGAACACTGAGAGGTCAGACGGCGTAGCCCGAACGCCTACGTCCGGGCGATCGGACGTAGGCGTCCGATCTACAGACTCGGGCACGCGGCTAAGTTCATTAGCCCGACGCGCCAGCAAGGGGTCTTCCGTAGCAACCCCTCGCTGGCGCGTCGGGCTGGCGAGACTCAAGCCAAAACCGGCGGCCGACAGCGCCGCGATGCCGAACAGCCAACCGCGAGCCAGCGGCGAATCAGACGGCAACAGCGCGAGGCCGCTCAGCCAAGTCGGCAACCAGGCGACGACCGCCGCGATTTGTGCGGTGCGCGGCGATGTGGCACCGGCTTGTTGCTGAAACGAGAGCCAGCCGAAACCGCTTAACAACGTCGCCAGAAAACTGACGAGCACACACGGCCAAGCGGAGGCGATGTTTTCAATCCCGCCGGACACGCGACGCGACAGCAACAAGACCGTGACGGCGATCATGCTGCTCCAAATCACGATGGCGGATTGGCGATTCCGTTCGGCACTCGTCATTTCAGCGATCCTTCGCTGGGAGGAGGGGATGAGTGCCGTACCGCGACCGTTAGGGAGCGACCGTTCGTATTGCGATCAGGCCGCTCCCTAACGGTCGCGGTACGGCAGCGGTGTCAGCACTACTAGCCCGCCGCGCGTTTTAGCGCCTCGGCCTTGTCGGTCTTGTCCCAGGTGAAGTCGGCGTCGCTCTTGCCGAAGTGGCCGCCGTGCGCGGTCTTGCGGAAAATCGGGCGGCGGAGTTGCAGTGACTCGATAATCGACTTGGGAGTCATCGAGAAGTTGTCACGGACGATTGCGGAAATCTTTTCTTCGGCGATCGTATTCGTACCGTTCGTGTCGACGCACACGCTGACCGGTTCGGCGACGCCGATGGCATACGCGAGCTGCACTTCACATTCGGATGCGAGTCCCGCCGCGACGATGTTCTTCGCGACGTATCGCGCCATGTACGCGGCCGAGCGATCGACCTTCGTCTGGTC
>SXGS01377518.1_pt1 | contig 13270 bp, 7 predicted proteins | sample 3174681 | NCBI WGS metagenome assembly SXGS01 (sample SAMN11356861, study PRJNA531348) | freshwater metagenome | isolation source: freshwater sample F1-80 | place: China: Fuxian Lake, Yuxi | collected 2017-12-25
AAACGGTGCTCCGTCTTGCCTTGGCGGGTCCATCCCTCTAAGGTCTTCATCTCTTCGTCGCTGAGCTGAAATTTCGCGGACTTTCGGCGCATGACTCAACATACAGTAGTACCAGAACTAATGCAACTAGACACTAGGTGTCGCCATTGACGCTCCCATGAGCTCGACGGGAACTGTCGAGGGTATTCCCCCACTTGCCGAGCGCCCGTTTCGGCTCTGGGAGTACGCGTGGTTGTACAAGGGCCTTAAGCTTGACACGGGAGACCTTGACGTCCTCGATTTGGGAGGGCCGGCTTCGCACCTGGTCATTCTCGCGGCGCTCGCGGGTAACCGCGTTGTGAGCGTGGATATTAATCCGGCCATCGTTTCAGCCGCGCGGGTTTGCACCGCGGGTCTGAACCTGAAATCCCTTTCTCCGCGCCTTGGCGACATGCGCGACCTGTCCGGATTCCGGCCAGAGAGCTTTGATGTAATTGTCTGCTGCTCCGTACTCGAACATCTAACGGCGGAGGATCAGAAGCGCTCGCTTCGAAGGATGGCGCGGCTCCTGCGTCCGGGTGGCCGGATCGGTTTGACGTTCGACTACGGCCCTCCCGCGCCGGGCGCGAACCAGTACTTACCGCCTCCCCACGAGCCGCCTCAAGATGCGGCAGCAGTGTCCGCGCGATACGAACAGGCGGACCTGTCCATCCTCGGCAACGCAATGACTGATGAGCCTCTTCCGGGAAGCCTTTTCCATGACGCCGTCGTGAAGTACACCATGGGATCGTTATTTCTGGGTAAGCCACCGTTGACGGACATCGAACTCCCGCGCCCCCAAATGGCGAAAGCTTCTCCGCTTTCACTTCTCGCTGCCGATAGCCTTCCTTACCAGTTGCACAGATACTGCGCCGGGCTTGCGGCGAAGCTTCGGGAATCGGCGGAGATTGAGTCTAGCCTTCGGCGCGATCTTGACGCCATGCGGCGCGTAGCCGAAGAGCGGCTTGTCGCGTTGAATCGCGCTGCGGCCGAAAACGGGAGAATCCAGCCCGGACGCACGGCCGAGCCACCTCCTCCTGTCAGTGCCGGTTCGCGTGCTGGACGGCCCTTCCATGGCAGAGCCGCACTCACGGTAGACGAATTGGACGCCGTCCCGAATCATCACTAGTGTAGTGCGCCCAAAGTTGTAACGGTTATCTTACGGCGAGTAAAGAAGGGTGCCTGGGGGCCCGCAGTAGCTGCGCGAAGCCACTGCGGCCGCCGCGCGGGCAAAACGGTGTGAGCGCCGGTGCAAACCGACGGGCCAGGGTGCTCCGCAGGGTGTTCGAAGTGCCGCAATCCAGCGTTGAGATAATCCACATTCTGCTTAACGCACTACGCTAGTCCCCGACCCGGCGTAGCCGGAACCAAACAGACCTAACCGCCGAAAGTTGGAGCCTCCCCGAAAGCACGCCAAAGGCATATCAACCTTGGCTCCGGCGCATACTGCGGAAGATTTCCCGCCAGAAACATGCAGAATCCAGATGTTGAGGTACTAATTTCTTCGCGGTCTGTCCGGGGCGGTCTTCCAATCTTCGGCGGCGCGGGCGTTCAAATCCCACACCACGCGGCCCTCACGAAGAGTGAGCTCCGTCACCAGTAATTTCTTGCCTGCGAACCGCGCGCCGAACGAGTCGAGAAAACCGTAGCTGCCGGTGTCCATGCGAAGCACCGCGACGTCGGCGGGTGCGCCGGCAGTCAGATGCCCGAGCTCCGGACGCTTGATCTGACCGGCCGGAGCCCACGTAGACATCCGCACCACGTCCTTGAGCGGCACGCCGAGATTCAGGATCTTGGACATGACGTTGATCATGTCCTTCATGCCGGCGTTCATGCTTCCGGTATGAAGGTCGGTCGAGATGGAATCGGGCGCGAACCCCTGTTCGATAGCCTGTACTGCGACCCGCCAGCGAAAACTGCCGCCGCCGTGGCCGACGTCGAAAATAATGCCCCGCTTGCGGCCCTCAAACATCGCCTCACTCAGTTTTCCGTTCTCGCCAAGCTCCTTGCGCAAACCAGAAAAGGCGTGCGTGTAGATGTCGCCGGGGCGCAGTTTGTTGAGAAACAGTTCGCGAATGGGGCGCTCCGCCCGGTTCGAACCGAAGTCCACCATCACGGGGATGTTCGCTGCCGTAGCCGCCTTCACCGCGTTTTCGACGGCGATCCACTCAGGGCCCGCAAAATGCGCCGTCTTAATTCCGGCGATGATGCCGGGATGTGCCTTCGCCATCTTCGCGGCCTGATCCGGGTCCATGTCCGCTTTGTTCTGCTCGATTGTGTCACCGGCCATGCCGCCGCCGACGATGTTCAGCATTGCGAGCACCCGGGTGGCGGCGCGGTCGATCACACGGTCCTTGAAGTCAGGGAAATTGCGCCAACCCGAGGTGCCCGCGTCAACCACCGTCGTGACGCCGGAGCGAAATGTGAAGCCGTCGGGATAGACGCTAAGATCGCCGGTGTAAGCCCTGCGCTGCCCTGTACCGGCGTAAACGTGGACGTGGATATCGATGAGGCCGGGAGTAACGTAGAGTCCCTTTACGTCGACGACGCGTTTCGCTTCCGCGGCCGGGATGCTTTTCGCGACGCGGGCGATCTTGCCGCCCGCGATGGCGACGTCCATGACCTCGTCAATCGCGTTCTTAGGATCGATGACGCGGCCGCCCGAGAGCAGGATATCGTACGCGGGCTGCGCGGCAAGGTTCGCGGTAAGAAACGCGCTGAGGGCAAGGAGTCTTCTCATGACACTCGCATTGTAGCGCGGGGCAAGCGCGGGCGCGGCGTGGAGACTTAACGCGAGCCGGCCATCAGGTTCTTTCGCGCGACAGTCACCTGGACCGCGCTTCCGGCAGCCCAGCGCGCGCCGAGGTTCGCGGCCGGTGTGAGCCGGAAAGATGCGGGAGCCGCCGCGGTGGGCGTCAGTCCAAACACAGCGCGATTTGCGTCACGCGATGCCAAACGGACATTGACGCTATCCGGCAGGCCCTTCAATTCGATTGGAATCGATTCGCTTAACGAGGAGAGGCTGAGTTCGAACGCCTGCTCCTCTCCGGGCGTGAGAGTCAGTGTCGGTACCTTCGCTGTGAGCTTGGCCGCAAGGGGCTCAACCACTGTCAGCGTGATGGCGGGGAGCGGCCTTCTAATAAAATTGAACAGGTTCGTTAACGGCCCAGCAAGCAGGTTCGACTGTGCGCGTACAACCCGCCGGTGCGGGTCGCCCTTCTCGCCCGCCGCCGCACCGAATACCTGGAGGGTGTACGTGCCCGCGGGAAGTGAGCCGGAAGTTGTGATTGGCAGCGTCAGCTCCGGCGTGGTCATCTGTAAGCCATCGCCACCCAGTTCCCAAGCCTGGTCGGCACGAAACTGCGCGGGCTTCACCGTCACGCCCGCGGGCAATCCCTCCACCCAAACGTCCGCCGGCTCCTTATCGAAGCCTTCCTCCCGTGCCATTCGAACCCTGAGTTCCGTGGATCCGCCGCGCTCCACGATCAGATTGTCGGGCAGCGTCCAGAGTTGGAACAGCGGCTTTCGACGCTCCGCGTGGAGGCGGTACGCATAAGAGGGCCCCCCGCGGCCGAGACGATCGCGAAGGGTGAGTTGGACCACCCCATTTTCCCCGGGTGTATAGAAAAGGCTGCTGTCGGGGTTGCCAAAGGATGCCGCGCCGGTCACGACATCATCATTGGCGGCGAGCAGTTTTCCCTGTGCGTCGTGCAATTCGAGCACGCTGTCGAGCGACGGGGCACCGAGTTGTGCCGCCTGCACGTGGAAGTGCAGCGGTTGACCCGCCTGCACCGCGAAGGAGAAGCGGTCCCGTTCTTTCGGCTGCAACAGTGCTCCCCGAATCACGGAGCTTCCCTGGGGGAGTGCCATGGAACCGGCTTCGTGCTCACTCAGTTCGTGTTCGCCGGAGATTTCGAAGAAGCCGCCTTCGGTGAGACCTCCGCTCGTTCCGCCCCAAAGCCTCCACATTCCAGGCGAAGCGCCGGAGGGAATCGCGAATTCCACATCCGCATGATCCGGGCTGCTGCCGGTCACTCTCCCCGATATCCTTTCGACATCGCCACCAGTGCCCGGATCCGGGCGGACGTCGAGTGAAATTGTGTGCGGATAAGTGAAGCGGAAATGTTCGGCGAGTCTCGCCTTGGTGAGGAAGACTTTATCGAGGCGCTGCAACTCCTGCCCCGTAAGGCGGGCGCGCATTGTTGCTCCGGTCTGTCCGCCCGGGTTTGACGAGTAGCTTATCCTCGGAAGCGAAGAAATCCGCAGGATGTACGTGTTGTTCTTCGGGTCGGCGGCCCGAGGGCCATGATATTGGTCAACCTGCAAATAGTAACGGCCGCTGTTCGCGAAGCGATACTCAAGGTAAGGCGTCTCGTCGAAGTCGCTCCGGTCGTCTGAGAACAGCAGCGGCTTGCCATCCGGGCCGGCGAGCCTCATCTTGGCTTCCAGATTCGATCCGTGCTCGAGCGAGCGCAGGTCGAATGCCAGCCACTGCCCGGCGCGAATATCGAGCGCGTAGAAATCGGTCTCGCTCCGCGTCTTCAGTTCCCCGTAAACTTCTACTGGAAATCCGGAAAGCGCCTGCGCTTGCAGGTGGCTATCGTTTGGCTCGGTCTCCCTGCGCGCGGGAAACTGGCCTGCATTGAACAGGACGGAGTTGGAGTTTCCATCGAGACCGCGAAGGTGCAGCATATGAGGACCGGGCGCTGCGCCGGGCGCGATGACGATAATGGCGGTAACTTTGTCCGGAGAGCCCGCGGTCGTTTTCTTCCAGGTGAGATCGGCGCAGTCGAAAGCGGCGGAATTGATGTTTATCAAACCGGTTCCATCGAACTCGACTTCAACTTCGGTTCCGCGTTGTCCGCCAAGGGGAAAGACTCTTTCCACGCGCGGAGGCTCCGCTGCCCACATCGCCGGTAACACCGCCAAGGCTGCCCACGCGCATCGCATGTTAGGAGAGCACCTCGGTGATCGGAATTCCGTCCTTGTTGATAAGTACGGGGCGATTCGGGCCTTCGAGCGCCTTGTGGGCGTCGATGCCAAGTATCTTGTAGACCGTGGCGCCCAAATCTTCGATCTTGATGGGACGTTCCGCCGGCGCCGACGCCGCGGAGTCCGACTTTCCCAGCACCAGTCCGCCCGGCACGCCAGCGCCCGCGAGGACAATCGAAAAAACGCCCGGCCAGTGGTCTCGCCCGCCCGCGGGATTCAGTTTCGGCGTGCGGCCGAACTCGCCGATTCCGAGGACCAGCGTCGTTTCAAGCAGACCCCTTTGCTCCAGATCTTCCACGAGCGTAGAGAACGCCTGATCGAACTCAGGAAGCAGCGTCGTGTACTTTGGCTCGTGCCCGACGTGGGTGTCGTACCCACCGTGGTAGACGCTGGCCAGCCGGACTCCGGATTCAATGAGACGCCGGCTCAAGAGCGCGCCCTGCCCAACAGTTGTGCGCCCGTAACGATCACGCAGGGAATCGGGTTCGTCTTGCAGGAGGAACGCCTTCTTCGTCGAGGGAGAAGACACCAGATCGAAAGCCTTCTTGTAGAACTCGTCCATCGCGTCGATGAGTGGGGAGCGCTCCGCGGCCTCAAACCCGCGGTCGATCGCCTGCAAGAGCTTCCGGTTGGAGAGCGCCTCGTCCAGAGTCATGCCGTCGGGAAGGCCTACGTCCTTCACTCGGAAGTCCTTTGCCTTCGGATCGCCTGCCACGAACTGATCGTAGGCCGAACCGAGGAAGCCCGCTTCAGCCGATGCTTCCCGGTCGGGGATTACCACAAACGGCGGCAGCCCGTTCTTCGAGCCCAGTTCCTTGCTGAGGACGGCTCCATAACTCGGATGCTGGAGTTCGGTACGGGGCTTGGTGCCGCTCATCATGTACCGGCGGGCCACATCGTGAATAGCCACGTCGGATGTCATCGATCGGATTACTGTAAATTTGTTGGCGATCTTCGCGGAGCGCGGGACAAGCTCACCGAAGTGGACGCCGGGAATCGCCGTAGGAATGTTCCTGAACCGCCCGCGAATCTCCCCAGGCGCCTCGGGCTTCGGGTCCCACGAACTCAACTGGCAGCACCCTCCGTCCTGAAAGAGCACAATGCAGGAGATGTCGCGCCGCCGGTCCGCAGCCTTCAGGAGGCCTTCGAGGCTGAGACCGCCGAAGGCCATGGAACCAACGCTCAAGAACGTGCGCCGGGATGACTTCAGTTGAAACATGGAAGTTTTGAATCTCCTAATGATTCAATTGAAACTCTTTTGAGTTGAGAATGACCAGCAGGACGTTTTCAAGGGTTCTGCGCCGCGAACGGCCGGAACGGATTTCGGCATTCATGTGGCTGACGATCAATGCGGTTTCCCCGTCCCGTGGAAGCCGCGAGTAAGCGCGCTCGAAGAATTCCCGAATGACTTCGTCATCGGTTCCCCCTTTAGCGATCAACTGACCGATCAGGTTGTTGTCCGGTTCGAGCTTCTCCTTCAAGGTCTCGCGATTCATTAAATGAAGGGCTTGGCTCAGCGTGGGCGCTTCGTGACGCTGACCGAGCAAGTCGCGCCGCGGAAAACCGAAAGTGGCGAGGAAGTAGGGCGGCACGTCGGTAACTTCGACATCCTTGGCCAAAGTGCCCGGCGGATGGCTGCCGAAGGGCTGTGTCACGCCGGTTACCTGACTGATCGAATCGAGCAGCACCTCGGCTGGCAACCTTCTTGGACGATAGCGGGCAAACAGAAGCCTCTCCAATTCTTCCGGGGACCCGGCACTGCGAGGCAGCCTGGAAGAAAGCTGATAGGCCGCGGAATTGAAAATAACCCGGTCCAGCTCCTTCATGCGAAACTTCTTCGCGATGAAATAGTCCGCCAAACCGTCAAGGAGTTGCGGATTTGCCGGCATGTTCGTCGAGCGGAAATCGTCGAACGGCTCGACAATCCCGGTTCCCCAGTAAGAGTGCCACACACGATTCACGGTCGCACGCGCGAAATACGGGTTTCCGGGGCTTGTCATCCAGCCGGCGAGAAGAGTGCGGCGATCGGCGTCTTTCGGTAGCGTAAGCGGTTCGCCTCCCAAGGTCTTCGGCAAGACTGGCTGCCTGGTCGATGGATGCTCGACTTCGGCGGTTTCATCCAGGTACCAGGTCCGGCGATAAACCCCCTGCCCGATTTTGATTCGCATCTGTCCGAAGAACGAAGCCAAACCGTAGAAATCGTCTTGGGTGAAATTCTCAAGCGGATGGTTGTGGCATTCGGCGCACTCCATTCGAACGCCCAAAAACAGCCGCGCAACCATCGGCGTGGCGGCCTTCGCGTCGAACTTGTTTAACATGAAATCGGTCACAGGCAGCCAGAATCCGGAAGCGGGACTGCGCGACGTGTCCCCGATGCTGGTGACGAGGTCCCGAACCAATTCGTCGTAGGGCCGGTCCGCCTCCACCTGATCCTTCAGCCAGTACCGGAAGACCCCCATCGGACGGCCCTGGCTGAACAATTGCGTATTGCGGAACCAGTCTTCGAGGCGCAGCGTGCGATAGGAAGCGTACTCGGGATGATCGAGCAACTCGTCGATCAAGCGGCTGCGGCGGTTTGAGTCGCTCGCACCGGCGAGAAACCGCCTGCGTTCTTCCGGCTTCGGGACACGTCCGATGGCGTCGATGTATACACGCCGGAGGAATTCTTCATCGGTGCTGAGCGTGGCTACGGGAACGTTCATGCGCCGGAGCTTGGCAAAGACAAGGTCGTCAATGAAATTGTTCGGCTTTGGGTGGCGGAAACCGGGACCTGAAGGCTCAGTGATCAAACCGATCTGGGCTGTCGCGGCTTTTCCCATGGCGCGGGCCATGATGTTCGCAATACCGGGTGCGGCGCCGGCGAAAGTCCCGGGCGAGCCCAGCTTGACGGTCGCGTCGTTCGAGGTCTCATAACGAACCTCTCCGGTCATGTCGCGCGTCGTCCGGTCGCTTAACCGCGAGATGACGACCACCCTCTGCGTTCCGCCGCCGGCGATCAACGTCCTCTCGGGCGGGTACATCTCCAGGCGCGTGACCGTAGGCCCACCCGCATCGAGATGCGCTCCTTGCCGCAGCCACTTGAGGAACGTTTCATAATCGTGCGATCCCACAGGCAGCACCTTTCCGCCGCCATGCGGGATTTCAAATGCCGGCTTCTTAAGCAACAGGCTCTCTTCAGGTTTACGAAGATCGACTCGCCGCCCGTCATGGGCCTTTACCATCATGTCGTGGTCGGCCTTCACGTCGTAGCCGAACAGAGAGAGCTTGAAACCGTTTTTCCCGGCGATCGCGCCGTGGCAGTTGGCGCTGTTGCAGCCCTTGATTGTGAGGATCGTGATGATGTCGGGCGAAAACCGGACAGCCATATCGCTGCCGCCCTGGCCGACCTGGATAGTCGTCTTTGCCGTCAAGCCGCGAACACTGGCTTCCACGCGTGCCTCGCCCGGCGCTAGTCCGGTGAACCGGGTCCTCTCCCGGTCTACCCTCAAAATCCCCGCATCGAGCACACGAATATCCGTGCTCGACGTTACGTCTTCTGAAACGCCGCCGGGTCCGGTGTAGGTCGCCAGGAACTGCTGCGACGCGCCCGGACCCGCAAGGCGAATTTCCGGCGGATCGAAGCGCAAGGTCTGGCCACGCGCCGCGGCAACAGCCCCAAGCAGCAGACCAATTGCGCCCTTTACGACCCTACTACCGATCCGGCCCATCCCAGTCACATTAGAACACGTATTTCAGCGCGAGTTGAATGTTCCGGGCCGTTCGTGCGCTCAGGATCGAGCCAAACGTGGGCGTGCCAAGCGTCGTGCCCAATCCGGAAAACTGGGCGTGGTTAAACGTATTAAATAGCTCCGCCCGGAATTGGAGCTTGTGCGATTCGCGCAGGGACATCGTCTTCAGTATCGAAATATCCCAGTTGTTGAGGCCCGGGGCGTTGACAGGGTTCCGTACGGAATCACCAAAGGTGAATTGGGTTGGAAAGGTGAAATCCGAAGTTCGGAAGTAATTGCTCAATCTGGTAGAGCTGCGAATGTTGTCGCGGCACTCGGAACAGTTACCCGGGCCGATCCGGTTCGGCCGGACTCCTCCATAGATACCGACCTGGGGCGTCCGCCCGGCGTAGACAACGTTCGCCGGAAGGCCCGACATGAACGTAACGATAGCGTTCGCCTGCCACCCTTCGAGCACCCGGCCGGCGAAGCCCCGGTTCCAGCGTGCCTTTCCGCGGCCAATTGGCAGTTCATAGAGCGAACTGACGGCTAGCCGGTGAGTCGCATTGTATTCAGAGATTGCTTTTTCGAGCCGCGTATTCAGCCCGTCCATGGCCACATTGTCTGAATGGCCCCAGTCGAGGGCCTTCATGAGGGTATATGCCGCCAGGAACGAGTAGCCCTTCGAATAGCGCTTCTCGGCCTTCAACGTAAGCGCGTTGTAATTTGCCATCCCGCCGTAGTAGCTGTAGAGAATGTCGCCCAAGCCGGAAAACACGCGGCGCTGATCGATCGGAACCGTGCCGGTCGGGTCGATCAAGCCGGGGTTGGCATTCCGGCGCTGAGAAAGCTTCTTTGAACTCGATCCGGCGTAGCCGGCTTCGATGACCAGTGATCCGGTCACTTCCCGCTGAATCCCGTAGCTCCATTGCTGAACGTAGGGAGTGCGCGCGCCGGTATCATTCGAGTTCAGCCAGGCAAACGCAACGTCAAACGGATCGAACAGACGATCCAGGGCGAGCGTCGGCCGGTTCTGGGCGGAGAATACGGACGTAATGGAGTAATACGGCGGGCCCCAGATCAGGAAGTGATAGTCGTTCCAATAGGGCGTGGTGTAGTAAATGCCGTAACCACCGCGGATAACAGTGCGTCCCCCACCCGGCGAGTAGGCGAAACCAAAGCGCGGGGCGAAGTTGTTGCGGTCCGTCGGGTGGAGTCGCGCAAGAGCGCCGGGTTCTCCGATCCGGCGAAGTCTCTTGGCGTTGAAGTCGAAATACTGCATGCGTCCGTTGACATCCGTCGGCGAAGGCAGAAGCTCATACCGCACTCCGAAGTTGAACGTAAGGTTCTTGGTCGCCCGGAAATCGTCCTGGGCGAAAAAGCCGAGGAATGAAGTACGCAGGTCCTGAAAGGCCGTGCCATCTCCGCTATCGCCGCGGAACACGTGCCCCAGCATGAAGTCGGCCGCCGCGGAGCCCTGGGGCAGCGCGCCGCGGGCATCCGGACGCACGCTAAATTGGCCTGAGAAATTGAACTTGGGAGCTTCCCAACCCGTGGTGTTCTGTTTATAGAGGAACTTCCGGAATTCTCCACCCATCTTCATAGAGTGTTTCCCGCGTATCCAACTCAGGTTGTCGGCGGCGTGAAACATGTTCTCGATCTGATAGATCGCCGTCTGGTTGCCACCGAAGGAGGTGAGCGCGTTCATGCTGACGTTGGGCGGCCCAAAGCTTTCCTTAATCGAAGTGATGTTACGCAGACCGAGGTCGCGAGCGATGTCCGGACCGAATGCACCCTCCGGCAAGCGACCCAGGTAAGTGCGGTTGTAGCCGAACCGCGCCTCATTGATCACGTTTGGTGAAAACGTATGGGTTTCCGATACGGCCAGGTTCCGATTGGTCTGGGGAAAACTTCCTCCGCCAAGCGGGTGAATCGTGTTCTGAAATTTCGACTCCTGTGCAAGCGAGAACCGGTAGTACGCCGTATCGCGCGGCGAAATCACGTGATCGAAGCGTCCGTGATACTGATCCCAGTCCCACGGGTCGGTCACGGGCTTTGTGGTGTTGAAGCGCGGGTCGCCGGCGACGTTCGCCACCGGAATAAAGGCGGTCAGCCTTTGGGCGACTCTCGACTGCCGCGATGCCGGAATCAGATTATTCGGAAACGGAATATTCCCGCCGTTCGCATCTATAATCTGAGCCGGGGAACCGTCCGCGTAGCGTAGCGAGTTGAAGTCTCCCTTCAACCAATCCTGCGAGGGATAGAAGGCGTTCTGCACGCGCGTCAGCCTCTGCCGGAGACCTTCATAGTTGCCAAAGAAAAAGAGCTTGTCCCGGATGATTCGTCCACCCAGCGTCGCGCCGAAGTTGTTCTGCCGGAAACTGCTCTTTCCCGCCAGGTCGAAGAAGTTGCGCGCGTCCAGCCGCTCGTTTCGCAGGAACTCGAACACGGTTCCATGAAACGCGTTTGCGCCGCTCTTGAGCGCCGTATTGACGGCGACCGGGCTGAATCCGAACTCGGCGCTGAAAGTGTTTCTCTGCACCTTGAACTCCTGGATCGCGTCAACCGAGGGCCGGATGCCGGGCTGCCCCCAACGCGACGCGCGCGTCTCCACTCCATCGAGCAGGAAGCTCACGAAATCCAAACGCTGGCCCGAAATGGAAGCCGATGTGTCGTCGCGGCTAGTCCAACTGCGTGAACTGTCCCGGGAAGTCGCCGACGGAATAACACCCGGCGTGAGCTGGGTGAGTTGCATGAAGTTGCGTCCGTTCAGAGGCAGGTCTTCAATCGTCCGCTGGCCGATCACCTGGCCGAGGGCCGCGTTCTGGCTTTCCAAAAGCACACCCGACGCGGTCACTTCGACCGTTTCCGCGACGCCTCCCACCCGGAGCGCCAGACCAACGCGGAGACGCTGTCCAACCAGAAGTTGAAGGTCCTTTGAAACAACGCGTTCAAAACCTTCCTTCGCCGCAGTCACGCTGTACATTCCGGGCCGGACAATGGTGAAGGCGAAGTCTCCCGAATCGTCACTTGTCCGTTCCATGGACACCTTGGTGTCCTGGTTGGACAGGGTTACGGTTGCGCCGGCAATCGCGGCGCCAGATTGATCGGTGACGGCGCCCAGGATATCTCCCGTGGTTGTCTGCGCCGGAAGCGATAGAGCAGCAAGCACGGATAGCATCAGGAAAGTGGACAACAGATTCAGCGCCCGGATGGCAGGAGAGCATCCGGGGCCGGCGTTAGACCAGAAAACGATGTGACGGTTCATACAGCAACTCCTTCTGTGAAGATTGCCCGAGGTTGGACCGGGCCATTAACGAGGTTTCTTGCAGGACGGTTATGCAGGATCTCAAGAACGGTGCGCGCGGATTTCTCGCGCATTTCCCGCAGCGACTCCTCGGAATAGAAGGCACTGTGCGGGGTGATAATGCAGTTGGGATGGGAAAGCAGACGCGGATCCGGCAAAGGCTCCTGTTCGACGACGTCCAACCCCGCACCGGCCAGGTGTCCCTGGTGGAGTGCCTCGGCTAGCGCGCGCTCGTCTACTATCGGCCCGCGGGCGGTATTCACCACTAACGCGCCCTTTGGCAGTTGACCAAGCGCAGCGGCGGAGACCATGTGACGCGTTTCAGCGGTCAGGGGTGTGTGGATGGAAAGTATGTCGGACTGGCACAGGAGCGATGAAAAATCCGGAGCGCGGAGCAGACCGAGTGCCTTGTCGACCCCGTCGGGGCGGTAGGGATCGTAGAATACCACCCGGAATCCGAAAGCTCTGGCCCGGAGCGCCACTGCAGTTCCGATGCGACCGAGACCCAGAACGCCAAACGTCTGTGTCGAGGAACGGCGAACGGGTTCCGCCGACCGCCAATCCCATTTCCCGGAACGGACAGTCGCGGCAGCCGGGAGCACTCTTCGGGAAAGGCAGAGGGACAAAGCAATCGCGTGGTCCGCTACTTCCTCGGTGCCGTAGTCGGGAACGTTGCACACGGAAATACCAAGGGCAGAGCATGCGTCGATGTCAACATTGTCGAACCCGACGCCGTTACGCACGATCGCGCGGCACCGGTCGAGTCTCTGAAGCACGGGAGCGGTAAGCTCCACATGATGCCAAAGCAAAATGCCGTCCGCATCGGCGCAAGCCCATGCGGCTTCTTCGGGCGACGAAACGCAGGCGCGGCTCAATCGACAATGCCCGAGGAGGACGTTCGCCTCCACCACGGCATCCGCCGAGTCTGGAACGACGGCCGAGTCCAGTACAACCACGTGGGGCGCTTCGGCAAACGGGGAACGCAGGACTTCGGCGATCACATGCGGAGCTTGCTCATTTGAGCTCGGAATCACGCTCGGCGAGGAAGCTCCTACTCGGTCGGTCACCATTACAATGTAACATGTTACATGCTAAGCCTGCCACCGTCAGAATTGTCCAATGCGAAATGAGCCTGAAGGAGGAGTTCGTTTCCAATGCGGAGTGAGCCTGAAACCAAAGCGTAGGATGCTGCGGAGGAATGACACTACGCATGGAGAACTTAGAACGGCTCACGCTAGCCGAGATG
>SXGS01504591.1_pt1 | contig 13270 bp, 12 predicted proteins | sample 3174681 | NCBI WGS metagenome assembly SXGS01 (sample SAMN11356861, study PRJNA531348) | freshwater metagenome | isolation source: freshwater sample F1-80 | place: China: Fuxian Lake, Yuxi | collected 2017-12-25
ACGAACGCATGTGGACAGCGATTGCCACTTGTAAGAAACAAGAACGCAACTTCTTCACCTATTTGCACGATTCCATCGCCGCTCACCTCAATCAGCAACCAAATCCCAGCTTGCTCTCTGAATAACTCCGTGAACGGTTACAATTGCAGAAATTCAGTTGGATTGGTTGCGAATGCCTTCGCTCTTTCTCGCAAATCCGCATTATCCTCCAATACTCCAGCGCTGCGATGCGCAGGCAATTCCACCAGTTCCGTCACGGGCGGACTATCGAAGGTCGAATAGGTATGGAAGGCCCATTTCGCATTTGGTGAGAAACTGTAGTCATGCGTGCCTCGATGGGCTTGCGGAGTGACTCGTTCCAAAGTTCCACTGCCATCCAGCGGGACACGATAAAGATACTTTTGTGTGGCGTTATCCGGCGACGCAAGAAAATAGAAACATCCCAGTCCGCTTCCGCATATTCACCACAACGCGAATATTCTATTGGCACTCGTAGAATTACTCTGACCCCTTCATGCACGTCAAGTTTTACAATGCCGTAGAATTAGCCCAGCGACATCAACATCGCGCAGCGCCGACTGGCCAAGCCAACCGGGCTGGCTGGCGACGATCGCGCCTATTTGCGATTGACTGCGTGGCGGCGCCCCGTGGGAACCTCGGATGAGCTGTGCATCCAAAGGAATACAGCGATTGGCCATGTCGAAATGCAGCTCGACTGGATCGTATCCCGGTTTGCGATGAATATCGACCGTTCTTGCATAATTGGGAGCTTGGGCGTCGTTCAGCCACCAATAATAGGCTTGCCAACTCGACTGGCTGGAAATCAGGATGACATCACCGCTGCGATCATGGTCCATTGAGTAACAAGCTCGCTCGGTCCCCACCAAAACTTCTTCGATGCCAGGCAGGCCGCGCATCAATGCGGCCACTTTGGCAATCGTTTGCGCATCGCGATCTTTGACAAAAACGTGGCTGAATTGATGATCCACCAGAGCCCAGGCAGGACTGTTGTGGACATCTAGTTCTTCACCTCCTTCAGCTTGGTTGATAACGCGAATCAATCCGGCCTCGCGTAGGATTCGATTCGGATAGACAACGTGATTCACTTCCGTGATTACGTATTCGCTGGCAAATACGAACACTGGCTCGGTAGAGGCTGCGGCTCGAAACTGAGCCACTAACTTCGCCAGCAGGGTATCTAGTTCCTGCACGGCCTGAAGTGCTTGCGGGCTGTTGGGGCCGTTTTTTTGTGCGGCATAATCTAAGTGCGGAACATAGATGAAAAAAAAGTCTGGACGAAACTGCTGAAAGCCCACCACTGCGGAGTCAACGATCCATTGGCTGGAAGGAATCCCCGCCAGTGGCCCCCAGAAATGTTTCAGTGGAAAATGTCCTAGTTGATCGCGCAAGGTTCCGTAGAATTCGACTGGCTTGGTATAACACCAAAGCGACTCGCTGCCGTCCGGATTATGGATTGGAGCGGGCATACAGATATAATCAGCCCCACAGCCTTTGCTGAGCATCGGAAACCAAACCGCGCTGGTGCGCGTTTGGGGCAAGCCGTGCAGCAAATCCCAGGCTTGAGGTCGCGCGATCTTGTCATTCCACGCGGTCCACATTTCAACTTTGCCCTGGTCACGCCAGAAGAAACCATTGGCGATCACGCCGTGTTCGCGAGGCAGACTGCCGGTGAGCATGTTGGCTTGAACAGGCCACGTCACCGCGGGAAAGCTGGCCGACAAACTGCCTCGATCACCCGCGCTCGCCAGCTCACGCAAGTGCACCATGGCATCCACATCTTGGCTGCGCAGTCCAGGAATCGAGACAAAGACTAATGGGGATGACGACATGAAACTATCATTTCTCTATAAACTAAGTCGATCGAAACCACTGGCCTGCGGTAATTGCCGGAACCAATAATATGGCCACCGCCGCGCCATACCAAGGTCCGCCACATAGCGCCGCAACGCAAGCATCCAACAATATTAAGGTGAGAATTGCGTGCTTGACGGCCAACTGCACCTTTCGAGAAACTGGGTGCAAGACCGCTGAAACGCCTCGATTGATCACCGTAACAGCGATCAGTCCCAACAACAAAAGATATGCTTTCTGTGGATCGATTTTCCAAACTCGTTGCTGGTCGGCCAGCATAGGCAAAGCAGCGATTATGGCCATACCGATCATTTCCAAACTCAATCCCAGCATCAATCCCGCCTGCGAACTATCGCGTTCTTCGCGCCGAGCAAATACTGTCACGCCAACGATATAAATGCCGATTCCCAATGCCAACCATAGCAGCAATTCCGCATCCGGCTCAGCGTTGCCCACGGACAAACTAGTCAAACCGACCATAAGAATATTCAACCCCCGACAGGCACCCATGAATAAAGGGCCAATGAGCGTCGATTTCAAGGGCGAGTTGTAAGCCCGCACACAACCGACCAGCAGCACGGCCGCTACAAACGACAGCCCCATCCACAACTGACGCGACTCAACTAATTGCGTCGCGAACAAGATCAGAATCGGTGCGACCAACAGGCAGCCGTTACCGACGTGCCGCGCTACGACCGGCGATATTCGTCCAGCCGCCAGAGGTCGCGTCGCGCGCGCTTGTCGATCTTCTTCCAGATCATTGACATCGTTCCAGATCATTCCAGCCCAATAAGCCAGAACCGACGCGAGGATGACGAGGACCATCGTCGAGGGACCGACAGTTGTTCCCGTTATCAAGACCGCCGCCATCGAATCAGAAAGGACCGTAAATACATTGGGCAGCCGAACCAATTGCGCCCAATCGCGCCAGCGCCCCCAGTCCAGATTGTCAGGCTCGCGAGAAACCGGTGTTTCACCAACGTCGTCCATGCTGGGTTCCCAGACTCCTTGAATGTGTGCTAGTTTTCGACCGACTGCTTGATGACTTCGCTTAGGTCCCGATCGACTAACCCTGTCGCACCGCGACCTTCCTCCATGCGCGCTTTGACATCGAACTCGATATCTTCGTGGTCCAATTCCCAAAATTTCGTGATCTGTTCGGTTGCCAGCGGCTGATAGGAACGAAACAGTCGGAAACCAACTCCTCGAGCTGGGTCGCTGGTGTACCACCACGGGCTAAGTGGAACGTTCGGATCCTCCGACTTCCATTCTTCATCGGCCGACCCCAACTTTGCCGCGCAGCGCAACAATTCCGGTTGGTCCTGCCAACCGCCGCCTCGAACAACGCGCTGTTCGGCCAAGGTTGGCCACTGAATTGCATCGAAGAACGAAAGTGTCGAAGACTTGCCCGCGAACTTGGCAAATCCTTTTTCACAGTAGCCTTCGATGGTCCACTCCATTACGTTGCCGTGCATGTCATACAGTCCCCACGCATTAGCTTTCTTGGTGCCGACTTTATGGGGCAAACTCTCAGAATTGCCGGCGTGCCAAGCGAAATCGTCCAGGCCCTTGGGATCATCGCCGTGCGCATAGGCAGTCTTGCAACCGGCGCGACAAGCATTTTCCCATTCGGCTTCGGTCGGCAGGCGGTACTGATGTCCCGAAAGTTTGCTCAGCCACTTCGTATATTGCTTCGCTGAAAACTGTGTCATTGTAACGGCAGGCAAATCCGGTTCGTCGCCAAACTCGTAAGTAAACGCTGCTTCGTACAGGGGCGTGGGAGCGGTCACGGCATCGACTGTCCGTTCTTGCGTCACTTTGCGCAAGCCATTGGATTCCAACTTCTTGAATATGTCGTACATGCTCATGAAAGTCTTGTACTCGGCCCAACTGACTTCGTGTTTGCCGACCCACATCGGACCGACCTCAACGGAAATCTGAGGTCCTTCGTCGGCTTTGTGTCCCACCTCTGTCTCCGGGCTGCCGATCAGAATCTTGCCTCCCGGTACCGGCAACATTTCAAACTCGACTTCCGTACCTGGAATTTTCATGCGGTAAGGAATTAAGTATCCGTCCTCAACAGCCACGAACCGACCAGAATCTGGCTTGGATTTGGTCAACCCCAGTGTATCTGCCGCAGCATCAGCCGCCACCGCGGAGCAGACCGCTTGAGCCGAGACGATTATCGCAACCAACAGGCTCGCCGTTTGCAGTAAAAGACGCATCTTAGTAACAAAATCCTATCGTCGAAAGACAATCAAACTCACCCACAGCAGCAAACACAGTGCATTAGCAACCGAAAACGATAGCAGTAACCGATTGGGAATTGACATGGGCATACCGCTTCGTCGCCGAGGTTTCAGCGTTGTGTCCTCAAAGCCCTTGCGCAACACTTCTTCATTAACGTTGGGTGGGCGGGTCAACAATACAAACGCAATCACAAACCACAGTGACGAAAGCCCAAGTGCCAAGCGAAATACGCCTTCTCCCAGCCACTGACGCATTGTCACCAGAAGCGCCAGTAGCACTAGACCAGCACCCAAGCTACGAACAATTGCGTTCATGCGACCCACCATGATAGTTTGGCGCTGGTTACATAGTAGTTCTGCTGCCTGACTCGGCGTCCTGACGCCGACCGAGATGGTCGAGTGGCTGTGTGATTATGAGCGCCGCAAAGCATTATTTCCGCCGATTTCGGTTCAGATTTTTGACTCAATGCGCCACAGATATCCTGTATCCCACGCATTTTGATGGCGTGTGACATGTTAGGGGCGCCGACCGATTTTAACGTCCAGTACCATGGCCTTGCCAGCCCGCACGATTTCGATTTTTACGATGCTGTCGATGGCTGCACGACCAACCAACACCATTAATTCGCCTGAGCTATTGATCTTATGCGCATCAATTTTCACGATGATATCCCCCGGCAAAATCCCAGCGGCCTTGGCAGGCGAAACGATCTGCGGATCATCGTGAAATCGGGCGACCACCGCGCCGCGCAGATTCTTGATGCCAGCGGCAGCGATATCTTCTTCCGTCACATCGCGCAATCCAACGCCCAAAAACCCACGCGAGACATGTCCATCCCGAATCAAATTCTCTGCAACCTCTCGTGCGACATTGCTGGGAATGGAAAAGCTGATACCACGATAATGCTCGCCGACGATAGCGGTATTGACACCGATGATTTCGCCCAACGCATTCACTAGCGGTCCTCCGCTGTTGCCGGGATTGACGGCTACATCGCTTTGCATCAAATCACCGTACGCGGGCGAGCCCAGCAACCTGGAATCATAACGAGTCCCTTTCAAATTGATCCGGTGCTTGCCACTGAGAATGCCAAACGTGACCGACTGGTCGAGTCCATAGGGACTGCCAACTGCCCAAACGGGCGAACCAACTTCCAATTCGTCGCTGTTTCCCCAAGTGATCGGCATCAGCCCGTCGGCATCGATTTTCAGTATCGCCAAATCGGTCAGCGAATCAAATTGCACCAACTTGGCTTCCACGACCCGCCCGTCGCTCAACGATACTTCGAATTTCCCCACGCCGTCCACAACGTGATGATTGGTGACGATGTGTCCTTGGGTGTCGATAATGAACCCGCTCCCCTGCCCCAGCAGTCCGTTGCCCGGTCCGAACTGATCAAACGGAGATGTCAAGCTCTTAGGTGCTGGGCTGAGTTCCTTCGTTGCCAAAGGTTCCGGCTCGGCTTTCAAATTGATGTGCACGACGCTCGGTCCGGTGCGCTGGCTGACTAACTTCGAAACCTCGGTCAACGACTTAAGCGAAACATTGTTCAATCGCTGGCCGCTCATCTCATATTCGGCTCGCAGTTGTCCTCGCGACCATGAGTAACGAATGCTCTCTACCAGCGGCGGTACGACGACGCGCACCGAGATCATCAACACCAGGACAATCCCCAGGCTCAACGCAGTCGACAAAAAAAGTTGACTCGACTGAGGGCCAGAATGCGCCGCTGCCAAATGAGAGATTGCTCGAGTGCGTGACTGAGCACACAATTGAGATTCGCTATCCCCAGTTTCGGGAAGCACAACTTCTTCAGCAATTTGTCGAGGCTGGGAGCTGCACGAAGTACGCTGCAGAGACTTTTCCTCGCGAACTGCTTCACTCGCAATCTTGGTTTTGACGTGTCCAATTTCAGATTCTAGCGAATCAACATCGGCAGCTAGCTCTACAAAGTTGGGCTCGTCTCGCATCATGTCCGCTACTCCACACAGAACTTCCGAGATTGGATCAGTCAAAGTCCTGCATTGATTGTAGCCGCATCGCGATCCGTTTTGCAAAAAAATACTCCACAAAGGTTAGTTCGCGCCCCAGACTTGTGGCAACAATCGGGAAATCCAGCAATTTCAATCAGCTAACCAGCCACATTTCCTCATTTCAATTCCTGGGTAGACTTATTACCCATATGCGAATAAGGCATTTGCGGCGACTAATCAGCGTGCTTCGGTTTCGCAGTCTCACGTCAAGCAATCCATACTACTTCCCTCATTATTTGCTAGGTAACACCATGTCCGACGCACTTCAGCAGAGCATTTACGAAACGCTCAGCCAATTGGTGTTGATCGATCCGCATACGCACATAAATCCACATAGTCCTGCGAGCAAGACGCTGGCGGATATTCTTGGGTATCACTATTACACGGAACTTGCCCATTCCGCCGGCATGCCTCGCGCTCATATTGAAGAGCCCGGAATCGATCCCAAAGAGAAAGTTAGACGGCTTGCTGAGGGACTCGGGCATATCGATAATACGGCGCAATTGGCTTGGCTGCTAGAATTGTCGCGCGAGCTATTTGGCTTTGAAGCTGAGAGAGTGGACAGCTCGAACTGGGAGTCGATGTACGATGCTGCCTTGGCCAAGATGGGCCAACCCGACTGGGAAGATCAAGTGCTGCTCAAGACCGGTTTAGAAGCAGTCTTTCTTACCAACGATTTTGATGACCCGCTCGATGGATTCGATACACGACGTTATGTGCCCTGCTTGCGCACCGACGAGCTGGTATTTCACTTTGTCAAAGCCTCCGTACGTGAACGATTGCAAAAATGCTCGAATACTCAGGTGCACTCGATCGACGACTTCCGTCGAGCGCTAAAGCAGCGATTCACGCACTTCAAGTCGCGAGGCGTGCGAGCGTGCGCAATTTCCTTGCCGCCATTTTTCGCACCCGTGGAAGTCTCTGACGCGCAAGCCGAGTCTGCGTTGGGGCGAATTCTATCGCAAAGCGAAAATGTCGATGCCGACTCTCGTTCGACGTTAGGTTACTGGGTGTTTTGGGAACTGGCACGCAACTGTGTCGAAGCCAAGTTGCCGTTTGACCTCATGATTGGTGTTAATCGAGCCGTTTACCCCAGCGGCGTGTTTCAAGGTCAAGATCTCTACGACAGTCGCGTATCCTTGATTCAATATCGCGAGCTGTTCAACGCCTTCCCACAAGTTACGTTTCCAATTTCAGTTTTGGCGAGTGTTACGAATCAGGAACTGGTCAGTTACGCCTGGATCTTCCCAAACGTCGTAACCAATGGACACTGGTGGTATAGCAACACACCAAGCTTTGTCCAGCGCGACCTCCACGCGAGGCTCGAAGCCATTCCGCGTAACAAGCAGATAGGCTACTACAGTGACATGTACAAATTGGAATTCGCACTTCCCAAATTCAACATGTTCAAACGTTGCTTGGCGCGCGTTTTGGCGCAACATTTTGTGATTGACTGCCGCTGGTCAGAAACTCGCGCGATCGCGTTGGGCCAACAAATTCTGCGAGGAAATGTTGAAACGATATTTGGCTATCAATAGGTGACTCGCTGATCTTATGATATTGGATCAGTTGAATGGCAGTTGGCGCATAGCTGGCTTGTCGGTCGTCCAGTCAAGCTTGGTAGCCGGAGTTCCCTTCTGGATGGGATTGGCTACATTATTGGGGTGGTTTTAGAGTTTCATTCGGTAGAATGGTTTTCGCAAGTGGAAATGAGGACGTAAGCGTGTTAGTTACCAAACCGGCCCCGGCATTCAAGGCACAAGCAGTTTTGAGCGACGGCAGCTTTAAGGAAGTATCGCTCGAGCAATTCAAGGGCAAGTATGTCCTGTTGTTTTTTTATCCGTTGGACTTCACGTTCGTTTGTCCGACGGAGATTATCGCGTTTTCCGATAGCGCTGCGGAATTCGAAAAGTTGAACGTCCAAGTTCTGGGAGTGAGCGTTGATAGCCACTACTCGCATTTGGCATGGCGCAACGTCACCCGCGATCAAGGTGGTTTGGGGCAAATCAACTATCCCTTGATCGCTGATATCAAGAAAGAAATCGCGCGCGCCTATGATGTTCTGCTCAACGATTCGGTAGCCCTGCGTGGATTGTTCTTGATCGACAAAGAGGGAGTAGTACGGCACGAAGTCGTCAACGATCTGCCTCTGGGCCGTAGTGTCGATGAAGCGTTGCGCATGGTGAAAGCGCTACAGTTCTTCGAAAAGAACGGCGAAGTCTGTCCCGCGAACTGGAAAGAAGGTTCGCGCAGTATCAAGCCGAACGTCAAGGACAGCAAACAATTCTTCTCAGCCGAGTACGCGCGCTAGTCGATCCAGCGCTGGGTTCGCGCGCGTTCAAAATTCGAAATTGGCGGGTTGAAAGACGATTTAGTACGTGAACGCCTTCGCCGCCAATATTAAATTTTGAACGCGCGACCCATTATGCCGTCGGTGCCCATCACGCAAAGCACATTGGCGCAGCAACATTTCATATTATCGCCACCGGTTGGGGGTCTATTTTAGAAATTCTCAAAAGCTCCATTTGACCAACAGGCGCCGGTCACGTCTTAATAGGAGAGCTGATCTCACTGCGGCTAATGTGCTCGTGGCGATAGGCGAGGTAACGTGCGTGACAAGCTGGTCGAGCTACTGCCGAAAATCTATCGCTACGCTTTGCATCTATGCGGTGATCGGCATTTGGCAGAAGATCTTGCACAAGAAGCGATGGTGCGGGCGATCACTAGCTGCTCAAAACTGGCTGACCAGCGGGCTTTGAAAGTATGGGTGTTTCGCATCGCTTACAACCTGTGGATCGACGATTGTCGTCGACGACGCAAAACTAGCGATACCGGACAGTGTGCGATCGATTTGCTGCAGTCCAGCGAGCGGTCGGCGGTGGACAATTTTGAAGTGCTCGACTTGATTTCCTTTGCGATGCAAGCGATGCGGCAATTGCCAGATCGGCAGCGAGCGGTTTTGCACTTGGTTGCGTGTGAGCAGTTGTCGATCGCGGAGGTGGCACAAGTGCTGGGCATCACCACTCAGGCTGTCAAAGCGAGTCTATCGCTAGCGAGATCCCAAATGCGAGAAATATTGAAAAAGGCACGTTAGACTTATGGCTTGCGAGCATCGTGAACTGATTGATTTGTTTCTCGCCGACGAGCTGGGGAAGCCAGATCGCTTTTTTTTCGACGAACATCTCTTATCGTGCGAAGAATGTCAAAACGCAGTCAACGAATCGCGATTGCTCGACGAGCTACTTGTAGTCGGAAACTCGCGCGAGCCGGTCGATCCCAACTGGTTGCTCCAAGCAGTTGAAACCATCGAGAGAGCCAACCAGCAAACGTCGCGTCGACCAACTGTTTTGGGTCATCAGCAGAGGTTGGTCGCTGCCGGCTGTTTGGCTGCGGCAATGATCATGGCGGTTGGGACGCTGGTGAATTCGATTTTGGGGCCAGTGTTCAATGATCATTCCGAAGATGTTTCTGATAATTCCCAGAACCAGAGCGTGGTTATTGCTGGTCAGTCGCCAGCGAACTCGAAGTCGATTTCGATTAACAGACCAACTGTTGTGGCCATGGAAGGCTTCCTAGCCGCCAGAGATCCGTCCGTCGATGACTCGTTGGAAGTTTATTGGGTATTGCCAACTAAATCTAAGTTTTGATGCGAACCTGCAAACTAAATGGAGAAATGAAATGCATCGCTATTGGTTTACGCAGTTGATAGTACTGTGGATAGTGTCCTCGTTTACCGTGTTATCGATACCTTGCGCCGGCCAGACCGACAAACCGGCACCATCCAAGACGGATGGCGATAGTCGGAAGGTCATAGCATTTAGTCTCAAGTACGTCAAAGCCGAAGCAGCAGCGGAAGTACTGAAAACACTCTTCGATGGCTACGACAAATTTGCAATAGGGGTCGACAGTAGGCAGAACGCAATCATTGTTTCCGGCTCTGAGCAAGACATTAAGCGAGTCAAAGTTGCTCTGGAGGTGATCGATAAAGGTGAGCGGGAAAAATCGACGGACGAAAAACAGATTAAGGTCTTTCATTTGCAGAATATGTCGGCGCAAAACGCGGCGCAAACCATTCAGATTCTGTATCCTGATACCAATCTACAACTTGCCGTTATTGACCAGTCCAACAAATTAGTCATGCATGGACCGCCCATTGAGCTCGAAGTTGTCGAGAAGCTTCTTCTAAATTTGGATGAAAAACAACCCATTGAAGATAAGTCTCAAACAGATTTCTTGTCCCTGCCCAAGAACGAAGATTTGCTTACGGACGGTGGACAGTTTATCGATCGCATCGCCAGGTCCAATGATGTCGAGGTTGCCGTTCAAGAAGGTCTTGGCCTTGTTATGCTCAAAGGCACTCAGGAATCGGTCAAGAAAACGCTCTCAATCATCGATGTTGTGCGGAGAATTCATGCCGCAAAAGGAAATCCAGATCCTGACAGCAAATCGACTGTGGCCGCCGAGAAAATGCTTCGCGTTGTGTGGCTGACCAACAAGCCGCTCGGCAAGGCTTGGTCGAGTCCGGATGCTATGCTCAAGCCAGTCATCGACAAACTAGCGACGATGGGCTTCAAAGATGTTGGCGTTGCCGGGCAGGTATTCGCGCGATGCAAATTGAGCGATGTGCCTACCGATTTTAGCGTTAAGGGACGCGTGGCAGAGCCTGAGTTTAATGTACAGGGCTCGCTCAGTTACAGCAGTGCGGCCACAGACCGACTCGACGCAAAGATCAAGATTCTCGTATCGGTGCCCAATCCGGACCGGGATGCAGCTCAATTACAAGCGGCCTCCGTGGGAGTAGTCGTGCAGCTTGTCGAAAACAAACCCGTTGTGTTGGCATCGACTCCCATGGACGACTTGCAATCATTCTTCGTCGTACAGTTGCTCGCGGGCGATTAACAATATGCGACCGAATCGCCGAATTGCGGCTCGAAGATCCGATGCTTGGCGCGGTATACGAAGTTCTTTCACGGCGTCACAAGAGTGGTCACCACGATACCGCCGAGCGACATAACGAGCACCAGCTATGATCCCGCTCTTTCTCGATACCGTCGGCTTAATTGCGATTTGGGATGAAGACGACAATGGCATCAGTTGGCAATGCCGTTCTTCGTTGAGATTTTGTCCACGCGTAGAAAGCTCGTTACAACCCCGCTGGTACTAATGGAGTGCGGCATCGCAGTTGCGCGGCGGACTTATCGTGCGAATCCCTGCGACCTTCGGCAAGCGCTGCAGGCCAACGAGGGATTGATCGAACCGACCTTACAAGACATCGCACAAGCGCTCGCCAGGCGCTTACCCAAAGAGGCAGCTTCAGCTACATCGATATTATTAGGCGAGCGGCAGATGGGAATTTACCAATACAAGCCCGAAGCGCAAGCGAGTGAGAGCCTGGATTGACTGGTGCGTGGTTTCGGCACTCGCTTGCGCTTTGGGCTTGTATTGGTAAATTCCTATCTGCCGCTCGCCTTAATAGTCCGTAGTATCTTGCAGCACGATCTTTGGCTTTTCATAGATACTTGTTCGGGCCAGATCCGATAGGGTGGATTCGCTTAGCGAATCGGAGCAGACAAAGCGGGCGACGATGACGGTGACATTGTCGATGCCGCCGCGCTGATTGGTCAAGTCGATCATGGCTTGGCAGCTTGCCGACGGTTCGAGTTCCTGACTGACAAAGTCGCGCATCTCGTGATCCGCGACATGGCGGTACAAACCGTCGCTGCACAGAATCAGCACATCCTCATTCTGCAACGCGACTTTGTAAACCTCGGCTTCCACTTCACGACCACCCGCGCCCAAGGCATTGAACAACACATTGCTCCACGGTGAACTCTGAGCGTCTTCCTGCTTGAGTCCTCCCTGACGCACTAATTGATTCGAGACGGTATGATCGGTAGTGACTTGGCGAATCTCGCGATCGCGCACTAGATAACAGCGACTGTCGCCGGCATGCACTACGTACGCTGTCGGCCACAGCACGTAGGCCATGGTCAGCGTAGTTCCCATTCCGCGGTGTTCCACTTGCGCGATCGACTCTCGCTCAATCGCTCGATGGGCAAGCGTGAACATGAGCTTGAGCTGATCCATGAACTTAGTATCCCGATCCGCGTCGCTGGCAGGGAGCCATTGCAAACTATCAACGAGCTGGTTGATCAGCAACTCGATCGCCAAAGCGCTGGCTCGATTGCCAGCTTGATGCCCGCCCATACCATCGGCGACTATGAACAGCCGAGCGTAGGTAGGACCGAACAATCGCGGCGCGGACGCCGGTTTCAAGCTGGACGCCTGAGCCAACATCGACTTGTGAAGTTCGGCGATCAGAAACTGATCCTGGTTATTTTCTCGCCGCCTACCGATATCGGTTTGTCCAGCACAAAAGACGTTCGCCAGCATGAGGTGCTCCAGGTTCAGCTATTTTCGTACGGTTAATTGGAATACAGCCCGCATCGATTTGGCCGATACGCTGGCCGGTACACCGAAAAAAATAAAATCACTCACGTCAATCGCGCGGGAGTGGGAAATTCGATGGCGAACTTGGTTCCTCGCCCAACTTCGCTTTGAACGCTGATGCGGCCTCCGTGAGCTTCGATGATTTTGCGTGCGGTGGGTAAACCCAGTCCCGATCCACCGCTCTTGGTTGAATAGAAAGGTTCGAACATTTTGATGGCAGTATTCTCGTCCATTCCACAACCCGTGTCGATCAGGTCCAATGCGACACCCTGCGGAGTCGAGTGAGTGCGGACCACCAATTGGCCGCCATCGGGCATGGCTTCCATAGCGTTCTTGACCAGATTGATCAAGGCCGCTTGTAGGGAATCGCTGTGCAGCAGGATGCTCGGCAAATCTGGATCGATATATTGTATGACGTCAACTTGCAACTTGTCAGCTTGCGCTTTGAACAGCCGCAGTACGGTTTCCACTTGTTCATTTAGGCTGCCCGGAGTCATCTCCAAATCGCGCATCCGCGCGAAACGGAGAAAATCGTGCAACAAATTCTCCATGCGCTGACACTGTTGCCGAATCATGTCCACTTTCGCCAACGCACGACGCCTTCCAGGCCATTCACTTTCAGCCAACTCTTCACTTCGCAAATCCAGGGTCATATGGATCACGGA
>SXGS01364673.1_pt1 | contig 13268 bp, 13 predicted proteins | sample 3174681 | NCBI WGS metagenome assembly SXGS01 (sample SAMN11356861, study PRJNA531348) | freshwater metagenome | isolation source: freshwater sample F1-80 | place: China: Fuxian Lake, Yuxi | collected 2017-12-25
CCGATCGGGATCATCGCGTCGATGGCCTTCAGGCCGGTCTGCATCGGCTCGCCGACCGACTGGCGCTGGGTGACCCCGGGGGCCTGGAGTTCCAGTGCACGGGTGGTCTCGGCAGCGATCTCGCCCAAACCGTCGATCGGGGCGCCCAAGGGATCCACGACGCGACCCAGGAAGGCGTCGCCCACCGGAACCGAGAGGATCTCGCCGGTGCGGTGGACTTCCTGGCCTTCTTCGATGCCGGTGAAGTCGCCCAGGATGATGACGCCGATTTCCCGGACGTCGAGGTTCTGGGCCAGGCCCAGCGTGCCGTCTTCGAACCGCAGCAACTCGTTCGCCATGACCGAGGGAAGCCCCTCGACCCGGGCGATGCCGTCGCTGGCGGTGGTAACCCGGCCAACTTCGACACGTTCTGCGTTGCCAGGCTCGTAGGACGCCGCGAACTCGTTCAACGCATTACGCACGTCGTCGGCGTTGATGGTCAATTCGGCCATCTGCAGTCCCTGCTCTCCTCAATCATGATCACCGCGAGTTGCGGCAAATCTTTGTACTTGTTTAGGTACGTTTTAATACTTTGGTCTTGCGCTTAACCGGCCAGTTGCCGGCGAAGTTCTCCGAGGCGGGTGAGCACCGAAGCATCCACCACCTCATCGCCCACTCGGACGCGCACGCCGCCGATCAGCGCCGGATCGACGCTGATGTTGACTTTGAGCTCGCGTCCGTAGAGGTTGTTCAAACCGGCGGCCAAACGGGATTCCTGGGTTTCGCTCAACGGCTGACCGACGGTCACCGTGGCGATCCAGCGTTCCTGGCGGGCAGCGGCCAGGGTGGCGAACTGTTCGACCAACTTGGCCGGACGGGCGCCGCGCGGTTCGGAAACCGCCTGGCCGATCAGAAGCTGCGCTGCTTGCCCGGCACCCGGCACCAGGGCGAGTGCCAGCTTGCGCTTGGCTTCCGCACTGGCTTGCGGTTCGCTCAAGGCCCGCTGCACCTGGTGATCCGACTCGACGGTCTTGTTGAAGCTGAACAAATCGTTCTCCAGCTGCTCCAGACCGGCCGCTCCGGGGCCCTGGTTCTCGGCGACCGCGACGGCTACCGTGGTGGCCACGGTCTCCAGAGCATCGCCGAAGTCCCGGGCATTCGCCCAGCGCTCATTCGCCAACGAGTCGACGATCTGAGCCGCTTCGGCGGACACCTTGCCCCGGACCAGCGAGCCGATCAGAGCCGCCTTTTCCGCGCCCTGACGGGACGGATCGGTCAACGCGCGGCGCAAGGCCGCCGAGCTGTCCACGATCGCCAGGACCGAGAACAGCTCCTGGGCCAGCGGCAGCGACGCAGCGGCGAGTTTTGGCTCCAGCTCAGCCAGGACCTTGGCCCGGGAGTCGCTCGAAATTCCTGCCATTACTTGGCCGCGCCTTCGCTCTTGCTGTTGGCTTCCAAATCGGCCAGGAAGCGGTCGACCACTCGGGCGGACCGGGCGTCGTCGTTCAGCGACTCGCCGACGATCTGGCCGGCCAACGTGGTGGCCAGCGTGCCGACCTCGGAGCGCAGCGAAACCACGGCGGCCTGGCGTTCGGCAGCGATGGTCACCTGGGCCTGCTCGGTGATCCGGGCAGACTCAGCCGCGGCCTTTTCCTTCAGATCGGCGAGGATTTGCGCACCTTCGGCGCGGGCGTCTTCGCGGATCTTATTGGCTTCGGCACGGGCGTCGGACAGCTGCTGCTTGTACTCTTCGAGTGCCGCGGTAGCCTCGGCCTGGGCTTCTTCGGCCTTGGCGATGCCGCCTTCGATGGCTTCGGTGCGCTCCGCGTAGGTCTTCTCGAACATCGGCACCACGAATTTGATGACGATGAAGAGGAGGATCGCAAAACCGATAAGCACCAAAATGGTGTCATACCAGTTAGGTACGATCGGGTTGGTCGCTCCCGCGCCTGCGGCGAAGATATCAGCGTTGCTCAATCTTTCACCTCTCCTTTATCTACGTGGACTAGGTCCAGTGGTTTGGGCTTGGGTCTACTGAATGACGAAAGCGAAGACCAAACCGAGGATCGCGAGCGCTTCGGTCAGGGCCAGACCCAAGAAGGCGATCGGCTGCAGCACGCGCTGTGCTTCCGGCTGCCGGGCAACGCCGTTGATGTAGGCGGCGAAGACCAGACCCACGCCGACACCGCCACCAATTGCGGAGAGGCCGTAACCGATCATGTTGAGAGAGCCAGTCATGATGTTCCTTTCAAGATACCGCCACGGTGACGGTAGGTTGTTGGAGTTATCCCGGGTGGGAATCCTTCGATGATGAAAATCTTTAGTGCGAGTCCGCGTGGACCGCGCCCTCGATGTAGATTGCGGTCAAGAGCGTGAAAACGTAAGCCTGCAGCGCCATGATCAAGAACTCCAGCATGTACATGGCCACGAATCCGACCACCACGAGCAAGGATGTTCCCTTGAGCAAGACATTTTCCTGCATGATCAAGAATTCCACCGAATAGCCGGCGATCAGCACGATCATGTGGCCGGCCAGCATGGTGGCGAACAAACGCAGCGAGTGCGTCATCGGCCGGACGATGAAGTTCGAGATGATTTCGATCGGGATGACCAAAGGCAGGATGTACCACGGAACCCCGGACGGCACCACGGCCAGCTTGAAGTACCGGATGCCGTTCTTCTGGATGCCGATGACGATCCAGGTGAAGTAGACGATGCCGGCCAGCACGTACGCTCCCCCGACATGGGAGAAGGTGGGGATTTCGAAGAACGGCAGGGCTCCGAAAATGTTGTTGATCAGGATGAAGAAGAACAACGTAAACAGCAGTGGGACGTATTTGATGAAGTCCCGGCCACCGATGATGTCTTTGCCGATCGAGTTCCGGACGAATCCGTAGGCCAGTTCACCGGCGAACTGCAGGCGGCCGGGCACCATCTTTCCCTTGCGTGCTGCCAGCAGGAAAAATACCGCAATCAACACTACGGAAAGAACGACCAAAACATGGTATTTGGAGATTCCATCCCATTGGAACCACGGGCCAGACAGGCCAGCCTCGCCGATTCCGGGCGGGTTGAAGCCGCCATCCGATGATCCTTCGGCGGGGAGCATAAGCGCGTTCAACGCGTTTCCTCTCTGCTGTGTCCTTCATTGGGCAAATGTCGGCGGGCCGGTTTCGGCCTGCCGACGCTGAACTTGTTCGAAACTTGCCTGGCATCGGTACGGTTCACGATTGATCCGTGGTTTTGCCGGCAGAACCCTTGGCCTCAGCCAGGTCTTCTTTGACCTGCCGATGGCGAAACCTTGGCGCGAAGGAGAGGTACATTCCGCCGATCAAACCGAGCAGAGCTCCCCCGACAACCATCCATTGGGTTTTGAACAAATTGTCCAGCCCCCACCCTATCAAACTCCAGACCAGGATTCCGCCTGCAATATAGCCGAATACCGCCATTCCGGCGCTGGAGGTAGAGCTTCCTTCGGCATTGTCGCTGCCACCGGCAGCCACCGAAATCTTGGCCTTGCCCGGCGGTCCGGACGGCGAGCCGGAACTTTTAGCCACGCGAGTCGCCGTCCTGCGCCGGATCGTTGAAGATCTGCAGCCGCAATCGGGAGAACGTCACCATTTCGACGGTGAGCCAGATCAGCACCGCGGCCAGCGCCGAAATGAAGAACCAGGTTCGGTCGAGCCAGTCCGGCGAGCCCAAAACGATCAGGACCCCGGCGAAACCCACGAACTTCACCACGTAGCCGACGGCGAAGGCACCGAACATGGCGCTGGCGCCTTTGCTTCCCATCCGGTGCCCGATGAGCAGCGAAATTCCGAAGAAGACCAGCACCAATCCGCCGCTGAACAGCGCGCTCAGAGCGGCGAAGCCACCGGCAAAGATCCAAGCGGCGACCACGATCAGCACTATTGCCGGAGCGGCGAAGAGCAAGCAACGTTGCAGGATCCCCAGCCAGGGCGACTCGGTCGGGCCCGAAACCGCGAGCGGTGCCGGTACGGCAGATCCGTTCGAGTTCTGGGAGTCAGTCATGGAGAGCCAATCTTAAGTCAGGCTTTGGTCTGGAAGCCAGCGAAACAGAGCACGGCACACTGTCGTTACCGCGAAATAAATTCTACACGAGATAGAACAGTGCTTGTGACGCTACTGTGCCAGGCCTGAGACCCGGGAATTCCGGCGTCGGATCAGGCGCTGGAAAATCGTCGGCGTGCGCAAATACAACAACACGACCAGAATGCACAGTACCGCCGCGATCAACAAACCCACCGGGCCGTTGGCCACCGCGAAAATGCCGAGCAGACTGGTCAGGACCGTGGCCGAGGTGACCACTGCTGCAGCTTGGAGATGGCTCAGTCCGACGATCACCAATCGTTGGTAGGCGTGCTGCCGGTGCGCGACGTACCAACGCTCTCCGGCGGCTATCCGCCGGAGCAGCGTGACGAAGGCGTCGGCCAAGTAGATCAGGACCGGCGCGAACAGATACTCGACCGGGACGCCGGCCAAAAACGCCGCCACTGCGGTGATCGCGATCGACGCGCCGAGCAGATACGAACCGACATCGCCCAAAAACACCGGCTTGCCACTCAGGTTCCAGGGCAGGAACCCGGCGAACCCGGCCGCGATCACGGCACCGGCGATCACCAGCCAGTGAATATCGGTCAACGCTCCGGCAATCGCATAGGCCAAACCCACCACCAAGCCGTGCAGACCGGAAATCCCGTTGATCCCGTCCATGAAGTTGGCCACGTTGATGTACGCCGCGACGGCCACCGCCCCGGCCGGCGTCCACCAATAGCCGATGCCGCCGGCCAGCCAGGCCAGCACTGCGGTGCCGGCAGCGCCCACAGCCAGATGGCAGAGCGCCCGGGTCGCCACACGCAAGCCGCGGAGGTCTTCGATCCAACCCACCAGCGACGCCGCGAGCAGCACCACCAGAATGGTCAACAGAATCGCCTTCTGCGTGGCGCTCAGCGGCGCGAACAAAGCCACGAACAATGCCAGGACCACCGCGGAAAGCACCGAGATGCCCATACCCCGGATGGTCGGCTCGCTGTGCGAGGAGCGGTCGGAGGGCATGTCCAAGACCGCCATCCGGCGCAGCCACGGCTTGAAGGCCAAGGGCAGCAAAAGGCTGGCCAACAACGCGGTTGCGGCACAGAGCAACACGAAAGCCCAGGGCATCAGGCCCCCTTGGCCAGCGGGTCATCGTCGGCGATGCTGCTTTCCAAATCGATCACCGGCCCGCCCGCTTCGTCCAGGCAGCGTTGCCGCCAGGCCCGGTACTCCAGCAAGGCGGGGTCCAAGGTCTTCGCCGATGTGTGCGAAATCTTCGGGTGCAGCGGCCGGGCATCCACTTCGAGATAACCCACCAGTTCCTCATGGAGTTTCTCGCCGGGCCGCAAACCGGTGAACACGATCTCGATGTCTTTGCCCGAGGTGGCGATCATCTGCCTGGCCACATCGAGGATCCGGACCGGCTCCCCCATGTCCAGGAGCATCACTTCGCCCCCGGTGCCGATCGCCCCGGCCTGGATGACCAATTGGCAGGCTTCCGGAATGGTCATGAAGAACCTCGTCGCATCCGGATGGGTGACCGTGATCGGACCGCCATTGCGGATCTGCTGGCTGAACAGCGGCAGCATCGAGCCGCGGCTGCCCAGGACATTGCCGAATCGGACCGAAACGTAGGTCTTCCCGGTCTGCTGCGCCATCCAGGCGGTCAGTTTCTCCGCCACCCGCTTCGAGTGCCCCAACGCCGTCGTCGGGTTGGCCGCTTTGTCGGTGGAAATGTTGACCAGGGTGTCCACTCCGGCGTCGCGGGCTGCGCGGAGCACATTCAGAGTGCCGATGACATTGGTCTTCCAGGCCTCTTCCGGGTACTGCTGGAGCAGCGGTGCGTGCTTGAGCGCCGCAGCATGGAACACCACTTGAGGGGCCCGTTCGTTGAAAATCTCTTTGAGCGCGTGCTCATCGCGGATATCGGCCAAAATCGTGTCCCGGCCGTTGAGCAGGCCGTGCCCGGAGATGCTCAGTTGGGTGGCTTGCAAGCCGGACTCGTCTCGGTCCAGCATCATCAATTCAGAGGGTGCGAAGGCGGTCAATTGCCGGCACAGTTCGGAACCGATCGACCCCCCGGCACCGGTGACCAGAACCCGTTTCCCGGTCACGTACCCGGCGATCCGCTCCACCTCGATGTCGACTGGGCGGCGCCCGATCAGGTCTTCCACCGCGATGTCCCGGAAGTCCGCGAATCCGCCCTCGAGCATTTTCTTCAGTGGCGGCAGCACCAAGACCCGGACCCGCAGCCCGGATACCGCGTCGGAGATCTCCCGGACCTTCCCGGACTCGACGTCGGCAAAAGCCAGCACCAGCACTTTGGCATGGGTGCGCCGCACGATCTCCGGCAAGTCCTCGCCACGGCCCAGCACCGACACCGACGAAAGGTGCAGGTGCTTCTTCGCCGGGTCGTCGTCGATCAAACCGACCGGGAAGAACGGGGAGTGCGGGTCTTGCAACATCCGGTTGACCAGGGAATTCCCGAGGAATCCGGCACCGTAGACCAAAGTTCGCTGCGCCGCTTCGTCGGGGCGCGGCTTGCCTTCCACGTAAAGCCGTTTGAGATAGCGGATCGCCGCCATAAACATGCAGGCGAACGGAAAGGCGATGGCGCCGATGCTACGGCCGATTCCAGTCTGGTTGATGAAGACGAACAGGAAAATCGACGTGGTGACCGCCACGATCAGCGTCACCACGACCAGGAGCCGGGCTTCCTGGAAGCTGCCGAAGCTGTACCGTCCGCGGTACAGCGAGAACGAATATCCGGCCACGATCTGGGTCAGCACCGCCACGGCCATCACACTCAGTGCGGCCAACCAGGAGATCCGGCTGACATCGAGTTCATAACGCAGAAGCAGAGCCAGCAGAATCGCCACGATCCAGCTGAACGCGTCCAGGAAATATTGGGACCACAGCCACAATCGGGGCTTGGGCTCAGTTTCCTTACCTTCTGACAATGGCCTACCTTGCTTCGTCGTGGAGCTCAACTACGGTGAATCAGCGCCGCATTCCATGATGCGTGCACTCTTGACAGCTTAGCTTGGCTACAGTGGGACTGCCCGGTTTTGCGATCGTACACGCCCTAAGGAGGCTCGGAACCGTGAAGATTCTACTGACCGGAGCCACCGGATTCGTCGGACGCGAAGTGGTTTCGGCGCTTCAGGCCCAGGGCCACCATGTCGTTGCCGTAGTACGCTCGACCGCTGCGTTGCCGCCCGGGGTCGAACAACGGGTGGTCGGTGATATCAGCGGCCCAGTCGCCTGGGCGGAAGCCCTCGACGGGATCGACACGGTGCTCCACCTGGCCGCCCGGGTGCATCAGATGAACGACTCGGCAGCGGACCCGCTGGCGAGCTTCCGGGCCGTGAACACCGAGCCGACTGCCCGCTTGGCCCAGGCTGCGGAAGCTGCCGGCGTCAAACGTTTCGTCTTCTTGAGTTCGATCAAGGTCAATGGCGAGTCGACTCCACTGCACCCTTCGCAGCCGTTTTCAGTTGATTCGGTGCCGGCTCCGGCCGATCCCTACGGCAGCTCGAAGTTCGAGGCCGAAGCAGCTCTGGCGGCTATCAGCGCCTCCGGTGCGATGAAAATCGCCACGGTGCGATCACCGATGGTTTACGGCCCCGCGGGGAAGGGCAATGTGCAGCGGCTCTCGAATTTGGCCCGCAAAGGGTTTCCGGTGCCGTTCGGCTCGATTCGGAATCGGCGGACCATGATCGCGGTCCAGAATCTCGCAGACTTGCTGGTGGCCCTTTGCCCGGCGGCACCGGACACTCCCCCGTATTCGCTGGTGCTGGCCGGGGATGCGCACAGCCCGTCCACGGCGGAACTCTATCGGGAACTGGCCGACGCCCTCGGCGTGCCGGCCCGGATACTGCCGTTCCCAGTGGCTCTGCTGCGCTTGGCCGGCCGGTTGACCGGCCGTGCTGCGGAGATCGCCCGGTTGACCGAATCCCTGGAAATCCGGGTCGGCAGCACCGACCCGGATTTCGACTGGACGCCGCCGTTGAGTTTCCACGAGGGCATCGCCCGCATGGCACGCTGATCCCTGCGCCCGTCCGATTCAAGGTTTCACTGGGCAGGGACGTCTGAGCCCACTGAAACTGCTGATTGGACGGGCCGGCAAGGGGACGGAGCTCAGCGTTTGCTGGTGAATGCGGCGCGGTAACCGGAGCGTCGGATCCCGGTCGGGACCAGCCGGTAGCCGCACCTGACCGCTACGTTGCGCAGCCATTGCGCGGATGAGATGTAACCGGCCCGGCGCAATCTGCCCTGCAAGCGGAACTCCGCGGCGAGCAGGCCCAAACCACCACGACGCCGATAGGCCCCTTCGCTGACCCGGTAGCGGACCAGCGCCTCCGGAACATTGGCGGCCTTCGCGCCGCTGCGCAGCATCCGCAGCCACAACCAGAAATCCTCGATCTTGAGCAGGTCGCCGTAACCGCCGACCGCGAGCACGCGGCTTTTGCGGTAGACCACCGAAGGGTGGTGGAACGGACTGCGGAATCCGGAATTGGCGGCGAGCGCGGCTTGGTCGGTGACTACCGGCCGGTATGCGAGCGGCTGCGAATCGTCGTCGCCGATCTCTTCGATCGCGGAGCCGACAATGTCGTACCCGGCTTCCAGGTACGGAACCTGGACCTCGAACCGCCGCGGCAGGGAGACGTCGTCGGCATCCATTCTGGCCACGATATCGTAGCGGCACTCGAGCAAGCCGGCGTCCAACGCCCCGGCCAGGCCCAGGGCCCGCGGCAGTCGCAGGACCCGGACCTTTCCAGCTGCCTGTTGCTCTGCGGCGAGCAGGATCTTTTCGATCCCGGGCGGGACCGCGCCGTCTTGCACGATCACGATTTCGGCCGGCTTGCGCGTCTGCTGATCGGAGACCGAAGCCAGCGCCCGTCGGAACAGCTCCGGATCGTCACCGGCGTAGACCGGCAGCAAGACGGAGAAATCCTGCGCTTCGGCGACTGCGGCACTGGCCGGCAATTGGCGGCCGAGCTTCCACTCCGGAAGCCGGTGGATTCCGGCCAGAGCCGTATCGTTGTCCCGCGGCGCCGTGCGCAAACCGTCGCGGAGACCGCGCAGACCTGCGCGGAGTACCACGCGCTTCCGGGAACTCCGGGAAACCATCAAAGCCCAGCGCCGGATCGTGGAGGCCCCATAGAGGAGCTTCTCGCCGCCGCGCAATGCCCTGGACCGGCTGAACAGCCAAAGCTTGTTCCGGACTTCGAAATAGAACCGTTCCCCGACGTCCACGGTATTCGAATCGAAGACTTTGGTGTGATGGCTGACTGCCGACTTCTGGCTGGCCAGGCCGAAGCTGTCCCGGACCAACCGGGTGCTGAATTCGAAGTCGTCGTTCCAGAGGAAGTAGTCGACGATCGGCAAACCGTTTTCCCGGATCGCCTCGGCATCGATGAAAAGCGAGACGAAGGAGGCCGAACGAACCGGACGGGCAGCGGACTTCGCGGCAGCGGCCAGTTCCGAGGCAGTCGCACCGGGCTTGGTGCGCGGCGTGTTCATCGGATGGTCCCGGCCATCGGTCCAGAGCACCCGGCTGGCGATGAGCGCCGGCTTCGCCCCGGACGGGTACTGTGCCCAGAGCCGCAGGGCCTCGCTGAGCGTATCCGCGTGCGGCTCCGTGTCGTCGTCCATGATCCAGACCAGATCCGGATCATGGTTGGCCAGGGCGTGCGCCATGCCCACGGCGAAACCACCGGCCCCTCCGGTGTTGCTGGACAGTTCGACCAGCTCGTAGTCGAAGGGCAGCTGCAGCGCACGGAGCCATTCGACCGCCCCGTCGGTGGACGCGTTGTCCACGACGACCAAAGCATCCGGCAATCGATCAGCGGACAGCAAACCGGCGACGGCCTTGGTCAGCAGCTCTTTTCGGTTGTAGCTGACCAACACCGCCACGGTCCGGCAGACTGGACCGGCTCCGGTCATGCGTCCGGCTTCGATGCGCGCTCCGGCTCGGCCGCAGCGGCCCCCGCCGCTGGTGCCACGGGCCCTGCGTCCGGAGCCGGCTCTGCGTCCGTGGTTGCCGCAACCATGGGCTCGGCATCCGCGACTGGTTCCGCATCCGTGACCGGTTCCGCTGGCTCGACGACGGCGGCATCCGGGACTTCCGCGGGCTCGGGGTTCCCCTCCGGAACCGGATCCGCGGCTTCCTCCCCGACGTCGAGCACCGAGGGCACTATCGAGCGCAGCCGCTCGATGCTGATCGCACCCGAGCGCACGACTTTGAGCCGCTCGCCGGTGGCATCGACGATCGTCGAGGGCAGGCTCGCTTCGGCACCGGTCGGCCGGTCGCCCTCACCGAGGTAGACCTCCACCGCTTCGCCGAGCTGTTCCCGGGCCTCGGCCACGCTCCGACCGGTCGGTTGCCCGGTCCGGTTGGCCGAAGAGACCGCCAGCGGTCCGGTCAGGGTCAGCAGGTCCAAGGCGAGTTCGTCGTCCGGCATGCGCAATGCCACCGTGCCGAAAGCGTCGCCGAGGTCCCAGTCCAAGGACGGCTGGGCATGGAAAATAATAGTCAGTCCGCCCGGCCAGAACGCCTCTGCGAGCTTCCTCGCATCATCGGTGATGTCCACCGCCAGCCCGTCCATGGTTTGCACCCGTTGGATCAGCACCGGCGGCGGCATGGAACGGCCGCGGCCTTTCGCCGCCAGCAGGGTGGCCACCGCGACCGGGGAAAACGCATCGGCGGCAATGCCGTAGACGGTATCCGTAGGCAGCACGATGGTCTGCTTTTGCGCAATGGCTTTTTTGGCGTGCGCCAGCCCTTCGGCTCGCTGGGACGCTATGCTGCAGTCGTAGACAACGGTACTCACTGGGTTATTCTTTCATTTCTTGCTCGGCGAGGCCGCATCGGCCAAGTATCCACTGGTGGCGCGCGCTTTGCCGGCCAAGTCGCGATGGCTCGAAACTCCGGTGAACCCGCTCTGCCGGAACCGTCCGAGCATCGCTGCAGCCTGGACTTCGGCGTGTTCCATCACGAAATAGCCACCGGGCCGGAGCAGCCTGGCCGCACTGCGCAACGCGGCCGAAGGCAGCACCATCCCATCACCGCCGCCGCCGTAGAGCGCGAGCTCCGGATCATGCTCGGCCACTTCGGGCTCGTTCGGCACCGCATCATCCGGGATGTACGGCGGATTGCTCACCACGACGTCGGCCTGTCCATCCAGGTCGTCGAAAGCGGTGCGCAAATCGCCCAGACGCAAGCTGACTTGGTCCCCGTAATCGCGCAGATTCCGGCTCGCCCAGGCATGCGCCAGTTCCGAGAGTTCCACCGCATAGACCCGCGAATGCGGCACTTCAGCAGCAATCGAAGCCGCCAGAGCACCCGATCCGGTGCCCAAGTCGATCGCCACCGGACGGTCGGTTCCAGCTGCCGGACCGGTCAGCAGGTAGTCGATCACCAACTGCGCGACGCCTTCGGTTTCCGGTCGCGGAATGAACACTCCGGGGCCGACGGCGAGTTCCAGACGGCGGAAGTGCGCCACTCCGGTCAGGTGCTGCAGCGGAATGCGCCGGGCCCGCTCGGCGACCAGATCGGCGAACCCGTCCGGCACCCCGGCGCCCAGCAAAGCAGCTACCCGCAGCTCGCCCAACCCGATTCCGAGCAGGTGCGCGGCGAGCAGCTCGGCATCGGCCCGCGGCGAAGGCACGCCCGCGGCGGCAAGCTCGGCAGCGGCAGCGCGCAATGCCGCGGCGAGGTCGGCCGGATCATCATTCAGCACGGCAGGACCGGGCTAGTCGGAGCTGCCGGACAACGCATCGAGCCGGGACTGTTCGTCCATTTCGATCGCCGATTGGATCACCGGCTCCAGGTCTCCGTTCATCACGGCGTCCAGGTTGTACGCCTTGTACCCGGTGCGGTGATCGGCAATCCGGTTTTCCGGGAAATTGTAGGTCCGGATCCGTTCCGAGCGGTCCATGGTGCGGATCTGCGACTTCCGGGCCGCCGAGTTTTCCGCGTCGATCTGCTCTTGCTGATGGGCCAGGATCCGCGCGCGGAGCACGCGCATGCCGGCTTCCCGGTTCTGCAACTGGGACTTTTCGTTTTGCATCGCCACCACGATTCCAGTGGGCAAGTGGGTGATCCGGACCGCAGAGTCGGTGGTGTTGACCGACTGCCCGCCCGGGCCCGACGACCGGTAAACGTCGATCTTCAAATCGTTTTGGCTGATTTCCACTTCTTCCGGTTCGTCGACTTCCGGGAAAACCAGGACACCAGCGGCCGAGGTATGGATCCGGCCCTGCGATTCGGTCACCGGAACCCGCTGCACCCGGTGCACGCCGCCTTCGAATTTGAGCGAAGCGAACACGCCTTCAGCCGGATCGTTGGAACGGCCTTTGACCGCGATCTGGATGTCCTTGTAGCCGCCCAGGTCGGATTCAGTGGCCGAAATGACCTCGATTTTCCAGCCCTTCGATTCGGCATAACGGCTGTACATCCGGACCAGGTCCGCAGCGAACAGCGCCGATTCGTCGCCGCCTTCACCGGCCTTCACTTCGAGGATCACATCGCGCCCGTCATCCGGGTCACGCGGGATCAACAGCCGGCGCAGTTTCTCCTGCGCCTGGGTCAGTTGCTCTTCCAGAACCGGGACTTCGGCCGCGAACTCCGAGTCCTCAGCCGCCATTTCGCGGGCTGCGGAAAGGTCGTCGGACAGCTGCTGCACTTGGTGGTGGCCCTCGACGATATTGCTCAGTTCGGCGTAACGGCGGCCGAGTTTGCGGGCCAGCGACTGGTCCGCATGGACGGCCGGGTCGCTGAGCTTGAGCTGCAATTCGGCATGCTCATCCAACAGGCCCTGTATTGACTCGAACATTGTGTACTACCTTTCGCAAAACCTGTTTTGACGAACAAAAAACCGTTGGGGAGGCAGTTCACGGTCGGTGTCGCTCCGAAAAAGCCCGTGACCTGCCGCCCCAACGGTGGCGAAGCTATTTGTCGTCGTCCGACTTCGCGCCGAGCGTCGTCTTCTGCACCTGCATCAGGAACTCCACGTTGCTCTGCGTTTCACGCAGCTTCGAGGTGAGCAGTTCAAGCGACTGCTGCTGCTCCAAGCCGGAAAGCACCCGGCGCAGCTTCCACATGATCCGGACTTCCTCCGGGGAGAGCAGATTCTCCTCGCGGCGGGTTCCGGAGCTGTTGACGTCGACCGCCGGGAAGATCCGCTTGTCCGCAAGGTTCCGGGACAGGCGCAATTCCATGTTGCCGGTGC
>SXGS01153416.1_pt1 | contig 13267 bp, 8 predicted proteins | sample 3174681 | NCBI WGS metagenome assembly SXGS01 (sample SAMN11356861, study PRJNA531348) | freshwater metagenome | isolation source: freshwater sample F1-80 | place: China: Fuxian Lake, Yuxi | collected 2017-12-25
CGTCACCCGCGATCTAGTGCTCGAACTCTATCAAGGCTGAGGAACCAAAGATGGCCAAGTTGAAACTCGGCGCACTCGCCGATGACAAGCCTGTGAAGATCACAATCGAACTGCCCGCCGCCGTGCATGGCGATCTCGTCGTCTATGCCGAGGCACTCGGGCATGAAACGGGCCAGCCCGTGAGTGATCCGGCAAAGCTCATCGCGCCAATGCTAGCCCGGTTCATTTCCAGCGACCGCGCCTTTGCAAAAGCGCGGAGCATCAAGCGGCGCCAATCGGCGACCCCGGCGACGGCCGAACATGCGACAGGGACCGGGCGAGGCTAAGGAAGCGCCGCAACGCCGGATTGTCGTTGCCCGGTAACCAAACCGCGCTGTACGACAGCACGTCCGCCGATGTCGCGAGAGGGCGAAAGACGGCATTGGGGTAACAGGTGGCGGTCGCGCTCTCACTCACTAGGCTGATCCCGAAGCCAAGCGCCACCAGGTTCATCAGCGTCTCTCGGTATACACCATAGCGCTCAACCGATGGGCTCCGACCAAAGTCGGCGAGCCGGCGGACGATATAGTCGTGGATTTCTGGGCCGGGCGCGTCACGGCTGACGATGAAATGCTCATCCTGAAGAGCCTCCCAATCAACACTGTCCTCGGCAGCGAGGCGGTGATGTTCGGGGAGGACGGCGTGAAAACGCGCCTCCCACAGGATGGTCGTATCGTAATGCGAGGACGGCGGCACTCCACCCAAGAAAGCGACGTCAAGCTGACGTTCGCCGATCAATGCGATGTGTTCGCGTCCGGAGCCTTCGATAATGTCGATGGCGATGGCCGGATGAGCCTCGCGGTATGCACGAAGCAGTTCACGTAGAAAGCCACCGGATACCGACGACAATATGCCCATGCGGATCACGCCTTCAGAACCACGACCTGCGCTGGCGGCCACCTTGACGGCGTGATCGATCTCAGCGATGCCTGATCGCGCCTTGTCCAAAAACCGGCGACCGGCTTCCGTCAGCCTGACGCCGTTGGTATCGCGTTCGAACAACGACACACCGAGCTTGTCCTCAAGCGCCCGTACCCGCCGACTGACAGCAGATTGCCTGACGCCGAGCACCTGTGCCGCTCGGCTGAAACTGAGATTCTCGGCGACCAGAAGCGCCTGGGAGATCCAGAGAAGTTTGACCATGCACCAGCCTCCAAATCTGCCCGTGCTTGCAAGCACAGAAGAGATTTGAACAGATCAGTTGGTGAAAAATACGGCAATGTTGTCTTATTCTACGCCCTATGAAGCAGATCAGTTTTAGTTAACATCAAATTATCTTCAATATCGATCAATCCAATGACGATCGTCACATGCTAACTGCATAGTTCAACAATGATCCATCAGATCGTCGATCTTCGTCGCCCGCATATAACGGGCGGGGTTCGGATCGGTTGGGGAGCGCGATGTCGTCTTCTTCGATCGTGACGATCGGTCCGCTGTTCTTATAGCGCTCCCTGGCCTCGACGCCGCCCTGTCCCATCGAGAGAACGACCTCTGATCCGAACGCGCGCCTTCGACGTTGCAGAGTTTTTTCCTACAAGTGCCCAAGGACTTTCATGGCTGCCGTCCTCGGATCACCATAAAAGACGGGATCAACGTGCTCCATGATATCGGCGCTCACATCGAGGAAGTTCCGCTTATTCTCGATCGGGATGAGCGCGCGCTTTGCGCCGTTGTCTTTCGCCACTTGGAGCGGCTCGGTGAGTGAGCGAAGCGGTTTGATGTTTCCCTGAACACTCATATCTCCGAGAACGAGCAAAGCTGGACTAACCGGCGCTTTGCGAAGCGCAGAATAAGTTGCCACGAAAAAGGCGACCCCAATTTCCGCTTCAACGCGATTGCCCAGAAGATCAATCACTTCGACATGCATGTCCGAAGTTTCAAGATCGCGCGCGATGCCTAGCTCTGCTTTCTTCGCCTGGACGAAGCTGAAAGCACGCTGCACCGATTCCTTCATCGCTCCGGAAACTCCGCCCGCCATCTTGAGCTTCCCAGTCCCACTCGCAACTGAAACCTCCAAACGGTAGAGCCCGACCGTTCCGTCGGATGTAACTCCGGCTGTGTATACAGTTCCCGGAGATAACGGATCCGCAGAAATCAGATCGCGACCCCCTTGTTCAGGGACGCCGACAAACCTCTCCTCACCGCTCTCTTGGAGCGTGTAGCTGAATGATGTCTGATAATATTCGAAAGAGCCCATCTTCTTGAGCTGCTCCTTCACGCGCCGCCGACCTTCAAGAGCCAGCTCCAGAATTTCCGCCAGCTCTTCCTGCGTTACATCGCCGTGCGGGTGCAGAATTTTCATCAAACCGGATACGGTTTTCCGTACGGCTTTGCGATCGCGCGCGTTGAGATGCGCGCCCATCGAGAAGTATCGGTCGATGATCTCTGTGAAATTGTGTTTGCGCATCTCACGCAGCGCTTCGGCGAGGTAGTCGACGACGAACCCGTAGTGGTCCGTGAACAGTTCGTTCCGCATCTGCGGAATTTCCCAGCCCGGGAGGTAGAAGTGTAAGCGGTCGATGAATGCCATATCGTCGCGGATGGTGTCGGGCATCGGCGCAAACAGGTGGCCAGTCTGAACCATCACGTCGATCGGCTGATTGGTATTTCCAAACATCGCGATGCTGGCATCTCCTGCGACGGCTTCCTGTCCCCGCTGGAATGTTCCGGACTCGCAGTACGTCTTCATCGTCGTGATGACTTCCTTCGGCATCTTTTGGAGATCCGCGACCTCGTCAAAGCCAACAACATCCCAAATCTGGACCATGCCCTTTTGACGTCCTGACATGTGACCAAATAGATTGGCAACCGTGGTTCCCCCCGTAAGTAACGCGGTATAGGGCGACACTTCCTGGATGACGTAACTCTTGCCAGTACCTCGCGGACCGAGCTCGACGAGATTGTAGTTTCGCTCCGCCAGGGGAATGAGCCGCACCAAGAAAAGCAGCTTCAACCGCCGAGACATCTCGCCGGGCTCATACCCCATGCTCCGAACGATGAGATCGAGCCACTCGTCCGTTGAGAACTGCTTGCGGACAGTGCGATATTCATCGAGGTCGAAGGTCGCAATCTGAATGGGGACGAGTTTGTCTATCCAGAACGGGTTTTTGCCCTTCGACTCCTCGTCAGTTTCGAAGCGCATGTCGACTTGCGACCAGACACCACCCATGAGCAAACGCTCGTAGTCACGCACATACTGGCTAGGTATGTGCAAAAATTTGTTGTTGAAGTTGACGCCCTCTGCCCAGTAGTCGGAGTCCACCAAACGAACCTTCACCTTGTCGATGAAGGAATATTTTCCGTTTTCTTTGACCTTGCTTTGTGCCTTTGCCGACTCGTCGGGCCGAATGTAATTGTTTGCCAGCGTGTCGTTGACGACCTGCAATCCCATCTGGATCGCGATTTCATCTGACGAGGCGCAGTATTTTCCGAGCAGGAACTCAAGCACAAAAACCGGGACGTTTGCCCCAACCTTAACCTTCCGGACGAGATCCTTTCGAACCACCTTTCCGGCGAACAGCTGGTTCGCCTTGTTGTCGAGTACATCGCGGGTCGGTGGTGAACCATTGCTCATGCTTAAACTCCGAGACGAACTGGGATATCGGTGGGTGAGCGGTACAGTTCGGCGTCTGTTGTTGGGTCTTGAACGACCACCCGAAGCGACGGCGAACTCTCGTCGCTCAGCAGGAACGCGACCGTGACGGGTTTGCCGGCCTGAAGTTTCACGCAGCCGGTCGCGCGATCAAAATCGCCATCGACGGCCATGCCCACCCCGCCAACTTGCTTTCCGGCGGAAACCAGCAGCGGTCGGACCACCAATTCGTTCGAGAAGAGCGACAGATTTTTTCCGTCGAGCTGGATCGTCACGCTGAATATGCGGTTCGTGACAGCGTCAGGCAGACCGGTCGCTGTCACCGGTCCTGCGTTCGCCCGTTCTGTTTCTCTCGCCTTCATACGGACCGTGACCACCGGGATGACCATCTCCTGCAGTGAGGGGCCGCCGTGGTGGAAGGCGAGATCACCGCCCGCTTTGAAGACCGCGCTCCCGACTGGGAACACGAAATCCAGATCGGATTCATACCCGAGCGCCGAAGCGGTGACACGGACGCAACCAGCCGGCGTTGCGCCGCCGCGGCCAATCCAACAGCGGCGATGCAGGTCAATCTCGTCGCCCCCCGGCGCGTCGATCCGCATCGACTCATCGCGGTCCGATGGGAAGAACAGATGCCCGTGATCAGCGGTAAGCACGCAATGCTCGACGCCGGCTGCGGCAAGCTTGCGGATGGCCCGGGCGAGATTGTCAATGACCGTATCCATTACTTGGCGAGCCTGAAACGTGAACCCCCGCTCGCCGGCATGGTCGATCTCCTGCGACCGCACGATAATGACCTGGGCGCCCTCGATCTTCTTGGCAAGCCGCGAGGGTTGGAGACTGAGAAGTTCGTCCAGAGCAATGTCGGCAAGCCTGGGCACGCGCGAGGCGGCAAATTTCTTCCGCGCCACCAGGTCGGGAAGAAATGCGTCGTCGATTTTTGCGCCGAGCGTTCCTGCCTGCTCGACAACACTGAAGCTTGACGATGCCCCCGGCTGCAGCGCCGCCATGCCAATGGGAGTAATGCTGGGAAGTGCGCAGACAGCAGGACGTACACTGACTTCTACCGACTTCGGGAGTCGCTCGGCGAGTTCCACGCCCATCTCAAAACGCATGGCGTCTACGAAAAAATACGCGACGGGCTTGGGCTGCTGCGAGACGACTTCGCTGTAAATGCGCGTCTGATGCAGGGACGCTGAAACCGTCCACTTTGCTGCCACGAGAGCCTTTGTAAAACTGTCCGCCATAGCGCGACAGGCGTCTTCATACACACCTCGAACGACACCCAGTGGGCGTTCCTCTGGTTCGTCGTCGAGATTAGCGACCCATGCTTCAAGACGCCTTTGCGCCTGGTCCAACCGGAACCAACCGTCTTTGGACGCGTAGGCATCTATCCAGGCATTAGCGTCTCCGGCGGCTTTGCCGACCGCTGACCGCACAGTCAGCCCTAGACGCCCGAGTTCGGCCATACGACGGCAGGCTTCCCACTGAGCCTTTCGTCCAACATCCCGATCAAGCCAGAAACTGTGCTCCCGACCGCCGATGATATCGAGGGCTTGGTCGAACCGCTTTTCCGAGACCAGTTCCCCACAATGTGCCAGCAGCGCTCGTTCCTCGAAGCGGAACGTGTCGATCGATCCAAGAGCACCAGCCGGAAGAGCGACGTCACGAAGCCCAAGTTCGGTTTCCACACGATCTGCCATTGCAGGATAGGCATCAGAGAATTTGCTGCGCAGCAGCCGGGCGAGCTCGCCGATCGCTGCTTCGTCATCCTTCGACTTCGGTACTGGAACAGCCTCAAGAGCTGTTGGAGGCGCACAGGTGAGATCGCTCCGGAACTCCCCGGCCAGCGCGTAACGCAGCGCGATGGACCTCAGCTTCGCCAAAGGAGCGTCGTTCGGCAACTCCAACCCGAGCTTTGAACGCACGAGCTTCACCAACTCACGTGTCGCCTCTTTCGCCTCGATTTCGGCATCCCGATCTGAATTCGCGAGCCACGCTGCGATGATCCCCTCGTTCCCCGACGTGCTGTGGAAGATCGACTTCAAAACCGATGGCGGCTCGGTCGACGAGGTGTCCGACGATGCACGCGCGAGGTCCTCGTAGGAAACCCGCTCCGGCGCCAGCATCTCGTCAATCACGCCGTCGGTGTAACGCTGGCGCAGCACATTGCGGGCGAGCCGCTTCAGCTGCGGCTCATAGCAATCACCAGCCTTTTCGAGTTCCATCAGCACTGAGCCTTGGCGATCACGCTCACAGCCCGGCACGTAAATGATGACGCACTCGGCTGGCGCATCCCCGCACACGAAGGGCTCTACGACCGCGCGCAGCTCGAACATCGAGCCGCTATATTCGGTCAGCCGCGCCGCTGTGCCACTGATGGTCACGGGCACCGCCTCATCGGTTGTCCGCGCGCCACCGCGCAATTCAGCAATGAATGGTGCGAATTCGCGGCGAACGTCGTACCAAACAACGATCTTTCTGGCTTTGAGCCGCTCGGCCAACTGCTTCGCGACATATTCGTACAATGGGTGCATCAGCTGAGACCTCCGCTTTCCACCTTGGAGAGCTCTTGAAAGCGAGCGGCAAACCAGCGCAGGCGTGCGACACCGTCGGAAACCGCATCGCCGGATGACGACACGATGTAATTGGCCACCTTAGGCAACAGCAGAACGAGCAGGAGATCGGACGAGTCACGATCCAATGAGAACCGTTCATCGCCCTTGGCCGCCAGTTGCGCCGAGAATTCGTCTAACGCGCTCTGCGCCGACGCCGTCATCGGCTCCCGTACGGCGATCAGCTTTCGGATGCTTTCAGGCGAAACGAGTCGAACTGGTTGTAGCGCATCGTAAAGCGGGCCGGCGTGTCGCCCGAAGTCGATGTCTGGGAACCAACTTCGCACACGGGCGACAAAGTCATAGACGTCAGTGAAGATGCCGCCGTGCTCGCGCTGCCGCCGTTCGGTCTCAGCGAAGAGATTTCCTATCGTGATGTCGCCCTGCCGAACCGCGAAGCCCAGCGACAGAAGGAGACTTCGCTCCTGCTCGGAAAGCGAACCCGCCAGCGGTTTGTAACCGAGGTCATGTTCGATCTCGTTCCAGACATGCGCCATCATGCTGCAGACTTGGACTTCGCAGGGCACGTCCGAGACGTTAGCGTACGTGCCGATCACGTCCGCCTCCGGCAAGAAGGCCTCAACGTGGGTCGCCCGATAGAAATTGCTGTTATCCGCGACGTTCTTGTCCTTGCGTTCGCTGGCCGGTGTTGCACCCTTCAGATCCACGAACCGCTTGCAAACTAACTGGACGACCTGATCCTCGTGCCGCTGCTCGTAGGTCGCAATGCGGACCGCGGCGAGATCGCGAACCGCGTCAAACACGGACTGCACGCGCGGCAGGTCCTTCCTCTCAGACGCCGCGAAGCGGCGGAGCTTTCCTTCTAGACTCTTGGGACTCTTCGCGCGGAACGTTACCTGGGCTCGGATTGCGTTGCCTTCAACGATCTCAAACCGGCAGATCTCGGCGACACGTGCCGATAGCTTCAGATACCTATCGTACTCGCGATGATAGCGAAGAACGGCATTTTTTATGGTGTCCTCAGAGATCGTCATGATGATGACCTCCGCGTTTTTGCCTTCGCACCGCTTGGCGCTGAGGCTTCGGTCAGTTCCCTAAGAGCCGCCTTGACCGCAACTGAGGTCCGTTCACGTACAAGCTCCTCAACCTGTCGCGTCGGGGTCGCCCGGGGCTCCCACTTCCCATCTTCTGCTTCCACCCAAAAGACATCTTCGAGCCTGTGGGAGATGGCGAGGCTTCGATCGGCAGCGCACTTGGGAACAACACGCTCGGGCCACAAGTGCATGGCGACGTGAGACCAGTCGTATTTTCCGACAGCGAGTTCATCCCACTTGCTTTTCAGCTCTTTCTGCCAAGGTTTAAACTGAGGTACGAGACGCCAAAGTGGCGCCATCAACAGCACAACTCCGTCGTCCAGATTTGGATTCCACAGTGGTGCCACGCGCTTTACCTCCTCGAGGAGGGCTTGCAATTCTCCAACAAACGCGTCCTGGCCCTCAATAGCTTTACGCTGTGAGGCACTTGGGTTCGGTCCAGCGTCAGCCCTCAAACCATCGAGGCGACGCTGCTCGTGGGCAAGTTTTGATGACACGTAATCGGTCTGGATACGAAATAGAGTGTCCTTGTTAAGCGCATGGAGGTAGGTCCAGACGGAGTAACTTGCTGTTGGGGTGGCCAGTTGCCAGTAAATCGGCGCTTTCCGACGACTTTTCGTGTACATCTTGAGATGCGCAGGGAAAAACTCGCGCGCCAACCTTCGATGCAGGGGTTCCGGATCCGGATATGGTTGGCCTATACTTTCATAGACCGCTACAACCCTTGCGACCAGATCGTCTGCGTGGCCCGGATCGTCTACGAGAATGCCGCTGCACGGCATGAAGGAAGCGGTGCCTCCCGGAAGCATTCCAGGGCTGCGGTCCGGCAACGCGTCAAACGGTTCCGGCTCAGGCGGAATTGGCCGCTCACCGGTCGCAAGTCCAATATCGAAGCGCCCGAATGCGACGCCGACGGCCCATGACTCAAAGGGAAACTGGCCAGCCTCAATATCAGCCGTATCTATACTACCTTCGTCATTTTCCTCGTCGGCCTCGACGATTTCTGCCGATGCAAATACAGCTGCGCCTTCTATCTCCGACTTGTCATCTTCATTCAACCCGAGCAATTCAAAGGAAATCGCATCTATCTTTGATTGCAGTTGGTCCAAAATAGCTTCGGAGTCGCCGAGAGCCACAGCGTTGAGGGGCTTGGGCAATGTGAACGCCAAAGATGTCTCGACAGCCGTATCGGCAGTCCGCGCAACGCTCCAGGCACGCCGCCCGAGTGTCGCTAAGTCTTTAGCTTGGTCGGCTGATGGCTCTGCCCATGGCAGCTTCTGCAGAACTCCAACGATAAATTCAGGGTATCCAAATCGACCTAGCAACGCCTTGAATAAATAATCAAATGGCCTGCTGTTGAATATTGAAACGCCCGGCAGCAGTGCCGATTCTGGCAAGAAGGCAGAATAACCCCTCACCGAAAATATACACCCTGAAGGTAGAGGTTGCGGTGCAAATTTACTCGCCCTAAGCGGCCAAGTCAGACCTGGCTTAAAAAAGTATTTTGCTGCCGTATCGCGAAGCATCCAAACGTTGGATCTGATATTGCCCCGCTCATTCAGATTATTTTTGATTTCGGCTCCACCATTGGCCCAATTCACTACCAAGTGAATTTCGGCATAAAATGGGGAAAGTCGACCTCCCTTTGCAAAGGGAAACCACTTACTGCCGCGTCCCTGCGGATCTATTTCCCAATGAGCCCTCAAAAACCGAAAATCGTCGGCAGTTGCCAGCCCTTGCCTGACGGCTCGACCATTGCCCTCAATCGCGGGAAAGCGCTCAAAGGCACCACGCACTCCCGCACCAACCCAATAGGCAAAAGGCGTTCCGGGCAATTCCCTGAATTGAGAAAGGGCCGGTTGAAAACGGTCTCGTGGATCGCCCGAAATCGCCCGCTTGATCGCCGCCGATTTATCCTCGGCAGCAACGGCTCTGATGAACAGGGTCATACGACAGCCTCCAAACAATACGCGGCTGTCTCAACCATCGCGCCATCGAGAACACCGATCCCTAGATCGGCAACAACAGCCGGAGGAGCCTTTGGAAGCAACACTTCCTCTCGCCATTTCTGGAAGCTCGAAAGGAAAAAGCCGGTCCGAGAGGTGATGGCGCCAAGACGTCCTCGCCTCTGTAAAAGTTCGATCCCCCGTTCAACGAAGGCGGCATAAACATCGTTCTTCGTGCGCGGATAGCTTCTTTCAAATTCCTTCTTTGCGGGAATGCTGCAGGCTCCGAAGGGTGGGTTCATAAGAACGACTTCGAACCGGGTCCTCACAACTTCCATCAGGGCTATGCCCTGAGCCGCATCGCCGGAGAATAGGCGCCGGCGCACGCTTGCCGTGGTTGGGGCGGTTTCCGCAAAGTGACGTAGGGCCTCTACGATGAGAGTTTCAGCCTCGTAGAAGAACCGATCATCATCGATGCCGGACAGATCTAGCGCTCCCTGCTGCGGTAGCGGTTCCAATCCGGGGAGAAAACCGGGCGTATTCTGCAGTTTAACAAATTGCTCGCGAGCGCGATGAAGTTCTGAAGCAATTCCGTCTTTGATACGCAAAAGCGCGCCCAGCTCTCCCGCCAAGTGACTTTCACCAACCATTTTCTTGAACAAGTCGCGCAAGAGCGGAGGATCCAGGCGGGCGGCGAATTCATCGACCAACGCTGCATCGCCCGGCATAGGCTCCGCGACAACGATGTGTGTGCGCCGAACGCGTGGACGACCGGATGCGGCAACACCAACGTCCTTCCATGCCCGCTGCGCCCGAAGCCAAAGCGCCAACGCAGCGATCTGCGCGCACCTAGGATCGATGTCCACGCCATAGAGGTTATGTTCAACAATGAGCTTTGGCGCAGCTCTACGCAGGTCGACGATGTCAGGGAAATCTTCTCGTAAAGGCCGTCCCGTCGCCTCGCAACTTGGGGCCACACCGTCAGCCGCCCAGGCCTCCTCATAGATCGCTACCAGGAGATCGAAGCTATAAAGCAGAAAGTGCCCCGACCCACAGGCGGGATCCAAAATGCGAAGATCTCTGGGATCCTTCCGCGACCGCGGAACCATCGGCTCATCCGCCAAATGGACCAGGTACTCGCACAGGTCAGTAAGCCGCGTCCGTTCACCATGCATCTCTAGCCACACACGGCCGAGGGTATTATCGACAAGAAACTGCACGACGTATCGCGGTGTGAAGAACTGATTGCGGACAGCCAATTCGCGACTGTTGCGAGGAGCGGAGCTTTCGTCGCGCATCTTCTTGCGCTCATCGCCGCTGTTGAAGAACTGGTACACCCAGCCGATAGTTTCGTCCTCGGCCCACACCCCCGCCAACTCAGAGCAATTGAGGATTGTCAGCAGCCCCTCGAATGTTTGCCGCTTTGGCCACAGGACTGAGGCGGCGTCGCGCCGGTCGAACAAGACCTTGATTTCGGTCGAAAACTCGTCAAACAGGCTCTCGACATAGAGACGATATCCTGCGGCATCTGGGATCAACGCGAGCCCTGGCGCCATTCCGCAGAATTCCCTGTAGCCGGAGGATTGCTCACCCTTGGTAATGCATTCCTGAACAAGTTCGCGCGCTTCGAGCATCTTGAGCGCGATGAAACGATTCAGAGTCGTGAAGGCAGCATCGCGCACATAATCTGCGACAGCCTCCAAGGCGGTCATCCCCGAGGCACGCTTATGGTCGATTGCTGCAGCGATTTTGCCTCGCTGAAACTGCTGGCGGGTAGACAGGTGGACCCCACCGCTTTGCGCAATGGCACCGCTCCGCAGCACGTCGAACGTGCCTTCAAGCTGTGACGAGAAATCGTCGTCCAGCAGCTTTCGCGCCTGCTGGGTCGCCCGCTCAATCGCGTTCCGCGTCGACTTATCCATGGTGGGCGCCGATCACTGGACAATTACCTTCTTGCCGGTGCCAATCAGGCGCGAACATTCTTCTCGAATGCCGGCGAGAGCGGCATCGAGCTGCTCTTCGGTCTCAACCCCTCCCGAAAAGTAGCCCCCGAGCTTCACGGTCGCGACACGATCTCCGTCGACGATGCGGTGCAACTCCGCGATGGCGTCTTGAAGACGCGTCTCGCAGGCATCCAGCTCCGAGCGGAGCTGAGGAATCGGCACCCGCTCCTGGTCACGCATTTTTCCGCGCTCCAACGGAGCCGCAAGCTTCTGCTGCTGGTCCTGATCGATGCCATCCCAGCCAGGCGTGTGCGCCAGCCGGTCGAGCGCCTGGGTGTAGGCGGCAATCCGCGCCTCCAACGCTTCGTCAAATCGGCGCGCGTACTCGGCGTCGATGGCCGACGCATGTTGGTCAATTGCGGGAAGCTCCCGGTAAAACGTCTCTCGCGCCAATAGGTCTTCGAGTTCAGCCGCCTTGGCTCGGAGATCCTCGCTGACATCGGACTCACCGCGCAGGAAGGGCCAAGCGCTCTTCAGCGCGTCACGCGCCCGATCAAGGTCCCGCAAGCGAGGCTCCGACAAGGCTTGGTCAAGCTCGGTGGCGCGCTTGATGGCGTCCTTAATCGACCGATGCGACGCGTTGAACGTCGCGATCGCATTATCCTCTGAACCGCGCAGGACCGCCTTCATCTGACCAATGGCGCCCTCAAGGACCGTGGCGCCGGGAAGGCGCGATGCGATGAGCTGGCCGTGCGCTGAGGCAACCGGATCCTCATGCCGCGCAATTTCCTTGCGAAGCTCGGCCACGATGGCGCCGGCGTTGAGCTCGCGGACTTCGCTTCCAAACGTGTCCCGGAAGGCCTCCGACGCCTTCACAAGTTCCTCGAACTCGATGCCTTTTTTTGGCCGGAACGAGGCCTGGCGGAAAAAATTGTTGTTCGAGAATGTGTCGCGGGCTTCGATCCCGGTCGCGGAGTCGATCGTTTGGCCTTTGCTGGTCGCCTGAATCTTTCCGGCCCGCAGCAACGAGAGCACGAGCAATCGGACAACTTCGAAGTCCCAACCGAACGGCTCTTTCGCCAGCTCGTCCGCGAGGAAGCGGCCGCTCGCCGTGTCCCCATAATTGGCGCGCTCCTCAATTCGCGACAGCACCTCAGCCAAGGCACCACTTTCAACGCGGAAAACGGTCTTCCCCTTTTCGTCGCGCAAGAGCCCGAGCGTGCCGAACACCGAAGGAAGGCCTTGGAGGTTCTCCGCGGTAAACAGCGCATCGACGCCTTTTTTCACGTCGGCGGGCTTGGCGGCGGCTTCCTTGAAGCGATCGAATACCTCCGGGAGCACGTCACTCAAGATGTCGGCCGCGCTCTTGCCCATATCGACGGCCCGGTCATCGGGACTGCGGTCATTGCCGCGGAAACTGACGCTGCCGGCCAGGCAGGCGGCCTTTATGAGCCGGCGCAATTCGTCCTGGTGCCGCCTCTGCCGAATTTTCTCTTCGCCGATGAGCGCAGTTTCGTCAGCCGTTTTGGCTTCGCGTTCCTTCCTCGCCAGCATCTCCTTGGAGCGGAAGAGCTCGACAGTCTCGCGGTCTATCGCGTCGTTGAGCGCGACGGCCCAAAACACGCTCTTGCGTTCCTGTTGGCTACGGGCACGCAGTTCCGTCGCAAGTGACTGGAAGGGTGCGCCAACTTCCGCGAGCTGGACGTGGAACATCATGTCGCCATCGACGATCTCTCGACCATGGATGGACAGGCCCGCCTTGAAGGTCTTCGTGTCAAAGAGGGTATGGCTCGGCTGCGGCTGCCAGAACGCGGCCAGCACCTCGGAGTAGATTCGATGTGCGTCGCCCGGCTTCGGGCTGATCCCGTTTCGAATACGCTCCCAATCGTCTTCCGCCGGCGTCGGAATCCGATACCCGTCGTCGCCGAGGCTGAGATGCGGCACGGTTAGCTGAGACAACCGGTTGCGGTAATTTTTAACTGCAACCGGAGTGTTGACAATGACCAATGATGAGAAGTTTGGGGGCGAGAGCCGGCGTTTTTCTGTGCAGCGCAAAATGGCGGTCGTGGCCCGC
>SXGS01119155.1_pt1 | contig 13266 bp, 12 predicted proteins | sample 3174681 | NCBI WGS metagenome assembly SXGS01 (sample SAMN11356861, study PRJNA531348) | freshwater metagenome | isolation source: freshwater sample F1-80 | place: China: Fuxian Lake, Yuxi | collected 2017-12-25
ACGCTCACAACCGAGCCTGCGCGGAAGCCTGACAGTTGAACCGACGTTCCGACGCGAAGCCCGTCGGCATTTTTGAGCGTCGTTTCGAAACGAACTTTCGTTTCGAACCAGCCTTGCTTGATCGCGACTCCGACGAGGATCATGAACCCGCCGAGAATGGTCGCGAGCACGAAGAGCCCCGCTACGCGTTCGTATTTGTTGAACTTGACCTTCATGCCGCCTGCCTTTCTTCGAAGCGAGGCTTTCCGTCATCAATGAAGAGCGTGTCGCACCCAATCCAATGCGGCCAAACTTCATCGCGACTCGTGAGAAAGACGTGTTTCAACGCGCTCGTTTCACGTCGCTCTTGGATCATGCGAACGAGCTTTCGGGAAGCTTCCATCCCGATGCCGGTGAATGGATCGTCCATTACGAGCATCTCGGGATCGAGCATAAACGCACGCAAAACGCAGATGAGTTTGCGCAAACCACCTGAGACCATCGCGGGTCGTTGATGCTGCTGTCGATCAAATCCAAAGTCGGCAGCGAGTTTATTCGCGCGTTCATCGGCTTCTTCTTGCGTGCAGACTTTGTGGTAGATCAGCGGAAGCGTGAGGTTGTCGTGCAGCGTGCGGTTTGTGAAGAGCCCACCGAGATCAAACGAATAGCCAATCTTTAAGCGAATCGGGAGAAAATCTTCAAAGCTCATCTGCGTCGTATCTAAGCCGTTGAAAAGAAGTTGTCCTGCTTGAGGTTGGATGAGGACAGCTAAGAGCTTGAGGAACGTGCTCTGCCCGCCTCCGCCCGACCCTGTGATGAAGATGTTCGAGTTCGCCGGAACTTCAAAGGTCAATTTATCGAAGACAGGACGATCGCTAACCTCGTACGTGAACGTGGCCTCGTTAAATTGGATCGTCTTGATTTCGGGGAAATTCGAAAGTGTCTTCATCAGAACAACCCCAACTGCATAAGCTGATTGAGGTAGAACAACGTCGTCACCGTCATATTAAAAACCGTGACGTAGATGATCGAATCAACGACCGCTTTTGTCGTCACTTGCGGCACTTCGTGCGAGCTCTGCTTTACGAGCATGCCTTGGTAGCAAGAGACGACGAAGATGATAATGCCGCTAAATCCGTTTTTGAGAATAAAGAGACCGATGTCTTCGCCCGCAAGTGATTGGGCAAGGCTCACGGCATAGAATCTAAATGGCATGTCGTGAATGAGGCGAGTGACGAAGAACCCACCCGCAAGCGCGATCACGTTGAAGTAAAACGCTAAGCAAACAACGCTGATGACTCCGCCGAGTACGCGCGGGAAGACGATGTAAGAAAGCGGATTGATGCCCATTGCCTCGAGCGCTTCGATCTCGCGATTCACGCGCATGTTCCCGATCTCGCTCGCCACCGCCGTTCCTGATCGTGCGATGACGATAAGTGCGGTGATCAAAGGGCCGACTTCGCGCACGATGATCACGATCATCAGGTTTCCGAGCATCGAGGCGCCGCCGAGAATGGAGAGCTGAAGTGAGCTCTGGAGAATGACGATGCCACCAGTTGCGAGCGCTAGCACCGTGATAAGCGGCATAGCTTGCCAACCGGTGAAGTAGATTTGCGAGCTGACAACTCCGAAGACGGTGCGAATGCCCTGCGACTGATCATAAATGGCCGCACGCACGCTCAAGTAAATCATGAGCCACATGCGATAGGTGTAGCGCAAAATCGAAACGACTTTGCGACCGGTTCCGTCGACCGGTGACCAAAACAGATTTTGTTTTCCCGCAACGCCGGGGTTCGGCGAAGGTGTTGCCATATATGGAACGTATCGGCAAACCCACTAGAAATTCTCAGAGCGACCTGAGTCTAGAGTCGATCGTCGGCCACTAAAGCGGCGGAGATGAATTTGGGCTTAGTGCGGGCTGGTTACGGCTCGGGAGCTAGACGAAGATCCTGATCAGGTTGAGGATCTCGCTCACCTCAGTCAATACACCCAGGACGAGTAGAAAAGGGATTTCACCGTCTCGGTCGCGAGCTCTCCCCACCCCGGCTGCACGGAGCCCGAAACGACCGCGCGAGGGATGAGCGGATAGCCGGATGGGAATTCCGCGCGAAACGTATTCATCGCACGCCGCATGTGCGAGCGCGACGTGATGACGACGACGTCGCGACAGCGAAGCGCTTCAACAAGGGGAAGACTTTGCTGTGCGTTTCCGTAGGTCGTACGCGAGCGCCGCTCCAGGATGATGTCTTGCTCGTGGATGTCGCGATAAAACGGCCAATGCGCGAAAATATCGCGGAAGCCCGATTGCGGATTCACACCCGAGATGATGAGCTTTTGAACTGAGCGCCTTGCGAGGAGTTCGACGCCTTCGCGAATGCGGTTGGGTCCACCGGTGAGAACAACGGCGCAGTCGGCGTTGACGTCTTCGGTCCAACTCGAAACGGGTTGCGCGAGGATTTTCCGAGCTTCGCGAAGGAACGCCCAGCCGATGAAAATGAGCACCGATGCGACCATGGCGATCGCGATCCGCGTGCTCTTGTTTGTTCGCGCAAGCCAGGACTTTCGTCCCGGCGTCGACTGATTCAGTGTTGCCACTCGCTCATCTTACCCGCGAACGGCGGTGACTTCGACTTCAACTTTTACGCCTTTGGGAAGACCCGCAACCGCAACCGTGGAGCGCGCTGGAGGCTGCGTTTTGAAGTACTTGCCGTAGACTTCGTTCACCGCAGGGAAATCGCCCATGTCCGTGAGAAAGATCGTCGTCTTCACGACGTTTTCGAACTTGAGGCCCGCAGCTTCGAGAACGGCGCCAACATTTTTCATCACAAGTTCGGCTTGCTCCCCGACTCCGCCGGTCAGAACTTGGCCCGATGCGGGATCAAGCGCGATTTGCCCCGAGCAGAAGAGAAAGCCATTGGCTTCAACTGCTTGGGAGTAAGGGCCGATGGGTGCGGGCGCGTTTTTCGTTTCGTGGATTTTTTTAAGCATGGTGGCTCCTTTTAGTTTTTATTAGACGGTCGCTCGAGGCGGCGTGCTTGCGCACGACTTAGAAGTAGAACGTCATCCCCGCGCGGAATGGCGAATCGCCAATCGTACGGAATCGTACGTTCGACGAGAGTGATGTTACGCCTACGCCGACTTCGAAGCTGAATCCAAGATTCTCGATTCCGGAGAAGAAGAATTCCGTTCCGCCGAATCCAAGCAGTTCGAAACCCGAATCGTTTTTGCCATTGTTCTCAACGCTCAGGATTCCGGCCCCTGCTCCCATGTAGAAGTGCAGGTTATCTTCGTGGAAGATCACGCGGTGGAGCTTTGCCATGAGGCCGAATTTGGAATTGTCTTTTTGCGTGTCGACCGCGAGGACGGCGGAGAGACCGAGATCGGCTCCGGGATAATATTGAAGGGCGATACCCGGAAGTTCGGCGCCGAACTGATTTTTGAAACCGATGCCTAAGCGGTGCGAGAGATCTTTGGCCGACGCTGTTGAAGCCGTGAGCGAGAGAGCGACTACGAAAGTCCCAGTTGCGAGGGTCGCGCGTAGGCAAGAGCGTGAGAAGCGGATCAAAGCTGCAAGCATGGTGGAGGCCTCCGATAAGAAATCCCAATTAACTCTCGAAGGCGTTGGGCTTTTCAACGAAAAAATCGTTCGGAGCGGCTGTCTGAGCGATGATATTTCCACCGTTAGGAGCTGGTGCCTGCGGATTGATCACCCTTTGCGTGATGAGCGAACCGTGCGGTACGGCTTGAAATTTCAGTTGCGTGGGATTGCGCCGTTCGACTATTTCTGAATGAACCTGTTCGGCGCAAGTGGGGGTATAGCTCAGCTGGGAGAGCGGCAGCATGGCATGTTGCAGGTCGCAGGTTCGATCCCTGTTACCTCCACCAATTTTGGGAGTGCCTGGCACCTTTGCGGGATGCGATGCATCCCGCAAAGGTGCCAGGCACTCATCAGATCACATCTGTCTCCCTAAGCCATGGCTTCCTCGACATCGGATTTTTCACGTGCTCAAACTGCGGCTTTCGTAAAGCTGCTTTGATCGCGGCGAGATGCTCTTCCGGCGGCCACTCGTTTAACCACTTCAAGGCTTCTTCTGGATCTGTCAATAACGCTGTGTCTTCGGCCATCGGCACAAGCAACCGCTCCGCACCGAGCATCGCTCTTAACGTGCTGAATCGATAGTCCTCGCACCTTTTGACAATCCCCGCTTTCACCGGATTAAAGTAATTATATTTATAAGCATTTAAATAGTAGTGGTAGCAGCCGAGGATCGTTTTGTAGTTCCGCGAACCCCAGATGCCGTTGACCCGACCGCAACGCTCGCAGAGACGCTTACTCGTCCTTTCCAAGAACCTCTTGAGAACTTCACTGATATTCGCCAGCGGAGTTGAGGCAATCAGGTGGAAGTGATTGCTCATTAAAATAAAGCTGTGGACCTTTAATTCGTAAAGGATGCAGGCCATCGCAAGCTCTTCGCTCAGAATCTGCCAAACCTCATCGAGCGGAAGTTCGAACCATTCGCGGTTGTGACATCGGACGGTGATATTGTAAGGAAACTCAGATTGCAGCAAAACCGGCGCTCTAGACATGCGATACGATCAAGCAATTCGCTTGCACGCCGGCTTTGTGATTAGAAGTCTTGCGGTGGTTATGGCCGCCCGCATCCCGGAAAGGTGCCAGGCACCTTTTCGCGGGAACGTTAGGGAAGAAAATCGCAGCTCACGGCATTGTGACCAGCGCAGACGGTGCGGGCCGTCCCTTTGACCCAGTCACAAGACGGTGTGTTTAGACCTGCGCACATCTCACGAGCGGGACTTTGAAGCCAATCACATGACACGGCATTCTTCGCGGCACACACCGAGCGCGCGAGACCGCTAACCCAGTCGCACGAAGGAGCATTTAATCCGGCACAAATGGCGCGGGCATTGCCGCTGAGAAAATCGCAGCTGACAGCGTTTTCCGCCGCACACCACTCTTTGGATGTGAAGGCCGATGCAAGTGGGCTCGAAAGACTGAGGGCCGTGACGATCAAAGAACGCAAGATCATGCGCATGCGAAGTCTCCTTTTTATTTGGAGGCTTTAGCATGACGAATGAAAGAGGAGCAACGCGTAGTGATTTGTACAGTTCATCGTTGTCCTGACGTTTTGGCACTGGAGTTTGCGAAGGTCAGGCCGTCTTGCCGGTCTGATAGTCCTTTCGTCACCAGCAACAGATCCGAACTCAGCGAGAGAGTCAGGAACTGGAGTCAATTTGTTCTTGCTCGGCGCTCTGACAATGCAGAAATTCAATTTCATGCGCGTGATTACTTTGAGCCTGACGCAATTGTGACACCGGTAGCTTTTCGCGCACAAAATCAGAGAAGTAAAAAACACAGAGTCGCCTAAGGACTGCTGCGGCGAGAGTTCGTACAGATTCCACGGTTTATTCCGATAGGTACGAGATGAAAAGGAACCTACCCCGGAAACTGCTATGGGTTTTAGTGTGGACCTCGCTTGGAGTTTTTGCGGCCACATTTGGCTTCACTTGCTTACGAGCCGAGTTTCAGGAGCTGCGGCGCCAACACTTGATTCAAGTAGGCAAAGATAGCGCCCTCACCTTCCCTCTGGAACGTGAGTAACCCACTGCATCCCGGAAAGGTGCCAGGCACCATTCCGCGGGCACCATTCAGCACTCAGAGCCCCGCACGCGCGCAACGCTCTTTATACTCTTGATGCTCGAGGAAGTAGCGGATCATCGTTTCGCGCGTGTACGTCTCGCCACCCAACGCTGACGTCCACGTGACGAGCCCGCCTTCATCGACCGGTCGTCCAAACACCGTCGCGTACACGAAGCGCACAAACTCCGCATCGCTAAACGATTTGTAACGGCGATCGAAAGCTTCCGGAGAAAGTGAAATCACGCGGCCGATTTCGTGGCAGCTCATGGCGTTCGCCGAACCCAAACCCGCGGGGTCCGGCTCACGAGCCAAAATCGCCGTGAACATCGTTTTGAAGAACTTCTGCTGAGGCGTGAGCGAGACGGGCGCCGGGGTTGGGGTTGCAACGGGAGTCGGTGAAGGCGAAGGGCTTTCCTTTGCTTCCGGGCTGTTCGGATCATTCCACACTAGCCGCGACCGGCGAATTCCCGATACTCCGGTCTGATCAAAGTAAGCAAAGTAAATATAGAAGTCGTTTTTGATGCGGTTAAATGAGCCGTAGGAAATCCCGCAGAGGTTCGTCCGTTCCGCTTTCAAGATCGGCTTTGCAGCTGATGGGTAATTTCCCAAAGGGGAGGATGATCGAGAAATCGCAATCCCCCACTCATTTGTGTCTGGATCCTTCGGCGGGCGCGAGCAACCGAAGTAATTCGCACCGTTGTAGAGTGCATAGTAGTACGAGCCTTCGCGGATCCAGTCTTGAAGGTTGCGATTGTTACAATCCCAAGCGCTTTTGCAATGCGTGTTGCGATCAGCATCGAACATGATCGCAGGCTGATTCGCATAGCCGGCGGGAGAGTCGACGTCAGGAACCTCCATGTACGACGTATAAGTACGGTTTGTTTCCGCGTGCCAATTGGAAGTCAGAAGTTCTAGCGAGGTCCACGCGAAATATTTCTTGGGACCATCAAACATCATCAACCCTGTGCTAGCGGAGATTGCCTCTTTCCCGGAGCAGGAACCCTCGGCTTTCGCTCCGCAACCGATCTTGATGCGCTTCGGGATACTCCAAGAAGCTGGATCGGTCGGGTTTGTCGAATGCATCGTGCAGGAGTCCGCAAACGCGCTGACAGAAGGTTCCCCACACTCCATCGTGATCACGTAGCGCGGAGGATTCACGGAAGTATCAATCGCCAAATGCGGATCAAGGAAATCTTGCGTCGGTTTGGCGTTCGTGATCGAGCTAACAACTTCGAAACTCTTCCCGTCGTCATCAGAACGGAGAAGAACCACGTCATAGTGCTCTTCCTTTCCAGGATTCGGTCGCAGAACGCGAGTAAATCCAAAATATTTACCCGTGCGATTATCGAAGAACGTCGGAAGTCGCGAAGCATGATGAGCCGCCGTGATCTGCGAGAACGGATCACGGATGGTGATCACTTCGGATTCTACAGCGCTCTCGAAATGAGCCCGCCCTTCGAAGTAGTCAGCAAGCGTTGGCGTCTTCGCGCCAGCACTCAGAGAAAAAAGCCGTGCATCGCCGCTCGAAATCGCACCCTGGGACAAAAAACCAGAGCAGTTGTTGAATGCAATTGGCAGGAGCAAGGCCAATGGGAGCAGAACCATCCAGCTTCGAAGTTCGATTTTTCGCATACAGGTAGCATGACATGAGTTTGGTGGCTTTTCCTCGGATTAGCGCATCCCTAGCGCCCGCGTCTCACATTGAGATTGCCTTGATTCGAGTGCAAAGAAGCTAAACAGGTAAGCTCGCGCAAGAAGCCTCGGCACTTGCCGCGCGTGTTGACTACAGCACGCCGCATCCCGGAAAGGTGCCAGGCACCTTTTTACAAGCTACGATCAACTCATGGTACAAAGCCAAAAAGCACTCACCTATTTTTTGCTCTGCTCACTCTTGATGGAAGCAGGGATGGATGCTCCATCAATCGGTTCAATACTCGCGAAGCACTACCCTGAAGGTCTCACGCCCGCGCAGCAGGATCTTGTTAACCAACTTCTGCAACCGCAGTCCGGTTCGGCTGACGTTCGTGATTTGCTGGAGAGATCCCGTACAGAGGGGTTCAGCATTTTTGCCGCTTCGCTGATTGCCGGACATCAAACGGGCGCAAGTATCTCCTATATTCTGAAAGGAGAAATTTCCACGACGCTCCGGCTTCAGCCGCCTCATTCGCAAACTCCGGAAGAATCCGAATTTGTCGAGTTTGCGATCATATTTCGTAGTGGGATCATGTCCGGACTCAGCATGATTCAAGCTCTGAAGTTTGCTTTGCAAATCCTCCCGCGTGGCTCGGGAGCTCATCGTGCCGTTGAGCTGTGGAATGACGAAGTCAATCCCATCCCGGCGCTCGCGAAAGAGTTCGAATCCTTCAACGATGTTGAATTCGTTATTCGGAAGTGGGCCGAGCTAACGGGCTCGCCGTTTCTTCAAGATTTCGCGGCAGGCCTCGCTTGTCTCAGCGGATACGGAGGGAACGTCGCCGAGTTGATCGATCGGCTTCTCGCGATTCATGGGCTGCTTGTGCTTGAGCCGTGAGGTTCAAGGGCGTGCGAATGCGCCGCCGCCGCCGCTCCGGTTTCGCCGAAACTGGAGCGTCGCATCCCGGAAAGGTGCCAGGCACCCTAGAACTGCACCTGCGCGCCGACCCCTAAGCTTTTCTCGGTCAGCATGAGTCCTGCCGCCCAAGACCATGAAGGCCCGTACATCAAACTCACTTCAAACTCCGTTTCGCTATCACCGCCCCAGCCGGGGCGCCATGTGAACTCCGCTTCCGAAAACACCATCTTCGTCCACTGAAAGCGCTTTTCGAGATCGAGGCGTAAGCGTCCCTCATGGTTGATCGAGAGCGAAGTCTCAACGAGCATCGGGAGGAGATAGCTCACTCCAAGAGTTCCGTAGCCACGCTCGTGGTAAAGCGTGCCGCCGCCGAACACGTTCAGATAGTTTCCGAACCACCGACGGTAAACGAGGTCCCCTTCTAATTCCCATTTCTCCTCGAAGGAGAAATTGCGGCCAGCGGTATTCCCTGCTTCCAACTCGAAATTGAGTTCATCCCACGTACGGAGCAAGCGGAACCCAGCTTTCGCATGGTTGGTCGCAGCCTCAAGTTGCGTATGGGTGTAAAGGTGCTCGTGAAGATGAGGATCATGTTTGTCATGTTTCTCCATCTCGGGCGTGAGCTTGTAGTCGTTGTATCTCACCACTCGCGCCATGCCTGTCTTCATGTGGTAAAGGTTGTGACAATGGAGCATCCACTGACCTGGCTCGTTTGCGTAAAACTCGATTGTTCGTGAACCGTGCGGTGGCACATCGACTGTGTGCTTTAAAGGAGAGTTCAAGCCTCCCTCGTTAATCACTCGGAAGAAGTGTCCATGGAAATGCATCGGATGATGCATCATCGTTTCGTTCTGGAAAGTGAAGCGAACAACATCTCCGCGGTTGATGTAAAGAAGCCGATCTTGCTGGATCGTTTTCCCGTTTAAATGCCAAACGTAGCGCTCCATGTCTCCATCGAGCGTGAGCTTCACGTCGTGCACTTTCGCATCTGAAGGGAGAGTTGTAGGCGCAAGCGATCTGAGATCATCGACCGAAAGTGAACTTAAAACTCGCTCCTTTTTGTTTACATCTCGTGGAGCGGAATTTTGCCGAAGCATCGCATCGGACTGCGTGGACCAATCGATCCGTCCCGAGACGGCAGAGTTTGGTTGCGGTGCCTTCATCGCGTGCCCCGCATGACCCGTGTGCGCTCCATGCGCTCCATGCCCCGCATGACCCGCGTGCGCTCCGTGCCCCGCATGACCCGCGTGCGCTCCGTGCCCCGCATGACCCGCGTGCGCTCCGTGCCCCGAGTGATCCATCTGATGCCCCGCATGGCTACCGTGATCTCCGTGACCCGCGTGTCCGCTGTGATCCATCCCCGCAGCCGCAGCGCCGTGCCCCGCATGCCCTTCGTGTCCGCCCCCACCTCCACTACTGCCGTGCGATCCGTGATCCATCGAAGCGTAGAGGTCCGGCTGCGGCTTCGTCGGCGCGGGAACTTTCTCACCCATCCCGATCCACGTCGAAGCGTGGCCAGTTACGTCCTGAACGGTCGCGCGCAGCTCGTAATTCTTATGTTCCGGAACCGTGAAGAGCACATCGTACGTTTCCGCCATGCCCATCAAAATCTCGTTCGTCCACACGGGAGCAACATCCACTCCGTCGGCCGCCATCACTTGCATCGGCACGCCCATCGATACGTAGAAGTAGCTTGAAGCGCCAGCGTTGATGATCCGGAGGCGCACCTTCTCACCAGGATGCGCGACTAAAAGCTGCGAATCCCGCTTCCCGTTGATCAAAAATGCATCGTAACCCACGTCCGATAAGTCCATGCCGCCCATGCGGCTCCACTCATTTGCGAGATGCGACTTCAGTCCTCCCGCACGCAGAGCTCCCCAATACGATCGCATCGAATCTTTTTTGTAGAGGTAGTAGTCGCCGTCTTTTCGCAGGTTCTTCAAGATCTGATCGGCGTTCTCATCCGACCAATCGCTCAACACGACCACCGCTTCTTTATCGTACTTTATTGCTGGCTGCTTCGGCTTGATAACGAAGGCACCGTACACCCCCTTCTGCTCCTGAAGAGTCGTGTGCGAGTGATACCAATACGTTCCGTTTTGACGGATCTTAAACTTAAACAATCGCGATTTACCAGGGAAGATCGGCGGCGTGTTCACGTAAGCAACACCGTCTTCCTCGGGGGGAAGAAGCAATCCATGCCAGTGAATAGAGACTTCTTCATTCGGAATTTCGTTCTTCACGAGAATTTCCGCATCATCACCTTCGGTGAACTCAAGGGTGGGTGCGGGGATCGTGCCATTCACGGTCAAGGCGAAGTCGACTTCTTTCTTGCCGCTCATATTCACTTTTTCATTTCGGATCACGAGCTCGTATCGAACCGTCTTCGCCATCGCAGCCGGCGCGACAAAAACAAATGCCAGAAAAAGAAGAGAAACGTAAATTAGCCGCATCATGTTTTTCCTTTTTTACGCGTCTGCAAGTTGATCGAGGATGGGACATTCGGGTCTTGAGTCACCATGGCAGTTGCGAGCTAAATGCCTAAGAGTATCGCGCATAGCCTCCAACTCGCGGATTTTCTCTTCAAGACCCTTGATGTGAGTTTGAGTAAGCGCTTTCACTTCGGCGCTTGCGCGAGTTTTGTTGCGCCAAAGGCTTACCAGCTTCTTAATTTCTTTCATCGAAAAACCAAGACCCCGTGCTCGCCTGACGAACGCCAGAATGTGAACATCATTCTCGGAATAAACGCGGTATCCTGAATCCGTCCGACTCGCTTTGGGTATGATGCCGATCGATTCGTAATGCCGAATCATCTTCGCGTTCACGCCTGAAACTTTTGCCGCCTCACCAATATTCATCCGGCCGTTCACTTGCGGGCTCCTTAGTAGAAAAAAGAGTCTAGCTGAAATCCTAAACCTTCCCACTGTGGAAAGGTCAAGGTGAGGCCAGCTTTAAGCGAATCAATATAAGAATCTTTAAACGGCGCTTGACCTTCCAATGATGTCAAGGTCGAGACTGGATTCAGAAGGGGGCCCAGACTATGAACCACGGCCATCATCACCACCACACCAACTCTACCTGCTGTTCGGCGCACGCTCATGAAGTTGCATCCAAAAGCCAGCTCGTTACCGATCCCGTCTGCGGAATGAAAATCAATCCCTTAACCGCGAAGGGAGGACTCTCGGTTTTTGACGGACAGGATTATTATTTCTGTAATCCAAAGTGCAAAACGAAGTTCGATGCGGATCCGCGCAAATATCTCGGCGATAAACATTCATCACCGCCAGCGCTCCAGAATGCCGACGCCGTCTACACGTGCCCGATGCATCCCGAAATTCGCCAAAAAGGTCCCGGCAGCTGTCCCATCTGCGGAATGGCCCTAGAGCCTGAGGAAGTCTCACTGGAACCAGAAGACAACTTCGAACTCAGTGACTTTTCAAACAGGCTCAAATGGTCGGCCGTGTTTACGATTCCGCTTCTCGCGCTCGCCATGTCGGATCTCATTCCAGGCCAACCGGTTCAGCACGCAATGCCCTGGTGGTTGTACTCAGGCCTTCAATTTCTTCTAGCAACCCCGATTGTCATTTGGGGAGGTCGACCCTTCTTTGAACGCGGGTGGCAATCGCTGAAGACGCGAAACTTCAACATGTTCACGTTGATCGCAATCGGAACCGGTGTCTCTTACGGCTACAGCTTAGTTGCAACATTCTTTGCCGACGCTCTCCCAGAAGGTCTTCGCGCGCACGGCGGGATGGTTCCACTCTATTTTGAAGCTGCGTCGGTTATCACGACGCTAGTCCTTCTCGGTCAGGTCTTGGAGTTACGCGCTCGCCAGCAAACGGGAGACGCGATCCGCGCACTCCTTGGCCTTGCGCCGAAGACGGCTCGCAAACGCACAGCGAGCGGAGAAGAATTCGAAATTCCGCTCGACGAAGTCCAGGTCGGCGATCTCTTGCGGGTCCTTCCGGGAGAAAAAATTCCTGTCGACGGCCTCGTGCGAGAGGGATCCTCCTTTGTCGATGAGTCCATGATTACCGGCGAAGCGATTCCTGTCAGCAAAAGCGGTGGCGATAACCTCACTGGTTCAACTCTCAATCAAAATGGTAGCCTCCTGATGGAAGCCACACGCGTGGGTCGCGACACGCTTCTTGCGCAAGTTGTTCGCATGGTTTCACAAGCTCAGCGAAGTCGCGCTCCAATCCAAAAGCTCGCGGATCAAGTCGCGACTTACTTTGTTCCGGCCGTGCTGATCATCGCTGCCCTTACTTTCATTGCGTGGGCTTTCTTTGGTCCCGCACCGTCGTTGACCTACGCGATTGTGAACGCGGTCGCCGTCTTGATTATCGCTTGTCCGTGCGCCCTCGGACTCGCAACACCCATGTCAATCATGGTGGGCACGGGTCGCGCAGCGAGCCTCGGAGTGCTGATCAAAAATGCCGATGCTTTGGAAGCCATGCAGAAGATCACAACTCTCGTTGTTGATAAGACCGGAACACTCACGGAAGGAAAACCAAAACTCACCAAAGTGATAACTTTTGATAACTTTGAGAATCGCGATGTCCTTCGTTTCGCAGCCGCCCTCGAGAGCCGGAGTGAGCACCCTCTCGCAAAAGCTCTCGTCGAAGAAGCACGCAAACAGGCGCTCACTTTCGAGGATCCTTCCGACTTCCATTCGGTGACCGGTGAAGGCGTGAAGGGCCGCTTCGGCAATCGCGAGGTTCTTGTCGGCAACTCTAAGCTCTTAGCAAACTCCGGAGTTGAGACACTTAGGCTTGAAGAAGAAGCCGCCGCCCACCAGATTCGCGGACAAGGCGCGATCTTCGTTGCAATCGACTCTCGGCCAGCGGGAGTTTTGATCGTCGCTGATCCAATAAAGCCTTCAACGCCCGAGGCTCTTCGCTACTTCCGGGAACGCAACATCGAAGTCGTCATGCTCACGGGCGATCATCGTGCGACAGCATCATCTGTCGCGGATGACCTCGGCATCAAAACTTTCGAAGCCGAGGTGTCACCAAGCCGTAAACATGACGTGATCCAATCGTTACGCCGTCGAGGCGCTTTCGTCGCGATGGCCGGCGAC